>JACKQG010000818.1_pt1 | contig 43969 bp, 36 predicted proteins | sample 8237621 | NCBI WGS metagenome assembly JACKQG01 (sample SAMN15677084, study PRJNA649215) | marine metagenome | biome: marine; feature: Black Sea; material: saline water; isolation source: suspended particulate matter (SPM) from the Black Sea western gyre | collected 2013-06-09/2013-06-10 | depth... | reverse complement strand
GGTGGATGTGAGCGGTAAAGTATTAACGACTCGAATTGCTAAAGCTGTAGGAGAAATCTCTATGCAAAAAAACACCATTACTGCTATTCAAAACCAGACATTATCTAAAGGGAATGTGCTTACAACGGCAAAATTAGCAGGAATTTATGGTGCAAAAAAAACGGCTGAAATGATACCCTTGTGTCATCAAATTAATTTATCATTTATTGATATTGAATTTGAAATAATGGAAAGTTCAATTTTAATTAAATCTACTGTAAAAACAAAAGAAGCAACAGGTGTAGAGATGGAAGCACTTTCAGCAATTTCAAATACTGCATTAACTATTTATGATATGTGCAAAGCAATTGATAAAACGATGATTATTAGTGATATAAAATTAGTAGAAAAAACAGGTGGTAAATCTGACCATTTAGTGGAATATAGACCCAAAGTAGGCATTATTACTTTAAGTGATTCAATATCAAAAGGAATGGGAGTGGATAAATCTGGACCAATTTTAATTAATGGTTTTAAAAATGAAGGATGCTCTGTAGGTCATCAAAAAGTTCTACCCGATGGTTCAGAAAAACTGATTCCATTAATTGATGAATGGATTAGTGAGAATGTAGAATTAATTATTACGACGGGTGGAACTGGATTGGGTCCAAGAGATTTAACCATAGAAACATTGGAAAAAATATTTGATTCCAAATTGCCTGGTGTAGAACAGGCACTTCATTCTTATGGTCGAGATAAAGTAAAAACTGCCATATTATCTCGTTTAACAGCAGGCGTTGTAAAAGGTACAATTTTAATATGTTTACCCGGAAGTAGTGGTGCTGTAAAAGATGCATTAAATGTATTGATTCCAACAGTATTTCATACTTTCCACATGATGAATGGTGAAAAACATTGATTATAAAAATTAAAATATTTATGTCTGTTTTCTTAAATAATTACCATTTATTCGAATAAAATTAATGGATTATTTATTACCAATAATATTCTTTTTTATTTCGTTTATTTACTCCTCTGTTGGGCTTGGTGGTGGGTCCGCTTATACTGCGTTAATGGTAATATTTGGAATTAGTTATCATTTAATTCCGACTACATCATTAACTTTAAACTTGATTGTAACATTTATAGGTATGATTCATTTTTGGAAAAATGGATTTGGAAGACTTAACCTAATTTTACCATTTTTATTAACATCAATACCGATGGTTTACATTGGTGGATCACTTACTTTACCTGAAATAATTTTTAAATTAATTTTATTAATTACTCTTTTTTTAGTAGCTATCCGAATTTATTTATTAAATGAATTAAAAATATCGATACAATTAACAAACATACAGAAGTGGGTATTTATTTTTTGTATAGGGGGTTTTTTAGGGTTTATAGCTGGAAGTGTTGGTATTGGTGGTGGAATATATTTAGTACCATTGATAATAATGTTTGGATTAGGAACAGAAAAAGAAGCGGCTGCCTCTGGTTCCATGTTTATTTGGGTTAATTCTTTAATTGGTGTGATTACTCGAGCCCAATTTAATGAATTTGAATTATCTTTTATAATTCCATTGTCAATTGCTGTACTTGTTGGCGGTTCTTTAGGGTCATATATGGGTGCTGTGAAATTTAATCCAAAAACAATTCAAAAAATTATGGGAATAGTTATTTTAATTGCGATATTATTTTTAATAAAAGGAATGTTATGATTTCTCCAAAAGAAGCAAAATCTATAATAGATAAATATATTATTAAATTAGGTACAGAGTCAATCTCATTATCAAATGCAGGAAATAGAATTTTAGCTGAGGATATTATAGCTCCTTTCCCATCTCCTCAGTTTGATAATTCTGCTATGGATGGATTTGCAGTTCGTTCAAAAGATATAGAAAATGCGACGAATGAAAATCCGACAAAATTAAAATTGGTAGGAATTGCTTCTGCGGGAAATCCTTTTGAAAAAGAATTACAAGTTGGTGAGTGTATTCAATGTATGACGGGTGCAAAAATTCCTTTAGGAGCAGATTCAATTGTCATGGTTGAACATAGTAGCGGGTATTCTGAATCAGAATTTGTAAAAATAATGAAAAAACCAATCCCTGAACAGCATATTCGTAAAAAAGGAGAAGAAATAAAAAAAGGAGAATTGTTAATTTCTAAGGGAGTATCTATTTCTCCTAATGAAATAGGAGTGTGTGCAACTTTAGGATATGGTAAAGTTTTGGTCTCCAAAAAACCTCGGATTGCAATATTTGGAACGGGAGATGAATTAGTAGAGCCGGGAAGTAATTTAAAAGAGGGGCAGATTTATAATTCAAATTTGTATGTATTTACAGAATTATCAAAACACTTTGGTGCAGAAATAATAATGAAAAATATTATTAAAGACAATAAGGAATCATTAAAATTATTTTTATCTGAAGCATTAAAAACGTGTGATATTGTAATTTCTTCAGGTGGAGTATCAATGGGGAAATATGATTATATTCGGGATGTTTTTATGGAAATAGGGGTTAAAGAACACTTTTGGAAAGTTGCACAAAAACCGGGTAAACCATTATTTTTTGGGTCAACAAGTGATTCTCTTATTTTTGGATTACCTGGAAATCCAGTTTCATCTTTTATATGCTTTGTTGAATATGTTTACCCTGTAATTCAAGAAATGTTAAATGAAAAAAAGAATTCAAAAATAATAGCAACTTTAAAAAATGATTTTCCAAATGAAAAACAAAAACATAGATTCTTATTTGGACGGTCATGGATTGATGATAATGGAGAATTAATGTGTTCTACAACAAATAAAATAGGCTCTCATATGCTGTCATCATCTTTAAGTGCAAATTGTATTATTGAAGCACCAAGAGCAAATTTGAATTTAAAAGCAGGAGATAAAATTACTATTAATCCTTTAAATTGGAGAAATAAATATGATTACAATTAATTTAAAATTATTTTCATTAGTGCGTTATACACTTGGAATTTCAAAATTGAAATTGAAAGTAAAAGATGGTACTACTGCAAAAGATGTAATTTATGATATTAAATTAAAAAATTGGGAAAAATTAGGAGGGATTCCCATAAGATTAGCGGTGAATCAATCATACGTTAAAGATGATTTTATTTTGCATGATTGTGATGAAATTGCATTGATTCCCCCAGTATCTGGAGGTTAAATGGTAGAAATTGTAATTACATCAAAAACAATAATTCCAGAAAATAAAAATTTTCAAACAAATAAAGAAATCGGTTCCAAATTAAGTTTTTCTGGATGTGTGCGTGAAAAAGAAAGTGAAGATTTGATTAAAGGGCTTGATTATGAATATTATAAAGAAATGGCTGAAAAAGAATTATTAAAATTAGGGAAAGAAACTAAAAGAAAATTTAATTTAATTTCTTTTCTATGTATACATCGAATTGGCTTTGTACCTGTAGGAGATGTTGTTGTTCATGTTGAAATTACATCATCTCATCGGACTGAATCATTAGAGGCAATGTCTTGGTTTATGATTAAATTAAAAGAAGATATTCCAATTTGGAAAAATGTAATTTTAAATAATTAATATAAAATTTTTAATGGAATTATTAACAAAAAATATTGATTCATATATCTTGACAGGTGGTCAAAGTCGGCGATTTGGTTCAAATAAGTCGCTTTATAAAATAAATGAACATTCATTTATAGATTTAATAAAAAATACACTAACTCCAGTTTTTAGAAATGTTTACATTGTTGGTAAAGAAAATATAAATGAAAATGAATTTTATTTAAAAGATCTTTTTGAAAGCCAAACACCACTTGTTGGGTTAATTACAATCCTTAAACATTGTTTAAATGATTGGTGTTTTGTGATAAGTGTCGATATGCCATTTATTAATACTGCGGTGATTCAAAAATTATTTTATTCTATTGATAATAAATATGATATTATTCTTCCTAAAATCAATGGAAAAAAAATGCCATTATGTGCTTTTTATAAAAAAAACAATTTTGAAATTATTTTAAAATCTTTTAAAAGTGGTGATTATAGATTATTTAATTCAATTCAATCAAGAAAAATTTTAGAAGTGGTATTTGCCGATAATTTAATTGAGCTTTCAAATATTAACACCAAATCAGAACTTTCAAAAATATTAGATAATAAATCTAATTTATAATTTTGATTTTTTTTAAACCCATAATATTTATTTAAATATTTTTTACTCCAAAGTAGTATAATACTTGTAATAAATACATCCAAAAAAATAACTCTATCGGAGAGTGCTGATGGAATATTTGTTGTATTACCTCACTTGCTTAGTCATGGACAAGGAGGAAAAAGTTAAATCAGATGACTTAAAATTATCATTCATAAAAACACAACTATTTTTATCGACTTCAAAATTTCTAATGATTGATTAAAAAGTTTTTTAAAGTGTAAATTTAAAGCTTTGGAAAACGAGAAAATATTGAATATAAGCAAAGATAAAATTCATGAACTTATTTATGAATCAAACCGAATATTATTAACGACGCATGAAAACCCTGATGGCGATGGATTAGGGTCACAAATTGCAATGTATAATTATATTAATTCATTAAATAAAAATTGTAGAATTATAAATATTTCTCAAATTTCAGATAATTTTCAATTTTTAAATGAAGATCAACAATTTGAAACTTTCAATCATGATCATCTTGATTGGATTGAACAAGTAGATTTAACAATTGTATTTGATATTGGCCATTCTAAACGAGTAGGTGAGTTGAAAAATTATATTTTTAAAGATAAAATTTCTATATCGATTGATCATCATCCAATGAAAGATAATGAACCATTTACATATTCGTGGGTTGATGTTAACGCTCCTGCAACAGGGCTTATGATATGGGAACTTTTGACTATGGGAGATATTGTAAAGCCAATTGATAAATTATCTGCAATGGGATTATATACCGCTCTTGTTACTGATACAGGTTCATTCAAATATAGTAATACCACATCTCAGTCACATATTATGGCTTCGCATTTAATTAATTCAGGTGTACAACCTCAAGAAATCACAAAGAATGTATTTGAAAGTCGTAAATTATTGCATATTAAATTATTGGGAGATGCATTAAATGGGCTAGAATTTAAAATTGATAATTCAGTTGCATGGGTGAAACTAACTCAAGCCCACTTTAAAAATCGGAATGCATCAAGTAAAGATATTGAAGGTATTGCTGATTTTATACGATCTATCGAAAATGTAGAAATTGCTTTTACCTTAATTGAAAATGAAGATAGAAGCATACGTGTGAGTTTTAGGTCTCAGGGGAAATATATCATTAATGATATAGCAAAAGAATTTGGAGGCGGTGGACATATTTATGCTGCAGGTGCAAAAGTTGATTCAATGCCTATTATAGAATTAGAAAATAAAATTATTAATTTAATTGAAAAGAAAGTAAAAGTTAATTAATGGCAATTAAGTCGGATAAATGGATTAGAAAAATGGCAAATGAGCATGGTATGATTGAGCCATTTAATGATAAACAAGTGAGTGCAGGAAAAATATCTTATGGATTATCTTCTTATGGATATGATATTAGAGTTGCAGATAATTTTAAAATTTTTACAAATGTAAATAATAGTATTGTAGATCCTAAAAACTTTGATGCAAATTCATTTGTTGATTTTACTGGAGATGTGTGCATTGTACCTCCCAATAGTTTTGCTTTAGCTCAAAGTGTAGAGTATTTTAGAATTCCAAGAAATGTACTATCTATTTGTTTGGGAAAATCTACTTATGCTCGCTGTGGAATTATTGTGAATGTTACTCCTTTTGAGCCAGAGTGGGAAGGATATGTTACCTTAGAAATTTCGAATACAACACCTTTGCCAGCAAAGATTTATTCAAATGAAGGATTATGTCAAGTTTTATTTTTTGAGAGTGATGAAAATTGTGAAGTATCATATAAAGATAAAAGTGGAAAATATCAAGGCCAAGTTAATATTACACTTCCGAGAATAAAAAAGTCTTGAAAATTTCTGTAGCAAAAGATGCGGGATATTGTTTTGGTGTTAGAGATGCTGTAAATATGGCTTATGACGCTACCGAAAAATATGGTAATGTTTACATGTTAGGTGATATTGTTCATAATGAACGGGTTGTAAGAGATTTAGAAAAAGCAGGTGCAAAGGTTGTTGAAACATTAGATGATATACCTGATGATAGTCCCGTATTATTTCGTGCTCATGGTACACTTAATAAATTATGGGATGAATCCACTGATAAGAATGTACAAGTTATTGATGCAACATGCCCTTTAGTTTATGAAATTCATAGAGAAGTAAAAAAACTTTCTTTAGATGGAAGACAAATTATAATAATTGGAGATCATGGCCATGATGAAGTTGTTGCAATTGCAAATCAAGTTGAAACTACAATAATTGTAGCGTCACCTGAGGAAGCAAGTAAATTAAAAAAAATGAAAAAAGCAGGAGTGGTAAGTCAATCTACTCAAACGATTGAAAATGTACAAGAAATTATGAATATATTGATGACTAAAGTTTTTGATCTTCATTTTGTAAATACAATATGTTTCCCAACAAAAAGAAACCAAGCACAAATTAAAACTCTTGCTGAAAATTCAGATATTATGATTATAATTGGATCATTCACGAGTGCAAATTCAAAAAGATTGACTCAACTTGCATTAGAAAAAAATAAAAATTCATTTCAAGTTACATGTGCAGATGATGTAAAAAAAATATGGTTTAAAGGAGTCAATCAGGTTGGTATTTCAGCAGGTGCATCTACACCTGATAAATTGATTAATGAAGTAAAAGAAAAAATTAAAATGATTAATAAGGAAAAAGTAAATTGAAAAAAGGTACATTAGAGTTAAAAATAGGATTAGCTGAAATGCTGAAAGGTGGCGTAATTATGGATGTCACTAATCAAGAACAAGCTAAAATTGCTGAAGATTCTGGTGCTGTAGCTGTGATGGCATTAGAAAGAATTCCTGCGGATATTAGAGTAGAAGGTGGCGTGTCAAGAATGTCGGCACCTGAATTAATTCAATCAATTCAAAATACTGTTTCAATTCCAGTAATGGCTAAATGTAGAATTGGTCATTTTGCTGAAGCACAAATTTTAGAATCATTAGAAGTTGATTTTATTGATGAGAGTGAAGTACTCACACCTGCAGATGAAGAAAATCATATTAATAAATTAGACTTTAAAGTTCCTTTTGTTTGTGGAGCTACAAATTTAGGTGAGGCACTAAGGCGAATTGGTGAAGGTGCAGCATTAATTAGAACAAAAGGCGAGCCTGGAACAGGAAATGTAGTAGAGGCCGTTAGACATATGAGAACTATTACAGATCAAATGTCTTGGGTGAAAAGTTTACGCAATGAACAGTTAATGTCAGCGGGGAAAGAATTAGGAGCACCAGTTTCATTATTAAAAATTGTAAAAGAAACAGGGAAATTGCCAGTCCCTAATTTTAGTGCTGGTGGGATTGCAACTCCAGCTGATGCTTCATTAATGATGCAACTAGGAGCAGAAACTATTTTTGTAGGATCTGGTATTTTTAAAGCTGAAGATCCAATAAGAATGGCAAAAGCAATTGTTGATTCTGTTACATTTTTTAAGGACGGAAAAAAATTAGTACAAGCTTCAACAGGTTTAAGTGAAGCAATGAAAGGAATGGAAATTTCATCTATACCTGATGATCAACGACTTGCAGAAAGAGGATGGTAATTGCAAATTGGAGTTTTAGCAATACAAGGTGGATTTTCTAAACATGAAAATTCTCTTCGAAAATTAAATGTTAATCCAATTGAAGTTAAATATGAATATCAATTAAATAATTGTGATGGATTAATAATACCTGGAGGTGAATCAACAACTATTTCTAAATTATTAAATAAATATTATTTAATAAATCCGATAAAAGAATTTGCTAAAACAAAACCAATTTTTGGAACATGTGCTGGATTAATTTTAATGAGCAGAAACTCAAATGATTCTAGGGTTGAAAATTTGAATATTATTGATGTTGAAATAAACAGAAATGGATGGGGGCGGCAAATATCTTCATTTTCTCAAATGATTAAAATAGGACAAAATCTAAATTATGAAATTGAAGCTATTTTTATAAGAGCACCTAAAATATTTAATATTGGTGAGAAAGTTGAGGTTTTAGCTGAAATTAATGGTGAACCAGTATTTGTAAAACAAGGAATTCATTTTGGTGCAACTTTTCATCCCGAATTAACAGAAGATATTACAATTCATAAACTATTTATTGAAAGCATTGCTGTATGAGTAATTATAAAATATTATCAAAAGTTGATGGTCCAGATGATTTAAATAATTTATCAATTTCTGACCTTAATTTATTATCTGATGAATTAGCTGATTTTATGGATAATATTATTCAAGAACATGGTGGACATTATTCATCACCGTTAGGAGTCGTTGATTTATCTATAGCATTACATCATGTTTATAATTCTCCAAAAGATAAAATAATTTGGGATATAGGTCATCAATCATATCCTCATAAAATATTGACAGGAAGGCGAGATTCATTCCATACTCTTCGCCAAAAAGATGGTATAAGTGGTTTTTTAAAAAGATCTGAGAGTCCGCATGATATTATTGGTGCAGGTCACTCGAGTACTTCAATATCATCTGCATTGGGTGTCGCTCATGCACGAGATATGGCTGGAACCAATGATAAAGTAGTTGCAATTATTGGTGATGGCGGAATGACGGGAGGATTAGCTTATGAAGGATTAAATAATTTAGGATATCATAAAACTCAACTTACTATTATATTGAATGATAATTCAATGTCAATATCTCCAAGTGTAGGTGCATTATCACATTATTTGACGCGGGTTGTCACAAATCCTACTTATAATAAAGTAAGAAATGAACTTTGGAATTTAACTGGAAAGATTCCTGATAGTCTTTCAAAATTTGTGAGAAAATCACTTCGTAAAACTGAAGAAGGTATAAAAGGATTTTTAACTCCTGGAATATTTTTTGAAGAACTTGGATTAAGATATATTGGTCCAATTCCAGGTCATGATATGGATGAACTCGTTAGAACTTTTAACGCAGTTAAGGATTTTCCTAATCCAACACTTGTACATATATATTCTGAAAAAGGAAAGCGAAGTAAAAAAGCAGAGAAAGAACCTGTGAAATATTATAGTCTTTCTGGGAATAAACCAAAGGCAAAATCAAATTTTTTAGCACCGTCTTATTCAACTGTATTTGGCAAAACAATTACACAATTAGCTGAGACCGATTCAAAAGTATATTGTATAACTGCAGCTATGGAAATTGGTACAGGGATGTCTAATTATGTAAAAAAATATCCAAATAGATATATTGATGTGGGTATAGCTGAGGGACATGCTGTAACTTATTCTTGTGGAATAGCAACTGGTGGATTTAAGCCAATTATTCCTTTTTATTCAACATTTATTCAAAGAGCCTACGATAATATTTTTCATGATGTTTTATTACAGGATTTACCTGTTATTTTTTGTATGGATAGATCAGGAGTCGTTGGACCTGATGGGCCGACACATCATGGAGTGTATGATATTTCACTATTAAGAAATCTGCCTAATTTAATTATTACTGCTCCTAAAGATGGTAATGAATTAAAAAATCTCCTTGCAACAGGTTTAACTTTAGATAAGAAATCAATGTCAATTAGATATCCTAAAGATACATCTTATTACTATGATGAAAATATATCGCCTGAAATTTTAGAAATTGGTTCATGGGAAGAATTGATAAAAGGTGAAAATGTAGCTATATTAGCTGTAGGGAGTATGGTTGGAGTTGTAAAGGAAAATTATAAAGAAATTTGTAATCATTTAGGGTTTTCACCTACATTGATAAATGCACGGTTTATAAAACCTTTAGATTGTAAATTACTTAATAAAATAAGTGAGAAATATGATTTAATTATTACAATGGAAGAGGGAGCCTTAAATGGTGGGTTCGGGGCTGGGGTATTAGAATATTATTCTGATAATAACTTAAATAATAATGTAATAAGAATGGGGATACCTGATAAATTTGTAGAACATGCGTCAAGAGAAGAACTATTAGAAGAATTAGGTCTTTCTCCAAATGGATTAATTCAATTAATTAAGGCAAATTTTAAAAATGAATAATAAATATAATGATGCGAAAAAACAGTGGGAAATTGAAAAAAATAAGTCAAAAAAGAGAGATTATAATTTTGATACTGTTTCTGGTATTCCAGTAGAAGAATTATATTTACCTGAAAATGGCAGTGAATCTTATTTAAATGAATTAGGATTTCCAGGACAATATCCTTATACTCGTGGTGTTCATGCAAATTTATATCGCGGTAAATTATGGACGATGAGGCAATTTGCTGGATTTGGAAGTCCTGAAGAAACAAATAACAGGTTTAAATTTTTACTTGAACAAGGCCAAACAGGACTTTCAGTTGCATTTGATATGCCAACATTAATGGGATACGATTCTGATCACCCAGTTTCTTTAGGAGAAGTTGGCAAATGTGGTGTTAGTATTTCGTCATTAAAAGATATGGAAGTTTTATTTGATGGAATTGATTTAAGTAAAATAAGTGTTTCTCAAACAATTAATGGACCTGCTGTAATTTTATTTGCATTCTATATTGCTGTTGCTGAGAAGCAAGGTGTTGATATTCGAAATTTACAGGGTACACTTCAAAATGATATTTTAAAAGAATATATCGCTCAAAAAGAATGGATTTATCCACCCAAAGAATCAATGAGAATTATTACTGATATGATTAAATATTGTGCAGATAATATACCGCAATATAATACAATATCAGTTAGTGGGTATCATATTCGTGAAGCGGGTTCAACAGCAGCTCAAGAGCTTGCTTTTACATTAGCTGATGGTTTTTGTTATGTTGAACATGCCGTTGAAGCAGGGCTAGATATAGATCAATTTGCACCACGATTATCTTTCTTTTTTAATTCTCATTTAGACTTTTTTGAAGAAATTGCGAAGTTTAGAGCTGGTCGAAGAATATGGGCAAAATTAATGAAAGAAAAATATAGTGCTAAAAATCCAAAATCGTGGAAACTTCGATTTCATACTCAAACAGCTGGTTTTAGTTTAACAGCACAACAACCCGAAAATAATATTGCTCGAACAGGATTTCAGGCAATGGCAGCTGTTTTAGGTGGGACTCAATCATTACATACAAATTCGATGGATGAAACACTTGCACTTCCTTCTGAAAAAGCGGCAGAAATTGCATTAAGGACTCAACAATTAATTGCTTATGAAACAGGTATTACAAATGTTGTTGATCCATTAGGTGGTTCATGGTTTGTTGAAAGTCTTACGGATAAAATGGAAAATGAAGTGATGGAATATTTCAATAAAATTGAAGATTTAGGTGGAGTAATTCCTGCAATCGAAATGGGTTTTTTCCAAAGAGAGATAGCTGAAGCGTCTATGGATTACCAGAAAAAAGTTGAAAGTAAACAAAGAATTGTTGTTGGTGTGACAGATTTTATAAAAGAAAATGAAGAAATTGATATTCCAATACTTGAAATTGATCCGAAAACAGAACTAAATCAAGTTGATAAATTAAAAAAACTAAAATCAGAAAGAGATAGTGTTCTTGTAAATAATTGTTTAGAAAAAATAAAATTAACAGCAATAAATGGAAATAATTTATTACCACCAATAATTGAAGCAGCAAAAGCATATGCAACAATGGGCGAAATTGTAGATGTGTTAAAAGTTGAGTTTGGTGAATGGCAGGAGACAGCTGTTATTTAATGAATATAGTAGCAGATTTACACATGCATTCAACATTTTCGGATGGAAAATTTAATATAGATTATCTTATTAAAAATTGTATTAAAGAAAAATTATCTTATTTTTGTGTCTCTGACCATGATACTATGAAGCATTATTCTGAAATACGGCAATATATAAACGCGAATAATTTAGATATTGAATTTATACCTGGAACAGAATTTTCGTGTGAATTTAATGGAGAATCAGTTCATATTTTAGGGTATGGAATTGATGAAAACTCTGATAATCTAATTGATTTATTTTATAAAATTAATCAAGAACGATTTGATATAATTCAAAAAATGGGTAAGAGATTAATTAATTTAGGATGTAAAATTAAATTTGAACATATTTTAGAAAACCAAAATTCTCCAGGAAGACCTCATTTAGCGAATGAATTAGTGAAAAGTGGTTATGCTGATGATATTGATGATGCATTTGATAAATGGTTAGGTAGGGGCAAACCAGGGTATTTAAAAAAATGGAAACCAAGTGCGCAGGAAGTAATAAAAATTATTCATAATTCAAATGGCATATCAAGTATTGCTCATGTTGGTCTTTATAAATCAATAAAAAACTTAAATGAAGTATTAGAATTAAATTTAGATTGTGTTGAGGCATTTCACCCAAATCATTCAAAAGAATTTTCTGAAAGTATATTGGGATTTTGTAGTGAAAATAATTTATCTTATTCAGGAGGTTCAGATTTTCATGGCTGGGATAATAATAATATAATTGGAAGTTATGGTTTAGGTGAGCAAGGAATTAATCAACTTATAAATAAACTACAAAAATGATTCAGCTAAATAAAAATATTTTTAGCCATGATAAATTATATACTCTTGGAGTTGAAGAAGAGTATATGTTATGTGATATTAAAACAGGTGAACTTATATCTAAAGCAAATGAATTTATGGACAGTTTAAATTCAAATGAAAAAGATAGATTCACTTATGAATTAATTCTATCTGAAATAGAAGCAAACACACCTATTTGCTCCTCACTTGATGATGCAATTAATCAAGTATTAAAATTAAGAAATAGAGCAAAGGATATTTGTGAAAATATTGGATGTAAAATTGGAATAAGTGGAACACATCCAACTTCACTTCCGGAGGATCAGATTTTTGTTGATTCTCCAGGGTATAATTGGGTTTCAGATCAGTTACAATTTTATGCGAGGAGAAATAATACTTTTGCTTTACATGTTCATGTTGCTGTAGAAGACGCAGAAACTTCAATTCATGTGACCAATGGTTTAAGACGGTGGTTACCTTCGTTGTTAGCTATTAGTGCAAATAGTCCATTTTTCATGGCAGAGTTGACAGGAATGAAATCGACGAGAACCATGCAATTTAGTGCATTTCCGAGAACTCAAATTCCAAATAAATTTGAAAATTATGAAGATTATAAAAATATAGTTCAAACATATTTAGAATTAAATTCAATTGAAAAAACACGGCAAATCTGGTGGAAAATAAGACCTCATTTTGATTATGGTACAATTGAATTTAGAATTTGTGACGTACAAAGATCAATTTATATGACTGAAGTTATTATCGGAATTTGCCAAGCATTAGTCCATCAATCAGTAAAAGATTATAAACTTGGAAATTTAATTGAAGATTTAAATGTTGAATTTTTAAATGATGGCATTTGGAAAGCAACTCGGTTTGGGTTTGATAGTAAAATTTACGATACAGGTACAGGCGAAATAAAAACTCAAAAAGAAATGATAATAACAATGTTTAATTATATTAAAGAGAGTTTAGATTATTTTGGAAATTCTCATATTTATGATTTTATTCAAAATTTAGATTCTTTTCAGTCTGAAGCAGAAGAACAAATTAAAATTTATAATAATAATGGATTTGATGAGTTAAAATCCTTTTTAATTAATAATGTTGACTATAATAAAAAAAATCAATAATAGGAGTAAATAAAAAATGCCACGAAAAATTATACATGTGGTTGGGACGGGTACAATTGGCGAACCATTAATTGGTTTATTAAGTGATTTTAAATCAGGGTTAGGTATTCATGAAATTACATTTCATAAAAATACACCTTTAACAACGGATAGATCAAAAGTAAAAAGTTTACTTAATAGAGGTGCTAGATTAAGTACAAAAGCAGAAGCATTTGATGGATTTAAGGATATTGGATTAAAACCTGAGTTTACTACTGAAGAAGCGATTGATAGAGCCTCAGTGGTTATTGATTGTACGCCATCTGGCATAGGTCATCGAAATAAAGCAGAATATTATAATAAATATCTTGAAAATACGGATGGATTTATTGCACAGGGAAGTGAATCTGGATTTGGAAAACCTTATGCTAGGGGAATAAATGATAATACACTTATAAAAGGTGAGGATAAATTTATTCAAGTTGTCTCTTGTAATACACATAATCTGTGTTGTTTGATTGATACAATGGTATTAAAAGGAGAAAGTCCAGATAATTTAAAGGAAGGAATGTTTACTTGTATTAGAAGAGCAAATGATGTAAGCCAAGCAAGTGGGTTTATTCCTTCACCTCAAGTTGGAACTCATAAAGATCCTGAGTATGGAACTCATCATGCAAGAGATGCGGCCAGATTATATAAAACTATGGGTATGGATTTAAATCTATTTTCATCTGCAATAAAGGTTAATTCTCAGTATATGCATATACTACATTTCCATTTACGAGTTGAAAAGCCAACAAATATGAATGAATTAATGGGAAAATTAGAAGCGAACGATAGAATTGCATTAACGGATAAAATAGATTCATGTAAAGTATTTTCATTTGGACGAGATCATGGTCATTATGGAAGAATATTAAATCAAACGGTAATTTCAGTTCCCTCCTTACATATTAGCCCAAATGGAAAATCAATAACAGGATTTTGTTTTACACCTCAGGATGGAAATTCATTATTAAGTTCCATATCTGCGGCATTATGGCTTATTCATCCTAATTCGTACGAGGATAAAATACAATGTCTAAAACAGTTATATTTTGATGAGGTTTAATTATCATTTTTGAATAAAATAAACAAAAATATATATGATGAAATAATTAAATTTAATTTAAAAAATAACTCATCTCCTACTTTTTTACTTGCTGTTTCAGGTGGGGTTGATAGCATTGTAATGTTAGATGTATTTTTTAAATTGTGTAACAAAATAAAGTTTACAATTTTTGTTTCTCATATAAATTATCAGATTCATAATAATTCAAATGAAGCTGAAACTAACATAAAACAATATTGTACTAAAAATTTAATTCCGTATGAAATTGTAAGAGCTGATATTAATAATTCATCTAATTTTGAAGCAAAGGCAAGAAAATTCAGATATGATGTGTTTCAAAAATTAATAGAAAAAAATAAAATAAAATATATTTGTACTGCTCATCATTGGGATGACCAATTAGAAACATTATTTATGAAACATATTCAAAATGCTCCAATTACTTCATTTAGGGGAGTATTAGAATTTAATAAGAATATATGGAGACCATTTCTAAAGTGTAGAAAAAATGAGATTTTAGAATATGCTAATATTAATAAATTAAATTGGGTTGATGATTCAACAAATGAAGAAAAAAATTACTTAAGAAATAAAATTAGAATTGAAGATATACCAAAATTAAAAATTAATAACCCAAATTTAATAACTGAATTATTTCAAAAAAAAGATCATATTTTAAAATTATTTAAAATTGCAGAATTAACTAAAGCAATACTATTTTCAAGTAAATTAATTATATTAAGTTTGAATCCATTTTATTTTATGGTTGATATAAATTCCATTTTAAAATTAGATGTAGTTATTAGACAGATAATTATTCAAAGTTTATTAAATGATTTTAAAATAAATTTACAAAATATGACAAATTTACATTGGAAGACATTTTGGCAATTTATTGGTAAACGAAAAATTGGGAAAGAATTTATTTTATATGAAAATATAAAAACATTAATAGATAGAGATAACCTCATAATATTTAACCCTGAAAATATTATTTCCCTCTCAAAAAAAATGAAAAATAATTTAAATTGGTATAATTCTAAATTTTATTTAGATGAAAGCGAAATTCATCAAAACGAATCTAATCAGTATTTTTTAGTGGATAGAACTTATTATGGCAAAGGAGTTTATGTTCGGAATTGGAAGCATGGTGATTTACTTATTGATAATAGATCTAAAAAGAATAAAAAGATAAGTGAATTATTTATAAAGAATAAATTTTCTAAACTTCATAAAATGATTCATCCAATTGTTGTAGATTATGAGGATAAACCAATATGGATTCCTAGTTTACGGCATAGTAATTGTAATAATATAAAAAACAAAGAAAATATAGTAATTAAATGGCAACAAAATTAGGTAAAATAGATTTAAAAAATTATAATTTAGATGGTTTTGAATTTGAAGAGTTAATTTCAGAAAAAAGAATCCAAAAAAGAGTTGAAGAAATAGGGTCTGAAATTTCAAAGGATTTTGAAAATAAAATTCCAATTATTATTGGAGTTTTAAATGGTTCTTTTTTATTTATGGCAGATTTAGTTCGAAATATTAATATTGATTATGAGGTCGATTTTATTAAAATTTCATCTTATGGGAATTCTACAAAAAGTTCAGGAACTGTACGATTAGTAAAAGATATTAGTGCAGATATAACTGGAAGAGATTTGATAATTGTTGAAGATATTGTTGATACAGGATTATCAATTGAATTTTTGTTTAATCGTTTACAGGAAGCAAAACCAAATTCAATAAGTTTTGTAACTTGTCTAAAAAAGCCTACAAAAGTTGATGTTGATCATCTTGTAAATTATGTAGGATTTAATATTGAAGACTCATTTGTAATTGGGTATGGATTGGACCTTGCTCAAAAGTTTAGAGGATTATCCTCCATTTATAATTTGACTCCAAAGAAAGATATAGAATGAAGCAAAGTGAAAAAAAGAAAAATGAAATGAAAAAAGGTAAAAATAGTTCATTGCCAAATTTTCCTCCAAATAAAAAATTCTGGAAAAGTACAGGTGGGAATTTTTTAATATGGGCATTAATTTTTATTACTGCAATTACAGTTGTGCAATTTATTTCAGGAAGTACTGAACCTAAAAAAGTAACATATTCTCAGTTAGAAAAGTACATTGAAGAAAAGAAAATTATATCCGCTGAAGTTGTTGGGAATAATTTTATTGGTATATTAAAAGAACCTGAAATTAGTTTTATTGGTAATACTGAAAAGCAAATAGATCGAATTACAACTACATTGCCATTTGTTGATTCAGATATATTAAAAGAGTGGAATAATTCGGGGATAGAATTTGATTTTAAAAATCAAACATTAGGATTAATGGATTATGTGTTACAATTTTCTCCATGGATATTAATTATTTTCGTTTGGATTTTCTTAATGCGTCGAATGCAATCTGGAGGTGGTGCAGGTGGGATATTTAGTTTTGCTAAAAGTCGTGCAAAAATGGTATCACATGATAACCCAAAAATAACTTTTGAAGATGTTGCTGGTTGTGAAGAAGCAAAAGTTGAGTTAAAAGAGGTTGTTGAATTTTTAAAGCATCCTAAGAAATTTTCTTCAATTGGAGCTAAAATACCAAGAGGTGCGTTATTATTAGGACCTCCGGGGTCAGGTAAAACCTTATTAGCAAAAGCTGTGTCTGGAGAAGCTGGCGTGCCATTTTTTACAATTAGTGGTGCTGAATTTGTAGAAATGTTTGTAGGTGTTGGAGCTAGTAGAGTGAGAGATTTATTTGAACAAGCAAAACAACATTCTCCTGCAATAATTTTTATAGATGAAATTGATGCAGTTGGTCGGCAAAGAGGAGCTGGTGTTGGTGGCGGACATGATGAAAGAGAGCAAACATTAAATCAAATTCTTGTAGAAATGGATGGCTTTGGAACAGATGATAATGTCATTTTAATTGCTGCAACAAATAGACCTGATGTTTTAGATAAGGCATTATTAAGACCAGGAAGGTTTGATAGACAGATTGTTGTAGATTTACCTGATGTAAAAGGTCGAGAAGATATTTTAAAAATTCATACTAAAAAAATTCCTTTAGGTGAAAATGTTGAATTGAATGTAATTGGCAAGGGTACACCCGGATTGGCGGGAGCTGATTTAGAAAATTTGGTTAATGAGGCTGCATTACTTGCTGCAAGAAAAAATCAAAAAGTAGTAAATATGATTGATTTTGAAGAAGCAAAAGATAAAGTAATGATGGGAGTTGAAAGAAAAAGTATGATTTTATCTGACGAGGAGAAAAAATTAACTGCATATCATGAAAGTGGCCATGCACTTGTTGCTTATAATACTAAAAATGCAGACCCTGTTCATAAAATATCTATAATTCCAAGAGGAAGAGCTCTTGGAGTTACAGCACAATTACCAAATGAAAAACACGGGTATTCAAAGAATTATTTATTAGGCCGACTTAATATTTTAATGGGTGGTAGAGTTGCAGAAAAAATTATTTTTAAAGATATTTCAACAGGTGCAGGAAATGATATTTCAGTAGCAACTGATATTGCAAAACAAATGGTTACCGAATGGGGAATGAGCGAGAAAATAGGACCATTAGCTTTTGGGAAAGAACAGAATAATGTTTTCCTTGGTAGAGAGATGACTCAAAATAAAAATATTAGTGATGAAAAAGTAAAAATTATTGATGAAGAAATAACAAATTTTGTACTTAATGCTGAAATGATAGCAGATAAAATAATAAATAAAAATATTAATCATCTTCATAATATTGCAAATGCTCTTTTAGAATTTGAAACTATATCTGGTGAAGAAATGGAATTGGTAATTAAAGGTGGTAAAATTGATAGACCTGAAGAAAAACCAAATGATACTTCAAATGAATCTAATACTAAATTAAAGAATAAGATATCTCCAGAAAATGAAGATTCAATTAATGAAATTGAAGGTAAACCTACACTTTCTCCTGCATGATAGATACATTTAAGTATAATGATAAAATCTCGATTATGGGGATTTTAAACTTAACTCCTGATTCATTTTATGACGGAGGAAAATGGAATAAACAATCTGAAATTCAATCTAAAATTGAAAAGTGGGTTGAATTAGGAATTGATATAATTGATGTGGGTTGTGAATCATCAAGACCTGGCTCATTACCAATATCAATTAACGAAGAAATTAATAGATTAGAAATAATTATTCCAATCATTAAATTATTTCCAAATACTATTTTTTCAATAGATACATATAAACCCAAAGTAGCTGAATATGCATTGCAAAATGGTTTCCATATTATTAATGATATTTTTGGTGGTTCTATTGAAATGTTTGAAATTGCAAAAGAATATAATGCACCCATTATAATTATGCACATGCTTGGTAACCCAACTGATATGCAAAATAATCCAGTTTATGAAAAATTAATTAATGAAATCAATTTATTTTTTAAAGATAAAATATTACAGGCACAAAATATTGGATTATCAAAAAATCAATTAATTTTAGACCCAGGTATTGGATTTGGTAAAAGCACAAATGATAATGATAATATATTAAAAAATATAAATTCATTTAAACAATATGGATGTCCTATTTTAATTGGAACTTCAAGGAAGTCTTTTTTGAAAATTAATGATAATCCCGAATGTAGATTGTCAAATAGTATTTCATCATTAACAATTGCTTTTTTAAATGGTGCAAATATTATCAGAGTGCATGATGTTAGAGAATCGATAAAAGTAAAAAAATTCTTGCAAAGATATTCTCAAAATTTAAAATTAGAAATAGCTTAATGGATTTAGATCAATTAAAAGATAATTTTAAAGAATTAAAAATTAGATTTAATGAAATCAGGGGGTATCTTTGACAATGAAAAGGCTTCAAATGAAATTTCTAAACTACAAGAAAAAACAAGAAAAGTAGGGTTTTGGGATAATAATAAATTAGCCCAAGAAATTCTAAAGACAATTTCTATTTTAGAAAATGAGCAAAAAATGTGGAAATCTTTAGATGAATTATATGAAAATTTAGAACTTCATTTTGAGTTAATTGATATTGGTGAAGAGCCTGAAAAGTCGTTAATCATAGAATTAAACAAATTTAAGAAAGAATTAGACCAAGCCGAAATTCTAACAATATTAAATGGACCTGATGATTCAAAGGATGCAATAGTTACAATTCATCCAGGTGCTGGAGGTACTGAATCTCAGGATTGGGCTCAAATGCTATATCGTCTTTATACAAGATGGTGTGAACAAAATAATTTTAAAATTAAAGTAATAAATTTTCAATCAGGTGATGAAGCTGGAATAAAGGATGTGTCTTTTGAGGTAAGTGGACCATTTGCTTATGGGCATCTTACTGTAGAAGCTGGTGTACACCGATTAGTTCGTATTTCTCCTTTTGATACAAATGGTAAACGGCATACATCTTTTGCCTCTATTTTTGTTTACCCAATTTTAGATGATGATATTGAAATTGAAATATTAGATAAAGACTTAAGAGTTGAAACTTATCGTGCGAGTGGAGCTGGCGGTCAACATGTAAATAAAACTGATTCGGCTGTAAGAATTACGCATATTCCAACAAATATTGTTGCTCAATGTCAAAATGAGAGAAGTCAATTAAAAAATAGAAAAACGGTTATGAAAATGTTAAAGGCTAAATTATATCAAAAAAAACAGAATGAATTAGCTAAAGAAAAAAATACAGTAGAAGAGCAAAAAATGGATATTGCTTGGGGATCTCAAATTCGGTCCTATGTTTTCCATCCATATAATATGGTAAAAGATCATAGAACTAATATTGAAACGGGGAATATTCAATCGGTAATGGATGGAAATATTGATTTTTTCATTCGAGGATATTTATTAAAAAAAATGGAGAATTCACAGATTGTCAAGTGATCAAAAAAGTTTAAAGCAAATAATTGACCATCGCATTGAAAAATTAAATAAAATAATTGATGGTGGTATAAATCCATACCCTCATTCTTTTGATAAAAAAAATGAGATTTCAACTTATAAAAATGAATCATCAATTGGTAAATCTGTTAAAACTGCAGGTCGAATTGTTTCATTAAGAAAAATGGGGAAAGCATCTTTTTTAAATATTCAAGATGAATCTGGGAAAATCCAGATTTATTTAAAAAATAATTTATTACCAGAAAATAATTATGATATTGTTGGTAGAAATATTGATTTGGGAGATATTGTAGGAGTTACTGGCGAAATATTTAAAACAAAAACAGATGAAATTTCGATTAGAGCTTCAGAAATTACAATGCTTTCTAAGAATATTAGACCTCTTCCTAATTTAAAAGAAAAAGATGGTAAAGCATTTAATTCATTTGAAGATAAAGAATTGCGATACCGCCATAGAGAATTAGACTTAATTGTAAATCCTGAAATTATTTCGACTTTTAGACTTCGCTCAAAAATAATTTCTGAAACTCGTAAATTTTTAGATAATAATGGTTTTTTAGAAGTTGATACTCCTGTTTTACAATCTGTTTATGGTGGAGCTAATGCTCGTCCATTTAATACTTTTCATAATACCTTAGATCAAAATTTGTTTATGAGAATTGCTGTTGAATTATATTTAAAACGGTTAATTATTGGTGGGATTGAAAAAGTTTATGAACTTGGAAAAAACTTTAGAAATGAAGGGATGGATAGAAACCATAACCCCGAGTTCACTATGCTTGAAATTTACGAAGCTTATAAAGATGTATATCAGACTGCTGAATTCACAGAAAAATTAATTAAATATGTTGCAAATAAAATTGATAAAGAAGATGTCCTCTTTGGAGGGAATGATATTAGCTTCAAAAAGCCTTTTTTAAAAACAACTATGGCTGAAGAATTATTAAAAGCGACAGGTTTGAATGTTCTTGAAATGGATGAGTCTGAATTATTTAATTTAGCAAAATCAAAAAATGTTGATGTAAATCCAAAAATGAACTATGGAAAATTATTGGATGAACTATTTAGTAAATTAGTTGAACCAACATTAATCCAACCTACATTTGTATTTGATTATCCTAAAGCAATTTCTCCACTTGCAAAATCTAAAAGAGATGGAAATGAAAATATTGTTGAACGGTTTGAATTATTTATTGGTGGAATGGAATTCGCAAATGCATTCTCTGAATTAAATGATCCGATTGAACAGCGAAAACGACTTGAAGCTCAAGCTAAACTGAGAGACCTTGGAGATGATGAGGCTCAAATTGTTGATGAGAATTTTTTGCAGGCAATTGAAACAGGTATGCCTCCTACAGGAGGAGTTGGCATTGGAATAGATCGATTAATTATGCTACTTACAGGTGAAAATTCAATAAAAGATGTAATCTTTTTCCCAGCAATGAGACCTGAATAATTTGATTAATTTAATCCAGATTTCATGGCGGTTTTTAAAGGGCAGACATTCTTCTGGATTAATATCATTTTCATTTTATTTATCTATTATTGGATTAGCGATTGGAACCGCATCTTTATTATTAATATCTGCATTTTCTAATGGATTTTCAAATGAAGTACAAAGTAAACTTGCAACAATTGATGGTGAAATTAGAATTGAGAAATATGGAAATTCATTAATTTCAAAAAAAGAAATTGACAATATTAAAGAAACTTTAAATGAATTCTCTGAAATTAATCAAATCTATACTTATTCACAAACTCATGCAATGTTACAAACAGGGCAACAGTCAGATGGTTCTTTATTATTCGGTGTAAAAAGTAAATTATTTACCACATTATCATCACATTCAAAATTATATCCCAAAAAAATTGATTTCGCAGGAAATAGTATTGTTTTAGGTCATAAAATTGCTGAAAATTTAGGATTAGAAATTGGAGACCAAGTTAATTTATTTGATTTAGATTTATTAACTAATTCTAAGCAAATAAAAGGATTGAATTTAAAATTAATAGGAACTATTGAAACTGGATTTTCTGAATATGATAAATTAATTTCATTTATTCCTGAAAATATATATCAAGATTTTTATGTAGCTAATTCAAATTTTTCAGGATTAATTTTAGATTTAAATTCAATTAAAACAGCTGAAATAGCAAATGAACTTAAAGAAAATATAAATTTTCCATTTATAATAAATACATGGGAAGATCGTCATTCTGTTTTACTTCAATGGATGAACATTTATCATATTCCAATTCAAATGGTGATGGGATTTATTACTTTACTTGCAATATTTAACATAAGCTCAACACTTTGGATGATTTCTATTGATAAAACAGGGAATGTAGGTATTTTGAAAGCAATAGGGTATTCTAATCAACAAGTAAGAAATATTTTTATAATTAAAGGAATAATTATTGGTTCTATTGGGATAATAATTGGTTTAGTTCTATCAATTAGTATTTATTTTTTACAAAATAAATATCAATTAATTTCCCTTTCATCAGATGTTTATTTTCTTGATTATTTACCTATTCTTCCAAAAATAAAAGAAAGCATTGTTATAATTATTGGCATTTTTATTTCAACGTTTCTTTTATCAAATATACCTGCAAATATTGTTAAAAGTATAAATCCTGCATCTGCATTAAAGGAAGACTAATGTCTATTTTTATGTTAAGCTGGAAGTTTTTCACAAGAAGATCTAAATCAAATAAATTAAACATAACATCTTTTTTACCAATGACTGGAGTTGCACTTGGCACGGTAACTATTTTATTAACATTTGCAATAATGGATGGTTTAGAACACGATATATTTGATACTTTAAAATCATTTTCTGGTGGTTCAATTATAAATATTAATGATATTTCATCTAAAGATAATGATGTTGTAATAAAATATTTAGAATCAAATAATTTAAATTATTCTAAGTTTATTGAACGCAAAGCTATTTTGCAAATGGAGGATAGAAGTAGAATAGTAAATATGAGAGCGTTTGATAACTTAAATTTAATTTTAAATAAGATAACAAATAACCTTGAATATAATTACAATAATAAGTCATTAATTATAGGCGAGGAATTATCAAATCGTCTAAATATTTCGTTACAAGATTCCGTGAAAATATTATCTCCATTAGATTTAAAATTTTCAACAACATTTATCCCTCAAGAAATTTTATATGTGGATAATATATTTTCAACACGGTTGTTGGATTTTGATTTAAATTTCATTTTTTTACCTTATTCAATTGGTGAAAAACTATTTAAAAAATCAGGTAATGTCGGGTATTTTTTAATAAATGATGTTGAAATTCCTAAATTAATATCCAATATAAAGGGTATAAAAATTGAAAAATGGGATGAAATTCATAAAAGTTTGGTTGGTGCAATGAAGTTAGAAAAAATAGCCTATGTTGGATTTGGATTTTTATTAATTTTAATTTCTTGTTTTAGTTTACTAAGCACGATGAGTATTTCTGTAATGCAAAAAATTTCACAAATTGGTATATTGAAAGCTGTTGGTTATAATAATTTTAAAATAAAAAAAATATTTTTTTATTTTAGCTGTATCTCGGGGGTTATTGGTGTAATCGTAGGAATATTTATTGCATATATAATTAAAATAATTGAAATTAATTATCCCTTTTTTCATTTATTATTCGGAGATTATCCTTTTTTAGAATTTCCAATTCAATTTAATTTATATAAAATATTCATAGTAAGCTGTTGTTCTATTTTTGCAATAATTATTGCATCAATTTATCCAGCGAGTAAGGCATCAAAATTTGACCCAATAATTAGTATTGGAATGAAATGATTTTATCAGCAAAAAATATTATTAAAAGCTATAAAGTAGCTAATGAAAAGGTAAATGTATTAAATGGAATTAATTTAGAGTTATTTGATTCTGAATTTATTTCTATAATGGGTGCATCAGGCGCAGGAAAATCTACCTTATTAAATATTTTAGGTACATTAGATTCATTTGACTCAGGTGGATTACAAATTAATTCAAATATTATAAATAATAATGAAGATTATTCTACATTTAGAGCATATAATATTGGGTTTGTATTTCAATTTCATCATTTATTACATGAGTTTTCAGTATTAGAGAATTTAATTATTCCTCAAATGTTAATAAAAAAAAATAATATAAATGCAATTCACAATGCAAAAAATTTATTAGGGGAATTAGATTTAATTAATCTAGAAAATAGATATCCATCTCAAATTTCCGGAGGTGAGAGGCAACGGATTGCAGTTTTAAGGGCTTTGGTTAATCAACCAAAATTGATTTTAGCCGATGAACCTACAGGAAATTTAGATAAAGAAAATAGTGTTAAATTGTTAGAGTTATTTAATACAATAAAAGAAAATTATAAAACAACTATTGTAGTTGCCACACATGATGAATTTATAAAAAATTACACAAATCGAAATTTTAAGTTAAATTGTGGCATTTTAATAGGAAATTAGAAGGAAATAAATATGAGAGAAAATTTTTCAAAAAGTATTCAAAATATATTAAAAATAGCTAAAGAACAAGCTGTTCGCTTTGGTCATAGTTATGTTGGATCTGAGCATTTATTATTAGGTGTTTTAAATGATTCAAACTGTAAAGCTGCTAAATTATTAACGACATTAGGTTGTGACTTTGAGGAAATGCAAGGATTAATAAGAGATATGGTTAAACCTTCAACGGGATCTATGACAATGGGGCATTTACCATTAACAAGAAGGGCAGAAAGAATATTAAGAACGACATATTCTGAAGCAAAAAGTTTGGGTTTTAATATTGCAGATGATACCCATTTGTTGCTTGCAATTTCCAAAGAAGATGAAGGATTAGCTCGTGATGTATTAATGAATTTTTCTATCGATTATGATTTATTATATTCCTATATAGAGACATCAACTCCTCCAATTAAAAAAGAAATTAAAAAGAAAAGAAAATCGGATACTCCTACTTTGGATTTATTCAGCCGTGATATTTCAAAACTTGCACAAAATGGGAAATTAGATCCTGTAATTGGGCGAGAGCTTGAAATTGAAAGAGTTGCACAAGTACTATCTCGCAGAAAAAAGAATAATCCTGTTCTTATCGGTGAACCTGGTGTTGGGAAAACAGCTATTGTTGAAGGACTGGCTTTAAGAATTTATGAAAAATCAGTACCACGAATTTTATGGGGACAACGAGTTTTAGCTTTAGATCTTGCAGGATTAATTGCTGGAACAAAATATAGAGGGCAGTTTGAAGAGAGAATGAAATCGTTGATGAGAGAACTTGAAAATAGTTTAGATATTATTATTTTTATAGATGAAATACATACACTTGTTGGTGCCGGGAATACTTCTGGATCATTAGATGCCGCAAATATGTTTAAACCGGCCCTAGCTCGCGGTGAAATTCAATTAATTGGTGCTACAACATTAGATGAATATAGAAAATTTATTGAAAAAGATGGAGCTTTAGAAAGAAGATTTCAAAAGATTATTGTCAACCCTCCTTCTTTTGATGATACTATTAAAATATTAAAAGGTATTCAGGAAAAATATGAGAAACATCATTCGGTGATTTATTCTGAAAATGCAATAATTGCGTGTGTTGAATTAAGTGGAAGATATATCGCCGAGAAATATCATCCAGATAAAGCAATCGATGTAATGGATGAGGTTGGTTCTCGGGTTCATATTCATAAAGTTAAAGTTCCAGATGAAATACTAGCACTTGAAAAGAAAATTGCTCTTTTAAAAAAGAAAAAAGAAAAAGTTATTCAAAAACAGTTATTTGAAAGAGCAGCAAAAATTAGAGATGCAGAACGAAAAGTTCAAAATAGTTTAGATAAATTTCAGAAAAATTGGGAAGAAAAAGAACAAGAAAATTTACCTGTAGTTACAGAAGAAGAAGTTGCAAATGTTGTTTCAATGATTACGGGGATTCCATTACAAAAAGTTGCAGAATCAGAACAAAAAAGATTAATAGAATTAGAAAGTAAAATAAAAAATCAAATTATAGGTCAATCTGAACCAATTGAGAAATTAGCAAAGTCTATTTTAAGAGCTCGTACTGGATTTAATAATCCGAATAAACCAATCGGATCATTTTTATTTTTAGGGCCAACAGGCGTAGGTAAAACAGAACTAACTAAAGTAGTTGCAAATTATTTATTTGGAAGTGATGAATCATTAATTAAAATTGATATGTCTGAATATATGGAACGTTATAATGTTTCTCGATTAATAGGATCTCCGCCCGGATATGTTGGTTATGAAGAAGGTGGGCAGTTGACAGAAAAAGTAAGACGAAATCCATTTTCTGTCGTCTTATTTGATGAAATAGAAAAAGCTCATAAAGATGTTTTCAATATATTACTTCAAATTTTAGATGAAGGTTGGATTACAGATAGTTTAGGCCATAAAGTTGATTTTAGAAATACTATTATTATTTTAACATCTAATATGGGTACTAAACATTTACAGTCCACATCGTTTGGTTTTTTATCAGAATCTGATAAAAAACAAAACCAAGAAGACAAAAATATAATTTTTAATGAAATTAAAAAATTCTTTAATCCTGAATTTTTAAATCGCTTAGATGAAATTATTACATTTAATCGACTAACAAAGGAAGATTTAATTAAAATAATTGATTTACAACTTGTTGATATTATTGATAATTTAAAGAAAAAAAATGTTACAATTTCTATTCGGAAACCTGCAAAAGAATTATTAATTCAAGAAGGAAATCATAGTGAATGGGGTGCAAGACCATTAAGAAGAGTTATACAAAATCGAATTGAAAATGTGATTGCTGGAAAGTATTTAATAAATGAATTTAAAGAAAATGGAAAAATAATTGTATCTGTAAAAAAAGGTGAACTGATTTTTACTTTTAAGAGCAATAGTATAGCGGTGAGAAAAAAATTAAAATCTGTATAGTTTAAATGTGATTTATTATTTTGTCTGCCAAATAGACGCATTGTTTGAATTTGGCATTATATTTGACCTCTTTTAGTTAAATTTAGCATTCAAATATTAAATTGGAGAAAAAAATGGGTAAAATTATAGGTATTGATTTAGGTACAACAAATTCATGTATTGCAGTAATGGAAGGTGGTAGCCCTGCTGTAATTCAAAATAGTGAAGGTGGAAGAACAACACCTTCAGTAGTAGGCTTTACAAAAGAAGGTGAAAGATTAGTTGGTCAACCTGCTAAACGACAGGCCGTTACAAATCCACAGAATACAGTATTTTCTGCAAAAAGATTTATTGGTAGCTTATATGATGAAGTCACGAATGAAATTTCAGAAATGCCATACGAAGTTGTAAAAGGTTCTAAAGGTGAAGTTAAGTTTAAAATAAATTCAAAAGAATATGCTCCACCTGAAATAAGTGCTATTGTACTTCAAAAAATTAAACAAACTGCAGAAGAATATTTAGGTGAAACAGTTACAGATGCTGTAATTACTGTGCCAGCTTATTTTAATGATACACAAAGACAAGCAACTAAAGATGCTGGAACAATTGCAGGTTTAAATGTAAGAAGAATAATTAATGAGCCTACCGCTGCAGCACTTGCATATGGTTTAGAAAAAAATAAAGATGAAAAAATTGCAGTATTTGATTTAGGTGGTGGTACTTTTGATATTTCAATATTAGAATTAGGTGATGGTGTATTTGAAGTAAAATCAACTAATGGGGATACTCATTTAGGTGGTGATGATTTTGACCAGACATTAGTTAATTGGTTAGCATCTGAATTTGAGAAATCAGATGGAATAAATCTTAAGAATGACCCAATGGCTTTACAGCGCTTGAGAGAAGCTGCTGAAAAAGCAAAATGTGAATTATCATCATCAATGCAAACAGATATTAATTTACCATTTATTACTGCGGATGCAAGTGGACCTAAACATTTAAATATTCCATTAACACGCGCTAAGTTTGAAAATTTAATTGGTGATTTATTAGAAAGAATTAAAAAACCATGTCATAAAGCAATTAAAGATGCTGGATATTCTCCTAATGAAATTAATGATGTCATTCTTGTCGGTGGTTCAATTCGAATTCCAAAAGTGCAAGAAATTGTAAAAGAAATTTTTGGTAAAGAGCCAAATAAGGGTGTTAATCCAGATGAAGTTGTTGCCATTGGTGCAGCTATTCAAGGTGGAGTTCTTGCGGGCGATGTAGATGATATATTATTACTTGATGTAAGTCCATTATCTTTAGGAATTGAAACTTTAGGTGGTGTATCAACTGCATTAATTGAAGCAAATACAACTATACCGGCAAAGAAAAGTCAAATTTTTTCAACAGCCGCTGAAAATCAACCATCTGTAGAAATTCATGTACTACAAGGTGAAAGGCAAATGGCAAATGATAATAAGTCATTAGGGAGATTTCACTTAGATGGTATTCCACCAGCACCAAGAGGAATTCCGCAAATTGAAGTTACATTTGATGTTGATGCAAATGGTATTTTAAATGTCTCTGCAAAAGATAAAGCAACGGGTAAAGAACAAAGTATTCGAATTGAAGCCTCAAGTGGGTTAAATGACGAAGAAATTGAAAAAATGAAAAGAGATGCTCAGGATCATGAAGCAGATGATAAAGCCAAAAAAGAAGAAGTTGAAACGCATAATAATGCTGATCAATTAGCATATCAAACTGAAAAACAAATTTCAGAAATGGGTGATAAAATTGATGAAGCTAATAAAACTAAGTTGACTGAATTAGTTGAGGATTTAAAGGAAAAAAATAAAGGGAATGATATTGATGGAATAAAAGCATCAATGGATAACCTAAATAAAGTTTGGTCAGAAATATCTCAAAAGATATATCAGTCTGAACAAGCAAATCCTGAACAACCTGCTGATCAAAATCAAAATAATAATGGACAAAATGATAGAGATGTTGAAGATGCAGACTTTGAAGTTGTCGATGAAAAGTAATTATTAAATTACTAAATACCCAAATATAAACGGGCAGATTCTTCTGCCCGTTTTTTGTTTTAAATAATATTTATTTTAATTACGAGTTGTAATTTAATAGGTATGGCAATCTCTAAAATTAAGAATTATAAATTAGTTAAAATTATTTTTGGAATATTAATAACTGGATTTTTAATTATTTTTATTACTTTTTTATTAAATCCATTTATTTTTATTCAAGATTTAGAAAATAAAATCACCTCAGTAGTCCAATCTAAATCTGGTATGATCCTGGATTATTCAAACTTTTCAGGTAATTTTTTTACTGGGTTTAAATTAGATTCACCTATTTTAATTCACAAAAAGAAAAAAATATGTAAGTTAGATAACTTAATAATACACCCTGGAATATTGACTTCTATACTAAGTAACTATTTAAGTTTAAATAAACTCGTATTAAATAATGGCTTTATTAATTTTGATTTATTATTTAATAATTCCAGTGAACATATTTCAAAAAATCTTTTTCAAATAAATTTATTAGAATTAAATGAAATAAATATTATTAATAATAATTTGAGTTATCAAGTAAATGCAAAGGTTAATATATCAATTGGTAATGAGAAAAACCTTAAAATTTATAGTTGTATTTGTAAAATGAATGAATGGCCGTATGAATTTGAGTTAAGTAATGGCGAAATAAACTCTATTGATAATAAGTTTATTGTAGAAGATTTAGAAATATCATCAAAATCAGGAACGGTGGAAATAACTGGAGAATTTGATAACCAAGAAATATTCAAATCTTTTGCTAATATAAATATATATAAATTAAATTTAAATGAATTATTAAATTACCCCGTAGAATTAGAAAATATAAATATAATGGTTGAACGAATAAATTCTGATTCGACAATAGCAATAATTAATGGTAAATTGATTACAGATAAAATAATATTTAATAATATTAATGCAAATATAGGTTTAGTAAATCAGTTTATTTATTTAAATAAAAGTAATTTTAAGTTTTTAAATAGCGAAATTAAAATTAATGGTTGGTATGATGTTTTAAATGAAAAAATAAATTTATCCTCTAATTTATTAAATGTAGAGTTGCCAAATAAATATAAAAATAATATTAATGGAAATATTGAATTATTAGGTTCAATTTATTCAGATTCTATAATTGTAAATTTGGCATTAGAAAATACTAAAATTAATAATTTTCATTTTACCAATTTAAATGGAGAGTTTTTATATGAAAACCAACATATTATAAATATAGAGAAAATTGAAGGTAATAGTGACAATATTGAATTTAAACTTGATGATGTAGCTTATTCAATAGATGATGAATTCTTTAAAACAAATGGAAGTTTAAAGCTTAGTAATTTTGATAAAAATTATAATTTATTTAATGAAAATATAAATTATACAATTAATGGAGAATTTATTGGGGAGTTAGAATTATCATCAGATTATATTAATTTAAATGGTGAAATTAATTTATTAAATTCTATAATAAATGAAAATGAAATAGGAAGTATAGAAACAGGTATAAATTTCACTAAAAATAATTTATTAAATTCTCAAAATTTTTCTTTAAATGGAAATGCCTTAAATATTAATTTAAAATCAATAAAATATTTTAAACTTGATTCTTTATCATATTCGATCAACATTGAAGATGAAAAAGTAAAAATTGATTATCTAAATGGATATAATGGACTAGAAAATATATTATTTTTAAAGGATATAAATATTAAACATAATGAAATAACATCAAATAAGTTTTTTATTAATTATAATGATGTTGAAATTTCAACTTTAAACTTGAGAGGAGAAAAACAGAATAATGAATGGGTATTTGAAAATTTACCATTATCATTTAATAATGAAGATATTTTATTAAATTCGTCATTTAGTTCATTTGAAAATTTCAAAATGAAGGTCAATTCAAATAAAGTAAATTTAAGTACAATTAATTCATTATTGGGATATTCCCAACGGATACAAGGAAATGCTAAAGGTGAATTTTTATTAAATAAATTAAATAGTTCTTATAAAGTAAATATTAATTCATTATTATTAAATGGTCAAATTGATGAAATAATGTATGATTCATTATTTGTTGCTATTGATGCAAATGAAAATAAAATTAACTATAATGAAATTAAATTAGTTTATGAAAATCAAAATTTATTATTTTCAGGAGAACATTTTCCAAATAAAAATTCTGAAAATATATATCGTTCGGGTGAAATTAATATTAATGGAAATGCACAAAATTTTAATTTATTAAATGTGAATAACTATATTCCTATTTCTTTCAATATTGATGGCGAATTGACTGGAAATTTTAATATTAGTGGTACTCCCGAATCCCCAGAAATTATATTTAATAGCAAAATTCAAAATCCTAAATTTGATTTAATTAAGGGTGAGCAAATTACAGGTGAAATTTATTATAAAAATGAAATTACTAGATTAGAAAATGTAATTTTAAAAACATTAAATGGGACATATAGGGTGAAAGGAGATATACCATTAAATTTAAATATTTTTGGAAGGAAATCATACTTTTATAATATCCCCAAATTAGATATTTCAATAATTGGAGAAACAACTGAATTTGAGTTTTTATCCCCATATTTTGAAATTGTTGATTCACTTACTGGACATATTAGTTTGAATTTAGAAATTACGGGTTCACTTCAAAAGCCAATTCGGAATGGGCAAATTAATATTAATCATGCCAAATTAAATTTAATGCCATTAGAAAACATAATATATGGAATTAATGGAAAAGCTAATATTATCAATAATAAACTAAATTTTATTTTTCTTAACGGAATTACTGGGAAAATACAAAAACAGAATCTTTTAACTAATATAACTAACTTTATTAAATCTTCAATTGGGTTGAAATCAGAAGATGAATTAGCTTCTTTATCAGTAATTGGGAAAATGGATTTAACTGAGTTTTTTAATCCTGAATTTGATTTATTAATAAAATCGGATAATTTATATATATCATCAATTGAAAATAGTTTTAGAGGAAATGCATCAGCAAAATTTGAAATAACAGGAAAAGATACAATTTATATTGATGGAAAATTTAATCCATCTCCAAATAAATTTACATTTTTAATGGAATTTTCAGAAGATGAAACTTTAACAAAAGAGTCAATTAAAAATGGTAAAATTATTTCATATAATATTCATATTCCTTTGGAAAATGGTGTGAAAATTGAGAATTCTCAAATGGATGGTTTAATTGATGGTGATATTGTATTAACATCAATAGGAAATGAACCATTTACATTTAGTGGAAATATTAATGTAGTTGATGGTAGTTTTTATTTTAACGGAAATACAATTGATCAAATTTCAGGTAATATTTCTTTAGACCCCACTGCTATTGAACCTATTATTGATTTTAATGGTATTACAAATGTAGCGGGTAAGGATATTGAAATTTCATTAAGTGGTAATATGGATAATCCGAATTTATCATTAGAATCAATTTCAGACCCGGATTTAACTCAAAATGATTTATTATATTTAATGGTTTTTACACCAGACTCAATAGGTAATAGTGGAGATTTTATTGGAACAGAACAAGTTGGAAACTTAATTACAAATTATGTTGAAAATACATTGGAAAGAAATATAGTTCGAAATAGTGTATTAGATAAATTTCAATTTAATACGCAGGGAGGAACTTTATTAACGGGTTTTGAGAATTCGCATTTAAATTTATATTTAGGTAAAAATATTGGTCCTAATTTATATTTGAATTTAAGAAGTGATTTGAATTCTGAAAATAGTACTTTTCAGTATGAAGTTGGGTATCGTCTTTCTCGAAATATGTCAATTATTGGAAGGATAGATGAAAATCAATTATATCATTTAACATATAGGTTTAAGTATAAATATTGAATAATATAAATATGAAAATTATTTTTATTTTTGGAATAATACTTAATATATGTTTTTCACAGCAAAAATTAATAAATGTAATCACTTTTTCTGGTAATAATTATATTAAAGAAAGTGAATTAATAAAATGGTTACCAATTAAAGAAACGACCATGTTTGATAAATCAATTTACAATTCTCGTTCATTAAAATTAGCAGTTATTCAATTAAAACATTTCTACAGTTCCCAGGGGTATATAAATGCAATAATCCACCCCGAGGTAATTAATGTTGAAGAAAATATTTCCATAAATTTTAAAATAATTGAAGGGAATCAATATCATATAAAAAAAATTGAATTTTTTGGAAATTATTTATATTCAAATGAAGAAATTTTAAATGTATTAGATGTTAAGGTAGATGATGTTTTTAATCCATTAAAAATTACAAAACAGTTAAAAAAATTAATTAGAAAATATTTATCAGAGGGTAAATTTAAAATTTCTATTTATGATGAGCTTATAGAAGAAGATAATAATGTTATTATTCGAATTAATATAGCAGAGAAAAAAACTTTTTATTTTGGAAATATAACTATTGATGGATTAAAGAAATTAAAACCTAAAACAGTATTTAGAGAATCTTTAATTAAATCAGGTTCAACTTATAATATTATTGAAATTGAGAAAACACAAACACGAATTTTCTCATCATTATTATTTAGTTCGGTCGAAATATTCCCCCAAATTAGAGGAGATATTCAAGATACAGTTGATTTGGTTATTAAAGTAAAAGAAATGAATGATCGAGATATTAAAGGTGAAATTGGTTTTGGACAAACAGAGTCTCCTTTAGGTGAAAATAGTCCTCCACTTTCTTCTATAGAATTAAGTAGTACAATTCAATCAGGTTATTTTCTGAATACATCTAATAAATTTACATTTAAAATTGATTTAGGTTTAACGATTGATGAAAATTTATCTCTTTTAAATAATAAACTATTTCCCAAAAGAAATTTTTCTATATCCTATAGAACACCATGGGTTTTTGGATTAAGAGTACCCCTGAATTTTAAAATATTTGATTATTATGTTGTAGAAGATGATGATTTTAGGCATCGACAGGGAATTGAGTCCTCATTTTTATATAGGCAAAATGAAAAAAATAAACTTTTAGGGAGTATAATTTTAGAATCAGTTAATTTTACGGGTCAAAATATAGAAGCAGATGAATCACTTGAAAGAAAAATTAGAATCACATACCAACGACATTCATTTAATAATTTAATTGCACCTAAAAATGGAAATTATATTGGATATTATTCAACATTAAGAGGAACATTTTTGGGAGGGGAAACTCATTATTTATTGACCGATATTGAATATAAAAAATTTAGGAACTTTTTTGATTTATTCATCGTTGGATTCAGATTAAAAACTGGATATTTGAAATTACTTAATAATACTGAAGAAAACTCAATCTCTGATTTTTTTAATTTAGGTGGAAGCACCTCATTAAGAGGGTGGGATAAAGCTGAAGATTTAAATTATAATGAAAATGCATTGTATAGAATATTAAATAATATTGAACTGCGATTTCCAATTTATAATAATTTGGGTGGCGAAGTATTTTTTGATTCTGGAATTTTAGGGCGAAAAAAAGAAGATCTGAATTATTCTAATATTTATTGGGATGTTGGTTTTGGCTTTACAATCAATACACCATTGGGACCAGCACGAATTGATATTGCCTATCCGTATGCACAAAAAGAATATAACACTTCATTATCATTATTATATTCATTTTAAAAGTTAAGAAAATCTCAAGTATTCAATTTCAAAATTGCATTAAATTTTATATCTGTATTTAAAGGAAAATTTCAATGATTCGATATGTTTATTTATTAATTATTATGATAATTTTAGGATGTAGTTCTATAGAAAGTCCTGAAAAATTATGGGAACAAGTTAAAGTGTTCCGTTCAGAAAAAAACTTAAAAGATGCGATTGCAACTTGTAAATTAATCTTAAAAGAATATCCTAAAGATGAATTAGCTTCAACTGCATTGTTTCAAGTTGGTGATATTTATTTAAATGATGTTCAAGATTTTGATTTTGCAATTCAATATTTTCAAGAAGTTGTAGATAAATATCCTAAAAGTAAGGAAACAGAAAAAGCCTTATTTATGATTGGATATATATATGCAAATAATTTAGATAGTTTTAGTGATGCTGAAGAGTATTATCAAAATTTTATTTTAACATTTCCACAAAGTGAATTAATTCAATCTGTTCAATATGAATTAGAAATCTTAGAACCATTATTGAATACAATTGATTCATTAAATGCAGTAGTAGAAAAGGAGTAATTTTTGGAGTCTTTAGACTTAAATATATTAAATGATAAAATAAAAGAAGATTCGGCTTTTATTCAACCATTAAGTTTACAATTAAAATCATTAGTTGTTGGTCAAGAAAATTTGATTGAAAAATTAATAATTGCAATTTTAGCAAATGGGCATGTGTTTTTAGAAGGTGTTCCTGGTTTAGGGAAAACATATATTGTTAATGCACTTGCAAAATTAATTGACACAAAATTTCAACGGATTCAATTTACACCGGATTTATTACCCGCTGATATCATTGGAACATTAATTTATAATCAAGCTAAATCAACTTTTGAAGTAAAAAAAGGACCTATATTTTCAAATATTATTTTAGCTGATGAGATTAATAGATCGCCTGCGAAAGTTCAAAGTGCTTTATTAGAAGCAATGCAAGAAAGACAAGTTACAATTGGAGATTCAACTTATAAATTAGAAAATCCATTTTTAGTTATGGCAACTCAAAATCCTATTGAGCAAGAAGGAACATATCCACTTCCAGAAGCACAAGTAGATCGATTCATGTTTAAAGTTTTAGTTGATTATCCATCTGAGATTGAAGAACTTAATATTTTAAAAAGTATGTCTTCTTTGACAGGCCAAGTTGAAATTAATCCCACTGTAAATTCACAACAAATATTAAATGCCCGAAAAACAATTGACCAAATTCATATTGCTGAAAACTTACAAAAATATATTGTTTCACTTGTATTTGCAACACGAGAGCCCAGTCGGTATAATTTAAAAGATTTAACAGGATTAATCGATTTTGGAGCTTCTCCTCGCGCATCTTTATTTTTAGTTCAAGCATCTAAGGCTCTTGCTTTTATGAATCAAAGGGGATATGTAATCCCTGAAGATATTAGGAATGTTGGTTTAGCAATATTAAGACATCGAGTTGTATTATCATTTGAAGCTGAAGCAGAAGAAATAAATTCAGATGAAATTGTTACTCGAATTTTTGAGTCTGTTCCAACCCCATAATTAGATAAATGCTTCCTACAGAAATTCTAAAAAAGGTTCGCCTTTTAGAAATTCAAACTCGACATCTTGTAAATGATATTTTTGGAGGTGAATACCATTCTGCATTTAAAGGTATGGGAATGGAATTTGCAGAGGTACGTGAATATCAACCGGGTGATGACATACGCGATATTGACTGGAATGTTACAGCGAGAACAGGAAAACCATTTATTAAAAAGTTTGATGAAGAACGAGAATTAACTGTAATGTTAATGGTTGATGTTAGTGCTTCTGGATATTTTGGTTCGGGAGAAAACCTGAAAAGTGATTTAATGGTTGAATTAGCCTCTATATTAAGTTTTAGTGCAATCAAAAATAATGATAAAGTTGGGCTTATATTATTTTCTGATCAAATTGAGAAATTTATTCCTCCAAATAAAGGCAAATCTCATGTTTTAAGGGTAATCAGAGAATTGATATATTATAAAACTGAAGATAAAAAAACAAATATTTCTGAAGCTTTAGAGTATAGTTTAAAAGCAATTAAACGAAAAAGTGTCATATTTTTACTTTCAGATTTTTTAGATGATGGTTATGAAACAACTTTAAAATTAACAAATCAAAAACATGATTTAATCTGTATTCAATTAACAGATCCATCCGAAATTGAAATGCCTAATTTGGGTCTAATAAAAATGCATGATGTTGAAACGGGTGATACTTTTTGGGTTGATGCATCAAATCCAAAATTTAGAAAAGAAATGAAAATAAATTTTGATGTGGAAACAAACGATATAGCCCAATTTTTTAGAAAAAATAAAATAGACCATGTTATGATTAATACAAGTAAAAGTTATATTGAACCATTAGTTGAGTTTTTTAATAAACGAATTTCAAGACGATAAATGAAATTATTTCTATCTTTAATATTATTTTCTATCTCATTTTCACAAATAAGTATGAATTATTTTATTCGCCAAGATAGTATTTATATTGGCGATATTGTAAAATTTGTAATTGAACTAAATGTTTCATCAGCGCAAGTTCCAGTTTTTCCAGAAATAAATTCGAATTCTGATATTATGACAGTCCATGGAAAGCGAATTGGTGAAAATTTTGTAGAATATGATCTTTCGTTTTGGGAAACAGGGAAAGCAGTTATTCCAGTAATTCCGATTCAAATAATGGAAAATAATCAATTAAAACTTACTTTAGAGACAGATTCATTACAAATTGAGATATTTAGTCTAATAAATTCTCAAGAGGAATCTATTAGAGGTCTTAAAGGAATGAAAAATATTGAGATGATTTCTACTCTTGAAAAGGGGCTAATTATTTTTAGTATCATAATGGGTGCATTAATTGCAGTTTATTTTTGGAGGAAAAGAGAACTTAAAAATAAATTAAAAAGAAAAAAATATAAGTTTGTTGAACCCATGCATTTAAGAGTGCAAAAATCACTTGAGAACTTAGAAATACCATTTCCTATAAATTGGGAAAATGCAGAAAAATATTATTTAAAATTAACTTATTTATTTAGAGAATATTTAGGTGAAGAATTTTATTTTAGAGCTCTTGAAATGACAACAAAGGAAGTTATTGAATTTATTCAACATAAGAATATAATAAATGATGAAGTTTGTATTGAACTTGAAGAATTATTAAACCGTGCAGATTTGTCTAAATATGCAAAACAAATACCTGAAAAAGAATTTTTTATTTCAGATAAAAATAAAGCTATAAAATTAATTAAATTATTCCATGGTACAAACAATGAATTTACTATAAAAGAAAAATAAAATTAATAGATATTTAATAATTTTATCAGCTGTGCTCTTTTTTTCTTGTGATGTTACTGAGCCTGACACTATTCCTCCAACAATAATAATAACGTCTCCTATTGAATCTATATTAACAGGAATTTCCACTATTAAGGTGAATGCCTCAGATAATGAAGAAATTGTAAATGTTACATTTATTATTAATGGATTAATTGTATTTGAAGATTCACAATCACCCTATGAATATGAATGGGATGTTTGTGCTTATGATAATACTCAACATACTTTACTTGTTAAAGCAACGGATGATAGTGGAAATGTAGGACAATCTAATTTATTAACATTTACAACAAATGCTATTTATGATTGTGCAGATGTATGTGCAGGAAATTCAGAAATACTGACTTATTGGTTTGATGCAGATACAGATAGTTTAGGAGCTGGTGAATCTTCAGAGTATTGCGAAGCATTAGTAGAAGAAGGGTGGGTATTAAATAATAATGATAATGATGATAATTGTTTATCAAATGTACATGATTGTTTAGGTGAGTGTGATGGAAATGCGATAGAAGATATGTGTGGTACTTGTGATAATGATACTACCAATGATTGCATTCAAGACTGTGCAGGAGTTTGGGGTGGAACACATTGGGAAAGTGACTGTGGATGTGTAAGTATAAATAGTAGTTGTGTTACAGACATTGACGGCAATAGCTATGAAACGGTAGTAATTGGCAATCAAGAATGGATGACCGAGAATTTAACGGTCACTCATTATAGTAATGGAGATACTATTTCAACGGGGTATAGTAACTCAGAATGGGCTGATTTAGATGTAACTGAAACAGGTGCTTATTCCGTTTATCATGTTAACGATAATAATGCTTCTCAAAATTCATGTGGAAATAATTGTGCAGATGTGTATGGAAATCTATACAACTGGTACGCAGTAGATGATAGCAGAGGTGTATGCCCTATTGGTTGGCATGTACCAACAGATGACCAATATAAAGAACTAGAAATATATTTAGGAATGTCTCTAATAGAAGCAGATGATTGGGGTTGGAGAGGCACAAATGAAGGAAGTAAACTTGCAGGTAATGCCAATTTATGGTATGATGATGTTTTGATAAATAACACAGTATTTGGAATAAGTGGTTTCATTGGTATACCCTCTGGTTATCGTAATTTTAATAGTGGTAATCACAACGGAATGGGTATCTATAGTTACTTTTGGTCATCTTCTGAATATGATGGTGGGGATGCTTTGACTCGGATATTATTTTATTATAGTACAAATGTTTACCGAAATAATAACAATAAACAATCTGGCTTTTCTGTTCGTTGTCTTAAGGATTAATGCTTTAACTCTATAGAATACAGCAAACCTGTACCACAAAGCGGAATTCCACCAGGGTTGTCCCTCCCGATGAGGAGTTTTTATTAATGTTTAAATGGTAGAGATATAATGCGTTAAGGCTCTACTGGTTTTTTTAAACTATCTGAATGATCGAAGCTCAATTGATTCTTTATTCTTAGGCAGCCCCTGGCATATTCAGAATACAAAGTGGCTCAGAATTGATTTATTAATCCTATTTTAGAGTTATATGACAATGTCAAATTGATACTAGATTTTATTCAAGACTTGCGCAAAGGATTATTCAAACTATGCTTAATATCATAAGAAAACACATTTAATTTTTTCTGCCAAATAGACATAATAATGAATTATGGCATACCATTTGTAATGATTAAATACTTAGTATTACCTCAAAAATTAATATAAAAAAATGGAGAATTATTAATGAATGTAAAACCGTTAGCTGATCGTTTAATTTTAAGACCAGCAGAAGCCGAAGAAATGACAAAAGGTGGTATCATTTTACCTGATACTGCAAAAGAAAAACCACAACAAGGTGAAATACTTGCAGTTGGGCCAGGAAAAGTTTCAGACAATGGAACACTTGTTGAGATGAGTTTAAAAGCAGGTGATAAAGTTCTGTATGGAAAATATTCAGGTACAGAAATTTTAGTAGATGGTGAGGATGTACTCATCATGCGTGAGAGTGATATTTTAGCAGTACTTGCATAATTTAAAAGGAAAATAAAAATAATGGCAAAATTAATAGAATATGATATAGAAGCAAGATCTACACTCAAAAATGGTGTAGATAAATTAGCAAATGCGGTTAAAGTAACACTTGGACCAAAAGGTCGTAATGTTGTTTTAGATAAGAAATTTGGAGCACCAACAATTACTAAAGATGGTGTAACTGTGGCTAAAGAAATTGAATTAGATAATCCTGTTGAAAATATGGGAGCGCAAATGTTAAAAGAAGTTGCATCTAAAACTTCTGACATTGCAGGTGATGGTACAACTACAGCGACCGTTTTAGCACAAGCAATAATTACCGAAGGTTTAAAAAATGTAACTGCTGGTGCTAACCCTATGGATTTAAAAAGAGGAATTGACTCTGCAGTTAAGCAAGTTACTGAACATTTAAAAAGTATTACTAAAGAAGTATCAGATAAAGAAGAAATTGCACAAGTTGGTACTATTTCTGCTAATAATGATAGTGAAATTGGTGACTTAATTGCTGATGCAATGGATAAAGTCGGAAATGAAGGTGTTATTACTGTTGAAGAAGCTAAAACTGCAGAAACTTATTTAGAAACTGTAGAAGGAATGCAATTTGATAGAGGGTATTTATCACCTTATTTTGTAACTAATGCAGAAGCAATGGAAGTAGAATTAGAAAGTCCGCTTATTTTGATAAACGAAAAAAAGATTTCTGTAATGAAAGACTTACTTCCTATTCTTGAAAAGGCAAGTCAAACAGGTCGGCCATTATTAATTATTTCTGAAGATGTTGATGGTGAAGCATTAGCTACTTTAGTTGTAAATAAAATTCGTGGTTCGCTTAAAGTATGTGCTGTAAAAGCTCCTGGATTTGGAGATAGAAGAAAAGCAATGTTACAAGATATTGCCATTTTAACAGGTGCAACCGTAATTTCTGAAGAACAGGGTTATAAATTAGAAAATGCAACTTTAGAATACCTAGGTACTGCGAGAACGGTAACAATAGATAAGGATAATACTATCATTGTTGAAGGTAAAGGTGATGGTGATTCTGTACTTGCAAGAGTAAATGAAATTAAAGCACAAATTGAAAAAACTTCCTCAGATTATGATCGTGAGAAATTACAAGAACGATTAGCAAAATTATCTGGCGGTGTAGCGGTTATTAATATTGGTGCAGCTACAGAAGTTGAAATGAAAGAGAAGAAAGCTCGTGTAGAAGATGCATTACATGCAACTCGTGCAGCTGTTAAAGAGGGCATTGTGCCTGGCGGTGGTGTTGCTTTGTTAAGAGCATCTACAGTTATTAATTCTAAAGGAATGGACGCTGATATCGCATTAGGTGTTGATATTGTTAAAAAAACTCTAGAAGCTCCTGTTAGGCAAATATTGACGAATGCTGGATTAGAAGCTCCTGTAATTTTAGCTGATATTTTGAGTAATAAAAACAAGAATTTTGGTTTTGATGCTCGAAAGGAAGAATATACTGACATGGTTAAATCTGGAATAATTGATCCAACATTAGTTACACGAACAGCTGTTGAAAATGCCGCAAGTATTTCTGGTTTAATGCTTACAACTGAAGCTGTTGTTTTTGATAAGCCTGAAGAAGATAAAGCTCCTGCAATGCCTGGTGGTGATATGGGTGGTATGGGCGGAATGGGTGGTATGGGAGGAATGTACTAAACCCTTTTTCTTTTTAAATTAAAAGCCTCGGATTTATCTGGGGCTTTTTTGTTATAGGATTAATTTTATTTACTCAAAATCAAAATTTCACATTCTTTTGTTTTTAGCCATGTCTCTATGGGGTTTGTCTTGGAGTAATGCAAAAATTTTAGGAGAATATTTTCCTCCATTAATAATTATGTTTTGGCGTTTTTTAATGGCTTCAATTGTAATCTCTCCCTTTTTATTTTATTCTAAATATTCTTTTAATAAATTAAAAAATAATTTTATTGAACTTATTGGTATATCGATTATTTTAATTTTATATAATTATTGTTATTTTAAAGGTACATATTTAGGTTTTGCAGGTATTGGCGGAGTCATTGTAACTACGCTTGTTCCTACAATTACAACTATTTTATCATCTTATATTTATAATAAAGTTTATCCAGGAAATGTAAAATGGGGAGTTTTTTTAGGGATTATTAGTAGCATCTTTTTACTAAATTTATGGAATTTAAATTATAAATTAATTTTTATTAGTGGAAATTTATTTTTTATTTTAGGTGCATTTTTATGGTCAATATTAACATTATGGACACATAGAATTACAAAAAACTTACATTCTCTTCATTTTAGTTTTTATATATTCCTTTTTTCATCAATTATAATTTTCATCATAAATCCACAATCAATGGATTTTTCTATTTTTACAATGGGTATTCATTTTTGGTTGAATTTTATTTCAGTAACAATTGGAGCAATGGCATTTGGGACAGTCGCTTTTTTCTATGCAACTCAAAAAATAGGTGCACAATCAGCAAGTTCATTTACATTTCTTGTGCCGGTAAGTGCATTATTATTTAGTTATTTATTGCTTAATGAAATTCCAAATATAATGACTTTATTTGGGTGTATATTGGCTATATCATCTGTTTATTTAATAAATAGATCATCTGAAAATAATAATTAATTTTCAATTTTTTATTTAATAGGGAATTTATTTCCTGATAAATTTTATTAAATTTTACTATTTTTTATTACTTAATAATATTTAACAAAGTAAACTAATTTATTTTCTTCTCCCTCTCTAAATTTCTTTAATTTTATTTCTTTGATATATAGTTTTCCTGTCGATAATCAAATTAGATTCAATAATATCTTTTTTTAATTAATAAGAAATATTGAATGTAGACAACTCTATCTTGAGTTGTAGTATAACTGAGTATGGCACGGATGCCAAAATTAAAACAAGGAGGTAATATCTATGTTTGGTGATGTTACACGCGTTGGAGCTAACTACCACGCACAAGAAGCCTGGGGAAACTTAAAAAAAGTTAATGGTCAAATTGGTCAAATCCAATCTCGACTTTCAACAGGGAAACGAATCAATTCAGCTGAGGATGATACTTCAGGTTACGCTTTATCAAAGCATTTAGAATCTCGTACACGAGGACTAAGTCAAGCTTTAGACAATGTTG
>JACKQG010000817.1_pt1 | contig 44050 bp, 36 predicted proteins | sample 8237621 | NCBI WGS metagenome assembly JACKQG01 (sample SAMN15677084, study PRJNA649215) | marine metagenome | biome: marine; feature: Black Sea; material: saline water; isolation source: suspended particulate matter (SPM) from the Black Sea western gyre | collected 2013-06-09/2013-06-10 | depth... | reverse complement strand
TCGTGCTCTTTCACGCCGCAAATCATATCAAGGTATAAATCTAATGTCTACTTACTTACGCACTCCTTAGTAAGCCTATATCATGAGAAATGCCAGGGCCAGCTTGAATCAAAATCATATTATCCAGATTAGCAGGATGCTGCGGCCCAAAAACCCCTTTATTTTCTCCCCATTCCAAAATCTTGCCATTCTCCAACAACGCTATGACATGGTGCCTAGTAGCAGAAACAGCAATCACGTTATTTAATCCCTTCGGGAAATCCATCGGCACATATGCACTTCTCCCCCATGCAGCAACCGTTCCATCATCCTTTAATGCTACGTTATAATTATATCCGGAGGTGATTGATTTCACCTCCTTAATGTTATTCGGCAACTTTAAATCGGGTGGAATCTGTTTGCCCCACATTTTGAGTGTGCCATCATTGAATAAGATGAGGCATCGGTCTGGAACGACTGAGTAATCAACCATTTTCACATTTTGTAACGAATTCAAAAATTCAGCTAACCCTTCAGGAAGTTCACCCCAAGCAATGACTTCTCCACTACCAAGCACGGCTATCACGAATTTATAATTTAAATCTAGAGAAGTCACGCACGATAGTTCTTTCGGAATTGCTTTAATAATATCCATACTGCCCCATCCCACAACGGTACCATCATCGTTCAAAGCCAGGCTGTATGCGGTACCGGCATACACATTTTTTACACGAGCCAGATCCAGTCCTAACGGGATTTTACTGGACAATGCTGACGAATGTTCGCCCCCCCAAGAAACAACACCAAGAATCCCTAGCGAGAATTTTGGCGGAATGTTACTCGTTTGACTATTCCCTGTAAAACATGTAAGGATGCCCAAACAAAAACATAGAATCACGCGATTCATTTCAACCACTATCAATAAATAACAATGGGGCTTGACTAGATAAGGGGGGTGGAAGCACTCTTAAGTCTGGTTGGGTTAATGAGTTGCATATACATAAAACGAAGCCGAATTTCGAACGCTAAATTTAGACAGTTTTTGAGGGTCTTTTGTCTTGATCTGACGGCGACACAAATCGCCACTATCTCTCATTTGAACCGCAACACCGTAAACCGCCTGATCACCCCGGCAATGACGGTACAAAAATGGTGTATCCTCCTTCGTCACTCTCCTCGAGTATTACTTTGAATCGCATCGCCCGAGCATCGTAAACAGCTTCATGCAACCCGTCAATTTCACAAAGCCACAGTTTGGCCGCTTGGCCAAGCGTGGCTACTGTGGCTTGGCCAAGCGCTCGAGGACGCTGTATTGGCGGTAGCTCAGGTTGCGGAACGGCACGCCGTCAATCTCGATGCGGAACTTGGCCGGCAGCTCCGGCCCGGTCAGCGGCTTGAAGGATTGCTTCCCCACGTACGGGACGTGGTAGATGGTGTACAGCATGCAGGCCAGGCGCGCGTACATCTTGTCGTTGGCGTTGATGACGACCCACGGGCTGGCATCCGATGCCGTCCGCTCGAGCATCTGCGTCTTATAGTTGGTGAATACCTCCCACTTGGCCCGGGCCTTCTCGTCATTCTTCGAGTACTTCCAATACTTGAGCGGATGGATGATCCGCTCCTTGAAGCGGAACAACTGCGTATCGCGATCCACCGACAGGTAGAACTTGATGAGGATCAACCCGTCGGCAATAAGCTGTTCCTCCCACGACACGACACGCTTCATGAAGTATCGGTACTGCCGCTCGGTGCAGTAGCCCATGGTCGGCTCGATGAGCGCTCGGTTGTACCAGGAGCGGTCGAAGAAAACGATCTCCCCCTTTTTGGGCATCTGCTTCTCGTAGCGGCGAAACCAGTTGCGCGACTCCTTCTCCGTCGGCACACCGAGTTCCACCACGCGCAAATATTTTGGCATGAGGTACTCGACGAAGCGCTTGATCGTGCCACCCTTGCCGGCGGCGTCGCGTCCCTCGACGGCGATGGCGACGCGCTTTTTGTTCTCGACCGCCCAGCGCTGGAGGTTGAGCAGCTCCGCCTGCAACCGGCGTTTCTCTGCGTCGTACGCGGCCCGCTCCAGGTTTTTGTAGGCCGCGTAAAACTTTTTTTTGACGTAGTTCGCCTTGGCCATGGCGGTCAATCCGTTTTGAGGGACCGATAGAAACCCTTCTCCCAAACCAAGCCGGCCAGCGACTTGGTTTCCGGCTTGGTGAACAACGCCACCACGACGCCCACCACCGCGCAAATCGTCAGGCCGTAACAGGCCCGCATGAATTTGTACTGCTTCACCCCGGCGAAGAGTCCGTCACCGGCCTCGCCCATTGGCACGCCGTGCGCGAACGGTGTGATCACTTCCGGCACGAAGAACGAAAAGGCGATGGCAACCAACCCAACCATCAGCGTGGCCAGAGCCGCCGGCGCGGTAAAGCGTTTCCAAAACACGCTGAAGATGAACGTCACCACCAGTGGCGGCGTCACCGCTGCCGTAAACGCCCCGTGCGCGTCGTAGATCGAGTCGAAATTCATGAACACCGGCACGAGGATGATGCCCACCACCGTCGCGCCGATCGCCGTCAACCGGGCCGTCGTCAGCGCTTGGCGTTCGCTCATGTTTTTGTTGATGTATGGTTTATGAACGTCGTTCACCCACACGGCGGAAATCGCGGTGATGAGCGTGTCCACGGTGGACATTAGCGCGGCAATCATCGCTGCCAAGATCAGCCCGAAGATGCCCGGTTGGCTGATGAGCTGTGTGGCGGCATAAAACGACTCGTCCGCCGGCATGCTGGCAGGCAGATCGCCATGATTGGCCAAGGCCTTGGCCAGCCAGCCCGCGCCGCCCACCACGCAGGCCGCCAACGGCATCAACACCACCAAGTGCGTCACCACCGCCTTTTTGCAGTCCACAAACGACCGCGCCGACATATAACGCATGATCGTCCCCTGGTGCAAAAAGCCGAACATGATCGAGTTGGCCAAGCCGTCCTGCCAAAAAATGCCGACGCTCGGGAAGCCGGGGTCGCTGTTGAAATTATGAAACACCTTTCGCGAGTCGCCCGGCAAATTATCCCAAAACACATCGAACCCGCCGAGGTACGCAATGCCCAACCCAAGGATCAGCCCGCCGGTGATGAGCAGCATCACCCCTTGGAACAGGTCGGTCATGATCACGCTCGTCTGGCCGCCGCTCGACACGTACGACATCGACACCAGCGCCACGATCACCGCGCCGACAAAAATATCCCAGCCCAGCAAATGGTGCAGCACCTTGCCCATCGTGAACAGATTCACGCCGACGTAGCCGACCATGTAGACCATCAGGCACACCGTTGCCCAAAAACGGACCTTCGAGTTGAAGCGCTTCCCGAAATACTCCGGGATCGACGTGACGCGGGAGAAATACAAAATCGGCAGCCAGCAAAACAGCAGCAGCGGAAAATAAAACCAGTCGTTGCTGTACGTCTGCGTGCTCGAGAGCCCGTACTCGTACCCCTTGCTCGAGTACTTCAAAAAACTATACGAGCCGATCGTCGTGGCAATCATGCTGAACGCGATCAGCCACCAGGCAAACTTCCGGCCGCCGAAGAAAAAATCGTCCGTCGATTTCATCTTCCTCCCGAAGTATGCGCCCATGATGACGATGATTACGAAGTAACCGATCATGATTGCGTAATCGACCGGCGCGCCGCGATAACCCTGCTCGGGATCGACCGCCGCTTGGCTGGCTGGCGTTGGATTGTACGCGGCAGGCTCGGCAGCGGGCATGCCGGGTGCCTTGTATTGGAGGAACGCCTGCAGGATGAAATAAAAACTGAACACCCCCAGCGCGAGGCACAGGTTGCGCCGCCCCCTCCCGCTCAAGCCAAGGCTGCCCTGCCGCCACGCCAGCACGAGACCGAACACAAAAATCACCCCGCCACAGACGAAGTTATAAATGAACGGATCCAGATCCATGCGTACGGTTTGTGGGGCGTTGCTCGCGGCTATTCCAAGTCTCCGAAATCGTACACGACCACCCGGTCGCAGACCTGCTTGAACACCTTCTCCACGAACGCCACGTGCTGCGGGTGATCCTGATAGGCATCCTGCACGATCTTGTTCTTGAACGTGATATTCAACGCGACCTGATAACTTTGATCCACCACTGGCCGGTCACTCGGAGCGCATCGACCCACGTGCATCGAGATCACGCCGGGGATGTCCGGCAAATAATGGTTTAACCCGTCGATCAATTGCTGCCCGGCCTCCTCCACGTCCGGCTTGGTCCAGAAAATAACTATGTGCGAAAACATCACCGCCAGTGAATCCGATGCCCCAGCCGAAAGCAAATCCCATTTGCCAACCTACGGGCAGATTCAACAAGTAAACGAACCAAGCGCAAGTGCGTTGATGATTCCTTCTCCCTCACGGAGAAGGTGGCCGCAGGCAGGATGAGGGTGGAAGCGCTCGGGTGTTTTGTGTGAATGCCATGCTTTCTCCCTCTCCCCAGCCCTCTCCCGCTGGGAGAGGAAGCCTAAAACTGGGTCCTTCGACATTCCTTGTTGGGTGTTCGATATTGGTTTCTCTTGAGCTGTTTGAATGATGAATATCGAACAAGGAATGTCCAACCCTGAATCCCCCGATCCCGCGCCGCTTGGCCAAGCGCATGCACATACGGCTGAATTCCTTCTCCCGCTGGGAGAGGGTATCCGCGCAACAGCGGTTTTGACTTTTCCGGCCGCTTCCCGTAAGCCGTCCGGCATGCAACGCACTCTCATTGCGCTCGTCGCCGGGCTACTGCTCACCAACAACACGTTTGCCGCCAAGTCGCCGAACATCGTCCTCATCATCTCCGACGACCAGGCGTGGGGCGATTACAGCTTCATGGGCCACGAAGCCATCCAGACACCGAACATCGACCGCTTGGCCAAGCAGAGCCGGTTGTTCAAACGCGGCTACGTGCCGACCAGCCTCTGCTGCCCCTCCCTCGCCTCGATCATCACCGGGCTTTACCCGCACCAACACCGCATCACCGGCAACGAGCCACCCATCCCACCCGGCGGCAAAAACACCGACGAATACCGCGCCCAAGTGCAGGAATGCGTCGGTTTCATCGACACCGTACCCACCCTGCCCCGGCTCTTGGCCAAGCGCGGCTACGTCAGCCATCAGTCCGGCAAATGGTGGCAGGGGCACCACTCGCGCGGCGGCTTCACCCACGGCATGACCCACGGCGACCCCAAGCGCCGGGGCCGTCACGGTGACGAAGGATTGAAAATCGGCCGCGAAGGATTGAAGCCGATCTTTGACTTCATCGCCGACGCCGGCGACAAGCCGTTCTTCGTCTGGTACGCGCCGTTCCTCCCGCACACCCCGCACAATCCACCCAAGCGGTTGCTCGACAAGTACACGAAAAAAACCGAGTCCAAATTCATCGCCCGCTACTGGGCCATGTGCGAATGGTTCGACGAAACCTGCGGCCAATTGCTCGACCATCTCGATGAAAAAAAACTGACCGACAACACCGTCGTCCTCTACGTCACCGACAACGGCTGGATCCAGCGTGCCGACAACGGCCGCTACGCCCCCCGCTCCAAGCGCTCCCCGTACGACGGCGGCCTCCGCACCCCGATCATGATCCGCTGGCCCGGCAAAGTGCCGCCAAGCGAACGCCCCGAATTGGCCAACAGCATCGACCTCGCCCCGACCCTCCTCAAGGCGTGCGGCCTCGAGCCGACCGCCGCCATGCACGGCATCGACCTCCTCGACGACACCGCCTTGGCCAAGCGCAAAACCACCCACGGTGCCTGCTACCTCCACAACGCCGTGAACATCCACAAGCCAAGCGCCAACCTCACCCACCGCTGGATCATCAACGGCAACTGGAAACTCATCCTCCCCCACAAACCCAACACTAACCCCATCGCCGCCCCCGAACTGTACAACCTAACCCAAGACCCCCACGAAACCCAAAATCTGGCCAAGCGCAAACAAACCAAAACCAAACGTATGGCCGAGCAGCTAAACAAACTCCTCCCGGAAAGTGACAGGCTGTAAGCCTGAGTCTTAGGTGCCCCGTCGGGGGACTTCAACACCTCAACTTAAGATCACGCTTGAACACCCCCTTCAGGGCTGGCGGATCGGCGCCATGCGTAGCCGGGGGCGTTGCCCCCGGCTACGCAGTAGTCGCCTTTCAGGCGACAATCACGGCGCTGACCCAAGCCAAGCGCTTGGCCAAGCGGCTCAACAACTCTCCGAATACTGTTTGCTTTTATTACAGTCTCTTGGCTATTTTCCCCGCGTCGTATTTTACCCAATCCAATACACCATAAAATTGGCGAAACTAACCTGCCCCGTTTTAAATCTCACGTTATGAAATTAACATCCCCGTTAGCAGTCGTTGTCGCGACGATTGCATTTTCCACGACGGCCGTTGCGCAAACGCTGCCCTTCCTAACAACCCAAACTCCGTTGACGTTGTTCAGCACGAACGACGGCGAATTCAACCAGATCTTCCAGTTGACCGAGGATCAGACGACGGATTGGGAACTGAAAACGAAGGATTCCTTCACGGTGATCCATCTCGGGCCGGATCATCCGCCGATCATCAAGACGGTTTACGACACGGTGCCCTGCGCGATCGCCGGGACACCGACGATGGCCATGTCCAGCGACGGACGTTACGCCTTGGTTGCCAACCACGGTTTTCGGCTCGGGAAGATGGTGAAACTGCAACTACCGGACGGGCCTCAAACGAACGCTGACCTGACACCGAAAATGCTCAAGCAACAAAAGATGACGGCGCAGCTTGTGAACATGCTATCCCTCATCGACCTGTCTACGCCAGAGTACCGCGTAGTGGACCGCGTGCTTTTTGATGATCGCCCGATGCATGTTTTATCTCATCCAGATGGGCAACGATTCATCACCGGAGGCGACAAATATTTCTACGTCCACCAGATCGAAAACGGCAAGTTGGTCGAACTCAGCCGGAACCCGCATCCGCATGGGCTGAACGTTTTCTGGATTCACCCGAAAGGCCATCGACTGATCGCGACACAAGGCGATCCTGGCCATAATGCAACCGTTCAGTGGTATTCCATCGAGGGCAACCGGATCGGGCATTTAAGCGAAGTCAAGGTTGCTCCCGGAGTCCCCACGAAGCTCACGGGCGCCTCATTCATCCTTCGAATCAGCCTCGACGGAACGAAGGCGCTGATCTGCCAACGCTCGCTCGGGAACGGCATTGACCTCTCCGACATTCTGGTTGCCGACCTGACGCAAACCCCACCTGTCATCAACGCAGTGGTCAAACAGGTGTCGGACGGTTCCGAGAGCTTTGCCTTTCATCCCAACGGAAAAATGGCGGTGGCCACCGCGTTAAACAGGGATCATAACTGCATCGCCGTCCTCGACATCGCATCCAACCCGCCGCGACTGCTCTACACACTGGATGCCAAGGGAATGAGCCAGGGTATCGAATTCACGCCCGAGGGCGACAAACTCTTCGTCGGCTCGCCCATTGCTGGCCGTATTGAGGTTTTCGATGTCGTGGGCGATTTCCAGCTACGGAAGAACCCCAAGTTCCTCAACGTCGGCTTCGGCCACAACAGCCTCACCATCGGGTCGCGGTATTTTCCGAAATGACAATCGATCAATGACTGCGGTGATCATTAAGAACAAAAAACAGGACTCCCTCGGCTGGGGAAAAGGCATTCTCATCTCAGTGCTGGTACTGGCGAGTTCGTGTGCCTCGACCAAGCCAACAACGTCGGTTTCATCGCCTGAAGTTGCCGAGGAGATTCGGGAGCATATGCGGCAGTATGTTGATATTTTCAACAACGAACAGGCGGGGCAGATTGCCAAGGAGATTTATTTGGCGCCGGTGTTAACGTCGGAATCCGCAGAGCAAAAACTGTATGCCGATCTCACCGAGAAGGATGTCCGAGAGGACTTCGACGACGCGTTCGTTGCAATGAAAGGAAACGGCTGGAACCGATCTGTGATTCACGGCATCGCGGTTCACCCCAAGGGGAAGGATTTGGCGTTCATCGACATGGAATTCTCACGGTTCAAGGCAAACGGAGAAACCATCCCTCCGGCACCAAAGAGTTGGAGTTACGTTTTGGCGAAGATCGAAGCCGGATGGCGAATCATCTCCGCCCACGAACAATCTGCTCAAGCGCCCCCATCGCCATCACAAATGATGAACGAAGTGAAAGCCCACATGACTCGCTATCTTGGTCTATTCAACGACGGCCAAGCCGAACGGATTGCCAAGGAGATTTATTTGGCACCGATGCAGATGCGCAAATTCGGAGATGAGACTCATGTCGTTGCATCGACAACAGAGGAAATTCACACACAATTCAACGCGATGTTTGAAACAATCAAATCCAAAGGGTGGGCACGTTCGAAGCTGCACGGGATGGATATTCGGTTGGGCGGAAACGATTTGGCGTTCGTCGACATGCGGTTTTCCCGGTTGAAAAACAATGGGCAACCGATCCCGCCAGCACAACGAATCGCCAGCTATGTGCTTGTAAAGCGTCCCAACGGGTGGAGAATCGTCTCTGTCCTTGGCCAATCCCCACCAACTGAATGAAAAGGCCTTGCCCAAACCAAGCGCTTGGCCAAGCGCGAAAATTATCATGATCAGATCAATCACGCTCAAGATCGGACTTTGCGCCGCTTTATGGCTAGGCGTGCTTGCTGAACGTAGTTTCGCTGAGGACTCCCCTGCCACCCTTTATTTCGACCACTTCATTGAGATCGATTTGTCCAACGAGGTTGGATTCAAGGCAGCCATCGAACTACAAACCGGGGACGTTACTCCCGGCAGGAGCACGGGCGTTTGGGGTACGCACAAAATCATCACCGGCCCAAGGGCCGGACAGTACGTGCGATGGTTTGGGCCGCTGCACTGGAGCGCTCTGGATCAACAAATCGATGGCGCACACTCGTTCTCGCCCGAGTACGAGGCATTCAACCGTTGGCCCGAAACGGTCAGGCCTTTCTTGAAAAACATCACCACGGTAATTTATGATGCGGATTTGGATTCGCTCTACGAAGGCCTTGGCTCAAGCGACATGCCGCTCTACTTCATGGTCGAAACGAGAAAGGTTAAACCGGGCATGAACCAACGCAAGATGGCGATGGATGCAAAGTTGGCCAAGGCTTATGAAAAAGCGGGCGTCAAAGCGAACATCATTAATTCAAGAATCCTCTCCGGCGGCGACACGCAAACTTACGTGACCTCTTTCCTGTTCAACTCCATGGCGGAATTCAGGAAAACACAAAAGGCAGACTCCTTCAGCAAACACTACGAAACCGCCCACGGAGTTGGAAGTTGGAAACGGCACCTCAAGGAATACAACACCATCCTTCAGGAGGAGCCGGTCGAGTCCGAGTTGTGGCGATTCCTCCCGGAATTGAGTAGTAAGGGAGAATCAATCCAAAGTAATTAGGCTGATTGAGTCAACAGGAGATGCGCTTGGCCAAGCGGCAAAGTTCACGAAAGAGCCACTTATTAAAATCGTTTACGCCATTCCCGGTTGTGCCGCGCAGCGTGAAGCACTGCCGCGACAAGCACGGTTTTTTCCAATTCACCCACTTGATACACAATTCGGTAAGGGAACCGTTCGGGATATCGCCATCGGATATTTTTGGCAGAATCCCGTCGACTGTTTAGCAATGGATTTTCTGCCAGCGCATCCCAAACACAGATGACTTCCTCCACAAACTCTGCGCCCAAACCCGCTTGGCCAGCCTCATACCAAGCGGCGGCCTCTGCCACGTCCTGCTCCACTTCCGGGCGGAACTCTACCCGCCAACTCATTTCGGGAAGCGGGTGCGTAGGCGCGTTTTAATCTCCCCCAGCGGAATGGCCGAGTCGGGGTTTTCCTGATGCTCAGCAATCCGTTGCTCCACTAAAGCGGTGTCGGATTCCGACAATCCCGACTCATCCAACTCCAACGCCCGCCGAATCAGCAACTGCCGCTCCGCCACTGAAAGCGCAGGCAACTCATCCAAAACTTGATTGAAACTCACGGCCAAAACATACCGCGCCACCCAAAAATGTCAGCCCCAAAATAAGGTTACAAAATCACCAGTGATGGGGCAGCACGGTCGTAAGCGCTGGCTTGTTTATCCCGTTGGGATTCTTTTGTTCATGCCGTTGCGACTTCGCGAACCCGTAAGGGTCAGTTCTTGTTTTTGACAAGTCGCGCTTGGCCAAGTGGGGTGCCCCATCGGGGCGGCACAAAAACAAACATGGACGGACAGGGTGATTTTGGGGCGATTTTCGTGCGGGATCTCTGCCACCCCGCCGGGGTGGGTTTCGTTCGTCGGCGTTTCCGGTGGTGGCGCTCGCTTACCACCGGCTATTGGCTGTGAAGCCTCCGGCTTCGTTAAAATCGAAAACCGATCGTGACGGGAATCGTTGAGGACGGTCGGGGTACTTCAATCCGCATGACTAGATTACATTGAACACCCCCTACGGGGCTGATGACTCGATGCGGTGCGCCCCCCGAGGGCGTTCCCCTCGGCTACGCAGAGGTCGCCTTTCAGGCGACAACTCGACCGCTTGGCCAAGCTGGAACGATTCCGGCGGGACGCCGGAATCCGCACGCGAGCCGCGTACGCTCCCCAAACCAATCTCCCCCTCCCGGGAAGTGGGTTGCATCGGGGGCAGCTTTGCGCTTAATGTCCCGGCCGTTTCACACGAAACTTTTGACTGAATACACCGTAGAACCATGGCAAAACCGATTTATCACAGCAGCATCGAGGGCGCGCAGCACGGCGGCAAGGGGCTCGAGGGATTCCTCGCCTTCGCCAAAGAAGCCGGAGCCGCCGGGGCGCAGCCAAGCCATTATATGTTCGAGGATGGCGACACCGGCGAGGCATTCAAAAGCGCACAGGACATCCGCGACACATTCGAGAAACACGGCCTCAAGCTCGACGGCGTGAGCGGCCACTGCGCGTTTTGGGTGCACACCAGCGCGTGGACCGGTACCAAGAGCGGCCATCCGTTTATCCACGGCCCGAATCAGGACAAAAGCCCGGAGGAACTGGAGCAGTGGTACGAGGCGTACATCCTGCGCCTGATGGATTTGTGCGCCGAGCTTGGCCTGAAAATTTTGCCGATGTTTTGGGGCGTCTCCCACGGTTGGGAATTGGCCACCGGCTACCCGTGGGGGTTTTGGGCCGGGCCGGGCTTCGACCTCGTCAAGGCCGGCGAGGAGCGATTCGTGGAGAAAACCTCCAAGATTCGCGCGCACGCCAACAGCCTCGGCATCCGGATCGCACACGAGATTCATCCCGGCACGGCCGCGATGTGCGCGGAGGAGTTTGGCCGGCTCGTCGAGATCTGTGACGGCGACGAATGCCTCGGCGTCAACGCCGACCCGTCGCACTGCTGGGAGGGCGAAGACTGGGAAACGCGCTTCACCCACCCCGCCGTGCGCGACCGCGTCTACGCCTGCCACGTGAAGAATTTTGTCGTCCGCCCCGGCGTGCCGCTGCGGCGCATGGACGGCGACTGGCACAACCGTGCGATGCAGTTCACCGACCTCGGCAGCGGCGACCTGAACATGGTGCGCTACGTCGAGATGCTCATCAACATCGGCTACCCCGCGAGATACAACAAGATCATGGGCACCGAGACCGCCCCGCTCATCGCCGAGACCGAGAGCGCATACCGCGACGCCGACGCCACCGCCATCGAGGGCATCCAATACGTCCGCGACAACCTATGCTTCCCCGTCGCCGAAGGCTCCTTCGAGGACGACATGGGAGCGTAATAAATCCGATAGTTACAAAAGCAAAAAGGTCCGACAACAGTCGGGCCTTTTTCTTTGAATTTGGGTTGAACTACGCCTTCAACTCGTCCACTTCCATGAAGGCGTAGCACAGCATGTGGGCGATGCCCATTTGGCAATCCTCGGCGCGGCCGTAGTGGGTGTCGTCGATCACGATCGTCTCCTTGGCCAAGTCGGCCAGCTTGCCGCGCTTGCCGCCGACGAGCGCGATGGTGTGCAGGCCGTTGGCGTTGGCCCACTCGAACGCCTTCACCAGGTTCGGCGAACTGCCGCTCACGCTCATCGTCATCACGATGTCACCGGCTTGGCCGTAGTTCTCGAGTTGCCGCTGATAAATGTCGTCGTACGAGTAGTCGTTGCCGATGGCGGTCATCCAACTCACGTTGTCGTTCAGCGACAAAACCTTGAACCGCTTGCCCAGCGCGTCGGACGAGCCTTTGCCCAGGTCCGTGGCGAAGTGAGACGCGTTGGACGCGCTGCCGCCGTTGCCAAACACAAAAATCTGCCGCCCCTCGGCGTGGGCTTGCTTGAACTTGAGGATGACCGACTCGACCTGCCCGACCGGGATGGAGTCAAGCGCGGCCTTCTCGGCCTCGATGTAATTGGCGATCCATTCGCGCATGAGGCACACCGTCGCAGAACTCACCCGGCGTTCAAGGCCAAAAGCAGCGCACCAACCGGCACGGCGTCCTCGCCGAGCTTGGCCAAGCGAACGCTTGGCCCCGGCTTGAGCACGTCCATGACCGCACGCCCAAGCGCGGCTTCGACACCGGCCCGCAGCGGCTCGCCGATCAGCGACAGGCCGCCGCCGAGGATGATCGCCGCCGGGTTGACGAGGTGCACGACGTGCGACAGGCCAAGCGCGAGACCGGCACAGGTTTCGTCGAAAATTGCCTTGGCCCCGGCGTCACCGTCGGCCATCGCCTTGGCCAAGTGACACGCCTCACCGCCCTCGCCATCGAGCCGCTTGGCCAAGGGCGAATCCGGGTTGGCGGCGGCGTGCTCGCGGAGCCGCCGATCCACCGCCCAGCCGGAGCAGCGCGACTCGAGCGTCTCCCCCGCCGGGCCAAGCCGCACGTGGCCGATCTCCGCCTCGGTCAACGAGTGGCCGTGATAAATCTTCCCGTCGATCACCAGCCCCCCACCGATGCCGCTGCCCAGCGTGATGTAAAAAACCGGGTTTTGCCCCTGCCCCGCCCCGGCGAGCGCCTCGCCGAGTCCGGCGGTGTTGCCGTCATTCTCGATGGCCACCGGCACGCCGGCGGCCTGTTCGCGGAGCCAATCCCGGAGCGGGAAGTCATCCCACCCGGCGACCTGATGCGAGCGGCAGATCCGGCCGGTCTCGCGATCGACCGGCCCGCCGAAGCCGACGCCAATCGCGGTGATTTTTTGGTTTCCGCTGATATTGGCCAACGCGGCGGCGAGTTGCTCGCGGATGCCTTCCGCGCCCGCAACCGGGCAGGTGGCAAAGCGTTGCCGGCCGGTGATTGACGCATCGCCATCGCCGGTGACCACCTGGATCTTCGTGCCCCCAATCTCGATGCCAACCAAAACAGCCTCCATGAATGCCGCCGCTTTATTGCCCGAGCCGCCGCCAAAGTCGAGAGGAGCATTTTGTCGTTGCCATTTTCAGCGAAATGGCTTGGACTCCGGCGCATGCACTCCTTGCACTTTATTCGATCAGTCGCCCTTGGATTGACGCTGGCGTTTTCGACTCAAGCCTTCGCCCACCCGGACGAGGCTGCGGCGGCGGACATGGCCCACGCGGCCAACGCCTTCCTTGCCACACTCAAGCCGGAGCAAAAAGCCAAGGTGACGTTCAAACTCGACGACCCCAACCGCACCCGCTGGCACTTTGTCCCGACGGAGATGCACCCGCGCCACGGGTTGTCGTTTCGCGAGATGACGACCGAGCAGCAGCACATGGCCTACTCGCTGCTGGCCTCGGTGTTGAGTGCGCGCGGCCTGCAAAAGACGGCGCAGATCATGAGCCTCGAGCAGATCCTGCACGACGCCAACCCGAAAGGCCGCTTTGCCCGCGACCCGAAGTGGTACTTCATCAGCATCTTCGGCAAGCCAAGTGTGGACGGCACCTGGGGCTGGCGGTTCGAGGGGCATCACCTGTCGCTGAGTTTCACCGTGGTGGACGGCCACATCGGCGGGTTGACGCCGTTCTTTTTTGGCACCAATCCCGGGATCGTGCTCGACGGCCCGCGCAAGGGGCTGCAGGTGCTCGCCGTGGAGGAGAACACCGCCCGCGCCCTGGCCAAGTCGCTCGATGCCGGGCAGCGCAAGGTGGCCATCGTCGCCGAGAAAGCCCCGGCGGACATCATCACCAAGGCCGACCGCAAGGCCCGAACACTCGAGCCGCTTGGCTTGGCTGCGTCGGGGATGAACAAAAAACAGGCCGATTCGCTACTGCGATTGATCGGGGAACAGCTCCGCAACTACCGCCCCGACCTCGCTGACGAGGGCGTCAAACATTTCGAGGGTGTCAGCCTCAGCAAGATCCACTTCGCCTGGGCCGGCTCGCTCGAGCCGCGGCAGGGGCATTATTATCGCATCCAGGCGCCGCATTTCCTGATCGAGTACGACAACACGCAAAACGGCGCCAACCATGTCCACTTCGTCGTGCGCGACCTGAAGCACGACTTCGGCGAGGACCTGCTCCGGCAGCATTACGAGCAGCACCATAAAAAGTAGGTCGCTTTTCACACAACAGTCTTTCGCAAGGCCGGCGGTGCGGGTAATGTGCCCCGGCCTTGGCCCTTCCATTTGGGCTTGGCCAAGCGCAACCCTGCTTTGAGCGACACGGCAACCCCAACTGCGAAAGAGGACCTCACCCGACCGGAGGTCGGCCAACGGGTCACGGTGCGCATCGACGACGTGGCCTTTGGCGGCGAGGGCGTCGGGCGCGTGGATGGGTTTGTGGTGTTCGTGCCGCTGGTGATCGAGGGCGAGACGGTCGAGGCCGAGATCACCGAGGTGAAGAAAAACTTCGCCCGCGCCGACCTCGTCAACGTCGTCGAGCCGGCGGAAAGCCGGGTCGAGCCGGCGTGCGGTTATTTCGGCGACTGCGGCGGCTGCCAATACCAGCACATGGCGTACGAGGCGCAGTTGGCGATGAAGCAGAAGCAGGTTGCGTCGCTCTTCAGCCGCATCGGCGGTTTCCCGGAGGACCGGGTGGCACCGGTGGTCGCCTGCCCGCAGCCGTTCAATTATCGCAACCGCATCCTCATCCGCAGCCAGTGGAACGGGAAGGCGAAGAAGCTGCTGGTCGGTTTCCGCAAACGCAACTCCCACTGGGTCGTCGAGGTGGACGACTGCAAGATCGCTGAGCCGGCGTTGAACGCGCAAATCCCGCAGGTGCGCAACAACCCGCCGAACAAGGGCGGCGTGAAGGTGAACCTGCGCGTGGCACCGGAGGAGTGGGTGGTGCCGGATCACTCCTTTTTCCAGACCAACTATTTCATGCTGCCGCGGATGGTCGAGATCCTGCGGAAGATGTTTCAGGCGGGCGGCTCGGACTACCTGATCGATGCCTACTGTGGCGTCGGGTTCCTGGGGATCGAGTTGGCCGGCTTGGCCAAGCGCTACGCCGGCGTGGAGTACGACCACCGTGCCATCCTCGCCGCCCGCGAGAACGCCACCAAGTTTGGCGGCGACAACGGCGAGTTCGTCGAAGGCCGCACCGAGCATCTGCTGCCGGGGCTCTTGGCCAAGTTCTCGGACGGCAACACCACCGTCATCCTCGACCCGCCCCGCAAGGGCTGCGCGGCGGCGGCGCTTGGCCAACTGCGCGAGATTCGGCCGGCCCAGATCATTTACGTCTCGTGCCACCCGGCCACGCTGGCGCGGGATTTGAACACTCTCTGCGCCGACGGGGTCTATCGACTGGAGCAGGTCGTTCCGCTGGATATGTTTCCCCACACCCAGCACGTGGAGTGCGTGAGTGACCTGCGGCTCAACACCAGCACGTGAACCACGGCACAGAAAACCGGCCCGCCAAAACCAGCCTTGCAAAGGATGGGCGGGTGGGGTTCAACTGTCGCCGCATCCGAGTCGATGGCACAACATAGCAACCCGCTGAAGTCATTCGCTGCCACCCGCCTCCCCTGGGCCGTTGCCCTTGGCATGGGGGTGCTGTATCTGCTCACGCTGCATTCGTGGATTAGTTTCGCGAGCCTGCCCGCCGTGTCGAACGTCGGGGGGTGGACCGGCGAGGCGCCCTTTGAGGCCCCGCTGCTGTACCTGCTCACCCTGCCGCTGCGGTTGTTGCCGGCCTCGGTGATGCCGACGGCGATGAACGCGCTGGCCGCGCTGTTCGGGGCATTGACGCTGGCGCTGCTGGCGCGCTCGGTGGTGCTGCTTCCGCACGACCGCACGAAGGAGCAGCGGCAGCGCGAGCAGACCGCGCACTCGCTGCTGAGCCTGCCCGCCAACTGGGTGCCCGCCCTGTTTGCCGCGCTGGTGTGCGGGCTGCAATTGAGCTTCTGGCAGCACGCCACGGCCGGCACCGGCGAGATGCTCAACGTGCTGCTGTTCGCCTACGTCATCCGCTGCCTGCTGGAGTACCGGGTCGACCACAAGGCGCAGTGGCTCACCCGCGCGGTGCTCGTCTACGCGGTCGGCATCACGAACAACTGGGGCATGATCGGATTCCTGCCGCTGTTCGGTGTGGCGCTGTTGTGGACAGCCCGCATGCGGTTGTTCCAGGACGGCCTGCCGCTGAAGCTGGCGTTGAACGGCCTGGCCGGCCTGTCACTCTATCTGCTGCTGCCGCTGGCCGCCGTGGCGTTCGGCAGCGGGGAGAGCTTCACGGACGTACTGATGGCCAACCTCGGACGGCAAAAGTCGTTCGTTGCGAACCTGTTCAGTCAGCGGCTGATGGTGATGGTCATGGCCTCCACGGCGATCCTGCCCCTGTTGCTGGTGAGCATCCGCTGGCCCGCGACGTTTGGCGACACCAACGCCGCCGCATCGGTCATTACGACCGGCCTCCTCCGCTTGGTGCATTTCCTGTTTCTGGCCGTTTGCGTCTACGTGGCGTTCGACCATGTGGTCAGTCCGCGCAAACTGGTCAATCTGCCGCAGGTCACTGGCATCGGCGCGCCGTTCCTGACGTTTTACTATCTTGGCGCATTGAGCATCGGGTATTTCCTGGGATACCTGCTGCTGTTGTCCGGCAAGGAGGAACTCCGGCAATGGCGCAAGCCATCCGAACTGGCCAAGGCGCTGAACCGCGGGCTGCACATCGGGTTGCAGATCACCGCAGCGGGGGTCATCGCCGTGCTGGCCTGGCGGAATCTGGAACCGATGGTCGATCACAACAAGAACGGCATCACCCATTCCTACACAAAATGGCTGGCCGCAAATCTCCCCGACGACAAGGCCATCCTGTTCACCGACGACGACATGACTCCGCAAAGCCAACTCCTGCGGGCGGAACTGGCCCGGTCCGGTGCCGGAGACAACATGTTGCTGGTGGAGACGCACCAGTTGGCCTCCCCGGAATACCAGATGCGCTTGGCCAAGCGCGATACCGCCTGGCCGGAATTGACTGACGAAGTGGCCAGTTCCAAGCATGTGGACGTGTTCCTGATCCTCGACCGGTTGCAGGCGGTCAGTGCCAACACTCCCATCTACTATCTGCACCCCAGCTTTGGCTACTTTCTTGAACGGTTTTACCTCAAGCCGGAGAAGGGGATTTTCCGGTTGATGCCGTACCCCACCGAAACCGACTCGCTGGATAAACCATCCCTGACCGGCGAGCAGGTCGCGACCGATGAAACCCTTGCAGATGACATCCTGGAACGCTTCGCAACGGTCGCCGAGCAAAGCGAGACCCTTTGGAAAAACAAGTTTCTCGACTCACTTGTCATCACGGGTTGGCTCTCCCGAAACCTGAACCACCGGGGAGTCGATCTCGCCAGGAACAAAAACCCGAAGGCTCCGAAGGCCGCAGAAAAGCTTTTCCTCGCCGCCTGCAAACTTTACGAGGGCAGCCCAAAAGGCAACATCATTGCCCAAGCCAACCTTCGCCAAGTCAACCCCGAGTCCAACTACGGATTTGATGAGGATTTGGATCAACTGATTGAAGCGAACGAGTTGATCGACGCGAACAGCGACGGGGAGTTAACCAATAACGAAATTGACTATACTCTAAAGACATATGGCCCCGTCGATGTGCCGCAGGCCTGTTTTCAGCTTGGCCGTGACTTCGCGGAAAAGACTGAAATACGACAGGCTTACCACGAACTGACGCGCGCCGCCGAGCGAGCTGCCACGTTCCCGGATCCGGTCTTTTTCATCGCGGACATGTTTGTGTCGTACGGGCTGTCCGAGAAGGCGAAACTGTTCATCGAGCGGCTCGAGGCGATGAACGAAGCAAACCCGTTTATTCCCGACCAGCAAATCAAGTTGATTCGCCTCCAAGCCGGCCTGATGCTAGCCGATTCCGATCCCATAGAAACCGAAAAGTATTTGCTCAGCCAGTTAAAGCCGCACATGGACACCGTCCCCGGCCTCAACACCCTGCTAGAATTTCACCTGGATCACGACCAGAACACGAAGGCGCTGGCGCTGCTCGACAACTGGCTCAAGGCTCATCCTGACGACTCGGAACGGTTAAAGGTCAAGGGCAACCTGCTTTCATGGTTGAAGCGTTATGACGATGCGATCGAGCTGTTTCAGTCAGCCCTGCCGCAGGCCGATTCACAGCAAAAATCCAACCTGCATTCGTTGATCGCCGCGGCCTACACCGAAAAGGGAGATTTCGACCTAGCGCTTAAAAACATCAATAACGCCATCGACAGAACGGGCAGGAAAGGCTTCGAGTTCCAGAAAGCGGTAATCTACCAGCGAATGGACAGGCACGAGGACGCCATCTTGCTTTTGTCTGAACTGCTGGAAAACGGAGCCTACAACCGCGAACTCCTGGCGCATCGTGCCACCTCATACATGGCGACGAAACAGTATGACAACGCCAGAGAAGATTACGAAAAACTTCGCGAGTTTCACCCCGATGCCATCGGTATTTATTTGCACCTCGCCGAGATTGCCGAGGCGAAAAGCCAATCGGCCGAGGCACTCAAGAACTACGAGCTGTACCTGAAATACGCCGACCCCGAGTCCGCCCCGGCGGAGGAACTGCAGCGCGTGCAAACGCGGGTGAAACAACTGCAGGGCGGCACGCCGTGACGCCCATGCGCGTGGCGCATGTCATCACCCGCCTCATCGTCGGCGGCGCACAGGAAAACACCGTCGCCACCGTCCTTGGCCTGCGCGAAAAACCGGACGTCGATGTCCGGCTTTACTGCGGCCCCACCGCCGGCCCGGAAGGCTCACTCGAACCCCTCGTCCAAAAAGTCGACGGACTTTTTCATCGCGTTCCCCGTCTCATCCGGCCCGTCCGGCCGCTGAGCGACTGGCTCGCCTGCCGGCAACTCCAACGCGCGTTCGAGTCGTTCCGGCCGGACATCGTGCACACGCACAGCGGCAAGGCCGGCTTCATCGGGCGACTTGCGGCCAAGCGCGCCGGTGTGCCGAAGATTATCCACTCGATTCACGGCCCGTCGTTCGGACCGTTTCAAGGCCGCTTGGCCAACGCTCTGTTCCGTGGCGCCGAGCGTTACGCCGGGCACCGCACCAACCACTTCGTCACCGTCGCCGACGCCATGCGCGACCAATACCTCGCCGCCGGAATCGGCCTCGCGGACGACTACTCGCGCATCCCCAGCGGCTTCGACCTCGAGCCGTTTTTGCGGGCCGAGAACTCAGCGGCCAAGCGCGAGTCGCTTGGCCTTTTGCCGGGCGACTTTATCGTCGGCAAGATCGCCCGGCTGTTCGAGTTGAAGGGGCACGACGACCTGTTCGCCGTCGCCCCGAGCTTGGCCAAGCGCATTCCCAATATCCGCTTCCTGCTCGTCGGCGACGGCATGTGGCGCGGGCGGTTCGAGCGCTTGGCCAAGGAGATCGGCTGCGAGAAAAACTTCATCTTCACCGGCCTCGTGCCACCCACTGAGATTCCGTCGCTTGTCGGCGTGATGGACGCGCTCGTCCACCTATCCCGCCGCGAAGGCCTGCCGCGCGCCCTGCCCCAGGCCATGGCCGCCGCCAAGCCGGTCGTGGCGTTCGACTGCGACGGCGCGGGCGAAGTCTGTCTCGACGGCAAAACCGGCTGTCTCATCGAGCCGGGCGACTTGGCCAAGCTGGAGGCGCGCTTGGCCAAGCTGGCAGAAGATCCCGCGCTGCGAACCGCGCTTGGCCAAGCCGGCCGGGCGCGCGGGAGGAAGGAGTTCCCCGGCGGGCAGCGCGTCGGGCGCCAAGACGGGCGGTACCGACGACTGTTGGACTGGGCGAGAATGGAGCTGATGTGGCGGGCGTCGCGCTTGGCGGGGCCGAGCCGGCCGTTGGCGCCCACGGCCCCGAGCATCGTGTTGTACACGTCGAGCCCCTCGGCGCCGACGTCCACGATGCCGGACTTGAACCGGCCGTTGGCCCCGGTGATCGCGTGGAACACGCCGGAAAGCTCGCGCTTGGAGTCGTTGTGCCGCCCGTCGCCCGACTCGGTGGAGATGGTGATCATCGAGTTCTCAAGGATCGACCGGCCGTTGGCCTCCTTCTGCTCGTCGAGCCGCTTCAGGAAATAAGCCACCTCGCGCATCTTCATGTGGGCGTGGGCGCGCAACTCGGTGTTCTTTTTTTTCTCATTAAACTTGTGCCACCACTCGTGGCTGCAACCCTTGTCGGCGGTGGCGTTGTGCTGCGTGGCATCGTCGAACTGGAAAACTTTTCGGCCGCCATATTCGTAGTCGCCCTTCAGCCGAATCCTCTCTCCGGCGGCGAGGAATGTCAGCGAGCCGAACCGCACGCGGTCCATCTGAACCGCCAACGCATACAGGTCGGCCATGAGGCGCCACTCAGTGGTGAGTTCGTCGAGCGTGATGTCGATGCCCATCCCGCCCGGGTCGGCCGGCCCGCCGTGGGCAACCTTCGAGCGCGGCGGCAACGACGGGGCGCCGGGGAGTTTCTTTTTCATCTCGAACGCCCGCTGCTCGAACTCGCGGATGCGTTCGAGGTGCTCGGTGACGCGGGCCTTGGAGGCCGTGCCCAGCGGGGAGTTGGCACCGGTGTAAAACTTGTACTGCCCCACAACCGCGTCGAGCACGCTGCGTTTGAGCCGCTGCTTGCGGGTGTCGCCGCCGGCATCGACCGCAACCATGCCGAACACGCGGTCAAATAGGTCGCGCGGTTTTTCCTGCATCGTCCCGGCGACGGTGCCGTCGGCGTTGTAGCTGTGCACGTAGCGCCCGACGCGGCTCCGGCGGAAATACGTCCCACCGATGAGCGTCGGCACCATGCCGGCCGGCATGCCGCCGGGATAAAATGTCTTGCGGATGACCTGGTCAACGGACGGCCCGCCGGCCTTGGCCTCGCCGCCCGCCGGCATGGCGGTGAACGAGCCGGTCGCGCCGTCGAAGTGGGCGTTGATGCCGCTGACGTCGCACCGCACCTGATCGATTTGGCGCATGACGAGCAGTTTGTCGCGGAGCGGCTTGAGCGGCTCGAGCACACCGTCGAATCCCTCCGTTTGCAGCGGGGCCGGCACGCCCAGCCCAAAAAAGACGTTGAACGCCCGCACCGGCACGGCCTTGGCCTTTGCGGCGAGCGTCATCTCCTCCAGCAATGGCAGGCCGATCGTGATGCCGCCCAGCCCCTTGAGCGCGGTTCGTCTGTTGATCTTGTTCATCAGTTTGCCTCGGTTTGTGTTTTTTGCACCAAGTCGCTTTTGATTATCGCCCGCATGAGGCTGGCATAGGTTCCGCCCCCCTTCTGCGCCGCTTGGTGAACCTTGTCAAGCGTGCGGGAATCGGCCGGGCCAAGCGGCCGGCCCAGCGCGAACTGGGCCACCTTCCACGTCAGGCATTGCTGAACGCGGTCGCTGCCGGCGAGCAGGTTCATCAACTCGGCGGACGAACGGTACGGCACCGGCTTGGCCGTTCCGGGAAACAGGATCTCGCCGTCATCCCGGAGCCGGTTGCCGTGCTCGTCCTTCTCGTGATACGCGCCGATGCCGTCGAACTTCTCCAGCCCGAACGCCAGCGGCTCGAACTTGATGTGGCAACTGCCGCAGGTCTTGTCGGCGATGCGATCCATGGCGATGTCGCGCTGGGTCAACCCGGCCTTCGACGGCACCGGCTCGGTGTTGACCGATGGCGGCGGATCCTTCACCCCGCTGCGCAGGAGGTCGCCCAGCACGAACAGCCCGCGCGTCACCATCGACGCCTCGTCGCCGCCGAGGGTCAGCACGCTGCCTTGCGTCAGCAGGCCGCCCCGCTCGGGGACGGACTTGAGGTCGTAACGCGCCAAGCCCCCGCCCTGCACCGGCAGGCCGTAAAGCTTGGCCAAGCGCGGCGTGGCGTAGGTGAGCTTGGCGTTGAGCAGGTCGCCCATGGGGCGGTTTTGTTTCCAGACCACATCGTCGAAAAAGGCAACCGTCTCCGAGCGCATGTCGTTGGCCAGGTCGGCGTTCCACAGCGGATACTTTTCCGGGCTGGGCTTCATGTTGGCCAAGCGGCCAAGGTCGAGCCATTCGTGGATGAACTCGGTGGAGCGCTCAGCCGCGCGCGGGTCGTCCAGCATCCGGGTGAGTTGCGCCTCCAGCCCTTGGTCCTCGAAGAGTTGGCCATCCTCGGCCGCCTTGAGCAGCTCGGCATCCGGCGGCGCGCCCCAGAGGATGTAGCTCATCCGCGAGGCCAACTCGTACTCGCCCACCGGCCAGGCGGTGCCGTCGCCGCGCTGGTTCTCGACCCGGTAAAGGAAGCGGGGCGACTGCAGCATCGCCTCGATGAGCAGTGAGAGTGCCTCATCGAACGTCCCCCCGGCGGCGGCCGCGGTGGTGGAAACCCCGCGAAACGCCGCCACCTCGTGTTCCTCGAGCGGGCCGCGCAAAAGCCATTTGCCCATCTTGGCCACGAGATCGCGCATGATATCGTCGGTGAACCCCCGTTTCTGGGAGAAACGCTTGGCAAATTGCCGCACGTTCATCCTGCCAACGACGAGCCCGGCAAGCCTTGAGTAGGCCTCGACGTGCTTGAGATCCACCGAGAGGTTGTAGGCGGTGTTGCTGAAGCCGTCGGCCCGGATGTCCGGTGGCAAGGTTTTCCGGGCCTCTTTCGCGATGTCCACGCCGGTCAGGCTTCGTACGGTCTCGATGTATTCCGTCACCGTGAGGCGACGCACCCAGTTTTGGTTGGCGCGCCGGTCGTGCGTGTGGGCCAACGGGTCGATTTCCTCGCCGGCCCAAACCGCCCCGTTGTCGATCCAGCGGCGGAGTTTCATTTTCTCGTCGGCGCTCAACGGGTCACGCTCGTCCGGCATGTCATCCGCCTCGACGACCTCCCACAAAAGGCTCTCCGCCGACTTGCCGGGAACGATCACGACCTCCTTTTTCGACGTGGCGAACGCGGTCGATTTTTTGGACAAGTCCAGCCGGCCCTTGTGGTTCACCGTGTCGTGGCACTCGAGGCAGTGGCGCGAGAGCAGCGGCGCGATTTCCCGCTCAAAGAACCGTTCCTTCGGCGACTGGGTTTGCCCGGCGAGTTGCGCGGTGGCGGAACGGGCGTTCACGCCAGCCTTGAAATGGGCGGCGACCTCCCCGGCCGACAAGTCGCGGCTGTATATCGCCACGAGATGAAACGTCCCCAGCCAGGGCCGGTCCTTGGAAAGCTCGTTGGCCAAGGCGAGGCGGTAGTTCGCGTTCCAGTTGCTCGTCGCGCCGGTGATGCGTTTCTCGGCCCGCTGTTTGCCGTTGATGAAAAGGCGCGCCCGTCCGCCACGGCTGCGCGTGTACATGATGTGGGTCAGTTTGGGGGCCAGGCTCCGCTTCGGGCCACCCAGCGAAGGGGCACCGTTCCCGCTGGTCTTGGTGGTGCGCAGCCGCACATCGACCGTGTCGCCTTCCTGGCCAAGCGTGAAGTTGCGCTCGGACGTGTTGCCGGACAGCGTGACCATCCGCGCCGGGCCGTCCTGCCGTGTGTTGGCCGGGCGCACCCAAGCTTCAATCGTGATCTCACCGGATCGGCGCACGGCGTTGAACACCTTGGCCGCCGGCTTGCCAGAGCGGATGAGCGCCGGGCCGCGCACCTCGAGGGCACCCTCGGTACGGCGCACGTTTTTGGGGCTCTCGATTTTCAGGTCCAGCGGCTGACCCGCGCCGGAGCGATCCTTGACGACGTTGCCCTTGGCCAAGCGGAAGTCGTACAATGCCACCAGCCCGTCCCCGCTCCTTCCGGCCGCCGGCGCGGTTGTTGGCTTGGCCAAGCCGGCCAGGACAAAACAGGCGGCTAATCGGCTGCAAATGGCTTTCATACGTCCGGACTGAAGGATGCTCCCGGCCCCCGGGCTATGCGATCCTTTTGCGTCGCGGAAGCCTGCCCCGGCGCGGGCAACGAAACAAGGGATTTCAACCGCCACAGTAAGCCTTTCCCCGGCCCGGCGGTTTCGCTATCATCGCCCCTTGATCTGACGTCGTGGCCATGGTTCCCGGTTCGACCAGCGAGTGAGGCACCGTGGCGGGCACATGAACTCAACCCTTGTCATCCTGTTGCTGCTCGTCCTTTTGGCGTCGTTGGTTCTGTCCATCCTCCTCTTGCTGGATCGGCGCAGGAACAAGGAAACGCACTTGAATTTCGCGGATGGGGTCGGCGACTCGGAATCCAGACCCGGCACAGAGGAGGCGCCGGTCTCGATTCATGAAGCCTGCAAGACGGGCAACATGAGGGAACTGAACCAGTGGCTCTCACTGGGCACGGATCTGAATCAAAAGGATAAGAACGGGTACGCCCCGTTGCATCATGCCTGCGAGAATGGACAGGAGGACATGGTGCGAAAACTCCTCGAGCACAAGGCCAAGGTCAACCTCCTGACGACCGCCTCGCTGTTTAGCCCGATGGCCTGCCTCGTGATCGGCAGACTCGACAACAAGGTCACCGAGCCGGAACTGCTCAAGATCATCGGCCTCCTCCGGAAAGCCGGAGGGGACATCAACCCCACCTCGGAGGAGGCCGTGCCGCCGGTAAAAGCGGTCGTCGCGCGGGGCAACATGGAGCTGCTGGATTTCTTCATGTCGCTACATGTGCACATCTTCGTGGAGGACAGCGACAAGCGAACCATGCTGCATCACGCCGCGCTCAACCCGAACGAAAACTCCCTGGCGGTCACGGAGTTTCTCGTCGGGAGGGGGCTGGACGTCAACGCGCAGGACAGCGACGGGAACACTCCCCTGCACCTGGCCCTCTCGCCCTTCCAGCAGGATGTGGCCAAGTACCTGATCAGCTCAGGTGCCGACCCGGAAATAAAAAACTGGAAGGGCATCAGTCCGCATACGATGGTGCAACAGGACATCGTCAATTTCCTGAGCCACTCTTGAACGGGAAGAAGAAAATGGTGGAGCCGACTGGTCTCGAACCAGCGACCCCCACAATGCCATTGTGGTGCTCTACCAACTGAGCTACGACCCCACCAGGGGCACCGAATTGTATGGATAAGCGATTGACCGTCAAACGATTTTTCAAAGCGGAACAAACTTGCCTGAAACATGACGCATTATGAACTGAACCATGTCGCGCTGCACGTTGCCGACGTGGAGAAAAGCAGCGAATTCTTCCGCAACGTCCTCAATCTGGAACCGATGGAACGGCCGGCGTTTGACTTTCCCGGTGCCTGGTTCCGGCTGGGTGAATTCCAGGAACTGCACCTGATCGGGGGCCGCGATGCCGCCGTACATTCCCAGCCCCGCAGCAACCATTTCGCCCTCCGGGCCGACAACCTCGACGAATGGGAGGCCCATTTCAGGAGCATTGGGCAGGAATACGTCCCGCGCCGCACCCGCCCCGACGGCGCCTTCCAGATCTACGTCGCCGACCCCGACGGCCACCACGTCGAGCTGTTCACCGGCCCGTGAGCCCGGCCAAGCGCTTGGCCAAGCGCTATTGCGTGCTGAAACTCTCGGCCAGCGCCAGTGCCTTGATCATTGCCTTGGACTTGTTGACCGTCTCCTGAAACTCGTTCTCCGGCACCGAGTCGGCCACCCAGCCGCCGCCGGCCTGCACATACGCCTTGCCGTCCTTCAGCAACGCCGTGCGAATGGTGATGCAGCAGTCCAGGTTGCCGTTGAACGAAAAATAGCCGACGCAGCCGCCGTACGGCCCGCGCGTCGTCTGCTCAAACTCGGAGATGATCTGCATCGCGCGAATCTTCGGCGCGCCGGAGAGCGTCCCCGCCGGGAATGTCGCGCGGATCAAATCGTACGGCGTGTGCCGCGCTGTTAGGTTGCCCTCCACCTGCGTGACGATGTGCATCACATGGCTGTACCGCTCGATGATCATCAAGTCCTTCACCTCCACCGAGCCGTAGTCGCACACGCGGCCGATGTCGTTCCGCGCCAGGTCGACGAGCATCACATGCTCGGCTCGTTCCTTCGGGTCAGCCAACAACTCCTCCTCCAGCGCCAGGTCCTCCTCCGCGCTTTTGCCGCGCGGCCGTGTGCCGGCGATCGGGCGAATCTCCACCCGCCGCTCCTCGCAACGCACATGAATCTCCGGCGACGCCCCCACGAGCGAGTAGCCATCGAACTCCAGCAGAAACATGTACGGCGACGGGTTGATCGAGCGCACCGCCCGGTACACGTCAAGCGGCGACGCCTCCACCGGGGCGGAAAACCGCTGCGACCCAACAATCTGGATGATGTCGCCGGCGTTGATGTACTCCTTGGCCTTCTCGACGTTTTCCAGAAAACGATCCTTCTGCTGGTTCGACTGGAACGCCTTCTCCGGCAGCTCGGCCGGGAACGACACCGGCTTGTACTCACTCGGCTGCTCGAGCAGTGCCACGATCCGCGCCACCTCCCCGGTGGCCCGCTCGTGCACCTCCGCCGGCGAGTCGCCGGGGCCGATGATCCCATTGACGATGATCGTCAGCGTCTGCGCCACGCGGTCGAACACCAGCAGTTGGTCGGCGATAATAAAACAAATCGTCGGCGTGCCCAGTTCGTCCTCCGGCGGACGCGGCACGACCGGCTCGATGTCATGGATGAACTCATGGCCGACAAAACCAAGCGCGCCGCCGGTAAACCGCGGCAGGCCATCGACATCCACCGGCCTATAATTGGCCAAGACTTTCTCGACGACCTCGAGCCCGTCGCAGACTTCGCCCGCCGCCTTGGCCGCGCCACGGCCGACGACCGTGTACGTCTCCCGCACTTGGCCGCCCTCGATCCACTCCACCGTGTCGCCGACTTGGCGAATCATCCCGCGCGGGTTGCACCCCACGAACGAGTAGCGGCCAAGGTGTTCGCCGCCCTCGACCGACTCGAACAGGAACGACTCGCCTTGGCCCCGAATTTTGCGATAGGCCGTCAGCGGCGTTTCTTGGTCGGCCAACAGCCGGCGCGTGACCGGGATCAGGTTTCCCTGTTCGGCCAAGCGGCAAAACTCATCCTTGGGTGGACGACAAAACTCCATGCGGCGGACAGTCTAAACGGCGCCCCTCCCGGAACACCAACACAATACAGGCCAAGCGCTTGGCCAAGCGGCGCTCACGGGTAAACCTCGTCCGGGTTGACGAGCTGCTCCTCAGTGATCTCGAACTCCCCACCCTCACGGGTCGATCGGAAGAAACAAGATTTGTACCCCTCATGGCAGGCTGCGCCGTGCTGCGCGACTTGAATCAGCAGCGTGTCGCCGTCGCAGTCAAACGCGATATCCTTGACCTCCTGCGTGTGGCCACTCGACTCGCCCTTCATCCAATATTTCTGGCGTGAGCGGCTCCAGAAATGCGTCTTGCCGGTCTCAATCGTTGATTTCAGCGACGCCTCGTTCATCCACGCCATCATTAGCACACGGCCGGTTCCCTCCTCCTGAACGATCGCCGGAATGAGGCCATCCGAGTTGAACTTTAGTTTCCCGATGAATTTCATCTGCAAAATTATACCGTGCGGACAGGGATGCCATCCTGCCGCAAAAACGCCTTCACGTCGGCGACACTATGCTCGCCAAAATGAAAAATACTGGCCGCCAACACCGCGTCGGCCTTGCCCTCGTGCAGCACCTCAGCCATGTGCTCAAGACACCCGGCGCCGCCGCTCGCCACCACCGGCACCTCCACCGACTCGCTGATGCGCCTGGTGACCTCCAGGTCGTAACCGGCCTTCGTGCCGTCGGCGTCGATGCTGTTGAGCACGATCTCGCCCGCGCCGAGTGCCACCGCGCGCGACGACCAGTCGATGACGTCCAGGCCGGTTTCCCTGCGGCCGCCGTGCGAAAAAACGCTCCACCCGCCGTCACCCGTTCTCTTGGTGTCGACCGAGACGACGATGCACTGGCTGCCAAACTTTTCCGCGCCCTCGCGAATTAACTCCGGCTTGGCCAAGGCGGCGCTGTTGATGCTGATCTTATCCGCGCCGGCCTTGAGCATGACGCCCATGTCCTCCACCGTTCGGATGCCGCCCCCGACCGTCAGCGGCATGAAGCAGCGGCTGGCCACCCGCTCCATCACATCGACCATCGTGTCGCGCCCGTGCGCGCTGGCGGTGATGTCGAAAAAAACCATCTCGTCGGCGCCCTGCTCATCGTAGCGAACAGCCAACTCGACCGGGTCGCCGACGTTGCGCAGTCCGCCCTCCTCCGCGCGACCAAACTGCACCCCTCGCGTCACGGCTCCGTCGTGCACGTCCAGGCAGGGTATCACTCGCTTGGCCAACATTTCAAAAAAATCCCGGCGAACTTGCCGCCGGGAAATGCTATATCCTTTATCCAACCGCTATTCAAGCCCGCCGGTCAAACGCAACGGACGCGACAGGCGCAAAAAGGCGTCAAGCCGCTGTAAACTTGCCCTTGTTGTTCTTGAATGCCTTCTTGTTGCTATACAGCATCACGCGAAGGCCGTTGATGGGATTCTTGCCACCGAACTTGTGGCCCGCCTGCTTGGCCCCTTGAAGGATTTGCGCGGCGGTCAGAGCCTTGCCCTTGGTCAACTGGAGAGCGACCTCCTTTAGCGACCGCTTATTTTTGCCACCCTTGGCGACTTTTCTGGCCGTTTTCTTGGCGGCTTTATTTGCCTTTTTGGGTGTCTTCTTGGCGGTTTTTTTCACCGCCTTTTTGGATGTTTTCCTTTTCGCCGCTTTCCGTTTCGGTGCCGCCTTTTTCTTTACAGATCGAGCACGCTTGGCTGCGGTCTTCCTTGGCTTGCGACCCCGGCGCTTGGCTGGGGCGGAACCGGCCCCACCCAAGGCAGCCTCAATTTCGGCCAGCCTTTTTTCAGCATCCGCCGCAGTTGCCTGTGCTTCGGCCAGTGTCTTCGACAATGCAGCCTGTTCCTTTTGCAATGCCGCACGAGCCCGTTGGTATAACTCAACCGTATCCTTGCTCATAATCTTTTTGGTTACAATACGCCATTTAATGGCGCAACCGGGAATGGTACGCTATAGCATCCCATTGACAAGAGGTATTATAATGTTTTTCCACGATGAATCTGGGGGTGATGTTCCTGTTTTATGGCAATATGAATGCTCATTGTTCCCGCCATGATCTCTATAACCTGAACGGAGTGATAGCCCATGTCTCGAAGAACGGCTGCCACCCCTTTCTGCGCGGTATATTTTTTCAGGGACTTTAGGATATAGGCGTAGGCTGACGCGTTGCCGCAACACAGCCAGCCAAACACCGGCAGCATCAATGCGAGGTATAGAAAATAAACCGACCGGATGACGCGGTTGGCCGGCTTCCCGAAATCCAGGATCAACAGACGCCCCCCCGGCTTCAGGACGCGTGTGATCTCGCGCAGGCCGGCTTTCAGGTTGGCGAGGTTTCTCAGCCCGTAACCGACCGTCACCAGGTCGACGGTGCCATCCCCAAGCGGGAGGTTCAAGGCATCCGCTTGGGCGAGACTGACCTGATTCCTGCCCCGCTTGGCCAAGCGGCCGGCGGCTTGCCGCAGCATGGGGTGGTTCATGTCCATCCCCACCAGCGAGCCGCCCCGCTTGGCCAAGCCGATCGCGAGATCGCCCGTGCCGCAGCACAGATCCAGTCCGAGTTCCCCCTCCCGGAATTCGGACAGCGCCACCACGCGGCGTTTCCAGAGCCGGTGCAGGCCAAGGCTCTGGATGTCGTTGACCAGGTCGTATCGCCGGGCAATCGCGCCGAACAGTTGATCGACCTTTTTTGCGTGGCTGGCTGTCTCCGTTCCGGTTCCCACGGGTTGCGGACAAGTACCATCCGCCAACCCGGCAAACCAGAACATCCTGCGCGTTGGTTTGATTCTCTGAAGATTAACAGCGACACTCCCTCCCGCATGTTGTCACTTGAAGAAGCCGTTGAACGGTCGCTTGCAGCCGCTCCGTTGCCCGGCACCGAAACCGTCCCCTTGGCCGGTGCCACCGGCCGTTTTGCCGCCGCCGACGCCAACACCAACGTGTCGCTGCCGGGCTTCGACAATTCAGCCATGGACGGGTACGCGGTCAGGAGTGCCGACCTCAATGGCGCCACCCCCGAGTCGCCAGTCGATCTGAAATGTCTCGGTGTAATCCCGGCCGGAGCTCAACCGGCCGACACACTAGGTGAAGGCACCTGCATGAGGATTTTCACCGGCTCGCCAATCCCGCAAGGCGCCAACGCCGTGATTATGCAGGAGGATTGCAGCACCGTTCCCGGCGAGGACGGCACTGTCCGCTGCAACGACTCGGTCAAGCCGTGGGAGAACATCCGGCTGAAAGGCGAGGACGTCCGCGAAGGCGACCTGGTGGTTGCCGCTGGCGCGCGCATCACAGCCGGCACGATCGGGTTGCTGGCGGCAACCGGGCACGATTCGATCGAAGTGGGGCTCCGGCCGAAGGTCGGGCTTGTGGCCACCGGCAGCGAATTGGTCGAGCCGCCCTCCGGCTTGAAACCGGGCGAGATTTACGAGAGCAACCGTGCCTTGCTGGCGTCAGTCGTCGCCCGGACTAACGGGCTGCCGATACTGTACCCGATTGTGCCGGACTCGCTCGACGCCACGGTGGCTGCGCTGGAGCGGGCGTTCGCGGAGAACGACGCAGTGGTGACCTCCGGCGGCGTCTCGGTGGGTGACCATGACCATGTGAAGCCGGCCATCGAACGGCTCCGTGGCTCGCTCGATTTCTGGAAGGTCGCCGTCAAGCCGGGCAAGCCGTTCGTGCTGGGCCAAGTCGGCGGCAAGCCACTGTTCGGCCTGCCGGGCAACCCGGTCTCGGCACTCGTCACGTTCCTGCTGCTGGTTCGGCCTGCGCTGTTGAAGATGCAGGGTGCCGCCGAGTGGCGCTTGGCCAAGCGGCCGGGGCGGCTGGCGGATGAACTGGCCAACCGGGGGGATCGGCGGCATTTCGTGCGGGTGACGATCGATGCAAAAGGGCTGGTCTGGAACGCCGGCGGGCAGCGCTCGCACATGCTGGGCAGCTTGGCCGAGGCCAACGGCCTGGTCGATCTGCCGCCGGAATCCCGCTTGGCCAAGGGCGACCCGGTGGACGTGCTGCTGTTCGAGGAGTGATCAGTCGCCGCCCTGCCGGAGTTGATCGAGCTTGGATTTCGCGGCAGCCCGCTTGGCCTCCTCGTCGCGGATCACCTCCTCGATAGACCGGGAAACACAAGACGCCATCAACTGTGCCGGGGTTTTCCCGGTCACTTCGGAAGCGGCCTCAAGCAGATCGGTCAATCGGCGAGGCAGTTCCCATTCATCGGTGCCTTTCGGCTGATCCGTTGAAGGCTCGGCCGGCGGCTTCTCGTCCGGATTCACCACGTTGCGAATGGTGCTCCGCATGAAGCCGACCATTTGTTTGCCTTCGTTGTCGGCAAACGACTTCATCTCCCGCAGGAGGTTCTTTGGCACCCATGTGTCCTTCTCACTGGGTTCGTCTGGTTTTGGGTCTTTCGTCATGATGCCGCTGTCAAGGTTTTCCCTTGGCCATGGTTGCGATCAACCGGTCGTTCAACTCGCGAGCGGGGTTGTACCCGGCGGCACTCAACTTCGCGTTGAGGGCGGCCACCTCGATCAACCGGGCCAGGTTTCGCCCGGTACGAACCGGGATGCTCACGTGCCGTACCTTGATGCCGAGGATTTTCATGTGATCCTCATCCATCCCGAGACGGTCGATGTCCTTGACCTCCTTCCACGCCTTGAGGGTGACCACGAGGTCGAGGCGCTTCTCGGTGCGGATGCTCTTCGCGCCGAACATGGCCGCCACGTTAATGATTCCGATACCGCGCACCTCCATGTGGTAGCGGGACAACTCGGAACTCGTCCCAATGATTTCCCGACTGTCCAACAAGGTGATCCGGGTGAGGTCGTCCGCAACCAGGCTGTAACCGCGCTCAATCAACTCGAGTACGGTTTCGCTTTTGCCGATACCACTCTCGCCACGAATGAGCACCCCGATCCCGTGAACGTCCACCATGCTCCCGATGAGCGTGTCCCGCGGCGCGAACAGCAGGTCGAGTTCGATCGTGGCCACACTCACGAACCGCATCGTCACCATCGGGGTCTGAAGAACGGGCACGCCGAACTCGTTGGCGATCGATTTCAACTCCCGGTCGATCGGTAAATTTCGCGTGTACACGATGCAAGGAATCTTGTACGAGCACAGTTTCCGGTAGCTCTTGACGCGTTCCCGCATCGGCAGCGACTTGAGATAGTACGCCTCCGCGTTGCCGATCACCTGGATGCGCTTATAGGCGATGTACTTGGTGAAGCCGGCCAGCGCGAGGCTCGGGCGGTTGACCGTCGGCTCGATGATCGTCCGGCCGAGGCCGCTCTCCCCGGCGATCAGTTTCAGATGCAGATGCTCGGCCTGCTCGCTGTAGAACCGCTCGGTCGTGATCTTCTCCCGTTTCGGTTTTTTCTTTGTCGCCATGCTACAGGTTGAACTCCGGGCCGAGGTAGATTTCCCGCGCGGTGGGATCGTTCACGAGGAACTCCGCCTCGCCTTCACAACGGACGTCCCCCTTGTGGATGATGTAGGCGCGATCCACCAGCTTGAGTGTTTCGCGGACATTGTGGTCGGTGATCAGGATGCCCATCCGCCGCTCCTTGAGCTTGCGCACGATTTTCTGCACCTCGTACACAGCGATCGGGTCGATCCCGCTGAACGGCTCGTCGAGCAGCAGCATCCGCGGGCTGGTCACCAGCGCCCGGGTAATCTCCAGCCGCCGTTTCTCCCCGCCACTCAGGGTGTACGCCTTGTTCCGGGCAAGGGTGGTCAGGTCGAGTTCCTCGAGCAGGGATTTGAGCCGGGCCTTCTGCTCCAGCTTGTCGGAGGTGCAGGTCTCAAGGATCGCCAGGATATTCTGCTCGACCGTCAGCTTGCGGAACACCGACGGCTCCTGCGTCAGGTAGCCGATGCCCCGCCTCGCCCGTTGGTGCATCGGCAGGGCGCCGATCGATTTGCCCTCGAAGAGCACCTCGCCCTCGTCCGGCCGCACCAACCCGACGATCATGTTGAACGAGGTCGTCTTGCCGGCGCCATTCGGGCCGAGCAGGCCGACCACCTCCCCGGGCGACACGGTGATCGTCACGCCGTTGACCACGCGCCGTTTCTTGTACTCCTTGGCCAAGCCGTTCGCCTCAAGCAGGCTCATGGTTTTGTTTCATCCAGCGGCTCGGTTCGCCCTCGCATCTTGGCGACCGTGTTCGGGTTCAGCGTCATCTTCCAGCGGCCGGTGGCCTTGAGTCGCTTGGTTTGCGGGTTGAACACAATCTCGCGGCCGCGCAACTCGCCCTCGGCGGTTTTCAGCACCGGGTCGCCCGACAGGCGCAGCCACCCGGTGCCCAAGTTGTAAATCGCCGCTTGGCCAAGCGCAATCACCTCCGCGCCGTCGCGACGAGTCCGAATCTCCACGCTTGGCCGGCCGGTCAGGTGCACGGTCTCGTCCGACGGGGTGTAAACGAGGCGGTCGCCCGCATACCGCATGGCGTTTGCGCCGGTCGTTGTGGCGACCAAGCCGCCGGTGGCGTCGAGCGACACCAACCCGGCTGCGCCCGGGTCGATCCCCATCGCCACCCGCTGCGCCTGCACTCGCGACCCGCCATCGCCACTCAACACGACCTTGCCGTTGAATGTCGCCGAGTCCAGTCCCTTGGCCTTCGCTGCCTGCCGGTACTCGAACGAATCGCAGACGACCAACAGCGGCTCGCCGCCGGGTTCCGTTTTTGCGCCGCTCGACACCAGAAACTGTCCGTCTCCCCCGGGCCGGGGCAACTGCATCCTCACCCTGCCGCTCGCGCGGAACACGCCATCGGCCGGGGACAACTCGACCAAGCGCGCCCGGCCGCTTTGTGTGCCCCAGTTCCACTTCGGCTCGCCAAGGAACCGGATCGTATTCTGCGCCAAGTCGTAAGTGGCCGTCTGTGCCGTGAGTTGATTCTCCCCCTGCATCAGCCTGACGCCGACCGCGGCATTGACCGATTCCACGACTCCGCCGACGCCCTTGGCCAGGCGCACGTTCAGGAAACTGCACCGCAGCCGGCCTTCGCCGCGGGCCAGCCGAACCGCACCGATATACCGCGCAAACCCGGTTTTATCCGGGGTCGCGGACTGGTACAAAAAAACATTGGAGCGAATCTCAAGCGGGAGTCCGCCCGCCGCCCCGTCTCCCGGCGCGGCAAAGTCCAGCAGCCCGCCCTCCGCAACGGAGTCTGCCGGGAGTTTCATGGTGACCTCCCCCTCGGCGTTCACGGATTGCGACTCTCGATGGATCATCAGCAGATCAGCCCGGCCGGAACGCTCGCCCATCGTCCAGCTTGGGTTGCCCTTGAGCACAATCAACCCGGCGGACAGGTCGTAGTCGGCCTGCTCGCTGGTGGTTTGGATTTGCTCGGCCCGCAGCACCACGCTGCCAGTCGCGCGGATCGTCTGCACCTCCCAGTCGTCCTCCCCCATGCCAACCGCGATCGAGTCACTGCTCAGATTGCCGTCGGCGTCCTTCACCAAAACCGAGCCGCGAAATAGCGCTTGGCCCGGCTCGAGATTGAACTGGTCAGACGTGATTCGGAGCGGCTCCGAGGCTGGGGTTTCCTTCTTTTTACGCGCTTGGCCAAGCGGCCGACGACTTGCTTTTTTGTCCAGCCTGGCCTCGACGTCGCTCGAGACGGACAAGGTCGGCCCGACCAAATTCCCGGTAAACCCGATGCCTTTAAGCTGCATCTGGCCGTCACCCGTGGCGAGCGAGAGTGCGCCGGGCGAGCGGATTGTTTTTTTGTCCTGATCGTAAAGACACTCGCTGGCGGTGAACACGAGATTGGTCTTGCCCTCGTCCGTAACGGTGACCAGTCGCGGGTGGGTCAACAGCATGCCATCGCCCTGAAACACCGCCTCGGAGCCGGTGAGGATGGAGATGCGTCGGCTGTCCGCGGACTTTTCCGTAATGCGAAACCGGCCCGTGCTGGCGCCCTCCTGGCCAAGCGCGCGGCCTGGCTTGGCGGTCAGGAGACACGCCGCAACAACCGGGATCACCCATGGTGCCTTCGACAACACGACTGCGGTGAGTGTGAAATCGCCGCACCGGCTTGCAAAGGTTTTACTGCGCGCCATCGAAAAAACTCAGGCCCCGGGCGGCAACTGTACCTCGTCCGCGTGGTACGAGCTGCGCACCATCGGGCCGCTGGCCACGTGCCGGAAGCCCATCTCCCGCGCCCTGTCCCCGTACTCCTCAAACTTCGCCGGCGTCACGTACTCGGCCACCGGCAAATGGCAGGGGCTCGGCTGCAGATATTGGCCCAGCGTCAGGAGGTCGCACTTGGCCAGGCGCAGGTCGGTCATCGCCTCGAGCAACTCCGCCTCCGTTTCGCCAAGGCCAAGCATCAGGCCAGACTTGGTGTAACCGGCACCGCCGCCCCGCTCCCTGGCCTTGCACAGCACCGCGAGCGACCGGTCGTAAAGGGCACGGGAACGCACTGCAGGCGTCAGCCGGCGCACCGTCTCGAGGTTGTGGTTGAAAATCTCCGGCTTGGCATCGAGCACACATTGCAGCGCGTCATCTTTTTCGAGAAAGTCCGGCACGAGCACCTCGATGACGATGCCGGGATTCCGGCGGCGCACCGCCTCGATGGTGGCGTGAAAATGACCGGCACCCCCGTCGGCGAGGTCGTCCCGGGCGACGGCGGTGATCACGACGTGCCTGAGCTTCATGCGGTACGTCGCCTCGGCGACTCGCTCCGGCTCGTCACCCTCGAGCGGCAGCGGCTTGGCGGTGTTCACCGCGCAAAAGCCGCAGGCACGCGTGCAGCGGTCGCCAGCAATCATGAACGTCGCTGTGCCCCTGCTCCAGCACTCCCAATGATTGGGGCACTTGGCGCTCTCGCAGACCGTGTGCAGGTTCAACTCCTCCAGCAAACTGCGCGTGCGCGAGAAGGCGCTGCTGGTTGGCAGCTTCACGCGGAGCCACTCGGGGAGGCGTTTGCGTTGCTGGAGAGGGATCGTGTCGCGCATGCGTTGTTGAACTGTCAACCGAGCTCCTCCCAAAACCGGGCCAGCTCGGACGCCCCGAAGTCGGCAAGCATCTCTCCATCGACCTCAATCACCGGGGCGCAGGTTTGGCCGCTCAACCGCACCATCTCGTCCCAGGCGGCGCGGTCGGAGGTCACGTCAAGCGTGTTGTATTGGATCCGGTTGCGGTCGAGCCACTCCGTTGCCTCGGCGCACCAGCCGCAGAATGGCTTGATGAACAGTCGGACAGTCGTGGGTTGATACATCACCTTGGCCTTGGCCAAGCGCACTGTGCGGGCAAAGCCGGGCCGATGCAATCGTTCAAGCTTCGGCCGGCTCGGTCAGGACGGTGTCGTCGTGTTCGTAGCCCGGCGCACAGCAGCAGAGCAGACGCAACGGCGCGTCGCCGGTGTTCCAGAGCTTATGCGCTTGGCCGGGGGGAATCGCGATGGCATCACCGGGCCGCACCTCCCGCTCCGCTTGGCCAAGCTTCATCCGCCCCGTGCCGTGGGTGATAAAGTAAATCTCCTCCGCCCGGGGATGATAATGCTCTATCGTCTCGGCGCCGACCGGGATCCGCGCCTCTGCCAGGCTTTGGTTGCGTATCGCGGAATTGCGGTGCGCCAGCAGCTCCCTTATCTCCGAGCCGTCCTTGGTCCGGAACGACACCGCCTGGTCAAGGTTAACGATTTCCATCGGGCTAAAGGGTCGGGCCGAGCATCCACGGGGCGAACTCCTCATCGCCCATTCCGGCCAGTTCACTCTTGGTTTTTTCGCCACTGGCGACGGCGAGAATCTTGTCGTAAATCCGCCGTCCGACCTCCGCGACCGTCTCGGTGCCGTCGAGAATTGTGCCGGCATTGATGTCCATGTCCTCCTCCATCCAATTGTACATCGGGGTGTTGGTGGCAACCTTGATGCACGGCGACGGCTTGCAGCCGTACACGCTGCCACGCCCGGTGGTGAACACGCCAACGTTGCAGCCGCCGCTGACAAGCCCTGTCATGCTGACCGGGTCGTTTCCCGGTGTGTCCATGAAACACAAGCCCTTGGCCTCGATCGGCTCGGCATAGTCGTAAACGGCGGACAACGGCGCCTGGCCCGCCTTGGCTACGGCACCGAGGCTCTTTTCAAAAATCGTGGTGAGGCCGCCGTCCTTGTTTCCCGGAGAGGGGTTGTTGTCGATGGTCGAGCCGAACATTGCGGTGTGCTCCTCCCACCAGCGGATATGCGAAACGAGTTTCTCGCCGATCTCACGCGTCACCGCACGGCGGGTGAGCAGATGTTCCGCCCCGTAGATTTCAGTGGTCTCGCCGAAGACAGAGGCCGCTCCCTGCCTCACCAGTTCGTCGGAGGCGACGCCAAGCGCGGGGTTGGCCGAGATGCCGCTGTTGGCATCGGAGCCGCCACAATTCATCGCCAGTGTGAGTTTGGAAACCGGTTGTGCGGTTCGCCGCTGCGCGTTGACACCGGGCAGCATTTTCTCAACCGCCTTGACGGCGGACTCGACGGTTTTCCGGACGCCGCCGGTTTGCTGAATGGTCAGGAACGCCGGCGCCTGCTCCCCTTCCCGCAACCGATCAAGGTGATACTTCTCCACCAAGCCGGGTACCTGATTGACCTCGCAGCCCAGCCCAACCAACACGTACCCGCCGATGTTTGGATGGCGCGCCATTCCCGCGATGACACGCTGCAACAGCTCATGGCCGTGGTTGGGGTCGTAACTGCACCCCCCCTTGTGCGTGAAGGCGACGACACCGTCCACATCGGCAAGATCACCGTTGAAGTCGCTGGAGCGAAAGCGGTCGGCCACATACCGGGCCACCGACGCGGAGCAGTTCACGCTCGATATAACGCCAATATAATTGCGGGTTCCGGCCCTGCCGCCGGGCCGTGCAAAGCCAGAAAAAAAATCCTGATCTCCCTCCCGTGCAGGCAGTTCGGCATTCTTTTCGCAAAAACCGTAATCCCGGTCGACCTCCTTCAACTCAACATTGTGAATGTGCACCCACTCCCCCGGCGCGATGTTCGTCTTCGCATAACCAATGACCTGGCCATATTTCACCAACTCCCCACCCGTGGCCACCGGCGTCAGGGCGATCTTGTGGCCTCCCGGGACAGTCTGGCTCAACCCAACACAACCATCATCGACAGCCACCGAAGCACCGCCTTTGAGCGTACGACGCACAGTGGCAACGTTATCTTTTGGGTCGAGAATATTCAGGTCCGTCGAGACGTTCACCATTTATAGGGCAACAACGGTTAGTACAAAAAAAGCCCGCCGTTAAGCGGGCTTTAAAAATCGGTATCGAAGCGACGATCAGGGAGCGTTGTAACGCGCGGGATCAATACCCGGGGATGCGGTCACCGGCGTCGGCGCGGTCGATGGAAACGTGACACTTGAATCGGCCACGGATCCGTCGGCACCCAGCGCCGCAATCGGGGAATCCACCGTCGTGATGACACCCTTCGAATCGGAACTGCCTCCAGCGAGCACGGCTTGATTGACTGTCATAAACAGGGACGGCACCGCCGCCACAACTGAGTTGTAAACCATCTGGTGTTTTTTGACGTTGGTGGCCTTTAGAATCGCGATCGCGATCTTGTCGATCTTCGCCGGGGCAGCCTTGGCAGCCGCCCGGGCAATATCCTTGGTATATTGCGGGGTCAGCTTCACCGCCTCAGCAGCAATTTGAGCCGCAGCGTCAGGCACCAAAGCACAAATGAAACTAACCACTGAAACGCAAACGGCCGGCTTCTTGGCGACCGCAACACGCAAAACCTCCATCGCAGTCTCGGCCTTGTCGATCTTCTTCGCCTTCGCCACCAACGTGTTGGCAATGTAAGGCATCTCAGCACCGGGCGCCTTCAAAAAAGCCGCCTTGATTGCATCCTTGTCTACGGCAGCTGTGGCAGAAACCATTGATCCACCAATTATTGCTACTGCAACGCCAATAATCACACGTATGTTCTTGTTCATGATTTTGTTGTTAAAGTCTTTTACCGCGAACGGCTTGCGAAGTTTCCGCATCCATTCCGCAACTGTCAACCCGAAAAAACAAACTTTTTTCATTTTTATTTCCAGCAAAAAACAGCCGCTTTGCCCTTGTATTACGGTAAAACCGCCCCATATTGGCGTCACATAGCCTAGCAATTACCATGCAAACTTCTTTTTTTTCACGGAAAACCGTCGCTCTTGGAATCTTTGTCGCCGCCCAAGTCGCACACTCTCAATCACTTCCCGAAGTCCATGACGTGGCTCTTCAGCCGCTGAAGGCGCAGATTCAACGGCTCGTTGAGGCCAAGGATTATTTGGGCGAACCGTTTTCTCCGAAGGTCAAAAAACGGCTCAACCAAGCGCTTGGCCAAGCGGACGCCACCGAGGCTGTCGCTGAAGTGCAGCGCATTCTCGACGCCCATTGCCTCGTTGATATCCACATCAATCCCGAGTCGCGAGTCAAGGTGAATGCCGGCCCGGCCAAGCACGAACTGGTTGAGCAAGGCTGGCGTAATTTCCTCGTCAAGGTACGTAATCAAGCCGGAGTCACTGCTGAACTGCGCGCCAGCAGCCCGAACTCCCGCCCTCACGCCGGATCGCCACAGAGCCAGATCGTCGATCGATGGCTTGGATTGGCCGTGCACAATGCCCAGCCACTCACCAAGACGCTCAGCGGGTTGTCGCTTGAGTATCGCATCGTGCAGCTTTTCAGCCGCGACGCCGGCAAGCGGGATGCCAAGCTCAGCTTCGACGTCGGCCAAGGGACACAGGATCTCGGGTTCCGCAACGAGATCAACCTGCTCTTCGATTGCCAACCGGCACACTCACTCCATCTCAAGGTGCTCGATGAAAACGGCAAGCCGACGACCGCTGGGTTTGAAATCCGCGACCGCTTCGGCCGGGTGTATCCATCGCAGGCCAAACGGCTTGCGCCCGACTTTCACTTCCATCCCCAGATTTACCGTGCCGATGGCGAGCATGTGAAACTGCCAAGCGGAACCTACACCATCCGCTTTTACCGTGGCCCGGAGTCGCTGCCACAAACTCGCGCTATCACCATCGCCGATTCCGATACCACCGAGACGTTCAAAGTCGAGCGCTGGATTGATCCTTCACTGATGGGCTGGTGGTCGGGCGATCACCACATTCACGCCGCCGGTTGTGCCCATTACACCAATCCAACCGAGGGCGTCCACGCGCCGGACATGATGCGGCACTGCCTCGGCGAGGATCTCAAGGTCGGCGCCAACCTCACTTGGGGGCCTTGTTTTGACTATCAGAAACAGTTTTTCACTGGCAAAGATGATACCGTCTCCCAGTTTCCCTATTTGCTGCGCTACGACGTTGAGGTTTCCGGCTTTGGTTCGCATCAATCCGGCCATTTGTGCCTGTTGCGCTTAAATAACCAGATGTATCCCGGGGGCGAATCCAAGCACCATTGGCCCAAGCTGTGCCTGAACACCCTCCGCTGGGCCAAGCGGCAGGGCGCGCTCGTCGGCCCGGCGCATTCCGGGTGGGGGCTCAACCAAACCGGCCCCACTCTGCCGACCTATGAGGTGCCCCCATTCAACGGCATCGGCGCCAACGAATACATCGCCGACGTCACACACAGGGTTCCCGGCCCCGACGGCAAACCGGTTCCGGCCGTGGACTTTCTCTCGATGGTGGACACGCCGTCGGTTTGGGAGCTCAATATTTGGTATCACACCCTCAACTGCGGCTTCCGCACACGCATCAGCGGCGAGACCGACTTCCCGTGCATCTACGGCGAGCGCGTCGGCCTTGGCCGCTCGTACGTCAAGCTCGACGGCAGACTTACTTACAACGACTGGTGCGAAGGCATCCGCGCCGGACGCAACTACGTCGGCGATGGGCGGAGCCACTTGATCGATTTTCAAGTCGACAACGTGCAGATGGGAGTGGACGGCAGCGAGCTGCGCTTGGCCAAGGCGGACACCGTGCTCGTCACGGCCAAGGTCGCCGCGCGCCTCAACGACGAACCGATCCCCGGCTTGGCCAACCGCAGCTATGCCCGGAAACCGTACTGGCACATCGAGCGTGCCCGGCTTCATAACACGCGCAAGGTGCCGGTCGAAGTGCTCGTCAACGGCTACCCCATCGCGAAAAAAGAAATCGTCGCCGACGGCGAATTGCGTGACATCGCCTTCGAGGTGCCGATCGAGTTCAGCAGTTGGGTGGCATTGCGCATCCTGCCGTCGTCGCACACCAACCCGGTGTTCGTGCTCGTCGATGGCAAGCCGATCCGCGCCTCCAAGCGCAGCGCCGAGTGGTGCCTTGCCGGAGTGAAAAAATGCCGCTCACAAAAACGCCGCTTCATGGGCGAAGACGAAATCGCCGATTTCAATGCCGCCTACGACCATGCCGAGAAAACCTACCGGCGAATCATTGGCGAAAGTATCACCGACTAGCCGAGGAACAGGTTCGTCGACGGGCCGCTGACTCCCGGCTTGCAACGAAACACCCCGCCGGCAAGCGGCTGCGCCGCCCTGCCTGCCTCGTCGAGGTCGCGGCTGGAGGTGGTGATGTACAGTTCGTCCCAGTTTTCGCCACCAAAACAGCACGACGTCACGCACTCGACCGGCACCTCCACCTTGGCCAAGAGCGCCCCGCCCGGCGCAAACCGCGCCACACCCCAGCCTTGCCACAGCGCCACCCAGAGCATCCCTTCGTTGTCGATGCACATGCCGTCCGGGTAACCCATGCCGTCCGGCAGTTTGAACGCTGTCCGCCGAGTCGACACCGTGCCGCTGGCCATGTCACAGTCGAACACATCCACACGCCGCGTCGGCGAGTCGATGTAGTAAAACGATTTTTGATCGCCCGTCCACGCCAGGCCGTTGGAGATGCTGACCTGGTCAAACAACTTGTCGGCGGAGAGATTGCGGTTGAGCCGGTAGAGGCTGCCGACGTTCGGTGACTCGTCCATGCCCATCGTGCCGGCCCAAAGCCGTCCCTCCGGATCGACCTTGCCGTCGTTGAACCGGTTGTTCGGCAGATCCTGCTCCGGATCGATGATCGGTGACAACACGCCGCTGGCCAAGTCGAGCCGCACGAAGCCAACGCTTGTGCCGAGGATCAAGTCGCCGCGCTGGGTCGGGACGGCCAAGCCCGGTTTTTCGCCGACATCCCACGTTTGGTTTTCGCCGGTGGCCGGGTTGAAGCAGCAGACGCGGGCACTCTCGATGTCCACCCAAACCAAGTCCTGCGTCTCCGCTCGCCAAACCGGCCCCTCGCCGAGGATCGCCTTCGCGTCCAACACACACTCTGCCGTCAACGTCTGCACGGGCTCAGCTTGGCCAAGCGCGTGGCCAAGCGCAATTATCGATTGACCATCGAGACATCGAGCGTGCCGCTGATCGATTCCTTGCCGGTGGAATTCTGGAATGGCGCCAGCCCGAACTCCGGAATCACGGCCAGCAGATGATCAAAAATATCGGCTTGGATCGCCTCGTACTCGGCCCAAACCGTCGTGTCGGTGAAAATGTAAATCTCGATCGGCAACCCGTTGTCGCCCGGCTCAAGCTGGCGGATGAGGAACGTGCGATCCTGCCGAATCTGAGGATGGTTTTTCAGGTAGGCCATGATGTAGGCGCGGAAGGTGCCGATGTTGGTCAGGCGCCGGCCGTTGACCAGTTCCGACAAGTCGGTGTTGGCCGTCTGGTTGTGCGCGTTGACCTCGTCGAGTTTCGATTGCAAGTAATTCCCGAGCATCTCGAACCGCTGAAACTTCCCGAGCAGCGCCTCGTCGGCAAACCGGATCGAGCGCATGTCGATGCGGATCGGCCGCTTGATCCGCCGCCCGCCGGAGTCCTTCATCCCGCGCCAATTGCGGCAGGCGTCAGTGATCAGTTTCGACGCCGGGATGCTGACCACGGTCTTGTCGAAATTCTGCACCTTCACCGTCGTGAGCGACACGTCGATCACGTCGCCGTCGATGCCATATGCCTTCATCTCGATCCAGTCGCCCTTGCGCACGGTGTCGTTGGTGGCGAGTTGAATCCCGGCCACCAAACCCATGATCGCGTCCTTGAACACAAACAGGAACCCCATGACCATCGCGCCCAAGCCGGCCATCAGCGTGCCGACCTCGCGGCCCATCACGATCGAGATGATAAACACGCCCCCGACAAAACAGGCCACCAGCATCACCGCCTGCAGCAGGCCCTTGATCGGGATGCGCTTGGCGATGTCGAAACGCTGGTAAATCGTCTGCAGCCCATTGAGCAGCGCCTGAAGCGTGAACAACAGCACCCCCACGAGGTACACCTTGGCCAAGCCCTGCACGAAACCGACCAGACTCTCCACCCCGGCGAACACCACCGGAGCCAGCACATGCGCCACGAGGGCGGGAACCACATTGGAGAGACGGGCGAACACCTTGTGCTCGACGAGCACCTTGTCCCAGCCAAAGCTGGACTTGCTCGACAGGAACCGGATGGCCCGCAGCACCACCCGCTTGGCCAAGAGATAGGCCAACCAACTTAGGAAGATGAGCAATGCGGCACCGACCACGTTCACCAGCATGCCGGCCAAGCCGGGGTCGATCCCGGCCCCCTCAAACTGCACTCTCAGCCCGTCGAGCAGGCTGCGAAGGCTCTCGATCGTCTCGCCGCCGGACGCCGCTTGTTCCACCGTGTTCGCCTCGTTCATAGTCGGGGCGGTACGCTAGTCAAAACACCCCGACGATGAAACCCCTTTTCCACGCTTGGCCAAGGGATGCCGACATCCAACTGGGAGGGACGAGTTCCACCTCGTCCCAAACGAAAT
>JACKQG010000816.1_pt1 | contig 44060 bp, 69 predicted proteins | sample 8237621 | NCBI WGS metagenome assembly JACKQG01 (sample SAMN15677084, study PRJNA649215) | marine metagenome | biome: marine; feature: Black Sea; material: saline water; isolation source: suspended particulate matter (SPM) from the Black Sea western gyre | collected 2013-06-09/2013-06-10 | depth... | reverse complement strand
TCTCCGTCTTGTGTTTTCCCTTTCGAGAAGGCCGATGAATTCAGCCAGGAGTTTTATAATTCCTGTATCCGCCTGCGCCTGCCGATATTCGTATTCGTATTCCAGCGATAGTTATTCGCATTACGACACTGTGACCTGCAATTCGCCGCATTATCCCAATTACCGCCTGCGATCAGCAAACACTTAACGACTTATCAGCCCGTGTTGCGCTTATCGTGTTACAATTTTCGGCTCCGCCCGCGCCCGCCGAAATGCGTAGACGTAAGCCAGCGATAGCGATTCGCATAACGACACCGGGACCCGCAAAGCGCCGCAGCAACCCAAGAACCGCCCGCGAGCAGCTTAACATCGTTGGTATCAACAGGTCGGTATAATGAGCCTTTTGAGCCTGGCAGATTATACCAGTCGGCAGCCACAGCATCGTCATACTTAGCCGATTGGTCTCTCAGCCATTGATACATCGCACCAGCGCAGTCTTCACAGCCGATGTTGCTGATCATCCTGCGTCCTGCTGAATCACTGTGACCTCCGGTGGTAACTGGGTCGGAATTACCTGTGATGTTGGTTTCTTCATTGCTGCCCGCTGCGATCAACTGGAATTCAGCGTCATCTAATAATTGCTTCTTGACAGCTCCAAAATCGTCAACAAAATCATTCCAGTCCCTTGTGTCTGAAATTGTGCCTCCATTAACACTCGCTGTTGATCCGCCTGTGCCGCTTGCCAGATAGATATCTACCCAAATGTCGGCTTCTTCGGAAAATACCATACCCTCGGGCGAAGATACGGGCCGGTGTTTTATATCCCACACGCTGGCAGGTAGAACATCTCCCTGGGCAAAATCGGTTAGAGTGTGTCCCCCAATGGTGCCGACAGCTACACAAAGACAATGAAAGCCCCCGATTTTCCTACTTGTGCTTGTTGTATATCCTGTCGGATTTGTGCCGTCTGCGGACACCAAGAGAACCAAAGTGCCAGAATTATCGCAGGCATATACATAATAATCATGTCCTGCTCTTGCTGCATCATTCAACGCAGTGCCGGTATCCCATGTTGCGTTTGTGTTTAATTCTAGCGCTGTATCAGCAGCCACTATAAAAATTGTCCCATCAACATTGACTGCCGTATCTTCATAGACTGTAACAGTATCAACTGCTGATCTGGCTAATTGAGTTGATCTTTCATACAATACTGGAAAACCACTTGCCAGACCACTACCAGGCAACCCCGTGCAGTTGGCCAAATCACCAGCAGAGGGAGTGCCGAGGTCGGGGGTTATTATCGTCGGCGCCTTAAAAAGATCAGCCCAAGTTATTTTTTTACTTGTTGGGGTACCTGCCACATCGTCTACGATTTCAAATAAATCAGCCGCCGCCGGAGTAGTTAACGGATCATAATTTGTTATTTTTACATCAGCCATTATTTCACCTTTATCTCACCTTCTTTGATTCTTTTGTTTTCAAGCAATTCGTTTTGCGTCTTTATTAAGTCCAGACGTAAAAGCTTATTCTCGACTATCAGTTCACCGATAATTTGTAATAGATATTCAGGGGTTATTTGGTTCATGGTGCCTCTGGTTTAATAATTAAAAATACTTATCCATTTCCCTGTTTTTTTATCTTTATATTTAACCCAAGCATGTCCTATTCTTTTACCATCTGGAAATATTATCGTACCAACTACAAGATTAACTTCATAACCTTGTTTGATAAGATCGTTGCGAATAACTACCATTCTATCAACACAATCACCTTTCATGGTTGAAATATATTTGGGGCCATATCTCTGTTTTGGAGTTATACAGCTAAAACAAAGAATGATTGAAAGTAATAAAAATAAATATTTTAATTTTTTCATGGTTCACACACTATAAGTTTCATAGTTGGGTTATACCCCGCATTTACTGTATCGGCTATTGAGTCACTTTGATCAAATAAGTATGCAAACCATCCAACTCTAACAGAGGTGCTTGTTAATTTCTTAACTCCTATTTTCCATAACATCGCTGTCGATGGAACATAAGGAGGCTCTCCTGTTGTGGCATGCATCCATTGTGATCCAGGTGATAATATGTAATAAGGATTGGAAATTCCAGCATGTGATATGTCCTCATAATCTCCATATGATGGGGTTGGCAAAGCTCCTGGTAATACTGGAGGAGTATCCAAACTAATAGAATGGATAGAATGTATTTTAAAGTACTGTAACCCGGAATCGAAACAGAGAGCGCCAGCACTGTTATATACCAATATACCATAGTTTATCCCTGAACCGGACAAATTCTGTCTATAGCACTGCCAGTCAATTGTTGTAGGGCCATTATCATATTCGGTAATAATATCTACATTAACATAATTGCTTCCAGATTGTACAAATGCCATTACTGCCACAAAATTGTCCGTATCTGGTCTTAACAATACAAGCGGTGGAAGCGCAGATGAGGTAAGTGCTATCCTCGTCCAATAGTCGCCAGCGGCAGGATCAAGTTCATTCCAATTATTTGATATTGTCTCACTTGCTCCAGACTGGCTTAATGATAGATTTCTATAAATGGAATCTATTTGTATTTCTTCTGAAAGATTTTTTACAATTAATCCGTAGTCAGACATCCTATTCCTTTATGTATATAAAAAAACAAATATATGGCTTTTTGCTGAGGAATACCCCGTCCCGCTCAATGCTGTCCATGTTATAGTAGTACCAGACCTCAATATTTGGTGTCCGAGTTTAGTATATCCTGTTTCTAATTGTATAGAAAGTTCAACAGTTAATAGTCCATCAATATCCGAAAGTGTTGTATTATCAGACGCACCGGCAGCTACCTCATTACTATATCTTAATCTTGTAATAGTATCGGTCAAATCTAATGTTACATTACCAGAAGCATCAAATATTTTCAAACCATAATCAGCCATTACGGTATGTACCCCAGATGAACTCTAAGCACCGGCGTTTCCTGTGCATCCCATACCTTAATCCATTTATTATCAAAATCCACTTGTAACTTATCATCAGAGCTTTTAGCCAACCCTGCTGTTATTGTGCCCAGATTAGCATTAAGAGCTGAAAGGCTGGTTACAGTTATTTTAGCAGCAGTAACTGACCCAGTATAAATATCGCCACCATCAATCGTAGTTACATCACTTGCATGTCGCCATGCTTCGATATTGGTTTTAGTGGTAGAATCTGCAAATATCCTCCCGGTGACGCCGGCATCTAAACCGGCTACTACTATTTTCCCAGCACTGATCGAAGTCAGAGCTACCCTGCCGTAAGTCGCGCCATTAGGAACGTCATCAAGAGAGTCCCCGGTTACCAAAGTACCAGCATCAGAAAAAGAACCAATTCCACTGCCACCCGTGACCGTAATATCCCCTTTAATTCTCAACCCATTGGTGGGATCATATTTTAAATACTTTTCGGTTTCTCCTATGGCTATTCCATACAGATCAGAAGCATACCCGAGAAAGCCATTAAGATTTCCAATTCTCAACCTGGTAGTTAAAGCAGACCACGGACTACCGGCATGAGTAAAAACAGAAAGATAAGGAGCGTTAGTTTCGGAGGCAGTCATATAGACCCCGCCATCTCCTGATTGACCATAATTAACTACCGCTGCCCCCTTTGTCCATGCCGGGTTTAAATCTGCTGCGTAATTACCTCCTTTGTCCCTTATGACCCCATATTGAGGGGCATAAGCTATATTGGAGACTTCTAGCCATTCATCATCATTGCCATCTTTTATCCTAAGAATATCGCCAATAGCAAAAGTTTCATTTCCTTCTATGGTTAGCCAGGCGTAAATACTTACAGACAAAACAGATGTAGCGTCAGAAACATTAACTGACTCTGAAATAGATATATCAACTTCTACCAATACCGAATCGCTAACCGCTATTGATTCTGAAATAATAGTGCGAAGAGCATCAGCAACACTACTGACTAAACTTGATTCCGCAAGAATGCATTCGGCAACCCATTGAGGCAATACACTGTCGTCCGAAAGCCCTGATTCGGATAATATGCACTCAGCAACCAATGAAGTAAGAACATTATCATTTACTAAACTTGATTCTGCACAGGCGCCCTGAAAAATTACTTGGCAACTTACGCTATCATTTACGGCAATAGATTCAGAAAGAATGCATTCGGTTATCAAAAAAACAAGAACAGCATCATCTACTGTTAATGATTCTGGATAATATTGTTCAGCAATACGGACATCACCGGCCTCGGAAATCCGAATATCGCCAGCCTCAGAAATACGAATCCTAAAATCTATTATGCCTTCGTAAGTTGCCATTTAAAGTTTAACTGTCTGCTAAAGTAATGGTTATGGTCACATTCAACACATCGTTATCAACAACAGATTTTGAAGCTGCAAACTTACTTCCACTGAAAAGAGTTCCCCCACCTGCAACATCACCTTTTGTAGTAGGCGCTGTTCCCCCGCCCACAAGAGCGGCCCCGTATATTATTTTTGTGGCGCTGATGGTAAATACGGCCTTATTTGCACTGTTTGTTATTGACTTGGTGCTCGCCGCTGCCTCAACATATTCCGGTCTCGTGGCTTCGTCATAAGCTGTGCTTGGAGTATAAACAGGCACGGCATAGGTAGTCCCATCCGCAGGTGTAGTATCTGTCTCAAATATCTCAACATACCACGTCGTGATCTGCGTAGCCGCATGGAACATAATATCAAGCATAGCATTAAGCCCTTCTGCTGTGCAGACATTATCATACTCCCATTGGTCGATGAGTTTACCTGCTCTAAAATGCTCCCACTCCCAATGGGCCGTCAAATTAATGCAGCTTTTTACTGTCAAATTCCTTACCACTTGAGCTTCAACTTTTTCGCTTATTGTTACTTTTCCGTTCATTTTATCCTCCCCTTTAATCGCTTGCTGTGTCATAAATTGTCATGTTTTCACTAAGAACGTCCCCCGCAAGAACTGCAATTGACCCTCCTACCACACTGATCGAATCTTTTTGAAAAATATTTGTTCTGAATATACCTCGACAAGCTATATTGCCGACTTCTAATAAATCAGATTTTAAAAGAAGTCCTACCCCCATATAGCCTGAAACATAATTCGATGTAACAACAGCAGGCACCCCGCCATAATCACCATCAAGTATGAGATAATCCCCGGAAGTTGGGCCAAGTCTCAAAAGCGTATTTGTTTTATCAAGATATATTTTTGCAGCGGCCTCTATTGGATTATCTGCAAGAAAGGTAAGTCCAGCATAAAACCCACCCAGCCGAATTGAACTTGTGATTACAACAGAAGCATCATAAGGGCCTGGTAGGGAGGCTTTCACTCCCATTTCGCTTATGCTACGAAGTTTGATGTAAACTGTATCCCCGGGCTGATAGAACGTCCCCATACCCTGTATAACAATATTTGCCCCGCTGGAACTTCCTGCAAAATAATATATCGAATCATCGGTTGATATGTACGCTTCTGTTGAGGCATAAAAAGGATCACCAGCCGGCGGAGTAAAGGACACTCTCACAGAATCGTAATCATGGGTTACGCCAGGAGAAATAAGCGTTGCCGAAATATTCGTAGAAGCCGCCGGCGCATCATACGGATTCGGGAGTGTCGATTCGTAATTGGCCTGCGTGCCTACCTGAGCATCATCATAAACGCCAGCATAATGCGCGAATAATGTTACGGTTACCCGCCCAAAATGATCTTCACCTTTTGATGTAACAATAAACTGTTTCGTAGTCCAGCCAGGTAATGTATGCGTGACAGTTGTAAGGTCATAAACTTCGAGATCACCGGCTCCAGAAAAAGCAGTTAAACTACATTCACAATCCCCATATTTAAACCGATCAAATTTACATTTCGCTCGGCGTCGGGCTATTTCCTGGTCTGTAATCCACCAGGCTTTTTCCTCATACAGAATCTCTCCATTGTTATCGATATCGGTTGAATCTTTTATCTCAACACTCGAGCTTTTATAATTCTTGGCCGAATCTTTAAAATGAATTCTGACAACGTTCGGCCTTTCGGGTTGCCGCCAGGTTAATGAGTCTTTGACGATATTGTCTTCTGTGAACGCATGGGAAACGGTTTTTGCTGTCAGGCCCCCAGTCCCATTAGCCATTTGAGCGGAATCCCAAACAGGCTTTAGCTTGCCCTGGGACATTATCACCCGACCGTTAAACGACTGCCAAATTAGCTTTTTTGCATCGTTTATTTCGATGTCAGTATCAATGTTAAAATCAAATCGATATCGTGGAAGCGATCCGCCGGTAGGCACCGCATCACAAAAAGCCTCAAGCGATTTAAAAGCGTTTAAATCGAGACTACCAGCGGCATATCCCTCGACATTAAGGTACCAGTCGTAGAGGATAACAGCGTTGTTACGAGTAAAAGCATCAGCCCCGCCTGCTAAAGGCGCACATAACAGACTCTCCATAACTACTGTTATATTAGGATCATGACCGATCTGCTGATCATTTTTCGCAAAAGTGAATGCTGTGTAAGCCATGCTTCTATAAGCACTGGCCCTGGAAGAAAATCTGGCATCTGCTGTTTGTGCACGTGTTCCGGTATATTCGGTTTTTGTATGGCTACCTGTTAATGATGCCCAGTCAATATCATTCACTTGCCACGACAAGATGCCGCTGACCGGCCCCCGACAATGGGCAACTATAATCCTAAGGTCGGTATCGGCTGCATCGTTAAATCGGAGTTTATTACCGCCGATTTTGCATTTTCCATAACACCTGGAAACGGGATAACCCTCTGAAATAGTATTACCAATTCGATCAGTTCCATACGTAGGGGAGTCGGGCATATCGGGCATATCAGGCATCTTGAAAAGAATATCTTCAAGGATGGTTTCTTTAGCGACATAAGTTGTTACCCCATAACCGATTGTAAAACCAACCGCAACGCCAACAGGTCCAGCAAAAAGCCCTATTATTCCACCAATTATTCCGCCAAGTAAGCCCATTACACTATCCAGTGCCCTACATAAGAAATTTTATCGACTTTCATTTTTTCCAAATCCGCTCTATCGCTTGCCTGAAAAATTACTTTTTGAGCCCCTTTTTCCTTCGCCCACGAAATAATATTATCTTTGATTTCCTGATCTTCAATCGCCAATTCAGAAGCAAAAAGAATCGAAACTGCATTGCTTAACGGTTTGCCCACCATATTGGCAACCACGGCATAAGCCGTTAATAAATCTTTATCAACACGCCCAATTACAAAAATTTCCGGATGTTCAAAATTCTGCATCAAAAATTGAACCCACTCTCCCCTATCGCATGGGAATATCTGTTCAATGGGATCACTAAAATCCAAAATTTGAACTATCTCTTTCGCCTCAAGTTTTTTAATCATAATTTATTCCGCATCTTGTTTAGAACTCACATGTATGCAACCACCGAAGTTTGCAGAGTTATCGCCACTCGGCCCCCAGGCGCTTGATACCCCGCACGTATCCCATATTTGATCACACCCTTTTTTGACGACATAAGTGCAGGTATTATCAATCGCAAAAGGCATTTCCACATCGAGGGTTATAGTGTCAGTTCCGGCATCGAAATCTTTTACGGTTCTGTAATATACAACGCTGCTTTTTGTGATTTGGATCTCGCCATTATTCCAAAAATCGCTTGCTTGCGTAAGTGCATTATCAACAAGCGTTGTAGTAGATCCGCTGTCAGCCGTACCGCTGGCTGTTAAAACAGCTAAGTTGGCGAGTCCATCAGTATTACACTCAGTCCCGCCAAATCTCCACGGACACATCCGCTGATAAGCAAAATCATGTACTTTGCGGTTTAACGGCTTGCCAGATACCGCCGTAACAGTAAGCCATTGTGGGCCAATCTCGCTTGGCCGCTCCATGGTGCCGTTGAAAACTTCATTGTAATCCGTAGCGTTTACAATAGAATCAAGGTATATTCTTTTTATAATTAATGTTTTACCCCGGAAATCCTCATGATCAGCATAAGCCGCCATATCCTTCATAACATTATCGAATTTTATCGTAATTCTTCCGATTTGACCTTCAAGCGATTGACTTAATCCAGACACTTCAATTGCTTTTGCGGTATAGGGGTTTCCCGTGGTAGCCTCAAACGTTATATTTGATTTATAAGCAGCATAACGAAGGATAGAGGACAGCCCCAGTTCAAGCAAAAGAACTGGTCTTTTTCCTACAGCGTCCATTTGAGTTACGACATCTGCTGGAATGGCCTTCGGCATTTATACCGCCTTTTCAAAAGTGATTTCCACGTCGAAATAATTTGCTTTCGGGGTTGCCTTAAATGATCCGTCAACCCACCGGCCGGTGAGGTTTTCTGTTGTTAATCCCAAAAACGCCAGAACATAAGCTGGTATGTAAGCATTTAACCAGGCAAAGCTATCATATCCCCCATACCGACCTTTTACATGATCCCGAAGTACTTTAAAATTTGCGTCTGATAAACCCTCAAAAACCAGCCTAAATTTCTCGGTCGGAGTTGCGCTTATATTCAAATATTCTTTCTTCATCGATTCAGATGGGGTGATAATATTGTGATACTCCGGTTCTTCCGGATATACCCACGTCGGCATTAAACTAAAATCATCGGCAGCCATTATAATTTTCCCCTCACCATTGCACGAATTTCTTTATCATCTCGATAATTTTGGACGACCGCCCCCGGTGCCACTCTTTTTGCAACCACTTCTGCGATTTGAACAAACACCCTTTGTTGCGTTTCCGTATCCTGGAATACAGGATTATCCATGTGGATAATAAAAGTTTGACCGCCCCCATCGATGCTGACAGGGACTTTGCCGCCCTGTAATGGTATATGAGCTTCGGGCACACCGGCATAATAAACCCCAGGCGTAGTTGATATACCGCCCTTGTCGTATGATGGAGGTTGAGCGGATGATATCAATCCTATTTGCACCGCAGCCGCTGCTCCCGCAATGCCAGCCATAATAAATGAATACGGCGGCGGATACGCTGACATAGCTTGCAAGATTGCTTTATATCCAGAGATGGTAGCTTCCACTAATGAAAATGCCTTATAAACCTCAAATGCTTTTTTGGATTGTTTTCCGCCCGCCTGGGCTATTTGCATAAATGTTTTGGATATGCCTCCCGCTGCCGCTTCATAAAAGTCCAGCTTTTGCTCTTGAGCGTCTTTGGCCATTTTAATCTCGCGTTGGCTACGGTCATATTCCATCTGTGAAATCCTTGCCCCGGATTCCATCATTAATTCTTCCATGCGAGACTGAGAATATAATGCGATTTGGAATTTTTCCTCTTCTTGCGAAACTATACGTTCAAGTTCCTTGTCAAATTTCTCCTGATCTGGTTTGGTTGTGTCGCCGCCTACCACTCTACCCACTTTAGGCACTTCCGGTTCCCATAATCCGGTTACACCTTTTCCTCTAAACCTGCCGCCGCCCCCCTCGATGCCATTAAGCAGATCAATCGCCGCTACTTCGGTTGTTAATGACATGCCCAGCGCGGCAACATATTTTGTCGCCCTATATGCCGCCGTCCCTATCTTTGCGATTCCTTCGGCAAGTTTTAAGGCCACGTCGAGCGAACCGGCCACGGCATCAGCCCATTTTTTAATCTCGTCTTTATTGTCTTTAATGGCTTGAATTGCGCCCTTCATGGCTGTTTCGGTATCTTTGACAAGTTGTATCCAAGCCTCGTTTTTGGTAATACCAAAGCCAATTTCTTCTATAAGATCGCCAAAAACTCCTTTTGCGGCATTAACAGCCCCGCCGAAAACATCCCTGGCCGCTTTGGCTGCGCCTCCGAACTGGGATTCCATTTCTTTCAGGATAATGTTTTGAGCCTCAACGGTTTTGCCGGATTCCCAAAGGGTCTTGATTTGATCTTTTTGCTGAATCGTGAACTGTACGCCTGCCCGGGTCATCGCTGAAAGATTGGCAATCGGATCGTTCATGGCCTTGCCGAGCATAACAAGAGACGATTTCAAATCCTGCTGCATGACTTCTGACATATCAGCCGCGGCCATCATAGTCCGCTCAAAACCCTCGCCCCGGATTTGCTTGAATGTTGCCAGAATCGCCATACCGGACAGAATAACTTCATCCCCAACAGTTGTGACGGCCTGCATCGCGGATGCCATTTTTTTAAGCTGGTCAAGGTTATATCCTGCTGCGCCTCCGGTAGCTTTTAAAACAGCTCCAAGCCGATTCTCAGCAGCCTCCTGGACATTCGCAGCCTCGACACATTTATACATAGCATAAGTGACTGCACCGATAACCGCAGCCGCTGCAATCATCGGCCCCTTTACAGAATCCCAACCCTGCTTAATAGCACTGGTAGCCTTGTCGCTCGCCGACTTTGCGTCACGCATACTTCTCTCATAGCGAGATGTATCGGCTGATACGATTACCTTTGTTTCCTTATCTGCCATCAAAATCGCCTTTGCTGTGCCGGCATATTGCCCATGATTTTAGCCATTTTTTGTTCATGCTCGGATTTTTTAATTTGCTCTCGCATCTTGATTCTTTCCGGTGAAAATTCGAGATAATAATATTCCATTATCCGCGCGTACTTTAAAATCTTCCGGTCTATAACAGAAAGCCGCTTCCAGTCTGAGGGTTTTAAGCCATATTCTTTTATGGTTAATACATCGGAATAGAGCGGCGTTACTGTTCGTTTATCGCTGGTTTGGAGTGAGGCTAATTTCTTTTCAACTTCTTCCGTAAGCCCTATGAGTTCTTTGATAAAAAATCTTGCCTATCCTCCGCAAATTGGGTAAGTAGGATCACGTCGTTATAAATTTTATCAACATGATGCCCAGTGATGCCGTTAGATTTTAGAATCTCTTTTTTTTCGTCAAAGGTTTTGGCCTCATTCCCATCAGCCTTCTTCCATTTAAGATCAAGGGCAAAAATGGCAATTTGCCATAAAAATTCTTGAGTGTGCTTTTCCAAAGCATTGACATATTCATCATCTGTAACATCAAACACGGTCATCATTTGATCGTGTTTTAATCCCATTTTGCGGCCTTCGTCCGAATCCTTTTTAATCCGTTCGAATGTTCTCGGAGGCTTCGGGGCTTTACCGGATAGCTTTTCTTGAAATTCGGCAACTCCGGTGCTTTTAATGGGTAGCTTTTTACTCTGACTGATCCCGTCCTTAGTCACCTTAACGATGGAAAAACCCCTTGAATCAAACAAGGCCCCCTCTGCAATCAATTCCGATATGGTTTCGATATCCACAAATCCCCCTTTTTATTCTACTGTTGCGCCTGTCGGGAATGCTGTTATGGCCGTAATTGTGCCATAACAAAGGCCATTGAGTGAAAGTATAATGTCCGCTTCGGCTTCGGCGAATGTCTGCTGATCAAACGGCAAATATACACCATTATATCGCCAGCCGAAGTCGGTCCCGCCGGTATCGGATAACCAACAGATGTCACAGGTTGATTTATTCGTGTCGGCAAATGCCGGGTTGGCAGTAGATCCGTCGCGGTTAGAATCGGCATGGGTGGATTGCAGGGTGTGCGCATTGACCGTCTGCGTAAGAGCATCGTTCATGGCGGTAATCCAGTGAATCAAATAAGTTTGTTGCACAACATCCTGAAGGAAGTACCCAAACGAAATCGGCACCGGCCCCATTAATTTGTGATCATCTCCCTTAATATAATGCATCCCGGAACCGGCGATACCTCTGTTAAGCACCAGAATCTCTTCTTGCCTCGGTGTTCCGATAGGTCCTGTAAAATTACCGACGTCGAAATCCAACTCCAAAAACCACGGAGTGGTAGGTGTGCTGTCATAAAGCCTGATTTTGGCATCCCGCTGAGTTACTTTTGACATTTTAAAAACCTCCTGTTAATTATCTTTAATATCGTACTCCGAACCCATGGATCATTTTAATAATTCCGAAAACACCGCCATTGGCAGTTAAATTGACTTCGTTTTCCCCTTCTGTAATGGTGATTTGATCTTCCGGAAAATAAGTCTCATAATAAGCCCAGCCAATCCCCATAGTGCCGAACAGGATCTGAATATTAACCGCTTTTTTATTGGAATCCGCAAAGGCCGGATTATTATTACTGCCGTCGTTCTGAGTCGTGCCTTTTGCAGTAGTGCCGGTTGCGGTCCAGTATGTGCTATCCGGGTCCCCGCAGGCCATTGCAATCTGAATATCATTTTTATTCAGGGTGTCGTCCAGGGCGCAACTTAAAGAAATCGGGAGGGGTTCATATAACGGAGAATCGGGCCCCTTAATAAAGTGCATATTAGCATCTGCCCGGCTTCGATTAAGAATCAGAATTTCTTCCTGTCTTTTCCTACCAATTGGCCCGTTAAAGTCCATATTGGAAAAAGCAACCTCAAAAAATTGAGCATCAACCGGACAAAGTATGTCTGCATCCGGGTCTGTGGTGCCGCTGCTGGTTGTCATTAGTTTGACATAATATTTATTATCATCAAGATTCGCCGAAACCGCTGTAGCCGCACCAAGTGCCCAGTCTGCCGGAATTTTAAACCCAATATAACCATCCTGGGCAAAACAGTCTGTGCCGTCGTTTGATCCATCTGTGAAATCGGTAATTGAATTTGAAAAGTCGGTTCCATCGAAATAGAACATCAGGAGCGCACCGGTGCCAGCCGCGTAATCAGCCCCACCGCCTTTTAAGAACTGGATCATAGCAAACGCTACCGTTGATCCGATAAAAACAGCTCCGGTGCTATCAACGATGAAATTATTTGCATAGTCTGTATCGTCGGCGGTTACGTTTGAAGTAACGTTGGCCCAAGTGGTCGCACCGTCCCAAGTAACAATATCCACCGTGGCATCTGCCCGTGGTGCCGTGCCAAGGATGTTTATGCTACTATCAAATACCCGTAAAACACCGTCTTTGCCTGTTAATTTCATGGCTATTATTTCCTAAAAAACTTTTCAAAAAAGTTTCTTTCAACATAGGCCGGAATTTCTTTTGACTTCCTTGTCCAAAACGCATCAAGCGCCGGTCGTGGCGGAACTTCCAACATCCGAGTGTTTTTCTTTAAATGCACTCCACGCCTATGAAACAAGGCCCGAATCCTATCGGTCGCCCTGAATCGCTTCCCATAAAACAATTTCCTGATTAAAGTCGGTTGCCCTTTCCCGAGCCATCCAATTTGTACTTGCTGAACGCCGCCACGCTTGCCGTATTTAAACGAAACCCACTTGCCTATGTTGTGCAAAGGAGCACTCCCTCCAGTACGTCCCTTAAGCGTTACAGGATGCAGCGGAGCCATGCCCGCGGTCTGAGTTTCGACATACGCTTTTAATTCCTTACGGATATGACCGCCGGCCATTGACAAAGCCTCTTTCATCGCCCATTCAGCACGTTTCGGAGATTCTTTGAAAAACTTCTGAATCTGGCTATCGTCGATTTTAATACTGATCATCAGTCAACCCGCCTTAAAGCCACTTCATGAAGCTGTGCATCTTCATAAACAACCCCGCGTCCTGGATCGTGTTCCCATGTTTGAGAATCAAAAGCATAGGTATCGCCATGGCGTGGGGTAGCAACGTCGGACTTCTTTACCAACGCAAGGGCGGTTGCGGTAAATATCCCGCGTACATACGGCTCTTGACCTTCACCTTCCCGGGTTACAATCGCCGTTATGCTCGCCGCTACTCCGCCGGTCGCCGTATAAGTCACCGTTTCGGCAAATTCGTCAGTATTAAAAAATACCGCCAAATCAGTGGTAAGTTGGGATGAAAATGTCATAGATCACTCGTTTGAGATATAAATAACCACTGTTCCAGTTGCGCTGTTTACGGAATTATTGGTAACGTTTAGTGTTAGGACTCCTGCCACAAAGCGCCCGCCAAAGAAATCAGTCGAACCGCTCATTAATGGAAACGCCTGCTCAGAATTAGAGGTATGCCGATCCGCAAGCTCGCCGCCCATAATGTCTACACCATCAGAATCCGTAAGGGTGATATCATATAGTGTTGTGGGAGCAGTAGCGCCAGGATCAGCAACCTGGATTACTACGCTATGAGTTTTGGCGCCAACTGCAAATATTTAAACTTTTTCATTTTAAACCTCCATTAAAAATAGGAAAAATGTTCCTGTTGATATAGCTTTGCCATCCTGTGATGCAACCAATGGTGATATGATTTTTCGCAAATAATAAGATTGCAATTTCTATTGTCGCCTTTGTTGCCGTTAATATGATGAACAACTTCACCACCCTTTAATCTCCGGCCAAGAACTGCTTCCGCTACAAAAGTATGTTTATATAATCGTTTTCGGCCATAACCTGAAAGGGCCATATAGCCATCTGCTGCGAATTTTCCACCTTTCCAGTTATGATTTTTTTCGCCAGAATTTTCAAACTTAAATTTACAAAAATATGAACAAAACTTGCCGCCACCATTTTTTATTCGGCTTGCATAAACTCCAAACATTTTATTGCATTGCAAGCAAAAAACAGATTTAACGGCAGCTTTATATTTGGGGTTTCGTTCACCCGCAAAATGATACTTGCCTTGGCAAAGACGAGAACAAAACTTGCCCCTTCCTCTCTTGGGGCCAGAAGGCTTTATAAAAAATTGCAACCCACATTGGATACAAATACATTCAACAGGCATAATTTTTCTTCCTTATCCGCCATCGGCAGGAGAAGTTGTTGCTGCCAAATTCTGGAGTACAAAAATATAATCCGTTGCTCCGATTTCAACGTCGTAGGCAAGGCGTGCTTGAAAAGCAATCTGACTGTTAAGATAAGCCTGGGTGTCTGTCCCAAGGGTCACATACTCAAACCGCATTTTCCATTTCCGTTTGTATTGCTTTTTAAACGCGCCGTAATACCAGGTTGCTGCAGAAAGATCGTCGAGCTTTGGGCTTGAAAGCAACCGAACCGCAGGGATGTTAAAACGACCGCGCGGTCCCCAGTTAGAAAGCTCATTTTCAACACCGGGTACATATTCAGAGTTCAGAACTTTGGAAACCGCACCGAGAAGCGCATCAGGAACCAGAATCTGAATCAGTGATCTCGGAATCGTGATTCTCGAACCGGACTGATTCTTCATGGTGGCCATGCGTACCCGCGCGTTTTCAAGATCAGACTCATCTACAAAAGCGTTTGAATTGATCCGGGTTCCGCTGGGAGCCCTGGTGCCGGGTGTGTTTGCAGTGGCGCTAAAAATGGCCGTACCAGTTCCGTTGGGCCGATAAACATATGGTTCAGCCGGGGTAGATTGCGAACCGTCATAATCCGTTACCCTTTTTAAGGTTTGTACTTCAATGGCATCAGCCGCGAACTCTCCAAGAGCATTAGCCCTAGAAACGATGTCGGCAAGCTGATTTTCAAGAATCGACTCAACGGAAAAAGTAATTTTCCGGCCATTCTTTCTGTGGCGAATCTCGACTTTTTCCTCATCAACGCCGATCTCGGGGAAGTCTCCTTTTTCCTTAACTTCATCAACCTGATTATCCATCGGGTTGACCTGGGCAATAGTTGTGACTTTTTTTGAGTCGTCGAAATCGGTTACAAGGTCCTGGCCAATGGTTTCGACAGCCATATAAGCATCGTTAACCTGGGCAATAGTAGCCGTACCGGTCAGCACCGGAAAAGCGGAAGTCGTGATCGACCTTATAACGCCATTAACATCAGCCATCACCGGCACCTCGATATCGCACAATCCCAGATAAAGAGATCTAAGGTCTTTCAGCTTTTCCAGCCGAATATGGCCGTCATCCGCGCCCTGCTGAATTTTCGCAACGAACAGTTCAGGCTCGGATATGGCCAGCGCCCGCAGGTCGCCGATTGACAAACCCTTCCCGATTTTCACAAGGTTTGTAGTGATTAATTGTCGCATTTTCTATTTCCTCCATATAGTTTAAATTAAAATTAAGAACCGTCTGTCCAGGTTCCGACAGGAGCGATGCAGCAGAAGCCATCAGCATTTTCGGTAATCAGATTGCAATAATATCCGATGGTTGTTTGCGAAATTTTGTCGCCATCATCTAAGAGTGCGCCGTCGAGCCTGATTTTATCGGCGGAATTCGGATCAATACTCTGGTCTGCACCATCGGCACTGATAAAAACTGCATCCATACCAGGCTTGACTGCTGGAAGTGTTACGACTGTCGTACCTGAAATCAGGATAAGCGAATTATACATATCGCTTTCTTTCAGGGTCTCGGTAGCTGCTACCGCAATCACTTTCCGTCCGCCCCGCACTTCCTGAGACATCCGATTCCCCCACCAAGTCACCGCCGGGTTAAAAGAAAACAGGCCGTAAGATTGATTCCTAAGCGTGGTATCTTCTTCCTGGGGATAGTTACCGTCACCAACCGAAATCGCAACCGCGAAGGCGCCGGCTGCCGCCGTCAGTTTTTGGGAATCGGAAGCGGTCAGGGTGTAAGGATCGCCGTAGGCAATCGCAGCGGCCGCCGCCAGCGCAAACTCAAAGATATCGTTTGGGTGCAAGGCATAGAAATCAATGTACCGAATTGCGGTCAATTCGTGGCGCCCGCTCGCCTTTTGCTCCTCAGCCGCAATCGCCAGCCAGTAACGATGGTCGGCTACGGCATTAACCGGGATAAAATAACCCGTGGTTTCGTTCCACGTGCAAAGTTCGCCGCGCTTAATCGCCTGGGTACTCCCGGCCTGAACCAACCCTTTGAACATAACCGGTTTCCCGTCTTTGTTTCGTGAGTACACGAAAGGATCTTTGTTTGTTGCCATCTTGTTGTCCTCCGTTTATCGTTTTTATTTGATTGTTAGCTCAATGAAATTCCAGGGGAACTCAATGAGGCAAAAAAGTCTTTGTCCTCAACGCCCTTAAATGTCGTGATAGTCGCTCGTTGAGTTTGTTTCTTTTTCAGACCATCGCCAATATCACCTTTGTCAGTCGTATCCGGCGGCGGAGATGTCGCTTCGGTAATGGCCCTTAAAATCTCGATCTCCGTCTTTCCGTCAACGGCCATGTCAGCAACCTTGGCCTTTAATTCCATTGATACGGCACCGGCCCTGCCTAACAAATCAACAAAAACCGCCGTGTCGATCTTCATTTTAGGCTTGGCATCCTCTGTTAGCATTGCCCGTACCGCCGTTACGATATCTTCGGCTTTGGGAATGTTCAACTTCCCGATGGACTCGTTAATAATTGCCTGAACTTCTTCTTTTGTCATGGTTTTGTCCTCCGTATCTGTTATTGTTTTCATATCTGAAAGGGATCTGTTCACTCCAACGCTGTAATCAATCGGGATAGGGCTCAACGAAATCTCGACTGGCCTCCATTTTGTAGCCAAATATGCAGGCCCGGCAAAACCTTCAAGAGTGTCCCCGGCCTTAACTTCCACCATTCGGACAATTTGCGCTCCGACCGAAACGCCGCGCAAACTTCCAGAAATCACTTTTTTAAACGTCTTGTCGCTTTCTTCGTCTGTATCGAAAACAACCGTCGCAACCCCACGTCGATTTTCAAGCCTCACATTCGTGGGCTTGCCGACGATAACAACAGGTTGCCCTGGACCGCTCGGCTGGTGGTTCAGTAAAACGCTGCCTGTCGTTTTCAAATAGGATAAATCAACATTATCCTCACCATGAAGCAGGATCTCTGGAATCTCGGACCATGGCCTCGGTAGAGCAGGGATTTCAGACGAAAAAGAAAGATCAACACTTCTCTTTTTCTCATCGATGGATCTTACTTCGATTTCAAACGACCGATAAAAAGGACCTTTTTCCATTTTCATCTTCAACCTCAACTTCATCCTTGTTCGGTGTAACTTCTGCTGGTTTTTCGACTGTTTTTGTTAACTTCACACCGTGCTTTTTCTCGACTTCTTGGATTTTTTTAACTTCCCGCGCCCTCTTTTCGATATGAGTATCAAAATCAATTCCGCGTTCAGCCAAAACATCACCAAGGTTTTCAATCAAATTTTCCATATCAATCTGCTTTCCCTGGGCCTCCTTGGTTGGGTCAACCCATTTCCGATAAACCGCTGGTATCCAGGTGCTTGATAGGTAGTCATCGCGCCGCCTGTCGAAACCCAATGCCGGAACCAGGCCCTTAATAACCAGCCATGTACCGACATTTTCCCAAACCGGAATGCATAAATGATCGCGCAAGTAGGCTATTCTCGCGTTTAGGGACATATAAAAATTCAGCAGGATTGTGCGGGCATTACTGTAGTTCAAACCCTGCCAGTTTTGAGTAAAAACTTCCGGCGGTATGTCTAAAGCGTTGGCCGGACCTCTTAACCACTGATTAATTACCTCCGCGAAGGCGGTATTGGGCCGTGTTGGTCCATGAACGTTAAAATCTTCATTAGCTCTAAGATAATGAACCTTATTGGGTGCAAATTCGTGGATGCGCTCATAACCCTCGCCCCCGCTTGCTTCCGTGTAATTATTGGCGAATCCGGTCGGATCTGTGGTCTTTACAATCCCGGTCATACAAGCATCTTCAAGTGCTGCTAGCTTTTCGGCCTCCATATAGCGGTCAAGATCGTGAAGGTCTTTTAAACCAGGTGCAAATTCTGAAAAACCTCTTGTCTGTTCCGGCCTGCGAAAAGGGTTAAACAAATGGAACACTTTTTGGAGTTTACCTTCGCCGGGTGTGTCAAAATAAGCGGGCACCGCGTCAAACTCCCAATTATCTACAGCAAAGGTGATTCTCTCGCCCGGGTGCGCCTTGAGAATAAAATAAGTTTTTGGCACTCCCTCATCGTCATACTCAATACCGCGCCTGATCTTTGGATTCGTGATTTCACCTGGAGGGGTTTGCAGGCGGTCAATTTCCAGAACTTCCAAACAATACGGAATGATCCGACCGCGCCGATTACTGATCCTGCCGATTACAAGACTTTCACCATCACGCTCTAATGCCCCGCCGATTGTCTTTTGTTGTTCATAGAAGCTTTGCAAAAGTCTAACGTCCGCCTGTTTGTTCCAGGCCGCAAAATGCTTTTCAAAAAAATAGACCGCGAGGTCGGCCATCGACTCGTTGATCTTCGGAAATCCAGCCTTCTTACCAGAGGCATCTGCCATAACCGCCGATTGAAATCTAATACCCTGGCCGATATAGTTATTTACAATCCGCCTGATAGGGCCGGACACATGGCCGTTGTTTTGCTCAAGCTGCCGAACATGATTGCGAAGCGATTCGCCGGAGTCAGCTATCGAGGCATCCATATTGCGAGAATCGGATGTTAAATCAAACCGGCCCCGGCCCTTGGCAACGGATTCAAAACTTCGAAAGCCATCAATGAAATTATCCCGATTCTCTTGAAGTTCTGTAAGTCTGGCAATCCGTCTCGATGCAATAAAACTTTTTAGCGCCCTTTCGGGAAAGAATTTTGTATATTGTTTGTAAAACCAGCTCATTAACTAAACCTCCGGTGTCTACCGTATGAAACCATCTGTGTCCGGTCGCCCCTTGACTCGATTGATTCAAGGGTATAAGTTCTCTCAAGAAGTTGACAAAGTTCATCAAAAGAGCGATAGGAAATGCTACGGTTGCCGATTGAGTAAGACCCAGTGCAAGGCGTACCGGCAACATGGTTAGCAATTGCGTCCTTGATTGCAGTTCTTAATGCAGCCCATGTTGAAAAAGCCATTATCTCTTAACCTCAAATCTATGACCGCAAGCGCGGCATCTGCGAAGCATGTAGCCAACATTTTTAAGCATACAAACGGTTGGATGTGCCCCGCACTCCGGGCAAGGCGGATTCTTGCCGTAATTCAAAATACGGTTTTCTGGCATTAAGGTTGTGGTGTGAATTTCGGGAATTACAGAAACTTCTTTGGTTGGTTCGGAAATGAATTGATCTTGGTGGGCAGCGCAAAAACCGTTTTCAAGGGCACGAATACTTTTACAAGGTGACCCGTCTGCTTTTAGTCCGTTACATTTTGACATAAAAAAACCCCGCTAAATAATGGTTTGTTTTTTCCATTATAAGGCCGGGTTTTTTCAAATGATGCAAACAGGGTACAGATTGACCGATTCTTTACCTAAACAATATACAGATTGACCGAAATTTTACTTGACAAGTGCTCATTAATTAAACCTCGTTTTTTTCGTCTGGCACTTCGCCTCTTCTCGTTTGCATGCACATGCCCTTAAAATAATTCAACACGTTTTCAGTATGAAAATGATACGCTCCAAATTCGTACCAGTGAGGCAAACCCTTTTCGATATACTTTGTTAATGTAGGCCGGGTAACAGTAAACCCTATCGACCGTAGCCATTCGACAAGATCATCAAGCCCTTTGATTATTATGATTTCTTTGGTCTTGGTCAATTAACTCTGTGCTCTTTTTTTATAATTATCCTTGCCTTGTCTTGCCCCGCCTCGCCTTGCCGAGCCATGCCTCGCCTTGCCAGGCCCCGCCATGCCATTTACTAAATCTTTTTTACCTCGCTCATAGGCATCCATAATCGCATCGGTAAACATGCGCGTTGCTGAGTTATAAAAAACAACGCTGACAACCATGCCGTGATCATGAAACAATTTATCGAGTTTGCTTTTAATCCTGGCTTCTGCAATCTCTCTTATCATCTAAACCATCCCTTCCCCGCATCTTGAGGTATAAATCCGTTCTTTTTCTCAGTTTTTTCCTCACTTTTCGGTCTTTCTACCTGTTTTTTCTTGAAATCTCGCTCAATACTATCCCAAAATCCGGGCCTGTTCATCCCCGCCCGGATAGCTGCGGCATAGGCGTACACCTCTAAGTCAAACGCATGGTTCGCGCGGCCTGCCTCCATTGTCCATTCGTAAACCGGGTAGCCCTTGACGTATCGTAATTTCAACTTTTCTGCTGTTAATTCCTTGAAATAATCATCTGGCGTGCCCTCCGGCCAGTGATAGACACCGCCGCCCCGGCCGGCTAGGTTCAACCGAGAATAAATCGTTGTCTTTGCCTGATATCCGCCCACCGTCCAAAGCTGGCAGCCCCCTTTGATTGTTTGACCTCCAAAGGTTACGTCAACCGTTGACGGCTTTATGCCAATTATGGGCGCGGTATCCCTTGTACTCCCTTTAATCGCAACCACCTTCGGAAATCGAGTCCGGCAATAATTATAAACCGCCGGCGTTCTGTGGCCACCGGAATCAATACAAATAGACAAAATGTGTAATATATGACCATCTACGTGTTGATATCCAGCGTTGATAATCATATCGAGCGCAGTCCAAACTTCTGGGCTGTTTGGATCTCCATGAAGTTTAGTATAATAAATCAGCCAGCTTTCTTCATCCCTACCCCATGCTTTAACCAAAACATCAAGCCGGGTGTCGTGGGTATCAACGGCGCAGGTTAAAATTAGCCCAAGGCTTGGGACAGTTTGAGGATGATACGGTTCAACTCTTTGCGCTAACATTTCCCATGATGGTCTTTCGCCCAGGCCCTCCCACGGTTCGGCCATCATCGTGTTGGTAAAAGTAACCATTTTTTGAGGCTGCCCGGTTTTCAATTCCTTCTTCGCTATCAGAAATTTTTCAACTAACCGGGTCCAGGTATTTTTCCAACCGATAGGCGTGTAAAGAGCGTTGTATTGAAATCCGCGTTTTTTCCGGTTCGGATACTTGTGAACATACTTTCCCTTTTCGATCATGGACGGTTTTTTGTACTCATCGATCCGGGCCCGGCAAAATTCGCACTGATACCAAACATCTGTAATGTCTCTGTCCTCATCCCGGGTGAACTTAATCCCAAAATTCGCATCAAGACCGCCCCATTTAAAATATTGGAATTCTTCACAATAAGGACACGGCACATAAAACTTGCCTTGGCTTGATGATTGATACTCTCGATAGATTAGACTTGTTTCTTTCAAAGTTGGAGTCGAATTTTTATATACTTTGGAATTTGCGATTGAACCGGTACGAGCGTCAAGAAGCTCCCCAGGATCGCCTTCGCCGCCGATATCCATTTCAAAACCGTCTAGATCGTCACCGATAACAACTCGGTAAGTGTCAGAGCGATAAGAGGCACCGGAATTTGATCCGGATAGCGTAATTGATCCGCCGGAATAAACTTTATCTAAAATCGTATTTGCCGAATCCCTACTTTTCGCCGGACTGATCTTTCCTTTCAGATCGGGCATAAGCTCGATTGTTTTTGCCAGCCTTTTCTTTGAGAACCGTTTCGCCATGGCATCAGTTGGCATCATCATCAGCATGTCGCCCAGGCCGGTATCAATCCCAAAACAAATTATGATGAGGCTCCCTGTCGTGCCGGCTAGCTGGGTAGGTTTCATTAAAACGATATCCTGCGCCGGGTGCTGAGGCGACAAAACCTCAAGGATTTCCCGCATGAACGGCGTTCTGTTTAGCCGATAACTTCCACGTTCCGCTGAGTATTCGGCCAGTTGAAACTTTTCCTCTGCCCATTCGGACATCAGAATGTAGGGGTCGGGCTTTACGGTTTGTGAGAAAGTTTCAAGATACACTTATCGCAATACCTCCTTTGCAATTTCATCCAAAAGTTGATTGCACTCCTGCCTTAAAATCTGGTCACATTTAAACGGGTCTGGCTCCACCGCTACTAATGCAGCAACACGCCCAGGCCATGAAGTGACTTTCTCTTTAACGATCCGGGCTGCGCGTTCAGCGTCGCGCTTGACTTGTTCGGCGGGAATTAATTCTTTGGTCGCCGTTTTATTTTCGCGTTCAACCTTGTCTGCATTAGCCTTTAATAGTCTTTTTTTATGCTGCTTTATCGCATTGTCGGTTACAACTGCTCTTTTTTTCCAAAACTCGATAACCCATTGGACACACAAGGCCAAAGGATAGGAGTTTCTGGTTGATTTCGGCAGTCCCTCTTTTACATATTGCCTGATTCTCGATCTTGTTACTCCGAAGATAAAGGCAATAACTTCGACCGGATATTCAACATCTTTTATCAAAAAACCTCACTTTTTTCTTGACAAATAGTTAAAAGTATGTTTTGATTTAATTATGAAAATTGGAATCATAGGATCTCGAAAACGAACCGACAAGCAAGCGGTTTATGATCTTGTAAAAATGTTTTCGCAAAATGATATTGTTGTTTCCGGTGGCTGTGTTGGGCCTGATACCTGGGCCGAGGAAGCCGCTCGATCCGCCGAGCTCGATGTTCTGATATTTCTGCCTGCCTTGCCGCACAAAGGATCTCCTCGGCACGAGTTTACAAAAGCCTTTTACGCCAGAAACCGCCTGATCGCTGAAAACTCCGACATCCTTTATGCTTTTGTTTCGCCTGACCGGAAGGGCGGAACTGAACACACAATCAAGCACGCTGAAAAACTCGGTAAAAAGGTTTTTATTATCCAGCCTTAAAATCATCTTTACCTATCTTCGCCGCTTTTTGGCAAGGTTCGCCATCTTCAATCTCTAAAAAATCGCCAGGCCCAGGAAGTTGTTTTCTTTGTTTACCATACCGCCCTGGCAATCTTTTTTCTAGTATCCATTTTGCGCCGGAGGCCCCGCCCTCCTGGATAATCCGCTGTAATTGTAAAATCTCAAAATGTGCCATCGCCCTGACAACCGCAGCTTTAAACTCGATGTAAAAATTTTCCTGGGGATCTCCATCGATTTTTGAATGAAGATCTTCAGACTGGTCAACGGTAAACCCGGTAGCAATCGCAGCGGTAATAAAATCAACCCCGGTCCTGACATATCCGCATATTTCCTGCACCTTTTCGGGCTCAATCGTTTCTTTTAAATCTTCGGCCATGAATAACCCCGTGACAATCAATACAAACCGCAACCCCGTTCGATGGATCTATCTGTAATGTTTTTATTTTTGCATACGGGTATAAATGATGGACGCAAATATCTTTTAAACTATTACAAAACTTACACTTGTTACCATCCCTTAATAAAACCGAATTAACAAACTGTATGTATTCAGGGCTTTTTCTTGATATATCTTCTAAGCTATAGCCAACCCACAAGGGAAGCTCCCCTTTCTGATAATCGCTTCGCAAGTTACGCGCATTGTGTGCCCCGTGGTATAAATATCATCCAGAATCAAAACGAATTTGCCCGGATCGCATTTAACATCCTGCACCTCTTTGCCGGCGCTTGAAAATGTGTGCATTTTTGTTTTACCGGATGGGTTCGGAAATAGTTTTATTAATTCAATACCGATGTTGAGGCTCAAGTCTTTTGCAATTTCCCAAACCGGATAGTTTGAATACTTATGAAAAGACGGCGCCGGAACCGTTAAAATATCAAACCCCGCAAAATACTTCGAAACGGTCTGAGAAAGCTCTAAATAAATATCCGCCGGCAAACCCTTGGTTTCTTTTTTTGATTGTATTTTCCAATCAATTACCCGTTGATGGTTTTCGAAGTTTAAAATAAAATTAGTGTATTTTCTTGTCCGTAATGAGATCATAATAAAAAATCCAAAAATTACGCATTGCGACCGCAAGACCGACATGCGCCGGCAAACAATCAAACTGTGCGGATTTGATTAGTTTTTTTTGAGTGACATCTTCATCCCACTGAAAATTGTCCGGTCTGGAAAAATCGATCTTTGGGGGTTTAAAATCATCCATTGAAAATATCCACTATATTCTCATACTTAATATGCACAACTTCGCGCGCCCACTCCCATCCAATATCATCAAGAATGTATCCCGGCTTCCCAATTATAGCCGTAAATAGTTCTGTAATATTAAATCGTTCGGCAACCCTCTCGGCATAAACCCGCCCCCTTGCGCTCCACAAAACGATATCAAAACCATCGGCTTTTTTAGCTCGGCAATATTCAACTATCAAATCGTTCAAAATTCCGCGCTTAGAAATTAACGTGCCATCAACATCAACGCATATAGATTTTGTATGAGTACGCTTCCTCGGTAGCCGCCTGTGGTGCGATTTAAGGCCCATGTTTTTTCACCCATAGCAAGGTAGCAGTAATTTTTTTTCTCATCGCATACGCTCTGTGGTGCGCGCAAACGTTAACAGGTTTTGACTTCCTCTAACTACGGGGAAAACTCGCCGCGGCTACCCGCGGTCGTTTCCCCCCAGGAAGGACCCAAAACGACTGTTAGTGATTACATTGTAATTACATTAGGGTTATTGGTATTTATCCCCGTGGCTTATGTTTTTTTTTGGCCTATGGTCATTATCATAATAGAGCTGTCGGCTATTGTCAGCAGGTTACAATCATGGCTCTGATGGTATATTGTCGTGTCCATGGCTTGCGATATCCCACACCGCAAGTCTAAATGATGCCGATTTTTGGCATCCGTGCTTTTTTGTGCTGCGTGCCCTGGCCGGGGCTGCACACGGGGCCGGGAGATCTCACTGTCATCGCGACGTTAGACCTAGCGAGCCCTGCCGATAGATATCATGATATCGTTGTTTATCCTGCCCTTGCCCGGACTCCGCGCTGTTGTGATTATAATCTATTGGATTGTATAGGATGTTCGAGGGCCGGGCGATAGGGGTAGGGTTGATCATATGGTATAATATATGAGATTTTTGCGGTACGTCAAGATAAAAATGCATATTGTGTTTTTTGGTGATGGGTAGCACAAGGAGTATGTCGGGTTTTTTTACAAGTTGTAAAGAATATCGACATTGCTGTAATTATTAGATAATTTGCCCATGTGTTTTTATAAGTGTTTGTTTTACTTGTGATTTAATTTTTAGGTAGGTGTCAGGATTCTTTACATATTTGGTTGAAAATGAATGAGATTCAGCGCTGTTTTTTCCCCGCTACAAAATAGTTTTGCTATGATTTCGCTTGTTTACCTGTTTGTTCTCTTTTATGTGATTTGCTGGCACGTAATTTGCTTTAATATAGGTTAATATTAACCTAAACGGAGGGTTGAAAATGAAAAAATACTCACAGGAATGGAAAGAAGCCAAAGGCAAATGGATTCAAAAACACGATGGTTGTTGGAAAATCCATTATATCGAGCACGATACCGAATACAGCACGGGCGAATATTTCACGGCGAAAAGTGCCCGGGAGGATTTGAAAAATTATTAATCCCTGATAGTGAGGGTTTAAACAATAACCACTAACCAAGCAGGAGGTCGAGAGATGAAACATTTATACGGATATGATGAGTTAATAACAACATCAAAAATAATATTGCCGAATGAATTTGAAATTATTGAGGCAATGGAAATGCTCACAACCAGGACGGCGCATCCTAATTTTGACCCCATCCCGACACTAAACGATTTGTGCAAATCACGCGAGGCACAACGCATTTTAGGGGGGGCCATTAAACCGTTCCGCAACGCGGCATTACAACGATACGAAAACAAGGAAATTAATGAGTCTCAATTGTGGGATATTGTTGAGAAAGTTGTGAAATCTATCTAATAACCAATAACTAAACGGGAGGACTAACCATGCTACAGAAATCGATTACGTTTTCAGCACGACCGGAGCTTATTGAGATCATCGACCGGCTGGCCCAGAAAGAAAGGCGCAGTCGGTCACAGATGATTGTAATTTTATTGGAAAAAGCGGTTAATACGGAGGATTGAAATGTTAGAAAGTATTGAAAAAATAGAATGGAAGCTCGGCGAACCTGCCGACTGGCCGCAGATTTTCGGCAAAAATGAGGTGCATTTTGCCTGTATGTGTTGCCGGAAAAAGACAGCGACACACAAAGCGACAATGCCGGACGGGTACGGTATCGTTAACATCGTGCTTTGCCCGGATTGTGTCAAACTCGAACCCGCTGAAATCCTGGCAGGGATGAAACGAGATTAATTCATAATCTCTATGTGACTTGACATCATGCTTTATTCCGTGTATTATTATCGGAACATTCCAGCGCAGAAGCGGTTGGCAGGCCAGCCGTAATATATGAAGCCCATTTCTTCATATCCCGCTTTTGCCCTCATCGCCTAAATGGGAGGCATTATGTCAAACAAAACTTGGATAGACACCGAATTAATTTTATCACCCGCTTTTATCTCACTTTCAGGCTTCGCAAGCACCCTACTTTTAATCCTTTTCACCAAAAGAAAATTTAATCGAATTGGAATTAAAAAATCAAAAAAGTATGTTTGTGTTAATTGCAACAGCCTTAATATTTCCTATGTGGAATATGAAAACAGTTACGGCATTACTCAACCAAGATTAACACGGGCAATAGATGATCTGTTAGCCAAAGGTTTTTTGGAGTGCAAGCACGCCGGCGGAGCGTGTAAACAAGACAAGTCGGTATATGCTTTTTCAGATCAGTGGGTTTTGTGGCAACCGGGAATGATAATCTTTACCCGGCTAAAAGATGGGATTAAGAGAGGCTTTAGAACGCCAAAGTAAAATTAACGCATACGAAAACGTTGCCCATACACTCATATGTTTATGTTGCCCATAAGCCGTCTCAACACATACACAAACGTTGCTCATATCAAAAACCAGAAAGGCCTTAATCTGCTTAAAGATTATGGCCTTAAAGTGGTTTTACCAAAATACCTAATATTTACCTTTGTGCAATACAAACGTATGAGTATATTAATACCACCCTAGGCCTACTTATTTTTCAAGCTCGCGCCGGTTCTTTTGTTCCCAACGTAGTTTTTGATAATAAATTTCCTTAGGCTCGCGCTTGATTTTTCTGCGCTCCGGGCCTGTGTATTTTCGTTTCATAACACCTCCTTGTTTTTCGATAAAACTAGGTCATAAACCCGCCTAACAATAGGAAAAGACAGCATAAAGTCGGATGGCTCTTCCCCATCCAACGCCAATCCAACAGCATCCATCAGCGCACCCAAATATACGTAATCACTCTCGATGTTCCGAAGTTTGGCCGTTAAATTTTTTATTTCTGTGTCTTTCTTCATCAAAAAAAATCTACTCCCAACTTCTTTGTCGATCATGATTCCACTCCATACCTTCTTGAAACTGTTATGACAACAAAACTGCCAAAAACTTTATTTTTTAAGTCTTTATTTTTTCCCATAATTCAAATCATAAAACGTAACAGCCAGGGCAAACGCCTGCCAAATATCCTTATTGAACCCATAAAAAAAGCCCGGATGCTTTTTCGTCCCCTTACCCCTGTTCGGCTGCCCGTATGCAAACCGATCCACAAGCGCCTGGATGATATTGCTATCCTTTGCCCGATGATTATTACAGAGGTGCTTCTTGACCTCCATCCGGGCTAGTAGATGGAAATTTCCCCACGCCTGCGCAAACCGGCCAGACCAAAAGATTGTGTCCAGGGTACTTTGGCCGATTGCATTGCCGTATGATTTCATCATTTCGATTACAAGCGGAGATGTTCTGCTTGATTTGCTCAAAAAATGAAGGAGATCTTCATTCGGCCAAATCACCATATCGGTGATCTTTTTACCATCCCACTCGACATAGGCACTTTGAAATGTTCCTGGATCAATCGCGCTTATGATCATTTATCCCCTTTCTTGCCACCTGATTCGTTCCAGGTTCAACGATCTACCCTTCACCCTTATCCCAGGTTACCGGTTGAGCTTCGACCATACAGCGATCAACCGCCTTCATTAAAAAGAACTTCTGCCCAACTTCTTTCCGGGCCAATCGCTCTGCTTCCAGCCGGGCATTGATTTCGCTCTGGTGCCGCTTGCCCATGTAATCCTGCGCCTGGTCCTTCAAAATCATAAAAAAAGTTTCCATAAATCCCCCTTTCGTTTAGGGGCCGCCCCGCCTGGCTTCCGATTAGACTCCTTTAGATTTTTTGGGTTAATAAAAACGGAGCGGCCCAGTTTTATGGTTAAATATCATCCTGCCCCGGCATATTCCGATCGTATCCCGGTTCGTACGACCGGAGACAAATAAGTACTACGGCCAATATCGCAAAAAATATCGCTATAAATTTCCACCACATCTTAACCTCTTCCAGTTTTGCCAATCAAGAGTTTTTCCGCAGCCTGGACAATAGGTGAACGTACAGCAGAGATTTTTCCATTCTGGATAATATTTTTCCCACCAGTGGCACGGCATAACCGAATCACACACCATCCCCTCGGTGTTAAGCTCTCTCAATGCCGCAATCAACCCTCTAGCCTGTTTCGCCTGGTCTCTCACTCCATCGCCCCTCCGCTTCTGCCTGTTCGCTTCTGCCTGTTCGCTTTCATAAATAGCGTTTATCCCCTGGTCGCACTCCGGATCTTCGCAACTTTTGGGATTATTTCCAGGATTAATAGAAACGCCCAATTCTACGCCACACCAATCACAATGTTGCATTTTTCTTATCATACTTACCCCCCTTCTGTGTTATTAACGCCAAATATTCTCAGCATAGTATTCGATCTGGCACTTTTCACATTTCAGCACGTAGCCAAACCAGGGATCTGTTGTAAAAAAAACACTCTGGGAATGAAATACTCTACAAAATAACATCCTTAGCCATGATACTTTTCTTGGTTTATTAATCATTCCACCTCCGATACAACCCACATCCCAAAAATACGGGTTTTGCCGTCCTTGGCGACTTTTCGCGCAGTCATCTTGGCTGGCAAATTACGGATTTCTTCAATTTTGGATTCATCGCCTTCCCAAAAAAGGCTATCGCCAAGGATTTCATTTTTTATCTCAACTCTAATTCTCATGCTCCACCTCTTTTTAAAATTCCTCCTTAAAAAAATCGTCAATCAGCTTTTCCAGCCTTTCGGCTGACACCTCCATACCCTCGCCGTCCTTGTGCTGGACTAAAAAAGCATCGTTACCAAAACAACTGATTTTGTACTGTCCAACACGGATACCGCGACCGATAATTTTATTTTTACCCATTATTTCACCACCAGCCAATCGGACTTTAATTCCACAAGATGTCTAATTTCGTCCTGCAAAACCCTAATTTCATCCATAATAATCTCAATAAATTGTTTCTTCAACTCAATCTTGCGCTCTAAAAATTCAATCGGTGTCATCTTTTTTATCCTTTTGCCGATACCAACCATGCCGGTCTATAATTTGATAACCGTCTATAATATTAAAGTCTTTAACCAATCCGTTGGGGTTTATATCTGGCCGTTTAAAGTTTTTGGCTTTGATTATTTTTACAGTACCGGATTCCAGGGCCACAGCAAGCCGAGTAACCTCGAGCATTCGATATCCACCCAACCCGGTATCCCTCCCCGGATTTTTCTGTAGGCCGATGATTGCGATAGCCCCGTTTAGGCGGTCATGGATCTCTTTGATACGTTTGCCAACAATATAAAATTCATCGTGCACTTCTAAAAAATCTATAACATTCAGGCTATTTTCACCCTGCTTGATAACATCGGCAAAACGTTCTGATCTTTGCCACGCTTTAAAATTCCAATCTTCAATAGCCCGATGAGGGAATTTGTTTAATCGCTTTTTTAATTCGCCGGCCCCGGATTCGGAATTAAACAAATGAATATCCCAACCCTTTTCTTGATTCTCATAGATAATATTATAAAACATGGCCGATTTGCCGGAGTTTGGGATCCCTGAAAAGATAATTATATTCCCAGGATGAATTTCAACAAGATCCGAAAGGTTAAACGGCAGCCAAATATCAACGGGTTTTACCTCCGCTTTTTTAAAATCCAATTCAATAAGTTCGGATTGTTTCGGTATGTACCATCCACGACGGTCTCTATAACGATCAAGTATTCCCTTAGAAACCAACTTCTCACACATATCGATGTAAATTTGCCTAACATCGATTTGGTTGCTTAGGTCGTTTACAGAAAAAGCTCCGGGTGAAAGCCCCACCCAATATTCGAATAACGGTTCCGGGAATACGGCACTCATATATATTCCTTTTGTTTATAATGATTAGGATGGTATATCTTTTTATCATTTCTAACCCATGTATAAAAAGTAGCTGTCCAATCTTTCCATTTTGTTCCACGCTTTTTATGGTTGATACAAAAGTCTTCAAAAAGATTTTTGGCATGATTTAAATCATCACAACCTTGTTTTTGAACATACTCTTTCATTCTATCGGTTAAAAAAATATCTTTAGGAATAGGAACTAATTTTTCAAATTTAAAATCGGTTTTATTATTATATATATTATTGTCTTTTGTGGGTATCAATTTTGATAACAGTTTTTCGTTATCAATTTTGATAACAGATTCGCCCGGATGCTCATTATTGCTTGATTCCTGTTTTTTTGTTATCATTTTTGATAACTTTTGCCATAAACGATAATCTTTGTTAAATCGGTATGTTGGTATGGCCTTGTTATCAATTTTGATAACAATCCGCTTGGCAATTAATTCATTAATGGCTCGGCAAACATTAGGTTTTTTTAATCCGGTTGCTTTGACAAATTGAGAATTGGAAATTGAATCCCATATTTTATTATACCCGTATGTTTTGCGTAAAATAAAATCTAAAACTTGCCTTTGTTCACCTGGTAGCCTGTATGCGATTAAAGCATCCATAATTTCATTTGCAATTTTAGTGTAGCCATTTTCAAGTTGCGGGGATGCCATTTCATTTCTTTCCCCGTATTTTAGGAAGATTATCAAAAAACTTTTCTATCAATAACTTTTGTTCGTATTCATCTTGCAAAATCCATTTTATAGTATCTAAAACAATTTCTTTTGAATGACAAAATTTTGCATTGCGTAAACCATCAGATAATATTTTTAATTCGTGAATTAAAAAATGATGATTAACATAACATAACAACAACTTATCTTCTAGTGGGCGATCTTTTTTTTCAGAATTATGGCAGTCTTCACATAGTGTAATTAAAACATCTCCGGTATAATCCCAAGGATCATGATTCTTTAAATAATACCGATGATGTACGTGAAGGGTTGAGTCTGTATCAAAACATCTTTGGCAAGCCCAATTGTCTCTTTTAAGAATTTCTAGCCGTTTTTTCTGCCAACGGGGATCTTTAAGTTTCTCAATATATGATTTAGTGGGTTTTCTAAAATCTTCGATAATATCCATTAAAAAATCTCCTTAAAAGCATAATAGGCCCTCGACAGCGGGAGGCAGCCCTAACAACCTGGCGGTTGTGTTTCGTCGAGAGCCTATTAAATTTTTAAAGCATGATTGAGTCATTGGTTCTGCCTAACCATTTAAGGATTGATTTCCCATCCATACACAGATTCCATATCGATGTCAAGTTTTATTGTATACCCAGGTTAACCGAGCAGCTTTCGGTGTCGCCGGCCTGCTGGCTAACTTCCATATGGCATGAAGGACAGAAGAAATAGTTTGGCGCCGGATCTTCACCGCACCGCCGGCATGTTCGTGTTGACCTTTTTGGTTTTATTTTGGCGCATTTATAGACTTCTTTGCTGCGCTTTTGGGCGATTCTCAGGCTGTCGTTGTTTTTAACAACCTTGCCGCATTTTTTTTGGTAGTTCCTTTTTTTGTTGTGTTCGTTTGTACGGATTTTCATACATGACTTACACATTGGCGGAGTTCGTTTTCGGGCCTTGAAATATATTTTGCGCTGTCCTTCGCAACCTTCGCGCTTTTCCTGGCAATCGACCATGAAATATTCGGGATTCATTCAGCCTCTTTGCAATATTTGTGGGTTTCGGCAAAAGCCTGCCCCTGTAGAACAAAATCATCTATCGCGGCAGGTAGGTAGACCTCCCGTTTTTCGCCGCAGCGCTCACACTCGAAAACATTCGGGGTGATGTCGTATTTTAACGTAATCCACTTTGGTATTTTCTTCATACTACCAATCTGTGTATTTTTCGCAACCGGGGCACTTTAATCTCAAACGTTCACTATCGTCGTCGTACTCCTCCATCCCAACAATACAGTCATTGCTGATTAAATCCCCGCAGTTATCACAGTATAAAAATTGATTAGATTCGCAATCTATACACAGCGGTAGATTGTCATCGTCGATTTTAATCCAGTTAAAATCGTGAACACCCCTACCGCCGCACGACCAGTATGATGTGATCGCAAGTACCTCAGCCTCTTTAGATTTTGTGCCGCACTCTCTGCATTTCATATCAAAACCCCGTTTTCCGGCCGGTAATATTCAAAACTTGCCAAATTCTTATCGCTCATAGCTGTCCTGATTCGGGTCAGGGCCCCTGCTCCTGGCCGGGAAAAGGGAGCCAGTTTAACATCGGGTTAGCTGGCCGACTTGTATTTATCTCGAATATTAAACCTAACAACGTGATCTACTGATGAACACCCTTCCAGATCGCAATTATGTAAATCGTTTTGGTCTTCGATATCCATAATCGGAATAACAATATCGTCGCCGTTTGCGTATGCTTCGATTAATTGATAGCCGTCTGGAATCCTGTTCGATAATTGTAAGGAAAAGCAATTAAATCTCATCTAAAACCTCCAAAGTGTATCAAATCAACCCTCTAATCGTTATTAAAATTCACTTAATCCCCAACTTTCATTTTATTCAGCTCGTCCCGCAGCTCTTTGGGCATTCGGCTAAACGTGGGCTTTTCCCGGATCTTGTCTTTCCTGGTTTTTTTCCGGCGCTTTAGTTTGGTTCCCATTTCCTTTTATTTTGTGAGCTTCCCCTACTCACGGCGCCCTCCTGATAAATCAGGCTCTACTACTAACCCATGTTGTTTTTCGGTAAAATCCGGGGCGTGGCCCGCGCTCCTGCCATGCCTGAACCACTATTAAGCAGCGGGAGTCCCCGGGGTTTGGGCTAAATTTTTATTAACGCGCCTTCGAACAATCCTTCTGGCGGGATATAACCTCGAATTTTATACAGAAAAGTCACCCATTCACGTTCGGTCATTTCTGTTCTTTCGGGCAACCATGAATGGGCGTAATTATTTAGTGAAATGATAATCCAACTTGAAAAGTCTGATTTATACCTGGCACAAAATACTGGGATCCCTGCGCGTGTCCCTAAGTTTATCATTGCCTGATAAGTCGGATGGCTTGCATATTGTGGTGCAGCTCTTTCATGTTTATATTCGACAATGGCAACAGGTTGACCTTTGTCATATTCAAGAAATAGAAAATCTAAATCTATTGCCGGACAATCCCAGCCCCACTTACGATGTCTTTCACTTAAAGCAAGATCGCGCCATCCAGTACGTTCATTTTTAACTTTGAGCATAAGCCGCTTTAATCCTTAATAAACCTTTTTCAACACAACCAGAATCAATATCACATCCTACAAAACGCCGCCCAAGTTTAAGTGAAACCAAACCTGTCGTGAACGCACCACCAAAGGGATCGCAGACAAGCTGACCTGGTTTTGTCAAACGCTCTACCAAATCAATCATACCACTTTCACTTTGGCCCCAGTTGTGAAATCGCTTATCATTATCGTTTATCTTAGATGTTGCCACGTCTCCCAACCAATGGGCTGATTCCCCGAAAAGTAAGACCGGCTTCCAAAACTGATTTATTTTCGACGGCCATATTTGAGATGCCTGGCCGCCCGGTGTTAGGTACGCAAGAATCCATCTCCATTTTAGATGCTTACATAATCGTTGCATAACTTCTGGGAGAAATAGCATTCCAGACATTACAGCTACCAAAGGGACATCCGCCGCCTTGCAAGATTCGGCCAGTTCCGTAAAGACAGGCAGAAACTCTTTAGGATAAGGCGGGTCTGTAATTACGGCGTCTGGCTTAATCCCGCTTGCAAATAGTTCGGCACAAGAGCAAGTCCTAATATCACAAACAGACTCTAACGATGCGCTTAATTCCTCTGTTATTTGTGTCTGTGCTTTTTCGAGGTCGGCCTGGTTTATTTCAGCTCTTATTTTCTTATTTTCTCGCTTTCTTTTTTTATATAATTCAATTATCTGCTTTTGTGATTCGGTGAGGTTTTCGATGTCAAGATTAGGGACATTTGTCCCTAAATCAACTATTTTTTGCTCATATCTAAATGCTCTCTTTTCTATAGTATCTATATTAACTTCGGCACCAAATAATTTCTCAATCCATCCGGCGATTTCCTTACCAATGAGATATTTGGTTTTTCCTTCGGCTAATCCTGTTTCGATTTCCTGTTCAATAAATAGTTGGCACGCCTCTTGTTTTTCTAATTTGCTCATTTTATAAGATCCTTTGGATTAATTTTAAATACCTTGGCAAATAGTTCGGCGCCGGATATACGCTCGTATCGCACAAAGTGAAAAATTGCTTGACGGCTATTTAGCCCTGCCAAACGTGCGATTTCATTCCAAGTCAAACCCTTGGCCTTTTTTAGTTGTCGAATCTTCTTGACATTAAGTTTCATAGTTATCTATATATAATCCATAAATGAGAAAGTCAAGCCCTTTTTTTACAGTTTTCAGATAGTCTAAAAAAATCTTTTAGGATTGTAAAAAAACCGCTTGACAGCCTGTTTTACGCATGCTAAAAAGTAATCATGCAATGCGAATCCCCAAATCTTTCAAATCCAATTAGAAAGGATAAGCCATGACCTATTATATCTGCCCGAAGGCTGATGAGTGTAAAGGCTGTGGTTGGAGCTCACATCAAAAGCCACACATTAAATATGCAGGATGTGCGGCAAGCCCTCAAAGTCCTCATGGTTGCCCCGCCTGCGTCCCGTATCGGCTTCGGGTGGGCGACCGGGTGCGGACTCTACTTGGCGATGTCGGGGAAATTAATGAATTAACCTACAATAATGAAAGTGCCAAAGTTTATGACAAAAGTGGTCGTCTTGTCGTTCATTGTCTTTTAACAGACCTCGAATATCTCCCGATTGATAGGATGCAAATATATAACAAAATGCGTGGCAATACTTTAGAACCCAAACCTACCTACCGCTGGACGGGCAAGCCGCTGACTTGGCTTGATATTGCTAATGAAAGCAACGCAAGCATATCAGACTTATTTAACATTATAACATGGTTTGATAATCGATACTTTGTTTTGCTTAAAAAAGAAACTATCGATTTTAATGACAAGCTTATCAATTACGCAATAGAGCATACTTGTTTCAAGAACTTCCTGCTCGACAAAGGTTACATCGAGGAAGTCAAGCCGGACTGGCTTTTAGGATAACCCCAAGCCAGCCGGTCCCGCAATGGCTTGATTGCCTGTAAGCCGGGAAGGGCGCTGTGAAAATATCGTCTGAGTAACAGCAGGCAGAGGTTATCGGTAGTGATAAACGCGGAATGGGGCAACTTATCAACAAATGTTCTTTTACAATTTTGGCGGGGTATTTGGATGGTGGGTGCGGCCTACTGCGAATAGGCGCTTCGGCAACACAACTTGTTGGTCGCTGCGATTAGGATATCATAATCGGCACACAGTAAACATGCTCCTGCGTTATGATAGCCACGGAAAAAGCAGTCCAATACCCTGCCAAAACAGCGACTCGCAAGGGGATGTGCGTAGATGAAGCGCTCCAGGCATCAATATAAAAGCCCTGAATTCCGTTCAAGTCGGAGTCGAGTCGCAAACAATTCTTTAATTTATTGGAATGCCCGGCTGAGTGTAGAACGGTTGACAGCCCAATAAAAGGGAGGCAGTTGAGACACCGGGCATTCCAAAACAACCGCCGGGGAAGTCCATGGGCCGTCAGTGACGGTCTGCTGGTGAAAAACCGGCCCCCCCGGTAACAAGGAGGTGGGGTGTATAAAAGGATCAAGCCGTGAAAGCAAAAGATATTGCATGTAAAATATGCGGATGGATGCCCAAGGCCCACGGCGCGGATCATCTTGACACAGAAGGTCCCTGGAATGTCGTCTGTGCCGGATGCGGTCGGTCAACCGTTAGTTGGGCATACCGGCGGGAAGCGTGGAGACAATGGAGGTTTGATAATGAGGATTAAGCCATAAATAATCTAACCGCCTTGTTATTCGCTTTAGGAATTTTAATAGCCGTTCTGACGGCGCTTGGTTTCCGTGGGGGAATCTTGGGGGAGTGTTGGGAAATAAGATTAATCAAGGAAAGGAGTAATTATGAAGCGTATTATAATCAAGATAGGTAATGACCAGTTTTTGCTGCCGAAATCTGCGCACGTTACGACCGGAGAGGCCCTTGATTTTCTTTCCGACCTTGTGCGGGTCAGCGAAACGTATTCCCCGGATGGCCCGAAATACAAGATCAAGGAGACCGATATCCAATTCAGGATGATCGACGAAACCGACATTGAACTACCTGCCGTTTTTGTTCCGATGGCTGCGGACGTGGAGGTGGCATAATGGCCGAACCGGGGATATATACGGATATTTCAGAGGAAGATTATCACAAAGACCCTTCTGACATTCCTTCGTTATCGTCAAGTATCGCAAAGATAATTTGGGAGAAATCGCCTAAACACGCATGGTTGGCGCATCCGAAGTTAAACCCTGATTATGAACCGAAAAATAAGACCCAGTTTGATATTGGAAATGCTGCCCATGCGCACCTATTAGAAGGTGACGGTTTGAAAATTGTTGTCATAGATGCATCTGATTATCGCAAAAAGGAAACGCAAGAAAAGCGCGATGCTCTTTATGCGCTCGGTAAAGTTCCGGTGTTGTCTAAGGATTGGATAAACGTCAAAGAAATGGCTGATGTTGCCAAAGGGTTTATTGCTGAAACAGAACTTGCAGGCATATTCGACAATGGGAAGCCGGAACAAACCCTGATAGCTGATTATGAAGGCGCAATGTTACGCAGTCGTCTCGATTGGCTTGCAAATGACCGCCTGATTATTCTTGATTACAAATCCACCGGCGGGAGTTCCAAACCCGAACAATGGATAAGACGACAACTTTTCAATATGAATTATGACATTCAGGTCTATCACTATCCGCTTATGAATGAGCTGACCGGAGGTCCACCAAACGCAAAATTCATATTTCTGGTACAGGAAAACACGAAGCCTTACGCCTGTTCGCTTGTGGGTGCGGGGCCGTCCGTGATCGACTCCGGCAAAAAGAAGTTCCGGTATGCCCTGCACAAGTGGAAATGGTGCCTGGAATTTAACAAGTGGCCTGCCTACGACACAAGGATTGCGTGGGCTGATGTACCGCCATGGCAAATGGCCGAAGTTGAGGAAAGGGGGACTGATGAGTAATTTTTCGTTCAGGCCGGCGGTGAGGGAAAATGTCGGATTGATAATCGGGCTTATAGGCCCGTCTGGTAGCGGTAAAACGTATTCGGCGTTGAGGCTTGCCATTGGGCTATCCGGCGGTAAAAAGCCCGCAGGAATCGATACAGAGGCTTGCAGAATGAAACATTACGCCGACCAGTTCAAATTTGACCACGGAGAATTGATGCCACCGTTCAGGCCGGACACCTACGCCAATGCTATTAAGATTGCCGATGTTTCTGAATACTCGGTTATTATCGTTGATTCATGTTCCCATGAATGGGCTGGCGATGGCGGCATCCTTGATTGGCAGGAAGAAGAACTAACACGCATGGCCGGCGATGATTGGAAAAAACGTGAAACTTGCAAAATGGCATCATGGATAAAGCCTAAGATGTCACATAAGCAGATGGTTCAAAAACTTCTCCAGGTCAAGGCGCATCTGATCCTTTGTTTTCGGGCAGAAGAAAAAACTGAAATGGTTAATCCATATCGTGAATCTTTAGAGTTGTGGCATAGGCGAAGGGAAACAATGGAGAAATGGCTTGATGCTGATCAGTCAGAAAAAAAACCAACCCCAGGCGATGAACTCCCTAATAAAATGATAATAAGACAAAAGGGCTGGCAACCGATTTGTGAAAAGAACATGCCTTATGAATTGACAATGTCATTTCTGTTGACACCGGATAAGCCTGGATACCCACAACCGATAAAACTACAGGAGCAGCACAAAGCGGCGATTGATTTGTCAAAGCCGTTAGACGAGGAGGCCGGCCGAAAGTTGCTTGCATGGGCGTCGAGTAGCCAAGTTCAGAAATCGACCAAAAAGGAATCTGAAAAGCAAGAAAAAAAACTTTCAGGTAGGCCACTTACCACCGTACAAGCCGGGGAAATCTGTAAAATAACCGCAAATAACGAACCACCGCTAAGCATGGCCGAGACCAAGGAGGTCATCGATTGGTACTCAGCCAACAACGACCACGGCGGGCGCACCTACGAAGCCGGGCAAGCGTTAATTCACGGCTTTCCAACAATATTTGACCGCTTTCTTGAGGCCAGGGAGCAAACCGAGGAGGTATAAATTGGATATATACAAGCTAAACCAAGCAAAAATTGAGATAACAGGAGTTTTTGACAAAAACGAGGTTTCTGTCTATCATCTTGGGTCAATCCTCCAGCATCTCGGTAAGCTGTTTGAAGCTATGCCGATGTCTATACTAAAAGCCATAGATGAAGATAGTAAATCAATGCTTGAAAGTACAGCAACCACCATCCTTTCTTCACAAAGAACATTAATTGAAAGTGTTATAAAACTCAATAAACAACTCGAACATTTTGGTGAAGACCTGTGGATTAAATACGGTCAAGCCTTGGAAAAACACAAAGCCGTGGCATCTAAGCTCAAGGAGTTGCCGGACTTAAAATTTAAGACAAGCGTGTACGAATTGGAACGCCTTGTTGAAGTGGCAGAGAAGTTATCGCTTTTGTCTGATGACCAATGGAGACGACTCGTTAAATTTTTTGGTGAGATAACGGAGTAGTATAGGAGCGAAGCCATGACCGAAAGCAAGCTGAACATATTGGCCGTTAAAACCAACAAGGGATTTTACATCCAAGGCCGAGAGGATGCAAGCCCTTATCCAAAAGACCTGATTTATCTTTTATTCAATGGCAAACATCCAAAAAAAACTTTCGACAGCCAGTGGTTTTTTGTTGATTCGGAAGTAACGACTGTTGAGAAAAAGGTTTCACAACCGAACATAAACCATCGGTATGAACTCAAAGACGACCTTCCGTTTATTGAAGGGGTTGAACTCCCGAAAGTTATGCCGAAAGACGAGGTTATGGAACTCGATGAGGATGGTAAGTATTGCCAATGGAAATATGAATTTAAACACCTGCAAACGTTCTATGAACTGAAAAGCGATCAGCAACCGCCCAAAATCGAGCCGATAGAGTTTTCATTTTCCGTCATTCTTGAAATACCGGAAATTAAAATCGAGCCTGATTTTAAATACACAGTTCAACAAACAGGTGCATGGGGTAGCGATCAAAAAACATACGACATAAAAATGGATAAAATAGTTCATCAAACGATTGATAAGATTGTTTTTCCGTGGGTTGTGTTGCCATCGCTACCGAGCGCTATGTCTTCTGCTGACACATACGCAATTATTCGACAGCACGTTAAACAAAACATAGATCAACGATACGCACAAATTACATCGGACTATGAGTTTTGCTTTGAGGTTGCAAAAGTTGTTCCGCTGGCAACCCCGATAGAAACGCAAAGAGAGCTAAAAAGCGCCAGAGGTAGGTCATACAGAAAAAGAAGATATTCTCATTCGTTGGTAAAAAACCGAGTGATTAAAAAAGTATTTGAAATGACATATGCGCCTGAAAACTATAGGGGATATACGCCAATACCAAGCTTTACAGGGAAAGACCATCAAGACCTCAAAAAGAATATTGATAAATTTCTTGACGATTTAATGGCAAGGATAAACGATCCGCTAATTGAATGTAAACATTGTGATGGAATGGGGGTAATTTTAGAGAAAGGGGAATAGCCAATGACACCCGAACTAAAACAACTTGAAGAGGTCGTGTTCAAGAAGCGGCACGATGGTCAGCTTGACGCTATTCGCGAGGGCCTTGCGACATACCTACAGGCGTTAGACCAAAAAGAAGCCGACGAAGCCCGTAAGCACGCATGGTTTTATCAGATTAAGCGATGGTTAAAGATTAATTAACCCTGGCGCTGGTGCGGTTTCTTCCTTTCCCGCAGCCTACCACCTCCGGGCAGCCAGCGCCTTTGAGTTTTAAGGCAATTAACCCTGAATTTTTGTTAAAGTATGAGGAATAAGTATGGATTGACTGTGCCCATGGTATAGGCCAGTGTTCTGGTGTTGGTGATTGGTGGGATTGTAATTGTCGAGGATATCAAACTATTGATGATTTTGACGCCGAAATCAGGAGCCAAAATGAATAAAATAGAATTGGTACAGCAAATTGGGAATGAGGTTTGTGAAGGTTGCAGTCCTTCCCCCGACTGTGGTTTAGCCCCCCAGGATTGTTATAGAATACAAAATGCAATCGAATGGTTAGATAAATACGTCGCAGAAAGAGAGGGAAAAGAGCAATGAAACTGAGCAAAAAGCAAGTGTCTGATTTCCCGTTAACTATCGGACACAATCATCCATTATTATTCGACTTAAAGCAAACAACTATTGAACTCTACGCCGACCTCGAAGCCTCACGGCGTGAAAATGACCGGCTGAAAAGAGAGATTGAAAAATATCGAACTTTGAAACTGATCACGGATTTCCCATCATACTACATTGAGAAAAACGATCAGTTGAGTAACGATTTGTATAAAGCCCAAGCCGAGCTCCTATCTTCTGAATCCATCCGTGAAGCAGAGAAGAAAATACTTATTAAAGAAATTGAGGCAAACACTAAATTAAAGGCCGAACTTGTGGAAGCCTATGAATACGCAAAGTTGAACGCCGATGCAGCTTCGGAGGCTAATCTGGAAGCCGACCTATATAAAAAGGAGTTTATTTCAACCTATGAGGAATTGAGGGCAGTGAAAAAAAAGGTAGCTTGGTACTTTGAGTGCGAAGAAATCAGGCACTGGTTTTTCGAGCGCACCGATATTTATTGCCTCGAGGATTCCCATTTTGTCCCATCTGCTATCCAGGGAAAAGATTATTGTCCGTGGTGTACTCCAAATGGGGAAATAGAAATGAGTTATCAACAAGCAAGGGCCGACCTGTGGAGGGATGATGAAGGATGAATTTGATAAGAAAAGAATGAATTCCAAATATTTTATTTGGTGGTGCAGAGTAAATGACAGATTTTATGGAAAGAGAGATATCGGAACGCCAGATAGACTCTGTCCCCATGTTATTATTTATAATTCAGAATTATGGTCTGATTATATGCAATGTCACGTTGCTTCAATATATATAGATTGTCCCTTGACTTGTGAGAAAGAAGGAAGGGCAAAAGGATGTGATAAATTAAGATAAAGGAGCATCCCGATGACCCCTAACCAACAAAGCCAGACCTGCGAATGGATTAAAATTTCTGATGAACTACCACCCATAAAAGAAGAAGTTCTAATGTATTCTATAGATGGCGAGAGGTTTGTCGGTTTTATGTCAGACCATAATCTGCCAGGAGAATTGCGTATATACTGCCACCAACTTGATGGTCATTGGAGTTTGAACGAAATTGCGGGCTGGTATAGAATACAACCGGCTGGAGGGAGAATGAACGATAAAGAATTTGAGAAAGGCTTTGAGGAATTTTTTGACTCCTTGCAATATGATGCAAGTAAGAGAGCGTTGTGCAGGGACACTTGGCAGTATGCGTATCCAAAAGGAGCTATAGCCGAGCGCAAGCAGATTGTGGAAAAAATTATGTCAATATTAGCTGAATATACCTGGCTTGATGAAGACGAGCTTAAAATTATAGCCGACCGACTGGAGGGAAAATGCGAATAGGATTTTATACTCATAAAAATCATCTAGAAATAGATGATAAAATTAGAGGTTATAGAAGCTTCGGGAGAGTTTTAGTTATTTGGCACGGCATTCCGTTAGGACTTTTGTTAATCCAATATAGTTTTAAAACATCCTGGATGGTAGTGTTATTTAATATGAAAATATTTATTACGATCGGCTGGAGGTAGAGAATGAGCGATAAATTTCCAGACATGATATATTTGAGAACAAAAATTACCGGATTTAAAGGAATTGATTGTTATTGGTATGATGATAGCGGAGAGGCTAAATACCTCTACGCCGATACCGTCAAGCAGATGGAAAAGCATACTATTGAATCAATCCGGGAGAATTCCATAGTCGCCGAGCGAAGGCGGATAATGGAATTGTTTGAAAGTATTTTACCTGGAACTCTAATTCAAAAAAATGTAACTGGATGGACTATGAGAATGCGCTCCAATAAATCTCAAAGATATAAAGATTACCTTACTATTAAAACTCAAAGTTTTGAGGAAGTATTAACAGAAATAGCCGACCAACTGGAGGGTAAATAAAATGGACAATGGAGAGGGCAGGTTTAAAATGCTAGAAGATTTAGAGAGTGAGACCCTAAAAAATGCTCATCGTAAATTCCCAAATCATGGTGGAGTATTTACTATTGGTGAAATCGTAACCTTAAAAGGCAGTAGATTTCGTGTTAAATCTATAAAACCAACTGAGTTGCGATTGAAATTAATGCCAAAGGTGGGGACGGAATGAAATTTTTCCGATTAAAACATGGCCTGCCCTATTAGTCAGGCATAGATCGTCGATTCTGAGCGATTCTACGGCATCGTACCCGTAAACCTGCGCGGATAAAGGAGTTGCAAAATGTATTGTATAATTTCAACGAGTTTTGCCGATGAGGTTGGTGAATGTTACGACCAGGTGGCGCATGAGTTTTGTGATTGGGCTGAGGAGCGCCTTCTCAGGTTTAATTATTTCTATTTTTTGACTCTTGAAATCTTAGATACATTTTCAGTGAAAATATGAAAGGCTGAAGCCGCCCTTCGACGGCTTCGTATGCTCCTTCTACACATGGCAGATGAGACTACTTACCGTTTGCCCTCTTATCCCATGCAGACCGCGCAACGGTGTATCCTGTATAGCCCACACCAAAAACGGCCCATAATGAATCAGGGATGGCCGCAAGCCAAGCCCTCATGCCGTTAGCAATCGTAATGGCCATGTCCGGTTTAAAGACAGACAAAATTCCCATAGGAATGGCTGCAAGGATCAGACAATACATAACGTAAAGAAATGACGGCCTAGCCCTGGAAGTCCATTTGTCGTTACTTTTGGCCTCCTCAAGAATCGCCGACATTTGAATTTTAAGAGGTTCGATAGTTTCGTCAAGGTTAATTCTCCGGGTTTCCAGTTTGAATCTTTCACGTTCTGCCGCATCAGGAATAATCTTGTCGGCAACTCCGTCTATCACCTTGCTTATTGCTTCACCTATTCCAAGTAAGTCCATCTCATTCCTCATTTTTCTTTCAATAATACCGCATCTGATTTGCAATCAGTCGTTTGATTGTGTCTGTCGTGATTTCATTCTCGCATTTTGTTTTCCTGAGTAAAAAATCAATTTCCTTAACCACTTCTTTATATTTCAG
>JACKQG010000448.1_pt2 | contig 44105 bp, 39 predicted proteins | sample 8237621 | NCBI WGS metagenome assembly JACKQG01 (sample SAMN15677084, study PRJNA649215) | marine metagenome | biome: marine; feature: Black Sea; material: saline water; isolation source: suspended particulate matter (SPM) from the Black Sea western gyre | collected 2013-06-09/2013-06-10 | depth... | reverse complement strand
ACAGACAAATTGGGTGACGCAAAAAAACAGGCCGGCTCAAAGAGCCGGCCTGCGTTTGTGTCAATTACTTGACATTCAAATCAAGTTCTGATTAGAACATGAATTGAAGCTGAGTGCTCACTGTTGTTGTATCAAAATCATTAGCAGCATGCTCATTGTCCCAATCAACTTGAATGGTCCACTTCGCATTTTGGCCTGCCCAGTAGTTGTTTACACCAACTGAGAGTACTTCGCCATCAAGTGTTGTTGCACCAGTGTTGTCATCTTGGTCAGCGTATCGACCGTAGACTTCCCAGTTATCTTCAAGATCCATGGAGAATACTGCTTGGAAACCACTCGTGTCACCAGTTGAAGTACTGTCATCTGAAAAATCAGACCAACCAACATAGAGACTTGTGCCGCCCCATTGCATCAAGGCGTCTGCAGTCCATCGTGTGTCACCGTCGTTAGTTGCAGCACCATCGCCACTGTCAGCAGTCCAGTACGTTAAACCAACGACTGTGCCATCTGCATCACCAACATTGCTGTGAATTTGGTCAAATTGACCCCAGTTGCCGTCTACCATAAACTCAACGCGACCGTTGAATTGTGTTGCATCTGCATTAGCTGGGCCAACAGCTCCATCATTGTTATTTACAACTTGAACCCATGCGCGGATGTCATCTGACTCATAGTTCAGTGAAATACCTGTGCCTGTTGCTCGTGCCCATGCGTCTCCTTCTGCACGGTCAAGAGTCATGAGGTAACCATCGTCAATTTGTGCAGCGCGGTTCGTTGCAAGAACAAGGTCACCCATTGCGAGTGTCCAACCATCACCTAGACCAACTGTTCCGTATGCCCATTCTTCTTCAGAACCTGCACCACTGTTAGTAAGGTTGTGACGGATGCTGTATCCGTAGTCGCCAGCAATTGTGCCAGAGAATGTCATGTGCGCTCGGTTTGTATCAAAACCCCAAGCAGAATCACGTGCTGGATCGTCGTCGTCCAAATAGACCCAACGAGTTTGTAGAAGACCGTTGATCTTCATCGACCAGTTGCCATCAGCAGAACCGATTGTGAAGCCGCCATTGTAACCAGCTGGAATGGCAGATCCTTGAAGGCTTGCACGAGTGTCTGCGTCAGCAAGAACGTCGTGTACGAGGCCACGAATTTCGTCTGCACGAGTATCGTTAAGCCAGTTATTGTTAGTAGCAGCTGAAAGTTCGTTGATTCGAGCTTCAGCGGCCTCGAGGCGGGCTTGCAGGTCAGCGTTCGTGTCGGTACCTGCAAAGCTAGCACTAGTGAGCGTCAGTGTTGCGACGCCGAGAAGGTAAAGGTGACTCATAGTCAACTCTCCTGTATTTTTCGAACGCATCAACCGACTCCCGTGGCGTCGCGTTCTAACCATCCATCCGTCCGCATCATTCCAGCCAACACGGCTGGAACGGACGATTGTTCCCTATCGGTCTACTGTGACCGAAAAGTTGAAGGCGGAATATTAACCACTTCTCAAGATTTGGCTACACCCACCAGTTAAATCCTTAAAAAAAACAACGTAGAAGCCGTAAAAACGCGCGTAAGTTCCTGCAATACAGATAGTTAGCCACACTCAGCAAACTTTGATTTTTCTTGGTCCGATAACCGTGTATCGGACGGTATCTCTATCGCATTTTCTTGCAAAAAAGCGCCTATATCGCCAATAGAAGCCACTCCAATACACCCAATACCGGACTCTTTTTGTTGGTTTATCGGAACCAATAATTTTTTATATCCTCTTCGCCTTACTTGTGCGATTCGTTGCTCAATCTGCGGAACACTTCGAACCTCGCCACCGAGCCCAACTTCGCCAATCGCACAGACATCCGATGGCAAAGCAATGCCGGTATACCCACCAATAATTGAAACACAAAGCGCTAAATCAACCGCTGGTTCAGTAAGCTTTAATCCACCGACCGTACTTGTATAGATGTCTTGATCACCAAGGTCAATGCCTGCATGCTTTTCTAACACCGCGCTGAGCATAGTGAGGCGGCTACCATCAAGACCATTGGCTCGCCTTCGCGCTTGCCCATACGTTCCCTGGGCAACAAGAGCTTGTACTTCTATAAGTAAACACCGAGAGCCGTGCAAAGCGGGACATACAATCGCACCCGCTCGTGGTGGGGCATCTGGATCAAGAAACGCGGTAGCATCATCAACTTCAACAAGACCTTCCCTGCCCATTTCAAATAAACCTATCTCTAACGTAGTTCCAAAGCGATTCTTCAAGCCGCGAAGACCACGCAGCGCATAATGCCGGTCGCCCTCAAAATTTAGTACAACATCAACTACGTGCTCAAGCACCCGTGGTCCTGCAAGTTGCCCATCCTTAGTAACATGACCTACAACCATCACCGCCATCTGCAATTGTCTCGCAAGGTACACGAGTTCTAAACAACAACGGCGAATCTGCGTAACACTTCCAGGTGTGGACTCGATGTCATCGCGATAGACCATCTGTATTGAATCTACGATAAGCACTTTGGGGCGAAGTTTTAACACTTGAGCTGTGATTCGTTCCAAATCAGTGTCAGAGAGTACATATACGCCCGACAAGTCCTCTGCCTCCATCCCACCAAGAACTCGCTCTGCTCGCAATTTACATTGGTATGCTGATTCTTCACTCGTTGCGTACAAAACGCTCCCGCTTGGTTTCGAGTTGTTTTGCGAATTGTTTTGCGAGTTGTTTTGCGAGCTATTTGCCGAACCAATCGCCGCTTGCATCATGAGTGTTGATTTACCAATCCCTGGTTCTCCACCAACTAGCACAACACTCCCAACAACAAGACCTCCTCCAAGGACTCTGTCAAGTTCCTCAATCCCTGTGCTTATCCGACCAATCGATGGTGCTTCAATGTCAAGAAGTTGGATTGCTTCCTTTTCGTCACCATATTGATTAACTGAGGTTGCAAACGCAGCTGCAGCATTTGAAGTTTCCCGTGGTAATGCCTCTTTCTTTGCAACTAGAGTGTCCCACTCGCCACAATTTGAACATTTTCCCATCCAAGTCGGTGCATTCGCGTTGCAAGCGGAACATGTGTACATAGACTTACGTTTTGCCATGACGGGAATCCTACTCGACGTTTATGACGACCCCGTGTCAGCATGCGGTTTTTCTTTATTGGCTCGGAGCCACATTGGCTCAGAGCCAGAAGAATAAACTATCCCGCGGGTCGTTTTCAGTAGTGGTTTATTTATTGTCGAGATTGCCAAGCCCAGCGTGACCAACTTCGAATTGATTTTCGGCGCTGTTGCTTTGTAAGATTCGGAAATTGTCCATCCTTGCCAAAGGCGGTTTCTTTTCGCCAAGCGAGATAACTTCCACTTCCAGTTTTGAATTTACAACGAACAAGTAACGAAACGGAAACCCAAAGGCCGCCAATCGTGTTGCACAACTTACTCATGATGAAGGAGATGTTTCCTTTGATGGACCACTAAAACGGCTTCCGAGCAATTCGACCCGCTTGTTCGTCTTGCTCGTTGGCAGGAGTGGTCTTGCAATAGCCATAATAAGGATTGCGATAATCGACCCAGTCCAGAGATACGGCGTCCAGCCAAGATATATATAGATAGATACTATGAGAACCAAAAGAAGGGATGTCGGAATCATTCCCTCCCAAGCAAGACGCATCAACTGATCAAAGCGAAATCTTGGCAACGTCCACCGCACCACCATCGCCAAGAAGACAAGCAGAAACACTTTGCCTAGAACTATGCCAAACTGAAGTAACACCATCATTATGCCACCAGATGCAGGAAGATCCCACCCTGTAATTGGGTTCAAAGACCAACCACCAAGAAATAGTGTCGTAAAGAATGCAGCACCAACGAAGAGATGAATGTATTCACCCATAAAGAAAAGTGCCCAGCGCATTGATGAATATTCCGTGTGCCACCCACCAACAAGTTCTTGCTCAGCTTCAGACAAATCAAACGGAGCACGGTTTGCCTCGGCGAGTAAACAAACATAAAACAAAATTGCTACAAGTGGCTGCTGTACGATATTCCACTGACCAGAGAGCTGTTGTGAAACAATTGCTTCAGGCAACAACGTGCCAGAAACTAAAACTACGCACAAAAGTGCAAGCCCCATTGGAATTTCGTAACTAATGATTTGTGCACCAGCTCTAAGACCACCAAGAAACGAGAATTTATTGTTTGATGCCCAGCCACCAAGTGAGACTCCATACACACCAAGAGATGCCGTAGCGACAATGTAAATAACACCTATATTGATGTTTGCTCCCATAACCGCAACCGTTTCATTTCCAAGTTCTAAACCACCCGCCCACGGAATCACCAAGAAACCAATCATCGCTGGAATGATTGTCAACGCTGGAGCAATAGTGAACAAACCTTTATCCACACCCTTTGGCATGAAGTCCTCTTTGACAAATAGTTTTAAACCATCTGCAAGTGGTTGAAGTAAACCAAATTTACCAACTCGATCAGGACCAATACGATCTTGCACCCACGCGCACACTTTGCGTTCGAGCAAAATGAAATACGCTGCTGCACCAAGCGATAGGTGTAAAATGACGAGAATTACCACGACGGAAGTCAAAAGTTGTGGTGTTATCCAAGTTGGAACCCATTCAGGCATTGGTCGGAGATTATACCTTAATGGGTGTGGTGGTCGGTTCTAACTCAAAATAATCCTGAAGAGCAGCCACTTGCCAAGTCCCACCACGAAGTGCTTCGATTGCCTGCACTGCAGCGCGGGCTCCTGTGATTGTTGTAATCATTGGAACTCTTGCGCCAACTGCCATCGCACGAATCTGGCCCTCATCAGTCTGTGCACCAGTACTCGTTGGTGTGTTAATTATTAAATCAATTTCACCGTTTGCGATTTTGTCGAGAATGTTTGGCCGAGCACCTTCAGATATTTTCCGAATGAGCTCTGTGTCAACACTGTGCGATGCTAATAAATCACGAGTCCCTCTTGTTGTAAAAACAGTAAACCCCATTGACACAAGAGAACGAGCAACTTCCACGGCGTGAACCTTATCGCTCTCACGTATTGAAAGAAAAACTTGTCCCGAAGTTGGCAATGCACGACTCACTGCTATTTTAGCTTTTGCAAGTGCAACAGGGAGCGAACGATCCATTCCCATCACCTCGCCGGTCGATCGCATCTCTGGCCCAAGCACAACATCAACACCAGGGAATTTTTCAAATGGGAATGCTGGCTCTTTTACAGCAAAGAAACCAGTTTCTGGAATTTCCATCGTTCCAAGTTCTGCAAGCGATGCTCCCATCATTGTTTTTGCAGCTATACGTGACCAAGGTACACCTTTTGCTTTTGCAACAAACGGTACGGTTCTCGACGCACGTGGGTTTACTTCAATGACATACACCTCTTCGTCCTTTACAGCAAATTGCACATTCATCAAACCGCGAACTTGCAATCGCTCTGCCATTGCACATGATTGGCGTCGCAATTCATTCACAATTGATTTTGGAAGTGAATACGGTGGCAACACGCAACTACTATCACCACTGTGAATGCCCGCTTGCTCAATGTGCTCCATAACACCACAAACTATTGCTTGGTGTGAGTCTTTAGAAAGTTCAACTTGCTTTGATGCTGTCGCTTCATGTGGAATAAAATCTGCAACAACATCGACATCAACTTCAATAGCTTCTGACAAAAAACGGTCAATTAAAACTGGCGCGTGTTCGAGTTCAGAAACATCTACGGCTGTCTGCATGTAATACCGCAAAGCGTTTTCATCACTGCATATTTCCATTCCCCTTCCACCAAGAACATAACTAGGCCGAACAAGAACTGGATATCCAATTTTTTCAGCAGTCAACACCGCGTCATCAAGAGAATACGCAATACCGTTTTCTGGCTGAAGTAAATTCAGTTCGTCGAGCATCTCTTTAAATCGATCGCGGTCTTCAGCCAAATCAATTGCTTCAAGACCGGTTCCAATAATTGGCACACCTGCTGCTCCGAGACCGTGCGCCAAATTCAATGGTGTTTGACCACCAAATTGCACAATAACTCCTGCAACCTGACCCGAGCGATCCTGAATTTCGCTTCCGCCCCCATTTAACCGCTCAATAATATTTAATGTGTCTTCTAATGTAAGTGGCTCGAAAAACAAAAAGTCACTTGTGTCAAAATCGGTGCTTACCGTTTCAGGGTTTGAGTTTACCATAATGGATTCAAAACCCATTTCGCGTGCAGCAAATGATGCTTGGCAACAACAGTAATCGAATTCGATCCCTTGTCCAATTCTATTTGGACCACCACCAAGAATGACCATCTTAGGCTGACTCGTAACTCGAATTTCATCGTCAAATACTTCACCAACACCAAGTTTGGTAAACGGACGTTCATACGTTGAATAGTAATACGGTGTAACCGCTTCAAACTCTGCAGCACAAGTGTCAACAAGTTTGTACACGGGCTCAACACCCAACTTCTTGCGAACATTTCGCGCTTTCAAAATTGTTTTAGTCGAAACAATACCTTCGTAAAGATAAGCGAGTTGTGGGTCGGAGTATCCAAGTTCTTTTGCTCGCCGCATCAACTCTAAAGGCATTTCTTCGAGTGATGAAACCTGTTGCAGTTCATCTTCAAACTCAACTAGTTGAGCAAACTGATCAATGAACCATGGATCTATTTTTGTAAGATTATGAATCCTTTCTGGGGACCATCCAAGTTTCATCGCGTACCGAATGTAATACATGCGACCTTGGCTTGGCACAGATAATTTGCGAACCAATGTGTCTTCATCAATTGGCCATTGTGCTTCTTCGTCCCCTCGTCTCGCGCGCAACCACTCGTCATTTTTATCTAGCCCATACCCAAAGCGTTTCACTTCCATTGAACGAATTGCTTTTTGAAAACTCTCTTTGAAAGTTCTACCAATGCTCATTGCTTCACCAACAGATTTCATCTGGGTTGTTAGTGTTTCATCAGCTTCTGGGAACTTTTCAAATGTCCATCGAGGCATTTTTGTTACGACGTAATCAATTGAAGGTTCAAAACATGCAGACGTTGTCTGCGTAATATCATTTCGTAATTCATCAAGCGTGTAGCCAACGGCAAGTTTTGCCGCAATTCTTGCAATCGGAAATCCTGTTGCTTTTGAAGCGAGTGCAGAACTTCGCGAAACACGCGGGTTCATTTCAATCACAATCAACTTGCCGTTTTCTGGGTTCACCGCAAACTGCACATTAGACCCACCGGTATCAACCCCAACTTCACGCATGATTGCAATGGCTCCATCACGCATTCGCTGGTATTCTTTATCTGTTAGTGTCAAAATTGGGGCGACCGTAATGGAGTCGCCAGTGTGCACGCCCATTGCGTCTATGTTTTCAATTCCACATACAACAACGCAGTTATCTTTTTTATCCCGAACTACTTCTAATTCATATTCTTTCCAACCAAGTAATGACTCGTCAATAAGCACTTGGTTAATGCGAGATGCTTCGATTCCCCTTTTTACAATTTCTTCAAATTCGTCTCGATTGTACGCGATGCCACCACCAGTTCCTCCAAGTGTAAATGCGGGGCGGATAATCGCTGGTAAACCAATTTCATCAAGAAAATTAAACGCTTCTTCAATCGTTGAAACCGTCGCGCTATTGGCTTGTTCCAACCCAGTATCTTGAACAACCTTTCTAAAAGCTTCTCGGTCTTCCGCTTTGAATATTACATCCCGTGTAGCCCCAATCATTTCTACTTCAAACTCCGCAAGAGTTCCTAATTCATCAAGTTCACACGCACAATTCAATGCCGTCTGCCCACCGAGCGTAGGGAGCAACGCATCGACAGGGAATCCAGCATCTCGTTCTCTCTGAAGAACACGTCGAACGGCCTCAGGGGTTATTGGTTCTATATATGTCCTGTCAGAAAATTCTGGATCCGTCATGATCGTCGCTGGATTCGAGTTCACCAATACAACACGAAAGCCCTCTTCTTGGAGGGCTTTACACGCTTGAGTACCTGAATAATCGAATTCGCACCCTTGACCAATGACAATAGGTCCAGAGCCGAGAATCAGAATCGAATGGATATCATCTCTTCGAGGCATATCTTTTCTCAGTCTGCAAGTGCAAACTTGTGGCAGGATATCGGTGATTGCCTCTCTCGGCTAGCATACTGATAACTAAATGTTCATCTTTGTCCTTTCCATCGTTTTTTTATTCCTTTTCATTGCCGCAGTGAAGTTTTTACTACTGCCTGCTCTGAGCCGAATTGCGATGGGAGATGGACCTGGAGCACTCTTGTGGATGTGCAACAAGGTATACGTACGGGTAATTCACCACATAAAGGCGACTGGGTGTGAAATTATCCCAAAAACTGTGTGTCCGGGAAAATTAATTGTGGTTTGTAAGCATCAAAGTCCAGTGGATCCTCTACTTGTGCAATCGCAATGCAGGTTTAAAATCCGGTGGCTCATGGCAAAAGAATATATGTCTCCAAAACTTAGCTTCGTTTGGAGGATTTCTGGAGTTATTCCCGTTGCAAGAGATGGACAAGATGCTGCAAGTTTGCGAGTAGCACTTAGACATCTCAAGAAAAACGGCGTTATTGGCATTTTCCCAGAAGGTGGAATTAAACAACCACGCGAAGCAATCCACCCATTTGCCCAAGGGATTGGAGCAATGATTTCGCACACCAATGCCAAAGTGTTGCTAGTCACTGTTTCGGGGACTCCAATGAACGACGAGATGGGAGACGCGTTGTTCGAGCGTTCTCGTTCAGCGGTTTCGTTCGTAGATCTCATCGAATACCCAACTTCAGCAACAAAAACTGAAATAACAGACGACCTTAGAAGACGATTAGCCCAAGCATCGGGGTGGTCGTTGGTAGACTAACCACGTGATTACGCGAATTAGAGGAAAACTCATTGAACTCACAGAGCGCTCTGCTTTGATTCATGTCGATTCATTAACGTACGAATTGCTTGTTCCTGCTGCTGATGTCCCCGCTCTTCTTAGTAACATTGGAAACGATATAGAGTTTTACACTTTGCATTATCTTGAGGGCCAATCTCAGGGGAGTTCTTTTTTACCTCGTCTCATTGGTTTTTCCACTGAGCAAGATCGCTCTTTTTTCGAGTTGTTTACGACAGTCAAAGGAATAGGAAATCGAAAAGCACTTCGCGCTTTAGTTCGGCCTTTTGCTGAAACTGCTGCTGCAATTTCGAATCGTGATGCAACAGCACTCACAAGCATGCCTGAAATCGGAAAGCGTTCTGCTGAAACTATTATTGCTGAACTGCATGGGAAAGTAGATCCATTTATTGGAGCAATAGCTTCGACAGTTGAAATAACGTTGCCAGCATTTAGTGAAGATGCCATTTCTGTTTTAATTCAACTTGGCGAAACAACTCGAGATGCAAAACGACTTGTCCAACTTGCTTTTGACGCAAACCCAGAAATTGAAACTGCAGACCAACTTGTTCAAACTTCATTCCAAATCAAGGCATCATCATGAAACACGCAATGATTATGGCAGGAGGTAGCGGCACTCGGCTCTGGCCGTTGAGCCGTGGCACAACACCAAAACAACTTATAGAGTTGTTTAACGGAGAGTCACTTTTACAAATTGCTGCCAAACGTCTTGAGGGAGTTGTTGCAAGTGAACGCAGATGGGTTTGTACAAACCAAAAACATCAAGAAATCATCTGTGAAACCTTAAGCTTGCCAGCATCACAGCTTCTTGGGGAACCAGAGCCTCGCGACACACTAAATGCCGTCGCGTTTACCGCCGCCGTATTGCACAAGCAAGATCCAGAAGCGATATTTGCAGTACTTACTGCTGATCATATTATTCGTCCACAAGAAGAATTTGCTCGCTGTCTAGAAATTGGCTTCAACCTTGTGCAAGAAGACGCTTCACGTTTTGTAACATTTGGAATTACTCCATCGTTCCCAGCAACGGGATACGGCTACGTCGAATTTGGTGATGAAATTCACGATGGCGCACGGTATTGCAAGCGTTTTGTCGAAAAACCCGACACAGAAACTGCTGAAGAGTATGTTGCGTCTGGGAACTTTGCTTGGAACAGTGGCATGTTTATTTTTCATGCTAGCACTTTCCTAGATGCTCTTAAACGGTTGCAGCCCGCCTCATATTCGGGGATTGCAAAAATTGCTGAAGCGTGGGGAACGGAAAATCAGATGGATGTGCTCGCTCAAGAATACCCAGCACTACCAAAAATAAGTGTCGACTACGGCATGATGGAACCAGCATCTTTGGATGATACGATTACTATCTGTACTGTTCCGATGGATGTTCAGTGGCTCGATGTCGGATCATGGCCAAGTTACGGTGACACCCTTGATGCCGATGATTGCGGGAACCGTTCCGATACACCATCGGTACATCTTGATTCTAAAAATGTTCTGTGCGTGTCGAGTGATAAATCCCACACAATTACTACTATTGGTTGCGAGAATCTTGTCATAGTTCATTCAAAAGATGCAACCTTAGTCTTTCCTACATCTGAAGCACAACGTGTCAAGGAAATGCACGGTCTCGTTGACGATTCAATTACATGAGATATCTTGCTGTCGATCTCGGCGACAAACGAACAGGCCTTGCGATTGGTGATGATGAACTTCGGATTGCTCAACCAGTTTGCGTATTAGAAACACCAATTGGAGATAGGTTAATTGACGCACTCATCAAAATAGTTGAAGAACACAGTGTCGACGAACTGGTCTTCGGACTTCCATTAAATATGGATGGCTCTCCTGGGCAGCGTGTTGAAATCACAAAAGCATTTGCATCAAAACTTGAAGAAGCAACTGCAATGCACATTCATTTCCAAGACGAACGCTTAACAAGTTCTGCTGCTGAGGGCCTGCTTTCAGGTTCTGGCAAAACGCACAAACAAAAGAAAAAAATTCGAGACGCCCTTGCAGCATCCGAAATCCTCACCGATTTTTTATGGGGACAGTCCCCAGGGGACTGTCCCCATAAAAAAACATAAAAACACCTGTCACAAACCAAAAACGGCTCTTTTGTAGTAATTTCGTGGGGACAGTCCCCAGGGGACTGTCCCCATCTGTCCCCCCATCTGTCACCACATCTGTCCCCATCCACCAACACAAGAAAAAACGATCCAGCGGATTATTTTAGATGCAAAACAAGTGAGCAACGCCGCAATTAGACCAATTGAGTTGGGCATCACTATTAGCATAAATTAAAAAAGAAACACAGTCTCTTCTGAGATCTTCACCGACAGCATCAATATCACTCAACGCAATAACCATGCAATCAATCTGTTCTTGTGTGGTTCCACTGTGCACGTTGTCCTCTGGGATTCCAGAATGTAGGACTATAGACTCTTCTTCACCACGCAAAAACCATAGTTGCGTTTCATTCCAAGGCATTGCTCGAAGATCTGGGTCATACATCAACCGAGCATATACGGCATCGAGTTCTTCGGAATCACTTAACATTAAATTAAACACACCCTTGGTTGTAACGCATTGAGTCGCCTGTTGCAGGAGCGTCTTTGTAATTGCATCAAGGCGTGAATCATTACACTTGGATTGAATTACACGCTCAGTCATCTTTTGGCTTAGATGCTTTATCTTGAATGTTTGGAAGATCAAGTTTTTTTGCAATAGATTCGTCCATCTCTCGAATGACAGTGCCACGAAATACAGACCCGTGGTCCCCATTTTCAACGATTCGAATCATAGCATTGAAATCTTTTTCTTCAAAAAATTCCTGAAGGGCAATTACTGCATCTTCAAGATAAAACGTGTCAAGCCCACCTGCAATAATGTTTATTTTTCCCGACAACTTAGGTGCTAATGTATTCCAGTTTTCTTCAAGGAACTTTCGAATATCGTATTGCTTCCAATGTTCAACAACTTCAGGAATAACCGCACCAGTTTCACGGTTAAACATTTTGACTGGGCGACCATCTTCGCCTTTTGGACTAAAAACCGCTTCAAATGAACCAATTTGCCCACCATCTTTTATCACGTCATCCATTGCGACAAATTTCTTTGCAAACAAAACTGGACGTGCGCCCATTCTGGCAATTGGCCTTTCGCTTCCTTCACTATCGATGTACATATTTGCATCTTCTTCGTACAAATCAAGCGTTTGGAAATAATGAAAGTCCAGTGGGTCTGGAGCTAGTGGCCAGGCACCAGCAAAAAAATCTGGGTAGTTAATAAGTAACCACATTGCAGTCCAACCACCAGAAGAGTGACCTGCCAAAAATCTTTTTTTATTGATACCACCAAGGTTGTATTTCTCTTCAAGGTAAGGAATGTACTCACTCATTAACGCAGTCATTCTTGGGCCATTATTCGCAGAGTCTGTAAACGTATGATGTCCCGTGTGTGCTTGCGCATTTAGAACCACACGGCAAATTTGATCGTCATAATCTGATCCAGTAAATAGCATCTTCATGTACCGACCCCCATAATGGTCGCTTCCAAATCCACCAATCCAATACATAACTGGATATGGCTCTTCTCTATTTGGGTCATAGTTGTCGGGTACTATGACACACGAACCGTGTAAAATTTCTCGGCCGTAAAAATCACTCAGAAGTTTACTTGGCGTTTCATCTAGCCGAAGATTTTTGTGCGGTTTCCATTCTCGTTCAGGCACGGGGGTGTTCACTGTTAATGGAATGTTGCCCGAATCTTTGCCGCTTCCATCAAATGAGATCGGTTCACCATACAAACCGCCCGGGACTGCCAAACGTGATTGGTCGTTCTCCCTGCGAAAAACCGCAACTGCTTTCCAAGTTGCATCTTCCACCTCCAACATTGGCACCATTGCATCTGCCGTTTTGTCAAGAACAAGTGGTGCGTTTGCCTTCCAATCCTTCACGTCCAGTGCAAAAAACGGTTCTGCCTTGAACCAGTTTGGTCCTCCAATCAAAGGCAATTTGCCTTTTGTAAGCATGACATACAAACGGCCATCTATAGATTCGCCAGAAGTACCATCGTGTGTAACTGAAAACTGAAGCTGCACCTTCGGTGGGGAGATGATGGGTGGCTCTTGAACGTTCAAACACAATGCGAGGATTAATTCAATCATATTTAGACATCATACGCTGAACCCAAGCGAATGTTGCAAAAGATGCACCAAGAAGTAATGCACCGTTTGCTTGGTGAGCAGTAGTAACGAGCAATTCAATCAAAGGTACTTCTGTGTTCCCTCGGAGTAATATCGTGATTAATGCTCCACCACCAAGAAGTAATTGCAAACCCACAAGAACCAAAATAACCATGCCACATTTTTTTAGTATCGGATTCGCCCTTCCTAGCAATCGTAAACCGATAACACTCGCACAAACAAGCACAAGAATCGCGATTGCAATATGTGTGTACAACACATGAGTTGCTTTTGATGCAAGATCAACGTCGCTAATCATGTGGCGATAAAGCGCACCAAGAACAAGTTGCAACACCATTGCGATTACAAGTAGCACAACCCAGAACTTATCTTTCTTATTGGTTGATTGTTTGGCGTTTTTCCAACCGGTCGACATCATCACTGTAAGCCAAACAAACCCCGCGAAAATAAGTTGCCCAACAACGCCGTGCACAACTCCAATCCACAGGTTGGGCGAGAGTATTTCTCTGTCTTGGGAGAGTGTAAGTGTGCCAGTTACCCGTAGCCCGCCAAGCAACCCCTGCATACATACGAATATAAAAATCAAAATGGCTAACGTGCGGGCGTACGTGCTCGTGCTCCATTTCCATACACAGACAACCATTATTAATGATGTCAAGCCAATAAGCATTCCAGTAAGACGGTGCGCATGTTCGAAGAACACACCTTCGTTCTCTGGCGAAACCATTTCAGCTAACGGATACAACAACATGTTGTGTCCGTAACTGTTTGGCCAATCAGGAACAGCAAGCCCTGCTTCCATTCCTGTCACGAGCCCGCCTGTAACCAACATTAAAAACACAAGGGTTGAAGCCACAACTAGAAAACCAAAGTGCCAATCAATATTATGTGTGTGGTCTTTTAATCGACTATGCAATGAAGCGCCAACGACGCCAAGGATAATTGAAACTACGAATAAACCAGTTACCCAAATTATGCCATCGGCAATCATTTCTGTCGGTGCTTTCCCGCCAACAATGCTGCCAACTAGAAGAACATTTAGTACTGCAGAGATAACACCTATCCAAACACCTTCTCTCAATGTTTTTGCGTGACGAGAAGCAACTGGTAAGCAAAGTGCTCCAAGAACAAAAAGTATTTCCCCGCCTGTTTTTCCTGAAAAAAGGATGGCAATATACGAAAATACCCACATCGCGGTTGTTGCTCCAAGCGAAAGAGTTAGAACTCTAGCAACAGTTTGTTTTGGTTCGTTTTGCATAGGAAGAGGTATACTACCTCGCTTCGATGAATAGAACTACAACATTAATTGAAGATTGCAACCCAACTCATACGAAGCCAAGTTTGATGAATCTGTATGCTGAATTATCAAAAATTCGCCTCAGCCTTTTAGTCGTTATGACAACATGTGCCGGCTTCATTATGGCGAGCCCACTTGGGATCGATTGGGTCATTCTTCTTTGGACTGTACTTGGAACCACGGCATGCGCCGGTTCAGCTGCAGCACTAAACCAACTCGCTGAGCGAACCAGAGATATGAAAATGCATCGGACGATTGATAGGCCCTTACCATCGGGGCATCTTTCAAGAGCACACGCTTTTATTTTCGGAGTCGTGCTCGCCTATATTGGCGTCGCCATTCTTAGTTTTGGTGCGAATATCGGATCGGCAGGAATCGCTTTACTCACAATATTAATATACGTATTCATTTACACCCCACTTAAACCTTACACATCATTCAACACGGTTGTTGGGGCAATAGTTGGTGCCATGCCACCCCTCATCGGATGGGTAGCAGCAAGCGATTCAATCGGTCCTGGAGGGTGGATTCTTGCTGGAATTCTATTCATCTGGCAAATCCCGCACTTTCTTGCACTTGCGTGGATGTACAAAGATGATTACGAACTAGGTGGTTTTAAAATGCTCCCAGCAGTTGACATCTCTGGCGAGCTAACAGCAAGGGTAACTGTCCTGACGAGCGTGTGCCTTATTCCTATGGCACTCTTTATGACCATCGCAGATGCAACAGGTCTTCTCTTCGCAATATCCGGAATACTGCTTGGAAGTTTCATGACTCTACGAAGTCTTTCGTTTTGGAGAGCGCGTGATATCGCATCTGCTCGTAGACTTTTCTTTGCGAGCATAATTTATCTTCCACTTTTACTTGCAATGATGCTCATAGACCGTCAAACAATTCCTTGGATTGAACTTGGTGCAAATAATGTCTGATCAAAAAATACGACTTACTTTTCGAGGCGGAGGTTGGGTACTCGCGGTCTTAGCAATTGTATTACTCGCGATGATTGCGTGGGCCATTGCACCGGCGGTACTAAGGGTTGCGAACCAAGCACCGGGCGATGGAACAACAATAGAGTCTTATGAGTTCGATTTAACGAATATGCAACTTGCACAAGAAACCGTTGTTCCTGCCATGCGACATCGTGACATGTCTCCAGTGTTAACAAATCCTAACATTCTGAATGCTGAGGAAATTGCTGAAAAAAATCGTAACAAAAGAAAACAATATCTCGTGAGCAACGACCTTGTTGTTGGAATCGAACTTGGTGGTGAAGTCAGATGTTACCCATTGCATGTTCTAAACGTGCATGAAGTTGTCAACGATACTCTAGGCGGAGTTCCAATTGTTGTGTATTGGAACTGGCCAAGTGGCCATGTTGCAGTGTTTGAGCGAACAATACAAACCACTCCTGTGAACTTTGGTGTAAGCGGCATTTCTGGAAATGGAAGTATGCTTCTCTACGCTGATACAAAAACTGATGAAGGTGAACAACTCTTTTCACCATTACAGGGCACATCGATTTCGGGAAACGAGGTACAACTCAACCCAATCACCCACAAAGTAACTGTTTGGAAGGATTGGGTTTCGCAGCACCCAGATACTACAACTATTGCTCCAGATGAAACATATAAAAAACGGTATCGAAAAGGTGATCCAAGAACGTACTTCCTGAACGACACGATTTACTTTCCAGTTTCTCCTATGCCAGAAGATGGTGTTAATCCAAAGACTCTGGTGCTTGCCATTGCTACAACCGAGGGGTACGACGTGTATAACATTGCTGAACTTCACTCTCTAGCTGACGAGAACGGTGAAATACAAATTACAGTAAACGCTGAACCTTGCACAATTACTGTTGGAGATGGTCCACTTTGGGCAACTGTCAGTGATGGGTCTGGAAACACCATCTCATCCGAACGATGCCTTTGGTTTGCGTGGTACGCAAATCACCCGGATACAACAATTATCTCCCGTTGACGAATCATTTTTTTGGGTGCCTAAGAAAAACTATCCCGCGAGTCGTTTTTGGTTGTGGCTAATACTCAGAGATTAGTGATTCAGTTTGTCCATTGCCTCAGTAACTTTTGGAGTATCACCCTTGATAATTTCGGGTTGGTATTCCATTGTGTCAGTCAGCGCTAATCCTATAAATAGCACAACGAATAAGATTGAACCGACAAAAACAAAGCCAAGAAATGGTCGATCCCAACGAAGGTGCATAAAGTAAAGCCCAACGAATGTTGCTTTCACAGTCGCAACAAACAACGCCATAATGATGCCTAATTCAGCAATATTGATTTCAGTAAAGTCGTACCGAGAAACCCACACCGTTACCGCTGTGAGAAAGAGCAAGATGCAGCAAATTAGAACTAAAAACTTGATTGGGACTATGTGCCCAACTTGATTGTCATGTGTTGTTGAATCAGTATTTGACATAAGTACTCTCGTTATTCACCAGGATGCACTGCATCCTTTTTCCAATCGTAGCCCTGCTCTTCTTCGTTCCATTCCAAAACGCTGTAGTCATAACAGTCACCAACTTCGGGCTGCTCTGCAAAGTTATCCCATGGTGGTGGTGATGAACATTGCCATTCCAAACTGCGACCACCCCATGGATTCGCAGGTGCTTTCTTGCCATAAAAGATTGAGTGAAGCAAGTAGAGCAACGTCAATACAAATCCGAGCGCCATGATGACCGAACCAACCGTCGACCAAATGTGATAAATTTGAAATTGTGGCATTTCTGCATACTGAGCATATCGCCGTGGCATACCCTTGGAACCCATCATAAACTGGGAAAAGAAGCACATATTGAATCCCACAAAGACCATCGCCCAACCAACACGACTCCAAAACACACTATACATTTTGCCAATCATTTTTGGCCACCAGTGATGGATGCCGCCAATGAAGCCAATTAGAGCAGAACCCATCATGGTGTAATGGAAGTGCGCTACGATGAAATAAGATTCGTGCAAGTGTACATCGGTGGCAAGAGTTGCACAGTACAAACCAGTTAAACCGCCGATACCGAAAATAAATATGAATGACATGCCATAGAGCATCGAAGCATTCCAACTAATCGAGCCCTTGTACATAGTCGCAAGCCAGTTAAACACCTTCACCGCAGATGGAATTGAAACACTAAACGTGATGAGTGAGAAGATGATGTTCATTAATTGTGATTGTCCAGCTGTGAACATGTGGTGTCCCCAAACGAGGAATCCAAAAATGGCAATCGCAATGGAACTGTACGCAATAAATTTGTACCCAAATATATGACGATGCGAGTGCACCGAAATCAATTCACTAACAATACCCATAGCTGGCAAAATCATGATGTACACAGCTGGATGTGAATAGAACCAGAAGAAGTGTTGGTACAAAACAGGGTCGCCACCCATAGCAGGGTCGAAAATTCCGATACCAACTGCTCGTTCAACAATCAAGAGTAGTAACGTGATACCAACAACAGGTGTTGCGAGTACTTGGATAACTGCTGTGGCGTACGTGCCCCACAGGAAGAGAGGCATCTTAAACCAAGTCATTCCCTTTGGACGCAAACGATGAATCGTAACGATAAAGTTCATCCCTGTGAAAATCGAACTAAACCCAAGAATAAATGCGCCGATTAACGCAGGAATCACTCCGCCCATTGATGATGCTTTATCAATACTGTACGGCGTGTAGAAGGTCCAGCCCGTATCAATCCCACCACTGCCAAGCGCAATCAAAAAGAAAACCAATCCAAAGACCCACAACCACCAACTAAACAAGTTGAGGCGAGGGAATGCAACATCTTTTGCTCCAAGCATAATCGGCAATACAAAGTTACCCAGCGCGGCAGGAATGGCGGGAATAATAACCAAGAAAACCATAATTGCACCATGCACTGTAAATGCTTGGTTGTACTGGTCTTGTGTCAGCAATGTGCCCTCAGGTGTCAGCAATTGGAAACGAAGTAACATCGCAAACACACCACCCAAAAAGAATGCAACGAGAACACACACGAGATACATAATCCCGATTCGTTTGTGGTCAAGAGTGAATAGCCACGAGAAGATGCCCTTGGTGTGATTTAGGTAGTTGTCTGAACTATTGTTCAAGTTGAGTGTAGTCATTGTTATTGCCTTGGTGTTCCATCTTTGTTGACAGTAATGTTGCCCTCTGCATCAGTCACGTCTCTGAGATGTTTGAACATCTCGATGATGGCAGTAATTTGTTTATCTTTGAGTTGACCTTGGAACGAAGGCATCGAACCAAGATATCCCTTCACAATATGCTTTTGTGGGTCTAGTAAAGATGCACGAATATAGTTTTCTGGCTGTTCGTACACAGTTGCTTCACCAAGAAGAGAAGAAAGTTTTTCGCCTGATGTAAATTCAACACTGCCTGGCTGCACACGATCCCACAAACCCTTAAAGGTCGGTCCTGTGCTATCACTACCATCAAGAGAGTGACATGACTGGCAACGGTTGTACAAACGATTAATCGCGTATGCTGGAAGTTCAGCAGCGCTCATATCTACGTATTCACTGGCAAGTTTTTTCATGTCACCATCAAACTCGTCTGCGGGAACAACATGTACCCACGCCTGCATTTTTGAGTGGTCCTTACCACAATATTCTGTGCAATTAAGAAGGTAATCTCCAACTTTTGTTGCTTCAAACCAAAGCGAAGTGTACCGGCCAGGAATGACATCCATTTTCACTCTGAAGTCGGGAATCCAAACGCTGTGAATTACATCATTGGAGGTCATGAGCAAACGAACGGGCTTGCCAACAGGAACTGTCAATTCGCCAACTTGCGTCGCACCGTATTCAGGATGATCAAATGTCCAAGTCCATTTTTGACCAGTAACCGAAACTTCGTAACACCCTTCAGGTGCTACACGCAGGTTGAGATACCCACGCATGCCAACCATAAAAATGACGACCACAAGAATCAGTGGAATGATTGTCCAAGTTAATTCAAGCGCGGTGTTATGGGTTGGGCCACTTACAGATATATCAGGAGAAGTACGTCGGTACTTCACTGCAAAAATTACAAGCAGGGCAACAATAAGTGCAAAGAAGAAGTAACAAATCCACGTAATCACAAAAAACGTTAGGTCAACACTTTGAGCAACTGTTGATGCCTGTTCAGACAACCAAAAGTTTTCTGGCTTGCCTGTCGACACTGTCGACAGTAGCATTGATGATAAATTCGCCATCATGGGGTTTGTCCATCCATATCCTGAGGATTCTTGTTCTCTGAACTACTACGTTTTGGACCTGCCCAACCAAGGACAGCAAGACCGCCCGCAAGCACAAGTAACATTAAAACCGCAGCGGTTCTCATAAGCTTCCAAGCACTTGGTGTATAACTGTTCCGTTCAGGATCATATTGAAAACAGTTAAAAAGGAGTAATTTCTCAAGGGTGCTTCCGATTTTTCCTTCGGATGCTTCAATGAGGGCGAACTTCAGGTCTTGACCTGCAAATTGCACATCATTCATGTATTTAGAAATACGTCCATCGGGAGTTATAAACATTATGGAAGCAGTGTGATGAAACTCGCCAGTCTTTTTATCAAAGACATACCCAAAACCAAGTGCATCAGCAAGCTTTGTGATGTTTTCTTGCTCGCCAGTCAAAAAATGCCAGCCCTTCTCTGAACCTTCTCGGTCGTAATGTTCAAGGTAGCCGTTTTTGTTTTTTAAGGCAAGTGGTGCTTTTTCGTCTGGGTTGATACTTACGGTAACAACTTCAAACTCATTACCAAGTGACCAATCCATTTCTTCTAGCCCAGCGGTCAATCCGTTTAGAGTCAAACTGCAAAGCATCGGACACTTGTAATAATTCAACGTAACAATGATTGGCTTTTCACCATCAAAATAATCTCTCAACAAAACATCTGCACCGTTTGAATCTACAAACGAAAGGTCGAGCGGAATCGTTTCATCAAGATGTTCAGTTATTCCAACACCCTCAAGTTCTGGAACTTTTTCATCGGCAAACGTTGGACCTGCAACTACTGGCATAGCAAATGCGCCACTCATAAGTGTTGCAAAAACGCATTGCCAAGATGGTACAGAGACGCTCATCGTTACTTTCTGTTCCCTGCAACAATATCCATTGCTTGATCGACTGGAATAACAAGTCTACGGACGCTGTTTCCAGACTCATCTTGATGAGATACCCAGTGAGCAGCTTCTAGAAGTACTGCATGCTGCGCATCGCGCACCATGTCGCGTTGTTCATATCGAATATTGACATTCTTATCGAATGCCTCTGTTGTTGCTGCTGAGTAATAAATACCGCAAGCAATTGCAACTGTTGCAATCATAAGAAAAGAACCGCCAATGCCAATCGCCCAAGTTGCCCATCCGTCTGGGTCTTCGTGATCGTTTTCAATATGCGTATCTGTTTGTGAATGACTCATAGTTTCCTCTTATGCGTTTTCGAAGTGCAATGCCTCATCGAGTCGTGGGTCTGCAGTTGCAACCAAGTTGCACTTGCGTAAGTTGAGCAGTGTGCCACCTAAAACGAGAGCAACCATACCTATCAAACATGTAAAGTTGAGAACGCTAAAACCGTAACCAATTTCAGATGCCGTAATATTATTTGCAAGTTCGTTGTACGATCCAGCATTCACAATTGCCTCTTCTGGAACAACAGGCATAACTAGCCAATAGATATCAACACAAAACATTAGCAGGAGCCAAGCGGAAATAATCGGCAGCGGTGAGCGCCATCGTTTTGTCCAACGAGTAATCAACAAGACAAACGGAAGAACAAAGTGGCCAAAGAGAAGCAAAAGAGAAATTGCTCCCCAGCCCCCTAGTTGCCTCGCCATATACCAATTCGTTTCAACCGGAAGGTTTGCATACCAAATCAACATATATTGACTAAACGCAATGTATGCCCAAAATACAACACCAATACCAAATAGCCATTTGCCCAAATCGTGGTAATGTTCAACGCTAATTGATTTTTGAAGGTGACCTGTCGATTGCATAAAACGTGCAAGCAAAATCATGAGAGCAAAGAAACCGCACATGCACGATGCCCAAAAGTAGACAGCAAACATAGTACTAAACCACTTTGGCTGCAAAGTCATCATCCAGTCAATTGCGGCGTAACTTTGTGTAAGCGCGAAAAGAATCATGCAAATCGGCGCCCACTTTTGCATTTTATGTGTCCACTTCACATCGCCATCTTGATCTTGTGCTGTTGACCACTTGAAGTACAGTTTTCCAATAGTTGCCCAAACAACTAGATAGAAAATTGCTCGAATAGACCAGAATGTTGGCGATAAATAGCCTGCTTTCGCGTGGAGCATGTGGTCATGTTCCATCAAGTTTGTATCTCCCCATTGATACAAAACTGCACCATCACCCTTCAATACTAAAATTAGAATTGGAACAAAAAGCATCCACATCCATGTAAGGTTCTTTGCAATACCTTCTGCCAACCGTCGAACAGTAATACTCCATCCAGAGCGGGTAAGGTGCTGCAAGAGAACAAAGAATAAAGCACCTAAGCACAAACCAAGGCCAACCATCCATCCTACTAAATATGACTTCCAAAATGTCGTCCAGCCCTCACCGCTACCGAGTGCTGCGCTTAAACCAAGGAACGCAACACCAACGATTGCGAGAATCGGTCCCATTTTTGCAGCAACGCCACTGAGACGAATATGATCATTTTTTACTTCTGCAACTTTCACTCGCCGCTCCCTTCATTTGAAGAATCTTTATGCGGAAGTGCATTAGCGCCTTCAACAGAATCTGGGTTAGCGTTTTGGGAAACTTGCAATGCTTCCATATACGAAATAATTGCCCATCGATCATCCACTGGTATTTGAGAACCATACGCGGCCATTGTTCGAATTCCATTTGTAATCGAATTAAATAATTGACCAACTGGTTGCTCGCGAACAACCTCTTCATGTAAATTTTTTGGAGCAACCCATGAGGTACCGTTCACTCCGGTTTCAACTAGCTGTGTTGCACGTTTATGAATGATGCCATCTCCAAAACCACCTATTCCGTGACATGGGGCACAGTAAATATTGAATCGCTCTTGACCACGGCGAATAAAATCGCGGTCTACAGTCAAGCTTGGTGGATATGTATCCGCCCAAGCCCCATCGATAATACCCATAAATTTATGTGTGTTTCCAGCCATGCCATCCTGAGCAATTGTGCCTTTAATTTTTGGCCTCATTGCGCGACCATCAAGAAACAGTGCGTTTGGTTCTTGTGAGACAAACTTAGGTTGATTATCCATATTCTGGATAAAGTGAATTTTGGGCTTGTCGCTATATGAAGTTCGTGATCTAAAAATAAGGGCTAGCGGAATTGTTGCTGCACAAGTAATCACAATCACAACCCACTTTATCCAAAGAGGAGTTGCTCGTAAGTCTTCGAACACTGGCTTCATTAAATCATCAATAATTTGTTTGATTAAGTTCGTCATTATTTTTCCAACGCAATCACGGATTCTGGTTCAAGGGTTTGCAAAAATGCCTCGACTTCATCGCTACTAAATTTTGGATCCTTGGCTTCAATAACGAGATAAAATCGGTCGTCAGTTGCTCGGGAAAGTTCTGGGTGTTTTAAAACTGGGTGGCAAAACATTGGCAACTTATTCAAGAAAAAAGTGCCAAAGACAGCTGTCAGTGCTGAAAATAAAACTGTCATTTCAAATGCGACTGGAACAAAAGCTGCTGGTCCGAGAAGTGGTTTGCCCGAGACATCAAACTGATATCCGACGACGGGGACGAGTGCCCAAAAATCTATTTCCAAAGAGTTGGTAAAAATTTGCAAAATACATGCTGCAATTAAACCTGTAAGACCACCGAAGAAAACTAGGATTGGAAGAATAGTCATCTTCACACCCATTACTCTGTCTAAACCGTGCACGGGGAACGGAACATTGCAATCAAACCAGCGATACCCAGCTTTGCGTGTTTTTTCTGCAGCATGGTAAATGCCCGGAGTGTCTTTAAACTCTGCTGCTAAACCAAAGAGGTTATCGCGTGAAACCGTCTGTGAAGTCGAGTCGCTCATTCGTCTTCCTCCAATGCTTTTGCCGATTCAGCAGTCTCGCCTTCCATTTCGTAGTAACTATGACCGTGACCGTGCGGGTCAGCAAGTGGCATTACTGCCTTAACTTCAGCAATCGCAAGGATTGGCAAATAACGAATAAAGAGAAGGAAAAACGTCATGAATAAACCAAACGAACCAAAGAAGGTCAAGACATCAACCCAAGTTGGTTCATAAATGCCCCAACTACTTGGTAAGAAGTCGTTGGCAAGGGATGTAACAACAATCACAAATCGTTCAAACCACATACCTACGTTTACAAGAAGTGAAGCGGTAAACATTATTGCAATGCTATTTCGTGCTTTCTTGAACCAGAAAATTTGAGGTGTAATAACGTTGCAACTCACCATAATCCAGTAAGCCCAACTGTAAGGACCAAACGCACGGTTAATAAAGGTAAACGACTCGTAGATTTCTCCGCTGTACCAAGCAATGAAGAACTCCATCGAGTAAGCGTAGCCAACCATCGATCCAGTTAGCAAGATAATCTTGCACATGTTCTCGAGATGTCGCTTTGTAATAAAGTTTTTCAAACCCCACAGTTGACGGGCAGGAATTGCTAGAGTCATCACCATCGCAAACCCAGAGAAAATTGCTCCTGCCACAAAGTACGGTGGGAAAATCGTCGTGTGCCAACCGGGAAGTTGGGCAACAGCAAAGTCAAACGAAACAACACTGTGCACGGAAAGCACAAGTGGTGTTGCGAGTGCTGCAAGTAAAAGATACGCTCGTTCGTATCGGTGCCAGTGACGCATACTTCCACGCCAACCAAGTGAGAAAATGCCGTACGCAATTTGCTTTGCTTTTGAAGTCGCTCTGTCTCGCATGGTTGCAAGATCAGGAATCATGCCCAAATACCAGAACAACAATGAGACTGTGAAATAAGTGCCAACCGCAAAAACGTCCCAAAGGAGTGGGCTTCTAAATTGCGGCCACATGTCCATCTGGTTTGGAATCGGGAAGAGCCAGTACGCAAGCCAAATACGTCCAATGTGGATGCCTGGGAACGTTCCAGCACAGATAACAGCAAAAATTGTCATTGCTTCAGCGAAACGGTTAATCGCCGTTCGCCATTTTTGTCTAAAGAGGAAGAGAATCGCAGAAATCAACGTACCAGCGTGACCGATGCCTACCCAAAAAACAAAGTTCACGATTGGGTAGCCCCAAGCAACAGGGTTGTTGTTACCCCAAACACCAACTCCAGTGAAGATTAGGTAGCCAATCATCACTCCAAGCAAAGACATCATACAAAATGAAACTGCTAGTGCGAAGTACCACGACTTTGGTGCTCTTGAGCTCTCGTTAGCTTTTAAAATGTCATCCGTAACTGATCCAAAATCTTCATGATTTAAGACGAGTTGCGCCCGTTGGCGTGGATCTTCGTCAGTGTTGACATTTGTGTCACCAAGTTCATTAACAGGAACAGTAGTCATTAGTGATGACCCCCTTCCGTACTGACGGCACCATCAACAGGATTCGTCACTCTCGCAAGATATTTCGTGCGGGCCTTAATGTTCAGTTCTTCGAGCATTTCGTAGGATCGTTTCTCATTTTGAAGTTTTGACACACGGCTCTTCTCATCCATCAAGTCGCCAAAAACAATAGCGTCTGCTGGGCATGCTTGTTCGCACGCCGTAACAACTGAACCATCAGGAATAGAAACTCTTGGGTCTGCAGCTTTTTGTGCATCTGTCTTTTTCACCCAAGCGTTCTTGGTTGCGATTTTCACTCGTTGAATTCGTTGTGTGCAATACGTACATTTTTCCATAACACCACGCATACGTACTGTTACATTAGGATTAAATTGCATTGCTCGCAACGTTTTACCACCAGATTGTGCCTTTACATAATAATCGGGTTGCACTTGTAACAGCCCAGTTGAACGCAATGGGTCTCTCCTGAAGTAATCAAAGTAATTAAAGCGTCTTACCTTAAATGGACAGTTGTTCGAACAATATCTGGTGCCAACGCAACGGTTGTACACCATCGCGTTTAAGCCATCTTTGTCATGAACCGTTGCTGCAACTGGGCAAACCTCTTCACACGGTGCATTTTCACAATGGTGACAAGTCAGCGGTTGAATCATCACGCTTTCTAAGTTGTTTTCGTCATACCCACCATGCCCATTATTCCCAAACGCGAAGTAACGATCAATTCGCAACCAATGCATTTCACGACCCATCAAAACTTGGTCTTTGCCAACAATTGGAATATTGTTTTCAGCATGACAAGCAGCAACGCATGCGTTGCACCCAGTACAAGTTGACAAGTCGATAGACATTCCCCATTTGTACTGAGCACCTTCAAACTGTTGCTCTTCAAAAATGGAGAGAGAGTGTGGTGTGTGCCCAACATGGCTCGCAAATGCAGGGTCTTCATTGTATTGATCAAGGGTGCCCTCTCGGAATAGAAGAGGCAGTCTTTCTTGTGCACCTTTTCCGGGAGTTGTATTTACACCAAAGTGCATTTGTGTGGTCGCGAGATCATATGTTCCGTCACTCGCAACTACTTTTGCTGAAGTTGCCCAAGAGTTATCGCTTGTTCGAAGTGGGTACACATCTACACCTGCTCCAGAACAAACTCGTCCAGCAAATTTCCGTCCATACCCAAGTGGAAGAATGACCACATCATCTGCTGTTCCGGGAACTGGCAGTGCAGCGATTGTCACACTCTTATTACCAGCGGTAACTTTGAGCATATCACCTTGTTTGACGCCTAAGCCATCTGCGGTCTTTGGCGATATCAGTGCTGCATTATCCCATGTAAGTTTGGTAATCGTGTCTGGTAATTCTTGCATCCATCCATTGTTTGCGTGTCGCCCATCCCAAGTAGAGTTCGACGGAACAAAGCAAACCGTATAGCCAACACCGCCAACGACAGTGCCACCGTTTGGTGTTTTTCGATTTACTGGTGGTTTTTCAAGCATCGCTGTGTTTGCAACAACACCGTCGTGTACAGCTGTTCGCCATCTAGGATCCCAGTTGTCTGTCGACTTGCCAAAAGTGGTTTGCCTTACTAGGGAATGCCCATCCGTGTTCTCTTCACCTGCAAGGATTGCAAGAAATTCTATTGCACTTAGCCCATCAAAGAGTGGTTGAATGAGTGGTTGTCCAATGCAAACGGTTCCATCTGATGCCAACCCATCACCCCATGATTCAAGCCAGTGAGCTGAGTTGACGTGCCATTTGCACACTTTTGATGTTTCATCTTCTGTATGTGAGAGATGAATTGAGAACGGCAACGCTTTGATTGCACTTGCCATGTTCAAGTCCGCTGGTGCATCAAATGCTGGGTTGCCGCCAAGAACGATGACACCCTCAATTGATTTGTTTTGCATTGCAGCAGCAAGCTCTTGAATTGATGCATTATCACCAAAACTGCCCGAACGATATGAAACTGTTGTTCCAAGGGCACCCAGTTTTTCGTTTATGAGTGCTGCAAGGTAATGCACTGAAGCGGGCTGACTTGCGCCAGCAAGAACTAATCCATGTTTGCCTGCATGTTGTAAGTCCGTTACCAAACTGTCAGCCCAATCAAATTGTTCTTGGGTTAAGGTTGGAGCACCGTCGATAGACATGTCAACTTGAGCAATGACTTTTGCTATGTACGTCGCAACCGATGAAACAGCAGCAGGATTCATTGCGTTTCGTTCATCTGATTTTGCCCCGGTAACTGAAAGCGACGGCTCTGCAATCCAGACCCGATTCATCTTTCCATGTTTTACTGCTCGACCTTGTGCCCATCCCCTTGTATTTGGAACTTGCATTGGTCCAGCGCCAAGGAAGTCGGCGTCTAGTGAAACAATGACCGAAGCGTTTGCAATATCGTGCACCGGAATCCAGTTACCGCCAAAGGCACTGTTCAAGCCACTTCGCTGATTTGTGTTTGCTAGCGGAGCGTATTCAACCCACATCGCTTGCGGGTTTTTCTTCATAAACGCCCGTCGCATTCTGTCAAACGTTGGTGAACTAGAGGGTTCTGTTACAACCGCAATTCCCTTACCTTCTTTTGGAAGGTACGAGCCAATCCATTCTTTGAAAGCTGGGATTGAAGAATCTTTGCCTTCGTAGGTTGGTTTGCGACTCCTGTCTGGTTCGTATAAATCTAAAACAGAAGCTTGGGTAAATGCATCTGTTGCTCCCTTGCTATCTGGGTGGAGTGGGTTGCCCTCAATTTTCGTGGGACGGCCATCATTGCTCGTCACTAGTACGCCTTGGGAAACTCCGCCAAAATCAAAACAACTTGCATAGTGTTCTGGAATACCTGGCATTGTTCCTTCTGGACGGTGGGCATACGGAACGATGTGCTCCTTTGGCCACCTGCGACAACCAGAAACGCCAAGCCCAGCGAGTGCCATAGATGCACCCATAATTTTTAAGAAATGTCGACGGTCATCTCCTGTGGCAAGCAGTTCGCTTGCGCCATCTGGAAATTCGCCCTTCATTTTTGTTTGAAAATCTTCGCCAGCAACAACTTCGTCAAGTGATCGCCACCAAGTTTTACCATTTTTATGTGGTTCATTTAACGATGACATGTGGAGCAATCCTGTGATGGGTTCAAATTATTTAGCTTTCGCCATGACGCACTATCAGCAATACGTTCCGCCGCAGACATATCAAGTCCCCAATCAAGTTGGGTCACAAGATTTGGATTTCGAACATGTGGATCAGGGTTTCGGTGACACTGAAGACACCAACCCATACTAAGTGTTTCTTTTTGGTAGACCACTTCCATCGTGTCAACACGGCCGTGGCATTCAACACAACTCACACCACGAGTTACGTGTGCACTGTGATCGAAGTAAGAGTATTGAGCAAGATCGTGCACTCGGACCCACTCGATTGGATTTCCCGTTGTGTAACTTTCGTAGAGCGGTTGTAGGTTTTCACTTTGAGGATGAATTTGTGCGTGGCAATTCATACATGTTTCTGTTGGTGGGATTGCAGCGTGCGCGGTTTCTTCAACCGTATTGTGACAATACCTACAATCTAAACCAAGTTCACCTGCATGAAGTTGGTGGCTAAAGGGTATTGGTTGTTCTGGCATGTAACCAACGTCTGTTGCTTGCGGACTGAAACCATACGCAACAACAACCGCAATGTACAACGGTGTAGTTACACCAACGATAATAATTGCAGGGAGTGCAAGATTCGTCCAACGTGGAAATGTAAATCGTTGTTGAGTCATAAATGAGTTTCAGACCTTTTAGTTAAGTGGTCCATTTCCGTTCAAAAAGGGCTTACATGCGATGCAAAAATCTAGACCCAAACTGTCCAGGGACTAGAAAAAACAATGAAGCGGGATATCATAGTGTGGATGGCTCTATCAGCAAGTGAGATTGCATCTCAATTCACAAACATATCACACACAAAACGACCTTTTTGTCTTGTTTAGAGCGGTGGTATGTTGAAGAAACGTTGAGCGTTTGAATCTAGTTGGTGCTCAAAATCTTTGGAGTCAATGCCTTTCAACTTGGCCAAAAACGTAGCGGTGTGGACCACGTTTTTTGGTACATTCGGGCGCATTTTTCGAACTGGTTCTGGCGACAGGTATGGCGCATCGGTCTCGACCATTATTCTATCAAGAGGTACAAGTCGTGATGCAGCAGCAACTTCCATTGCATTCTTGTAGGTCACAACACCAGTAAAACTCACCATTGCGCCAATATCTAAAATCGGGTGAATATCTTTTTCCGATTCGGTGAAGCAGTGAAAGACAAACCGATTCCCTGCAAGTGAACTTGCTCGAAAAATAGGCAGTAAATCATCGACAGCTTTTCGGCAATGCACAATAATTGGACGATTATCGTCCTTTTTACTCTCAATAAGGGCGATATGCTCTTCTAGGAGTTGCTGCTGTAGCTCAAATTGTGGATCTGAATAATGTCGATCAAGCCCTAATTCACCCCAAGCTACACATTTTGCATCCATCGATGCTTCGTTAACAGCATTCCAGTTCCAATCACTATCTGCGTGCAATGGATGGATGCCAGAAGAAAAATAAACGTGCTCGTTGTGATGGGCAACTTGCCTTGCAACAAGGGCATCCTCACCATCAGTAGCAACTGTTATCAGAGTATGCACTCCAGCTCGTTTTGCATCTTCAATAACTTCTTCAACACGAGAAAGTAATTGTGAGTTTGTAAGGTGGCAATGAGTATCAATCATTTAAACGATTCCATATCGACTTTGGTCTATCTATGGAATCAACTTGTTCAAGTGGAATAAGAAGCGCTTTGCTTTCTTCCATTTCAACCTGCAACTGGCTTCCCTCTTCTAAGTCGCCCTCAAGTACACAACGTAATCGGAGGGTCCACACATTTGGAGTCATCCTATGAGGATCACCGGCAGTTCCAAGCATCCAAGAATCTGTCTCAACAATCACATGATCTGGCGAAATAAACGTTGGTAGCGGAGGACTCGATAATTCAAACCACTCCACACTAAGAACGCTAATCGTACCCTCTTCCATGCCATCAACAACCTTGATGGTCGGCGGAAGTGACCTCATTCGCTGTATAAATCTGCCAGAGCCTTCAATATGAAGAACAACAACCTCCCCCGTTTCAAACACAAGCCGCACCTTTGAACTGCGGTATCGGCTCCGCTGTAATTTTAGTGTAACTGGAACAGCCAACACTTCCCCATCAGGAACTGGCTTCGTTGGCCAATCGGCTGTTGTGCACCCACAAGATGGCACTGCACTCTTCAACTGAAGCGTGTGCCCACTGGCGTTCGTAAAAAGAAAAGTGTGTTCCAAAACTGTGTGCGGGCGAGTAATAGGTACTACTCCGAAATCAAACGACTTTTCACCTTTTAGAGAGGAACTAAAGAAACCAAGGGAATAACTCAAAATCAGGGTGATAACCAGCAGACATACAATCACGACCACGCTCAACACTATATGTATGCTCTGCTTTCTCATGTAAAAAGGCATTTTACTCTGAACAATGTAATGTTGCCCTGCCAATTCGGCACGATGACCCCCATTTAAAGCACAAATAACCAAAGATGTTCGGCATCAGTCTTGTACCTATGATGTGAACTATGAATATGGATAAATTTACTACGCTCGCACAACAATCCCTCTCAGAAGCCCTTTCAATTGCAACCACAATGCAACACGCAGAACTTGCTCCATTGCATCTGCTCAGTTCTTTACTTGCAGATGAAGGTGGTATTGCAAAGTCCATCATCAATCGAGCCGGTGGAGATGCTTCAAGGGTTTCCGAACTCGCTATGGCACAACTTAACCGTATGCCCACAGTCTCGGGAACACAACCACAAACCTCCCCAGCGGTAATGAGCATATTACAAAATGCGATGAACACGGCCCAAACTATGGGAGATTCCCATACAACCGTAGAACACCTCTTACTTACACTTGCAAACGACAAAAGTTATGCCAAAGAAGTGCTTGATTTAGGTGGAGTCACAAAAACATCTCTAAAAAATACAATAGATACAATTCGAAGAGAATCTGGAGTCGTAAATGTGACCGATGCAGGTGGGGACACACAGTTTGAAGCATTATCAAAATATGGCATAGACCTGAACGAACTTGCACGCACAGGAAAACTTGACCCTGTCATTGGTAGAGATGAAGAAATTCGTCGTTGCATGCAAGTTCTTAGCCGCCGTTCAAAAAATAATCCGGTTCTTATTGGCGAACCCGGTGTTGGTAAAACTGCAATTGCTGAGGGGCTAGCTCAACGAATCGTAAATAATGATTGCCCATCAAGCATGCGAGAGTCAACCATTATTGCCCTAGATGTTGGACAGCTTCTCGCTGGTGCAAAGTTTCGGGGTGAATTTGAAGAACGGCTTAAGGCAGTTCTTCGAGAAGTTACAGCAAGTGAAGGAAAAATAATTCTCTTTATTGATGAGCTTCACACAATTGTTGGCGCAGGTGCAGCCGAAGGAGCTATCAGTGCAGGGAACTTGCTTAAACCAGCACTAGCACGCGGAGATTTACGGTGTATCGGTGCAACTACACTTGATGAATTTCGCAAACACATTGAAAAAGATGCCGCATTTGAACGCCGCTTCCAGCCAATCGTAGTTGACCAACCTACAGTCGAAGAAACCGTTGCTATTTTGCGAGGATTAAAACCGCGATACGAAGCACACCACGGTGTTCGGATTCAAGATGGCGCAATTGTTGCTGCAGCAAAATTAAGCCAACGCTACATTGCTGATCGTTTTTTACCAGACAAAGCTATTGATTTACTTGACGAAGCCTCAAGCCGTTTATGTTTAGAAAATGATTCGATACCAACTGAATTGGATGAATTGAGAAGGCGAATATTACAACTAGAAATTGAACGTGAAGCTCTTAAAATTGAAACCGATTCTGATTCGCTTGAACGCCTAAAAAAGGTTGAAGCAGAAATTGCTGAACTTAGTGAGCAGAATATTGAAATCACTGCTCGTTGGGATGTTGAAAAGGCAGAGCTCGATGAAATTCGCGCAACAAAAACAGAAATTGATGCAAAACAAACTGAGTTAACTCAAGCGCAGAGGAGAGGGAATCTTGAAGGCGCTGCAAAAATTCAATATGGCGAAATCCCAAAACTTGAATCGCGATTAAATGAAGCTGAAGAAAAACTTAAAGAACGAAGAGAACGTGGATTAAATATGGTACGCGAGGAAGTTGATGCTGAACAAATTGCAGAAGTCGTTGCGCGATGGACTGGCATTCCCACATCACGGCTGACCGAAGGGGAAATAGAAAAATTATTGAACATGGAATCTGTTCTTAAACAACGAGTTGTCGGGCAAGAAGAAGCGCTCGCAGCTGTTTCTGAAGCTGTTCGCCGAAACCGTGCAGGTCTAAGCGAGGAATCAAAACCAATTGGCTCGTTTTTATTCCTAGGACCAACTGGCGTTGGGAAAACAGAACTTTGTAAAGCCCTTGCTGAATTTTTGTTTGATACCGAGGATGCAATGGTTCGGATTGACATGAGTGAATACATGGAACAGCATGCTGTTGCACGATTAATTGGTGCACCCCCAGGATATGTTGGATATGAAGAAGGTGGACGTTTAACAGAAGCGGTGCGACGAAGACCGTACTCCGTCATTTTGTTCGATGAAATGGAAAAGGCACATGAAGATGTTTCGAACGTTTTACTTCAGGTACTTGATGATGGTCACCTCACCGATGGGCATGGACGCACAGTCGACTTTAAAAACACTATTGTCGTCATGACAAGTAACCTAGGTTCCTCAGAACTTCTGACTATGTCTACGAGTGGTGCTTCTCAAGATGAGATTAAAGAAAGTGTGCTTGGCATTCTAAAGCGAAGCATGAGACCAGAACTAATCAATCGTATTGATGACACTATCGTGTTCCACCAACTTACTCAAGAGCAACTTGGTGGCATCGTTGAAATTCAACTTCGACATCTTAAAACCAGACTTGCGGATCGAGGAATCTCGCTAATAGTTAGTGATGAGGCGACCGCAGCCCTTTGTGAAGAAGGTTACGATCCACAATTCGGCGCTCGACCATTAAAGAGAGTGATTCAACATAAGCTTGAAAATGCTATCGCTCTTGGGATCCTTCAAGGCGATTATGAAGCCGGCGATACGATTGAAGTTGGGTATTCGGGAGACAATTTGGTGTTCTCAAAGATTGATAGCACACCATGTTCGACGGTTTAATCAAAGTAGTCGTACAATCCTCGTATGACACTACTTTGCAAGACTGCTGGCGAATCACACGGACCTTGCGGAATCGCTTTGATTGAGGGACTTCCTGCTGGGCTTTCACTTGATACTTCCTTTATCAATAACGAACTTAAAAGACGCCAAGGTGGGTATGGTCGAGGAGGGAGACAAAAAATTGAACACGATGAAGTCGTGTTTCTTGCTGGTGTTCGAAACGGATTAACAACCGGAGCACCACTTGTTATTCAAATTGCAAATAATGATAGCCGACTTGATGATGCAGAAACTACCCCTCCGATACATCGACCAAGGCCGGGGCATGCTGATCTTGCTGGCGCAGTCAAGTGGCTAACAAACGATTGTCGTAACACTCTTGAGCGTGCAAGTGCGAGGGAAACTGCTGCTAGAACTGCGGCTGGTGCTGTTGCAAGATGTTTACTTCGTGAATTCGACATTGAGGTGTTCGGATTCGTTAGAGCGATGCTAGATGCACACGCTCCTACAGAAGTAACAATGGAAAACTGGAAGATGGTTCGAGACGAGCGGGATAACTCTGATGTGTATTGCCCTGATGATGCCACTTGCAAAGAAATTATTTCACAAATTCGAACAGCAAAAAAAGAACAAGATACGGTCGGAGGTTTGTGCGAAACACATGTATTTGGTTGTCCAATAGGATTGGGGTCTTGCTGTTCGTGGCAAGAAAAATTAGACGCAAAACTCGCCGGTGCCGTGATGGGCATCCAAGCATTTAAATCTGTTGAGATTGGATTGGGCGCGCAGTGCGGGCACCGAATGGGCTCGCAAGTACACGATGCTATTACTTATGAGGCTAATAAAATTCAAGACAGCCACTTCGGGTTTACGCGTCCCTCAAATCATGCCGGTGGTATTGAGGGTGGCATGAGTAACGGAATGCCAATAGTTGTTCGTGGAACAATGAAACCAATAGCAACTCTCTTGCAGGGTATGGACAGTGTTGACTTGCAAAGCGGCGAGAGCGTGCGTAGTGATTATGAAAGATCAGACGTTTGCGCATTACCAGCGGCAAGTGTAGTCATGGAAAACGTTGTTGGTTTTGAAATCGCCGCAGCATTCCTCGAGTCGTTTAGCGGAGCAACTATGGAAATGGTTCGCACATCTTACGATACCTATTGTGAAGCTGCTCGAAAGATTATTCCATCATGACGTTACTTATTGCGTCGGTTCACGGAGCAATTCCTGAAAAACTCGACGGCGCAGATTTTCTTGAAATTCGCATTGACGGGATGGAAACAGAAGAATGCATCGAACAGTTGCCTTCTATTCTCAAAGCATCACCGCTTCCAACGGTTCTAACTTGTCGAAGTGTAGATGAGGGTGGGATGTTTGAAGGCGAAGAAGAAGAACGCTTTGCGATGTATCAAGTTGCGCTGCAATCTGACTCGCCACCAAAATATATTGATATTGAACATGAATCGCTCACTCGGCATCCACTTTTACTCGATTCAGTAAAAACAGAAACTACAGGAATTATTTTGTCATGGCACGACATGAAAGGTAGGCCCCCAGATTTATTGCAACGAGCAGCCGCTATGCAAGACGTTCCTAGAGTTGACATTGTAAAGATGGTGTGGCGAGCACGTTCAATCCGTGACAATCTTGAAGCATTTGATTTGTTACAGTCACGTCAACAGCCAATGATTGCGATGTGTATGGGCGAATATGGAATTATGAGTCGGGTGCTTGCTCCAAAATTTGGAGGGTTCGCAACATACGCTGCGGTTGAAGGGCTAGAACCAACTGCATCGGGTCAACCAACGGTTCAAGAATTGCGCTCGAAATATAGTTTCGACACGATAGATGCCAACACCAAGGTTTATGGAGTCATAGGTGACAACGTGGCGCATTCTGCAAGCCCTATGTTTCATAATGCTGCATTCCAAGCGGCAAATAAAAACGCTGTGTATCTTCCATTACTAATTCCACGGGGTTGGGAACATCTTAAAGCGTCACTTAGTGAATTACAAAAATATAAAGCATTAGACTTTTCTGGAGCAAGCGTTACTATTCCCCACAAGGAAGAGATGATAAAGCTCGCAACTTCGTGCGACGAAATCAGCACAACTGTTGGCGCCGCCAATACGATTACCATCCAGAATGATTCAATACACGCAAACAATACAGATGTGTCTGCACTCTTGGCGCTTTGCAAAGAAGCATCAAATATTTTAATTCTCGGTGGTGGCGGAGTTGCCCGCGCGGCTATCGTCGCCGCAAAAAACCTCGGTTGCGAAGTGTTCATTGCGACACGCCGTACTGAACAATCTAAGTCTCTTGCAATAGAGTTTTGTTGCAAAGTTGCAAGTGAAGAAACAAAAAACATTGACACCGTTATAAATTGCACCCCAGTTGGCATGGCGGGTGGAAATGATCCAAACGGAAACTCTCTACACACACTTGCCCCGTGGTTTACACTTGATTCCTCTATAAGCGTCCTCGACACTGTATACAAGCCTAAAACCACGCCACTGCTCGCTATGGCTGAAGCTGCTAGCTGCCCAATCATTCATGGGGAAGAAATGTTTCGTTTGCAAGCAGTAGCACAACAAGAAATCTGGCAACAAACCTAACCTATTCTGGCTCAGAGCCAGAATTATTTCAAGTTGAACAATGCTAAGACATCGGAAGCTGAAACAAATGGTGTTTCAGCTTGAATACGAACTATTCCAAACGGTGCCCTGATATCTATGCCTAGGGAATCAACCCCAACCACAAACGGATCTGATACTTCGACATTTGTTTTCGAGGCACACACCAAACGAATCGTGTCTTTATTCTTATTTAACTTCTTGCACAATGAGACTTCATCTTCAGCCAACAAATTTTCTCTAGTAAGTGTTTCCCCATCAATAAACATTTCGTGATATCGAGCTGCATCTATGTCTACAATCGCCCACTGTGTGTCTGGTGGTACTCCGTGATATACCTGCCACCGATCTGCAAGAGTTCCATCATCTCCATTCTCTAAAAATTGGTTTAATGAAACATGCATCTCCATACAATCTTCCGCGTACTCGGGAACAAACATAATCGTATCGCACGGCTGCAACATCGCAACCATTGCAGAAATAACGAGCCGTCCATCAGGAGCAACAATATATGAAATATCTTGGCTATTTTCTCCGAACCGTAACGTCGCAGTTGAGTTGCTTCGCAAAAAAGCCCAAGCAGCATCGCTGGCCTTGTGTTCATCATACTGATCCATAGCTATTGTTTACGCATTGCCTTTTCAATAGCAACAACTGATTTTGGAATATGCTGCGACAAGTTTTTGTGTCCTTTTGCAGTCACCACGATATCGTCCTCGATGCGAATACCAATTGCTTCATCGGGCAAGTAAATACCTGGCTCAATCGTGATTACAGCTCCAGATTTAAGCGGTGCCATCGGGCCACAATGATCATGCGTTTCTAACCCCAAATGGTGACCAATACTATGAATAAAATTATCGCCATACCCCGCCTTTACAATAACTGCTCGAGCCACCGCATCGAGTTCACCCAAAGTAACACCAGGCTTCACTGATTTAATCGCACTCTCCTGCGCTCTTAGAACAATTTCATACACTTCTTTTTGTCGCTTAGTAAATTTTCCTGAAACTGGGACAGTGCGCGAAATATCGGCACCATACCCAGCATGAAATGCTCCGGAATCAATGCACACTACGTCTCCATCAGTAAGGTCGTTGCAATTTTCTTTGTAATGCAACACTGTGCTATTTATTCCACCACCAACAATTGGAGGAAACGCACTTCCACGACCGCCTGCCATCGCATAGCCATGTTCTAATGTTGCTTGAACTTGATATTCGTTTACACCCTCTTCTAAAAATAAGAATGCATCTGCAAACCCCTTCGCTGTCATGTTTACTGCTTCTTGGATTGTCTTTATCTCAGAAGCAGACTTCACGCTTCTCAAGTTTGGAATTACTCCAGATTTATCAATGAGTTCACCTTGCCCAGAACGTGCAAGGACCTTGTTCCACAATTCAACATCTTTTGAAACTGGTTGATCTATGTTCGCGTGAGGCATCAACGTTGCAAATTGTGTATTTCTTGAGGCCACATCTTCAAGCACAAGGGCAAGGGAGCGTGTACGCATGATGGTTGTAAACCCGGTTGATTCGCGAAGTACACTCCCTAAGGGTTTTCTAAACCCGTCCCATTGTTCAAGTTCGGGATCTCTCGCTTGTAGAAATAAAACCGATTGGCGAGATTTTGTAGGATTTTTAGAATCCAACAACAACATCGCACCTGGCTCATTTGTTATGCCAGTTAGATATTCAAAATGTGCATGAGGTCGCCACGTAGTACTTAATTCGCCATCGCTAGTCCCAGCAAAAACTATGCCCACAGCACCATTTAATGCTTTTAATACTTGTGATCGCCTCTTAGTGTATTCTTTTAATGGAATCATCACCGAGTTTCTTTCAATTGAGAAACAACATCGGTGCTACTTCTGCCGGGCCGTTCCGACAGTAGTTGAATTTCGATACCAAGTTCTTTCAACAAATTGTATTCGTTAATTTCTTCTGGAACATAATCTCCACCCTTAACATATAAATCTGGACAAACACTCTTAATAAGTTCACTTGCAGTTGGCTCTTCAAACTGAATGATATAACTCACGCATTGTAATTCTGCAAGAATATCCATACGTTCATCAGCAGTATAAATCGGGCGGCCTTCACCCTTTTGCAAAGCAACTTGCTCATCGCTATTCACCCCAACTATTAAGATGTCTCCAAGTTTTGCGGCTTCTCGCAAGTAAGAAACATGGCCTGCATGAATTACATCGAAGCAACCGTTCGTAAGAACAACTCGTTGACCAATCTCTTTTGCTGCTGCGATTTCAATTGCAAGATCTTCCGAAGAACGAATTTTTCCATTGCAATCCGCTTGCATTGAGAGCAACTCTTTATGAATTTGCGACATTGGAATTGGAGTTGCACCAAACTTTTCAACCTCAAGACCCGCGGCAACATTTGCTAATTCAACACATTCTTTCCAATCAAGACGCCCACCACGACCAACAGCTATTGCGGCTAAAACAATATCGCCAGCACCCGTCACATCGTATACAGATCGTGCACGAGTTGGAACATGTATTGCTTTTTGACCATTTTCCTTCAACACCGCTCCGTGACGATCTAGAGTAACAACTGCTGCATGCATGTGTAATGATTCGCACATCGTTGTAGCAAGAGTTGCTGCACCTTCAAGAGGGTTCGCGTCATCTAATCTACTACCAGTTGCTTTTTCCGCTTCGGTTCGGTTTGGCGTAATTGCTGTTGCACCCGCATATTTTGAATAATCTTCGATGCCAGCAGGGTCGACAATAACTTCTACTCCTGCATCTTTGCAGTGTTCAATAATACGGACGCATATTGCTTCAGCTACTACTCCTTTTCCATAATCTTCAATGCAAACAACGTCAAACTTATTTATTATTTCATTTAGTTTGCTTATCAATACTTCGGCATGCTCGCTTTTCAACGGCTCCCTAGATTCGTGATCAACCCTAAACATCTTTTGTGGGTGGCGATGTTGGGCGAGACCAACAATACTTCGTTTCACTGTGGTTGGGCGATCTTCAACTCGTAATATATTTGATGAATCAATTCCTTCTGAAGCAAGTAATTGTATTAACAGCTCCCCCTCCTTATCGTTTCCAACCACACCCAAACACTCAACACTGGCATTCATTGCTACGAGACACCTTGCAACATTCGCGGCCCCACCAAGTCGAGATTGTACGGATCGAACTTCAAGTACGGGAACTGGAGAATCTGGGCTTAACCGCTCAGCATCACCTGAGACAGTTTCGTCTAGCATCAAGTCACCAATGACGAGAATTGAGGGTCTTTGAATTTGCAATACTTTTGTAAGAAGGTCGCTCATATGTTCATCGTATCTTGAATACGCTTAGAAGTTTGGCTTCTAGTGCCTGAGCCCCGTCCACGACCTCTAATTCAAGGGTTGGAACAATTATTGGACATTGCAATGATTTCAAATCAATGACATCTTTTGCTTTTACCCAATCTTTGAGAGTCATAACAATGGCATCAACTTTTGGAGAGATTGTGGTTAATTCAGCAATTTCTTCGTTTGAAAACGGTTGGTGATCACCAGCATCCATCTGGGAAGATATTTTTGCCCCGAGCCGAACAAGCGCTTCAATGACCGAGCCGGGATAACCAATTCCCAAGCGTACGGCAACGGAACGACCTGTTAACCAATCGAGAGTTTTGATATAAGTTCCAGTTTCATCATGCAATTCGAGACCTGACCAGTGATGTGTAGTCCAAGCAACAGGTGGGTAACCAGAAACATTTTCAACAACTTGAGCAAAGTCTGGATTTATTCTTTGAGCATGGCTAACAACCACAGCATCTGCACGTTTCAAACCAATAACTGGTTCTCGTAGCCAACCAGCAGGAAGCATTCGTTGTTTGAATGGATCACGCAAATAATCCATCACAACAATATCTAAGTCTCGAGCAATTCGTCTATGCTGAAAACCATCATCCATCACAAAACAATCAGCTTCACCTCCATTTGCAATATATTCGTTTACCGTTTCCACTCGGTCGGCTCCAACAATTACTTCAATGTCATGGAGTCGCTGCCGGTATTCCACCGCTTCATCCGCACATTCTAGCTCGACAGCTGCATAACCACGCATCACAATCGCTGGGTTGTGGCCATGTTTTCTTAATCGACGAACAATCCAAGTTACAAGCGGGGTTTTGCCTGTGCCGCCAACCGTAAGGTTTCCGACTGCAATCACGGGGCGACCAACCGTGTGTACATTTTTCCCTCGATCGTAATAACAATTACGGATACCTACAATTTTTCCATACAACCACGATGCAGGTATTGCAAAAAAATCTAACCAACTCGGAAGAGGGGTTCGCATTAATCTCTATCCCGAGCCAGTTCTTGTTGAATTCTGTTCATTGGTAATCCCATAACATTTGTCGGGTCGCCTACACAAACAATTGGCCAACCAGCATCAACTCGATCACTAAGATTGTATCCTCCAGCCTTGCCCTCCCAATTCGAAGTACGAAGATATTTTTCAATTTCTTCATCATCAATCGAGCCAATTGTAATTTCGGAACTCTCGTAACCACAACTCAAGCATAGTTGATTTAATGAAGAAAGACACCAACCGGTGAGAACATCGTGAGTTCGATTCAGCATCGAGTGCAACATATCTCTTGCTTCTTCTTCACTTTTTGGTTGGCCGAGAATTTGCCCATCAATAACACACACGGTGTCTGCAGCCAAAACTGTTCCACTGTTTTTTTCGAGTCGTTGTGCCACATTCTGTGCTTTCAAAACAGATAGCGATTGCACCCATCGCTCTACTGACATTGTTCCACATGTAAAAACGCCATCATCACAGCGTGGAGGAGAAGAAATAACCTCTATTCCACTTTCTTTAAGAAGTTTCTCCCGCCTAGGAGATGTGCTTGCCAAAAAGAGGGGTTGTTCCCATTGAATCATTCATTGTCCTGTCTACAAATAGTTTCAATTCGTTCAATGACTTCTTGAATATCTATCTGTTGCATTAGTTGGTTACCAGCACAATCACGGTAATTCACCGCACCATAATCTACATTTGCAGCAACAGTAGATTTGTCACATTTATATGGTCCAACCTTACTTGGGTCGGTAGGACCAAACAACCCAACACACGGCCTATTAAAACCAACAGCAATGTGAAGCGCTGCCGAATCGTTTGCAACTACGATGGTCGAGGAGGCGATAACTGCCATCAAGCGTCCAATTGTCATTTCTGGCATAACATTAATAGTCTTATCGAGCTCAAGTAACGGCGCAATTTGATCCTCTTCGTTAGGTGCACCAACAACCACAACCTGCATTCCTTTTTCCATAAAATGTGCTGCAAGAGAAACAAATCTCTCAACGGGCCACTGCTTACTTTTCCAACGAGAGGTTGGAGCGAGGACAGCATATGTTGTAACACTGTTTTTTTCTTTGAATGATTCCCACCACAACTCGTCCCGCTTATGCGTATAAAGTTGCATGTCAGTAATTGATGGTGCTCCAGCAGCCTCACTTAACGCGAGCATTTGGTCCACCGTATGTTTGCAATTGACTTGTACTTTTTTTGTATATCCAAGCCATCCAAACTCTCTGGCTGATGCCAAGCCAATTCGTACTGCTGCGTGAGTTGCCCACGTAAATATTCCGCTGCGACCTAAACCTTGTCCATCAATTACAAGGTCGTATTTCTTCGATTTTAAGACTCGAAGAAATCTTAATGTCAACAATAAACCTTTTGGTGTATACCATCGCCTCATTTCCTGCCGTTGGAATGGAATGACGTTTTCTATTGCTGGGTGGGCTGAAACCGCATCTAAAAATTCTGTTTGCACAAGCCAATCAATCGATGTCTCTGGCCACCGTTTTTTAAGGCTTGTAACAACAGGAACGCTACGGCACACATCGCCAAGAGCACTAGGCCGTATAAATAAGATGCGTTTTGGGGTATTACAAGACATGTGAATGTGCATCGTACCTTGCCAATCATTCTGCTGAAAATAGATATTCCTCGGATGTTCGACTTGACAGATGCCCTTTTGGGAACAATAGTCTACTCGGAGCATTATTCGAAGATGGCCGAAGACCAAAAAAACCAGATAGATAATGAAAACAAACCAAGTACCCGGAGTGGAGGTTCTTCAAACTCCAATGGTGATCGCAGTGGTAGCCCAGGCGCTTCAACATTTGGGTTTGAAACAATTCTTGGAAAACTTGTGGTTGACAACGGGCTTGTTACTCCAGAAGAACTGAGCGAGTGCTCGGCGCTGTTGCAGGATTCTGATGGGCAGGCAACTGGCCACACGCTCGCTGACATTTTAGTGAATCATGAATTTTTAACACGTCGCCAACTTGATCGTCTTCAAACGGATTTTGATACTCGAAAGTCGACACAAAGGATTCAGGGTTATCGAATTATCCGAAAACTTGGAGCGGGTGCAATGGCCACGGTTTTTCTTGCACAACAAGAAAGTCTTGATAGACCTGTTGCAATTAAAGTATTGCCAAAGACGTTTTCTGAGAATGAAGATTTTCTCCTACGGTTTTACAAAGAAGGTCGAGCTGCTGCAAAGTTAAATGACGCTAATATTGTGCAGGCGTACGACGTTGGTCAGTCTGGGGAATACCATTACTTTGTAATGGAATATGTTGATGGGACAACTGTTCACGACCTTATTGTTGAAAAAAAGAAACTGACCGAACAAGAGGCAATGCCCATTATTCGACAAGTAGCAAAAGCTCTTCAACACGCTCATCAACGTGGCTTCATCCACCGAGATATCAAGCCTAAAAATATTATGATTGCTAAGAATGGTGATGTAAAACTTGCAGACCTTGGGTTGGCACGTGCGTTAAATGATCGCGAAGCCGCAGAAGCAGAAGCTGGGCGTGCGTATGGCACTCCATATTACATTAGCCCGGAGCAAATCCGAGGGAAAAAAGAAATTACACCTGCTGCTGACCTGTATGGTTTAGGTGCAACGCTTTACCACATGGTGACTGGCAATGTTCCATTCCCTGGCAAAAACCCATCTGATGTTATGCATCGCCATTTGAAAAAGAAGCTTGTTCCTCCTGACCATATCAACTCGACATTGTCACCAGGTTTTTCACAAATTATCGAAATGATGATGGCGAAAGATCTTTCTCAGAGGTATCAAAACGCCACCGATTTTATTGAAGATTTGGATGCTGTTGCCGCTGGGGGTTCGCCTCAGTTTGCACAACCTACATTAGACTTTGCAAAACTTGCCGAAGTTGCAAAATCTTCCTCAGCACATGCTCCTGTTGCTCAGTCAAAGGGACATATTACTTTAAAGAATTCTTTGGAATCCTGGCTACCAACAATTATTGTTGCTGGCGCCATAAGTTTTCTTCTTAATCTAGTATTACTCATACTACTTATTACGTAGCAATCGTACTAAGTCAAGAACAACATTTTTGTTGTTCTCTTGCGTTCCAATCCGAAAGAAAGGCTTCAAGCCCCTTATCTGTGAGTGGATGATTCATCATTTGACTGATTACTTTGAATGGAACAGTCACAACATCAGAACCAACAAGCGCACACTGCACAAGGTGCAATGGGTGGCGTATGGAAGCAGAGAGAATTTTGGTTTCAAATCCAAAGTTGTCATAAATCGTTCGGATTTGAGAAATAAGTTCCATACCATCTCCACCGATGTCATCAATTCGACCAAGGAATGGGCTGACTAAAAATGCGCCTGCCTTTGCAACCATCAGTGCTTGAAGTGGCTGAAAACATAATGTCATATTCACTCGCACACCTCGATCAGAAAGAGTTTTGCATGCCTTCAAACCATCCACTGTGCAAGGCAGTTTTATGACAATATTATTAGCGATTTTTAAGAGTTCATTTGCTTCTGCAACCATGCCTTCATGTTCAAGTGCTACAACTTCAGCGCTTACTGGCCCACTGACAACATCACAAATTTCAGCCATTCGATCATGAAAATCAACGCCCTCTTTTGCAATCAAGCTCGGGTTTGTAGTTACACCGTCTAGGACACCAAGAGCTGCTGCCTCGCGGATTTCATCGATATTTGCCGTGTCTATATATAGTTCCATATCGGAATCATACCCTCGTCTACCTCTGAGGTCACCTCTGTGGCTTCCTCTGTGTTTACCTCTGAGGTCACCTCTGTGGCTTCCTCTGTGTTTACCTCTGTGGCTTCCTCTGTGTTTACCTCTGAGGTCACCTCTGTGGCAACCTCTGTGTTTACCTCTGAGGCAACCTCTGTGTTTACCTCTGAGGCAACCTCTGTGTTTACCTCTGAGGTCACCTCTGTGGCAACCTCTGTGTTTACCTCTGA
>JACKQG010000814.1_pt1 | contig 44151 bp, 33 predicted proteins | sample 8237621 | NCBI WGS metagenome assembly JACKQG01 (sample SAMN15677084, study PRJNA649215) | marine metagenome | biome: marine; feature: Black Sea; material: saline water; isolation source: suspended particulate matter (SPM) from the Black Sea western gyre | collected 2013-06-09/2013-06-10 | depth... | reverse complement strand
GGGCGGCGGGGCGGGAGGCGACGGGGCTGACGCGGCACAGTGCCTGGCCACCAGAGATCAACGCGCCGATCGCAACCCCGGGTGCCTGTTGATCATGACCGGTGGCGAGCCGCTGTTCAGGCCGGACCTCCACGAGCTCACACGCGCTGCCTCGGACAGGGGCATGACCGTGGTGCTGGGAAGCAACGGCACGCTGATCGATCGCTCGGTTGCCCGCGGTCTGGCCGCCGCCGGGGTGTCGGGCGTGGGCATCAGCCTCGATTCGTTGGCGCAACCCGGGCTGCATGACCGGTTCCGTGGTTGTTCCGGGGCTTGGCAGTCGGCCGTCGACGGCATGAAAGCCTGCCGCGACGAGGGCCTGGACTTTCTCGTGCAGACCTCGGTCTTTTCCTGGAATCGCGACGAGCTGGCGACCATGGCCGACTACGTGGCCGACCTGGGCGCTACATCCTGGAACGTGTATTTCCTGGTCTGCACCGGGCGCGGCCAGGGCCTGACCGATCTTCCGGCGGCCGAGTACGAGCTGGTGCTGGCCGAGCTGGCCGTTTTGCGGCAGCGCATAGCCGACCGGACGATGTTGGTGCCCCGGTGCGCGCCGCAGTTCAAGCGCGTGGCCGACGGGCAGGCGGCGGGTACCCTGCCCACCTTCGACAGCGGTTGCCCGGCAGCCGGCCACTACCTGCGCATTGATCCGCGTGGCCGTGTAACGCCTTGCCCGTACATACCCATCGAGGCTGGTCGTATTGAACCAGGAGGCCTGGCCGCGGCGTGGTACGAGTCGCCCTTGTTTGCGAGCTTGAGGAATCGCAGCCTGCTCGGTGGTCGTTGTGGGCGCTGCGAGTGGCGTGATGCCTGCGGCGGTTGCCGTGCGCGCGCGCTGGCGAGCGGGGGCGAGCTTATGGCCGAGGACCCGGCTTGCGCTTACCAGCCGGGTGGCGGGAGCAGTACGTTACCCGTCGGCGATGCCTTGTACTCTCGTGAGGCCAGAACGACCATGCCGTGGAGCGAGGAGGCCAGGGATCGCTTGCAGCGCATACCGTCCTTCGTGCGTGGCCTGGTGGTGGAGCGGGTTGAAAGACAGGCCCGCGGGCGCGGTGTGAGCATGGTTACTTCCGACATGTTGCGCCGCCAACGTCCATCGTTGGCGGCCGTACTACGACGCTGATCCTTCGTCGCCGGTCGCCGCGCAGGTTCCTAGCTGAGGAGGTCTTCGCCGGGGAGCCCCAGGCGCGCGCGCCCAGGCCTCGTGTCCGCCATCGAGGTCGGCCACCACGTGGGCCGAGATAGTCTGTGCGTCGCGCACCGCGCGTTGCAGCGGGTCGGCGAGCATGATGGACCCGGCGCCCGCTGCCGGTTGAAGGCGGGCGGTGGCTCGGGCGCAGGCCTGTATGGCCCAGGCTGCGTCGCGGCGGTAGCGCGCACGCTGCTGTTCATTCGAGCGGCGTCCGGCCAGCGTGTCGGCGGTCATTTCGTCGAGGTCACGCAGCACCAGCAGCTCGGCCACGTCGACTTCACTCGCGGACTCCGAGAAGCGCAGTTGCGCGGCCACCTGCCGGTCGTTGTCCTTGAAACTACCCTCCCTGAGCTTGCCCTTCAGGCGTTGCTCGAATCGGTCGAGTGCGCCCAGCGCTATTCCCATGGCCACGCCGGCCAGGCCCAGGGTCGCCACCGAGCTGCCGGGCAGTCCGGCCGACAGGCGTCCGTCGTCCCGCCGGTCGCCACCGCCCGCGCGCACGGTGCCCGGTACGACCGCCATCACGTGGCTGTCGGCTATGACCGCGTCGTTGATGACGACCTGCTTGCTGCCCGTGCCGCAAAGGCCGGCCGTGTGCCAGTTGTCGACGATAGAGAACTGGTCGCGCCGCAGCGCGAAGCTGGCCACCGGCGGGTCGCCCTCGCGCGGGTCGTTGATGACGGCTGCAAAGAGTCCGAAGTCGGCGTGGTCGCAGGTGCTGGCAAAGTTCCACGCGCCCGTCAGTCGCCAGCCGTCGCTGGCCCTGGTGGCCGTGCCGCTGGGCATGAACACGCCGCAGATCACAGGGTCAGGGCGTTCGGCGAATATTTCGTCGCGCGCGGCTTGCGGAAAACCCGAGGCGAGGTCGGTGTGCAGTGTGCATATGGCCAGGCACCAGCCGCTGCTGCCGCAGGCCCGCGCTATCTCGCGCGAGGTTTCTATCACCGTGCCTATCTCCAGCCCGTAGCCACCGTAAGCCGGCGCCACCAACGCGCGCAACAGCCCGGCGCGGCGGAAGTCGACTATGGTTTCGGCCGGCAGTCTGCGTTGAGTTTCGCAGTCGGCGGCGCGCTCGGCGATGGCCGGCGCGATTTCGCGGGCTGCCGCCACCAGTTGTTCGCGGGTTTGAGCAGCCGTGTGGGCGGTGGCCATCAGTTGGATTCCCCGGCCATGGCCTCGACCTGTTCGCGTACGAGCTCACCGTTGGAGTGGATGAGTTCAACTATTTCGGGTGGTACCCAGGTGGTGACTGCCTCGGCAAAAGAGGGGCGGGCGCGAACGCGATCGTACCACTCGGCCAGGCGCGGGCGCCGGTCGGGCGAAAGCAGTGAGCCGAGTGCCAGGTTGTCTACCCGCAGCACGCAGGGCAGCACGCAGGCTTCGGCCAGGCTCCAGTGCTCACCGGCGAGCCAGTCGGCGTGTTCGAGCGCTTCGTCTACGCGGTCGAGCAGGCCCACAACCGTGGCTACCGCGCCAGGGATGAGAGGAGATTCTACTCCGTGCTCGATGATGGAGAGCAGCCCTTCGCGCTTGGCCGGCTCGGGTACCTGCTGGAGTCTTTTCTTGAACTCTCCAGGGTTGCCGGCGAGTATGACCGGCCGCATGCCTATGGCGTAGGTCAGGACGCCTATGGCAACGTGGATTTTTTCGTCGAGGAGCTTGGTCCAGGCGCGCATGGCGTGGCGTTGGTCGGCCGCTGCGGGTCGCAACGGGGGGTCGGGATACGCGTCGTCGAGGTACTCGTTGATGAGCGTAGACTCGACTAATATTTTGCCGTCATCGACCAGCGTGGGCACCACGTGACCGGGGTTGAGCAGTACGTAATCGGGATCGTGTTGCTGGCCCGCGAGCAGGTCAACCTCGCGGCTGGTCCACTCCAGTTCTTTTTCGGCCAGTACAAGGCGCACCTTGACCGAGCACGTTGACACGCGGGCGTGGTAAAGTTCGAGCATCGAGCCGAGGTTCTCCTTTGCGCGCCGATTCCTGCTGCGCGCTGTGAAGTAAAGTTGTTGCGTCGAGCTGTGTCCACAGCCCGGCGCGTGCAAGGCGTGACCGGACCGCCGCGATTGCCGCGGACGACTCGGTCACGCCGGCCATGTACTACGCCCTAGTTGAGCAGCCCCATCTCCCGGTAGCTGGATTCCGTGCGTTCGGTTATCAGGCCCACGCGTTCGAGCTGCGGAACCACGTAGTCCCTGAACGGGTTGGGTAGTGCCGCCACGAAGGCCGGGTCGGAGTACTTCTGCTGGAGCTCGGCCGCCGCCGCGTCGGTATCGGCTCCGACCTCGGCGAGCAAGGTGAACAGGAACTCACCATTCTTGACCTGGTTTTCGGGCGACGCGAGCATGCTCACGCCCGCGAGGGCAAAGTCCTCGACCTCGTCACGCTCGTCCTCGGCCATGCGCGGCAGCTCGTCTTTCATGTAGATGAGCCCGAAGGAAACGTGGCGCGCCTCGTCCTGGGCCGTGAGTTCGACCACCTGCTTGAGCACCTCGTCGTTGGTGGCCTTTTTCATCATCTTGAACGAGCCCATGGCCAGGCTCTCGGCGATGACCTGCATGCCGATGCATTTTTTCTGCCACATCTCGGCCCCGAGCACCGCGTTCAAGAGCTGCTTTAGCGAGGGCATGAGCGGGTAGACCTGGTCGAGGCGGGTGATGTAGCGGTGAAAGACCTCCACGTGCCTGGCCTCGTCAATTACCTGGGTAGACGCGTAGAGCTTGCCGTCCATGTCGGGCACGGCCTCGACCAGTTGCCCGCAGCAGAGCATGGCACCCTGTTCGCCGTGCAGCATCTGCGACAGCGTCCATGCCGACCGTCGCTTGTCCAGCTCGCTGCGCTGTTCATCGCTCAGTTCGGCCATGAAGTTGCAACCGTCGAGAGGGTCGCCGCCGGGGCCGGCGATTACGCCGACGTCGGCCGGGTTGGTTTCCAGTTGCCAGGGGATGTCTGAAGCCGCGTTCCACTGTTCTTTCTTGGCCTTCTCGTAGAGGTCACGCAGTGCCTTGATGTGGGGTTCGTAGTCGAACTTCCACAGCGTTTTTATCGGGGTGATGATCTCTTCGAGGGTCGCCGTTTCCTGTGCCTGTTGCATTTTCGTTTTCTCCGTTCGCCGCCAAGGCGAGCTGTTGTCGGGCGGTGTTGTGGTTGTCCCGGGACGTCGGGCCTGGTCGCAGTCGCGTGGCGGCAAAGGCGTTGCGCGTGGCGGTGCTTTTATCAGGGTGGCATGGCCCGCGCGCGGGTGCCGTTATCCCCCGCGGGGACGTCTTCGCGGACGCTGCCTCCTTCCTGTCGTTGATCGGCGTGAAAGCCACCAAGCGGACAGTACTCGGCCGCCTCGAGGCAGGCCTCTTCTTCTTCTGTGCCCAGGGGTTGTCGAACTATGCGTGGCAGTTCGGCGTCGGGTACTTCCTCGACGTTGGACGGTGCGCGCTCGGCGCACAGGCCACAGTTGATACAGTCGTCTTCGCAGATCTCGACGTGCATTGGCACCCGAAACTTTCTCCTTGTCCTGCGGTGGGCCGGCGGCGCGTCGGCTGTCCCGCGTTTAACGGCAAGGGCGGACTGAAAGCGGATAGTTAGCTAACATAAGTAAACACCCGGGACGGCCTTGACGCAAGCGGCTATTTTCATAATTCACGGGCTGGCCGCTGCCGTTGTTTCGAGGTGGCCGGGCGGCTAGTCCTGTGTTTTCGGGCGGGCTTTGCCGGCCTAGCCCGGATGGGGGTGAGTAGACAGGTGAGAGACACGACGAGCGCGCCGCGGCCGGTTGCAGAGGGCCTGTTTACCTGGCCGTCTGAGCATCCAGCCCTTCTCGGGAGCCGTTGCCCGGATTGCGGTGAGACCACTTTCCCGGTGCAGCGCGGCTGCCCGGCCTGTCCTTCGCAAGCCTGCGAAGAGGTAGAACTGGGGCGTAGCGGTACGCTGTGGACCTGGACGGTGCAGCACTTTCCGCCTCCCCATCCCTGGACGGGCAACGCGCGCGAGTTCGTACCCTTCGGTGTTGGCTACATAGAGTTGGCCGACGGCGTGCGCGTGGAATCTCGTTTGACCGAAAACGATCCGGCGCGCCTGCGCATCGGCATGGAGATGGAATTGGTGATCGAGACGTTTTTTAAAAACAACGAGGGCGAAGAGGTCGTTACTTTTGCCTTCCGGCCGGTAGAAGGATGAACGTTTCGATACTGGGCAGCGGGCTGTATCCCTTCGGTCGACACGAGGGCGTGGGCCCCATCGAGATGGGCGTGGCCGCTGCCAACGACGCGCTTTCGGACGCCGGCCTTGGCTGGAGCGACATACAGTTTGCCTGCGCTGGCAGCCTCGAGGTGCTGCAGCCCGACACGATGATAAAGCACATGGGGCTGACGGGCATTCCCTTCACCACCCTGTACAACGGCTGCGCCACCGGTGGCAACCTGCTGTTGACGGCCGCCAATGCTATCACTGCCGGGCAGGCCGATGTGGCCATAGCCGTGGGTATGGACAAGCACCCGCGCGGCGCGTTCTCTGTGGGTGACACGCTCGAGAGCATCGGGTTGGGGCAGTGGTACGGCGAGACCGGCCTAGCGCTCAACCCGCAGTACTTCGCCATGAAAACAATGCGCTACATGCACGACCATGGCATCAGCGAGGATTGCCTCAACCGCGTGTCGGCCAAGGCTTTTCGCAACGGCTCGCTGAACGAGCGGGCGTGGCGGCGCAAGCAGATAAGCGAAGAAGAGATCGCCGGGTCGCCGATGGTCTGCGATCCCCTGCGCAAGTACCACTTCTGTTCGCCCAGCGAGGGTGCGGTGGCGGTGGTGCTTTGCCGCGCCGATATCGCGGCGCGCTACACGACCAGCCCGGTGCAGCTGCGCGCCGACGTTTTTCGCACTCGCCGTTACGGATCATTCGAGACGCTGACCCCGTCTACGCCCGTGCGCTGGGTGCCCGGGCCGTCGGTGGAAGCCTCGCGCGAGGCTTTTGAAGCCGCGGGCGTGGGCCCCGAAGACATCGACGTCATACAACTGCAGGACACCGAGGCCGGGCACGAGATCATGCACATGGCCGAGTGCGGATTCTGCGCCGACGGCGAGCAGGAAGCGCTCGTTCGCGACGGCGAGACCGCCATCGAGGGGCGCCTGCCGGTAAACACCGACGGCGGACTGCTGGCTAACGGTGAGCCCATAGGCGCCTCGGGCCTGCGGCAGGTGCACGAGGTCTGCCTGCAGCTACGGGGGCGCGCCGGCGCCCATCAAGTGCCCGGCAGCCCGCGCACGGGCTTCACCCACGTTTACGGGTTTCCCGGCGTGAGTTGCGTTACCATCCTCACTTCTTCTTGAAGAAGGGGAAGACGTACCTTTTCGGGGTTTAAGACCACGTCTCAAACCCCGAAAAGGTAGTAGGTCTACTTTCAGGCAGCGGCCTTTTCAGGAGGGCCGAAAGGGGGAGGGTATACGCTTGAGGTCTGTGAGCAGTTCGCTGAATTCTTCGTCCAGCCCGGAGTCGGCCGCGGGCGCCTCCAGGGTGATGCTGTCGACGAGGCCGCCGAAGCGTTGCTCGACGGCTGGAGCGAGGTCCCTCCAGGTGGCCGACACGGTGAATTCGTCGAGCACCTGGTCGGGTATCTCGGCCGGCATTTCTTTCCACTTGCCGTTTCTCGCCATGTCGTTCAGCTTCGCGCCGAGCTCTTCCCAGCCGTGCACTTCCAGCACGGGTAGGTAGCTGCGAGTGGATCCGTAAAAACCTATGCGGTAGCGCACCCACTCGCGCTGCTTCGCAACTGCTTCTTCGTCGGGTCCGGTGGATATAAAACCGCCGCCCCAGATTTCGAACTGGTCGCGTGCGCGGTGGCCCTTCTCCATTCCCTCGGCCAGGGCTGGCATGGCCACTTGTTCGAGGTAGCGACGGGTGGCGAAACCGTGCAGGCGTACGCCGTCGCAAACCTGTCCGGCCATCTTCAGCATTGCCGGGCGTACCGCGGCTATGGTCACTGGTACCGGCGGCAGGCCCGAAGGCGGCGGTGAGAATTCGGGCGTCATGAGCGTAAAATTGTAGTGCTCGCCCGTGAAGTCGAGCTTTTCGCCGTTCTCCCAGCAGCGCCATATCGCGCGCAGGGCCTGCACGTACTCGCGCATGCGCGGCAACGGCGCCGACCACGGTACGCTGAAGCGTCGCTCGTTGTGGCCCTTGACCTGCGTGCCCAGGCCCAGCGTGAAACGCCCGCCTGACTGCACGTTGAGATCCCAGGCCGTGTTGGCCACCACCATGGGGCTGCGTGGAAAAGCCACCGCGATGGCGGTGCCCAGGCTCACGCGCTCGGTGGCCAGGGCGGCGAAGGCCAACGGCATGAAGGGGTCGTTGGCGATCTCAAAGCTCAGCACGCCGTCAAAACCGAGTTGCTCGGCGCGCAGGGCGGCTGGCGCCACCGCACGCCAGTCGTTAAGCGGGATACCGGTTTCAATTTTCATGGTGGCGGCAGGCTACACCTTCAACAGCAGTTATAGAAGGGGGATACTCCCTATTTTTCGACCGGGCCCTCCGAGGCAACCAGCCATGCCAGGTCGCTGCTGCAACAGCTGCCCGCGAGCTCGAGAAGGGCGTGCCAGAAGGGAGGGCAGCGTTCGTCGTCGAGCGAGTTGAGTTTTTGAAGTGCGAGGGGAAGCCATCGAGCCGGGTGTCGAGCCAGGAAATCACGCGTGGCTCGGCGGTACTGCCCGGCATCATTGCCGGAGCCGACCGCCCCGGCCTCCTTGAAGCAGGCAAAGTGCAGGAACTCCATCTGCGTGGTCACGTGGTCGGGCAGCTCGCGCTCGTCGGTGGAGATAGTGAGCCCGAAAAAGCGATAGAAACGCAGCGCCTCTTCCATGGTCTTCTGCCGGTCGCCGGCCCAGCTGCCGCCGTACAGCGGGCAGGGGGGGCCGCCGGCGCCCACGTCGAAAAGACCGACGTAAGCCGATTGAAAAAGATCGTAGTCGGCCTCGACCCCACCCTCGACCTCGCCCAGGCGCGCACACAGGTTGTCCAGGCCCGCCACGGTCCACGGTAAGGACCCCGACCACTCGCGGGTCGCGGCCGCGATCTCCCCGGCGAGCGCCGCCGCGTGAAAATCTTCCCAGGGAAAACCCAGCCACCAACCCAGCTGCCGGTACATCGTGCAGCGGGCTGCCGCGTGCAGCTGCGGGCCGGGCGCTACTTCGGCTATGACCGGTGCCTCGACGTTCACATTTTTCATGCCTGTTTTCTCTCCGCTCGGCTCAAACGAGCCCCGTTATCGCGGCCCCTTCAGGTGCCGGTACTCCATTCCAGGCTGGCGGGGTCACGCTCGAGCTCGTGGAACATGTCGAGCCAGCGCCGCGAGATGAGCAGGTCCATCAGTTCCGAGCTGCCGCCGGCCCGGGTTTTCTCCATCTCCTTTTTCAGTATCGCCAGTGCGTCGTGCACGGTCGGCCCGAAAAGAAACTCGAGGTACTCGTCGGGGATTCGAGGGTTGGACTCATCGATGTCACCGTTCTCGTCCAGGCGCGGTGGGGCCAGCGGCGGCACGTAGTAGATGTTGGGCTCGGTGCCGTACTCCGGGTGCAGCGGGATGGCCACCTTCCACTGCTTGACCAGCTTGTGAATGGGCCCGGCCTCGTCGTCGAGGTAGCCGGCGAAACGCACCCGCCCAGGACACATGCGCGCGCAGGCCGGCGCCACGCCCTGGTCCACGCGGGGGAAACAGAAGATGCACTTCTGCGCCACCTTGCGCGCGTGGTTGAAGTAGATTTTCTTGTAGGGGCAGGCCTCCATGCAGAAGCGGTAGCCGCGGCAGCGGTCCTCGTTGATGAGTACCACGCCGTCTTCCTCGCGTTTTTCGATCGCCTTGCGCGGGCAGGCCTCGAGGCAGGCCGGGTGGGTGCAGTGGTTGCAAATGCGCGGCAGGTAAAAATAGTAGCTGTTGGGGTACTCGCCGCCGCCCTGGTCCTCGTCCCAGTTGGGGCCCCAGTCGGGATCGCCCTCGGGCTTGAGGTGCACGTCCTGGCCCTTGCCCCCGTAGAAAACTTCTTCGTGGTTGAACTTCCATGCCTCCCCGAAGTCGCGAGTAGTGGGCAGCTTGCCGGCCTGGGCCACGTCATCGCGGAAGCCACCGCCCATTTCTTCCCAGTCCTTGGGCGTGCCGCGCCCGGGCTGGGTGTTGACCGTGGCCCACCACATGTGTTCCATGCCCTCGTCGCGGGTCCACAGCCGCTTGCAGGCTATGGTACAGGTCTGGCAACCCAGGCACTTGTTGAGGTCAAACACCATAGCAACCTGCCGGGTCGACCCACCGGCCGAGCCTTTTCTTGTTCTCGCCATTTCAGTTTACCTCCGCGCCGCTTTCACTCGGCCAGCCTTATGTCGGTCCAGTTTTCGGTGAAGGCCTTGAAGCCCCCGCGTTCGCCCACGCTTCCTTCCCATATGGCCACGCCCACGCGCGAGTCGCCGCCGGTGGCCAGCGCAACCGAATCGGAACCGGCACCCGCCAGCGAGCGCGAGATGACCACGCGCCAGCGGTTGCCCGCGCGCGCGGCCGCTACTTCTACAGGGTCGGGGGTGGGTTCGGTGGTGCCTACGCCGCGGGCCACCACCGAGCGCCCCTGTTCATCCCCGGCCCTCCACTGCCACGCGTTGACAGCCTGCTGCTCGCTGCCCATCTGGTTTATTGGAGCGTCGTTGCCAAGCGGCAGCAGCACGGCCGCGGCGTCGGGAAAGCCGTTGCCATCGGTGGCCAGGTCTTCGTTTTCGTCTTTCCATTCCAGGTGCACGTAGATGCGTTGGCCGTCGTGGCACAGTCGCATCGAAGCGCTCGTTACAGCTGCTTCGCCGCGCTGCTTGCCGGCCACCTTGGTGTAGCTGGTAGGTTGCGTCCCCGCGGGAGTTGTCTTGAGTGATAGCGAAGACGCCGCTATCGAACTCCACACCGACCCCGACGGGTCGAGCAGTGCCTTGCTCTTTGCCTTGACAGGTTTTACTACCAGCATGCCTGGTCCTCCGTTTGTTCAGCGGTGCCGCCCGCTGCCCGGGCCAGCCGCGCGGCGGCCATTGTCCATTCGCGTGTTGCTGCCCAGACGCGCTGTCGCGTCACCAGCAGGTGAACGGGAAGCATGACGTACAGCCCCCAGCTCGCCGCTGCGTGAAGTTGCGCCGACGTGTCGATGAGTGGTAGCGGCAGCGTGCCCGGCATCCACATGATGAAGCCGGTAACAACGAGCATCACCCCTGACAGCAGGGTGAACCACAGGTTGATGGCGTGCAGGCCCAAGTTGGCGCGTCGCCGCGCGCGCAGCCGGAGAGAAGTAGTGGCCCACGACGGCGCCCAGGCCAGTGCCAGAATGGGCACGGCCAGCATGACCACGCCGCTCCACTCGTGGATGCTTGCTATGGTGCGCCCGTAGCCGCCCACCAGGCCGGCCCTCAAGTCGGGAAACTGTATGGGCAGGCCGGTCGCCACCAGTACCAGCACCACCACTGCGTAGGCAATGTGAAGCCTGCGCCAGGATGGTCGTCTTGTTGCCGGTCGAGCGCCGGCGGAAACCGGGCCCGGGGCTCGCCCTGTATCAGCGACGGGGCTCAAGCGTGCCTCCCCGGGTCGGTTTTTTTCAAGTCAACGGTCACCGCGCGGTCGGACTGCACCGGTTGCCAGTTCCACCGCCAGTAGCGCAGCTGCCCGTAGCCGCCCGCAAGGTGCAGGTACTTGACCATGCCGGGAATGGCCACGTCGTAGCTCTTCCAGCCGGGAAACTGGTATGGCTCCCAGGCGTGGTAGATGACCAACTGCCCGGGTCGCACCGAACTCGAGGTAATGATGTGCACCTTGAACGAACTGAAGTCGTTGAACACCTCCACCATGTCACCGTCTACGAGACCCTTGGCCGAGGCGTCTTTCGGGTTGATGAACATGCCCGGCCGGCCCCGGTGGGTGCGCTGGATGAGCTTGTTGACCACCCAGATGGAGTGGACGCTCCACCGCATGTGACCGCTGGTGAGGCGGAACGGGTGGTCGCCGCCCATCTTCGGGTTGTCCTTGTGCACGGGTAGCGCTTCGCCGGCCTCGATGAACCACTCGTGGTCAATGTAGAACTGCGCTCGACGCACTATCGTGGGGTAAGGCACCTTGTCGCGCACGTGCCACTGCAGCGCCACGATGGGTTTATCCGGCTCTATGTCGCACGAGGTGTTGAGTGACACCGGGTCCATCGGGTCCAGGCCGGTCATGCGCTGGAAACCTTCACGGCGATACTTGCCGAGGTCGGCGTCGGCCGGGACAAGGCCCAGCCGCGCCTGGTCGCTCATCCAGGTCTGGAAGGTGGCCAGGTAGCCAGTGCGGTTTATGGGTTGACCCTTGGAGTACTGTTTTTCCGCGTCGCGGTAGCTGCGCTCCACGCCCAGGCGGCTGGCCATGCCCGGCAGCACCCAGGAAAGGGCTTGCTCGAACATCGTGCCCCCGAGCAGCCGGTAGGCGGCGCGCATGGGCGCGGGAAGCAGCTCGATGAAGTCACGGTTGAGTGCTTGCTTGCGCTCGAATTTCTTCACGCCACGGCTGCGCCCTCGCTCGACGATTTTTTGAGACAGGCGGCCCATTATTTCCCACTCGGTGATCGTGTTGCCCAGTGGCTCCACGGCCCGGTCGGTAAAGGTGTTGTAGGTCACCGAGGGCGAATGGAAGCGGAAGTCCTCGCGCTCGTAGAACCAGGCCGGTGGCAGCACTACGTCCGAGTACATGCAGGTGGTGCTCATGCGCGGGTCGATGCTCACTACCATGTCCAGCCGGGGCCAGGTGTGGCTGAGAAGTTGTTTGAGCCCTCCGCGGGTCCGTCGGAGCGTGCTGCCGGCAACCCCGATAAGCACGCGGGGAGTCTGTTCGGGCGCGGGCTTGACCAGCCCGTCCCACCAACCCTTGCCCATGGCCTCGTCGTAGTACTCGTCGAAGGACCTTTTCGTGCCGGGGTCACCCCAGTCGGGGTTGTTCCATACCTCGCGGTAGCCCGCGTGGTGGTACCAGTAGAAAACCGGCGGCGCGTGCGAGGTCAGTGGCGCGATGATTCTCTCGAATTCTATGGCCGCCATCTCGTCGGTGATCGTCGGGTCTTTTTTCTTGAGCAAGCGGATGACGTCTTCGTGTCCGGATACTATGCGGTCGAACTCCGAGTCGTCCAGGTTGCGGCGGCCGAACAGCAGGTTCTTGGCGTCGCCCGACTGGTTCCAGCCAGCGTTGCCGGTGCCGCTCGTGCCCCAGTTGCCGCTCAGCGCCAGCACCAGCGACTGGGCCCGTTCGATGAGGTCCCCGTGGTAGTACTTGGCCGAGTTCCAACCCATGATGATCATGCTTCGGCGGGTTGCGATCATGCGCGCCAGTCGACGTATGGTCTCGGCCGAGGTGCCGCATTTCTTTGAAGCCTGCTCTGGCGTGTAGTCGCGGTTGACCTGCTCGCGCAGCAGCGAATACACCGTGCGCACAGCGATCCTGCTACCGTCGTGCAGGGTGACCGTGGCTCGCGCGTCCAGTGCCGGGTCCAGCTCGCCCAGTTCGAGGGTGTCCAGCGCTGCCGCTGCCGGTTGCCCGCTGTCGGGGTCGAGAAAGTAGAACTGGTCGTCGCGCGAGTCGCCGCCCTCGAGCTCGCTGGCCCGAAGGAAACGCCCGTTGTCGTCGCGCACCAGCAGCGCGAGATCGGTCTGCTCCTTTACGAAGCGCTCGTTGACCAGGCCTTCTGACATCATCACCTGCGCCATGCCCAGGGCCAGGGCCGCGTCGGACCCGAAATCAACGGGCACGTACATGTCCGCGTGCATGGTGGACGGGCTGGCGTCCGGCGCTATGGTCACCACGGTAGCCCCGCGGTAGCGCGCCTCGCTTATGAAGTGATACGACGGGATGCGCGTATAGATGGGGTTCTTGTGCCAGATGAGGACGACCTCGGCGTTGAACCAGTCGTCCACCGAGCTCGCCTGGTGGAACTTGCCGAAGGTTATGTACTGGCCGATGTTGAAGTCGTTGATCAGCCCATCGACGTCGAGCGTCGTCATGCCCCACGCGGTGGCAAAGCGGCCCACCGAGTTGGCCTGGAATATGCCTATGTTGCCCGGGCCCTGCTCCATCACGCAGGACTCGGGACCCGACTCCTGCTGCGCGGTGATCATTGCGTCGGCCACCTTGCCCAGGGCCTCGTTCCAGCTGGCGCGTTTCCAGCGGCCACCGCCGCGCTTGCCCACCCGGACGAGCGGGTAGCGCAGCCGTTCGTCGGCGTACATGAGGTCGCTGAACGACGCGCCCTTCTGGCAGCCCCGCGGGTTCATGTCGGGCAGGTCCGGGTTGAGCTGGGGGTAGTGGCCGGTCTGCTCCTCCCGTATGACCATGCCGTCTTTCACGTAGGCGGTCCACGAGCACTGCCCGGGGTAGCAGTCAACGCAGTGGGTGACCTTGGCCGTGTTGTCCCAGGTCCACTTGCCGGCCATCATCTGCCGCCAGCCTTCGTAGTTCGGGCCGGTGGACAGGGCCGCGGCCCCGGCCGGGCCGGGCGCCAGCGGTCCCAGCCGGGCAAGACCCAGCGCGAGAGCCGATGCGGCCGATGCCTTGATGAATCCGCGACGAGAGAGTTCCGGTGAGTTCATACCCGTTCCCGTTTGTTTTTGGCGGCCCGCCTTTCAGGACGCCTAATGCTTGGTGTAAGCGGTAAGCAAGAGCCTTGCCAGAGGCTGCGGCGGTTGCCATCCAGCTCAGAGTGGCCAGTAAAATCAGGCCCTTGCGCGGGTAGTAGAACTTTCCACTTCGCACTTACAGGAAAGCCTGCCGGCCGGCTTTCGCGTGGGCGCTGCCGCCGTGCCGGGTACGTAGAGCCCTGAATCAGGTCTTCTCCACTTCCACGAGAGTGTCGCGGTCAAACTGTCCCGGTTGCAGGCAGATGATCATGGGCCTGAGGTGATACTGGCCGCCGGCGAGTTCAACGGGGTTGATGGGGCTGGGAATCAGGTTCTGGAATCCTTTGCCGCCGGCGAACTGGTAGTTCTCCCAGGCGTGGTAAATGATGAGCTGGCCGGGCCGCACGGCTGGCGACACCTTGGCCTGTATGCGGAAGCTGTCCAGGTCGTTGCGCACAAGCACGTCGTCGCCGTCTGCTACCCCCCGCGACTTGGCGTCCTCCACGCCGATGTACACCACGGGCACGCCGCGTTGTTGTTGCAGCATCAGCGCGTCGTCTCGCCACTGCGAGTGAATGCTCCATCTCGTGTGGCCGCCGGTGAGCATCAGTGGGTAGTCGCCGCCTGCCCTGGGCGGGTCCTTGTGTCGCGGTAAAGCTTCGTCGAGCTCCATGTAAAAAGGGTGATCGATGTAAAACTGTATGCGACGGGTTGTGGTCGGGTAGGGCATCTTGCCGTGCACGTGTTCGGTGAGCGGGGTGATGGTATCATTGTCGGCAAACTCGGTAGCGTTGCCCACTGAAACCGCGCTGCCACCGGGGGCCGAGAAGCGCACGTAGCCCTTGTCCTGCACGTCTTTCCACTTGGCGTCGCCCAGGTTGGTAGAGCGTTCCACCAGCTCGCCGGCCACCAGGCTCTCGTCGCGTTCGCCGTAGCGATGATCCCAGGTGAATTCACGGTGCAGCTTGGCCAGTGAAAGCTCGCGGCCCAGGTGGTCACTGTAGCGATCCACCCCGCGGCGCTGGGCGACCTCGCCTATGATGCGGGTGAAGTGATGAAAGATTCGCCACTCGTGCCAGGCTTCTTCTATTTCGACAGCCTTGCGGCCGGCGTGCAGGAAGGGCGACAGCGGCGTTGCCCACTTGTGGTCGTCGCGTTCGTACCAGCCCGATACCGGCAGCACGTAGTCGGCCCACTGCCCGGTCGAGGTCATGCGCCAGTCCATCACGGCCACGCGACGCAACTTGGGCCACAGCGTCTTGAGCAGCAACGGGTAGGCGCGCACACGGCGCAGCAGGTTCGAGCCGAAACTGAACAGCATGCGAGGCTCGCTGTCGCGCGGCGGCCAGACGTGTTGCCATCCCTTGTTGAGCGACTCGTCGAGGTAGTCGCCCAGCGGACGTTTCATATAAGGGTCCCAGTCACCCGAGCGGCCGCTGTACTCGAGCAGCCCTCCGTGCGTGGCCCAGAACAGCACGCCGCAGGCGAAACCCTGGCCGCGCCGGAAGGCATCGCGCGCGAACTCGTAGGCGACCATTTCCTCGGTGTAGCCTTTCCACTTGAGCCAGGTGCTGCGGGGCAGGAAGTCGGCGTATAGCTTTGCCGTGTCGACGGCGCTGGTTCGCGTGCGCACGAAGAGATCGAAGGCGTCGTTGGTGAGAAACGGGAAGGCCACGAAGCCGCCGCCCTTCTTGCCGATGTGGCCGCAGAGCGAGAACAGGAGGGCCTGCGCGCGCTCCACCAGGTTGCCGTGGTAGTACTTGGCAAAGTTAGAGGTGGTCACGTTGGTGGCGGCGCGTGCGTGGGCTACCGCGCGGGCCAGGCGGCTGATCTCGCCGGCCGCCGTGCCGCAGATGCGCGCGGCCTGCTCGGGTGAGTAGTCGGCCAGGCGTTCGCGCAGCAGCTCGAATACCGGCCGCACTGTGACGTTTCCCCCAAGGGTGGCGACCTGGTAGCTGCCCTCGAGCGCGGGCTTTACGCCAGCGAGCGCGAGGCTGTCGCGCGGGGCCTCCACTGCGCCTGCGCTGGTTTCGTCCCAGCGGTAGAATATCTCCTCTTCGCCTCCGCGCTGGAGGTCTGACTGCCTGAGCAGGAGGCCGGTGTCGCTGCGCACCAGCATGGGCAGGTCGGTCTGCTCGCGCACGAAGGCGCGGTCGTAGAGTTGCTCGTCTATGACCACGCGACACATGGCCAGCGCGAGGGCCGCGTCGCTGCCCGGGTGCACCTGCAGCCACGCGTCGCTGTGTATCGAGGAGGGGCTGTAGTCGGGTGCGATGGTGACCAGGCGCGCGCCGTTGTAGCGGGCCTCGGTGAGAAAGTGTGCGTTGGGTATCTGCGTGGCGAAAGGGTTGCATCCCCAGATCAGGATGAGGTCGGAGTTGAAGTAGTCGTCGGCCGAGCGCTCGAAGACGATCTTGCCGAAGGTCTCCGCCGCGCCGCGGTGGCCGTCGCCGATCTCGGTGTTCATGTCGAGGCTTATGCAGCCCGTGAGATCCACGAAGCGGGTCTGGGCCGCGGCCATGGCGCCGAAGGTGAACAGCGGCCCGTTGTCCCACACCACGCGGTTGCTGCCCTCTTCGGTGGCGATGGTGACGAACTCCTCGGCGAGGTCGGTGAGGGCTTCTTCCCAGCCCACGCGTTTCCAGCGACCGCCACCGCGCGGGCCGACGCGTTTGAGTGGGTAGGTCACGCGAGCCTGGTCGTACATGCGCTCGCTGTAGCACGCGCCTTTCTGGCAGCCGCGGGGGTTGAAATCGGGTACGTCGGGGCGCGACTGCGGGTAGTCGGCTACCTGTTCCTCGCGCCACACCACGCCGTCTTTCACGTACACGTTCCACGCGCAGTGCGATTGGTACCAGCAGTTGGTGAAGTGGGAGCTTTTGACCACGCGGTCCCAGCTCCAGCGGTCGCGGTATACGTCGCGCCAGTCGCCGTATACGAGGGCAGTGTTTCCGGTGGCGGTCGTAGGGGCGGCAGTTTGCGTTGCCGACGACAAGGGCCCGAGCCTGGACAGCGCAAGAGCTATCGCGGCGCCGCTGCCGGCTGCAATGAATCCTCGCCGCGTGAAACGCAGCGGTCCTTTCCTGCCTGTCATATCCTCGTCCTTAAGACGGGACGGTTGAAGGACCGACGGACAGCAGCCACCCGGGCTGTTTTCTCGTCGGTCGCGCTACCGGGCGGCTGTCCCGGTTCAACTAAGGCGGCAGTGATACTTCTAGCCGCTCGACCGGGCCGTGGCAATGTTGCTGAGTGGTAACGGGTCGTGCGGATACTTGCACGTTACTTTCTGGCAGGTAGAGTGTTGTTGCGAAACGGTCGCGCCGTCCGCCCCGTTTGCTACTTGATTGCTCGAGTTGATCGCTCGAGTTGATCGCAGGAAGGAGTGAAGAGTTATGAAGGGCGGTATCAATAGCAGTAACGGCGGCGGGCATCCTGCGGGCGGCGGGCATCCTGCGGGCGGCGGGCATCCTGCGGGCGGCGGGCATCCTGCGGGCGGCGGGCATCCTGCGGGCGGCGGGCATCCTGCGGGCGGCGGGCATCCTGCGGGCGGCGGGCATCCTGGCGAGCTGCCCGAGCAGGTAGCCACGCGCCTGGTGGGCCAGACCTGGCCCGGCCATGTCTTCGATCGCGCCCCGCGCAACGTTTACTGGGAGACCACGCTGGCTTGTGACCTCGCCTGCCGGCACTGTCGTGCCGACGCGCAACCCGATGCCGATCCGCGCGAATTGACGACCGAGGAGGGACGAGCGCTGCTAAGGTCGGTAAAGGAGCTGGGCTCGATGGTCGTGCTGACCGGTGGAGACCCGATGAAGCGCCCCGACCTGTTCGAGCTCATAGAATACGCCCGCGGCCTGCGCGTGCCGGTGGCCGTTACGCCCAGCACCACGCCGATGCTCGAGCGCGGGCAGGTGCTGCGCATGCGCGAGCTGGGCGTGTCGGCTCTCGGTGTCAGCATTGACGCTCCCGACGCCGCCAGTCACGACGGTTTCAGGCAGGTACCCGGCACCTTCGACTGTTCGATGAACGCGCTCGCTTGGGCGCGCGAGGCTGGCATTGCGGTGCAGGTCAACACCACCGTTACCACCGAGACCATGCCTCGCCTCGAAGAGCTGTTCCGACTGCTGGCCGACGAGCAGTCGCCACCGGTCAGGCGCTGGAGCTTGTTCCTGCTCGTACCCGTTGGTCGCGGGCTTGAACTGGGCGTGCCCAGCGCCGAGCAGGTGGAGGAGCTGTTTGCCTGGGTATACGAGATCTCGCGCGACGCGCCGTTTCACGTGAGCACCGTGGAGGCTCCGCACTACCGGCGTTACTGGATACAGCGACGGCTGGAGGAGGGTTCGACGGCCGACGAGGTAAACGCGCTCGGCCGCCGCATGGGCTTCGGCTTTCGCGATGGCAACGGCATTGTTTTCGTCAGTCACACCGGCGATGTCTACCCCGCTGGCTTCCTGCCCCACCCCCTGCTGGGCAACGTGCGCGGGCAGCCCTTGGAAGACATCTACCGCCGGTCGCCTGCGCTCATCGAGTTGCGCGATGCTGACCGTCTCGAGGGCGCCTGCGGTGAATGCGAGTATCGCTACGTCTGCGGCGGCTCGCGCGCGCGCGGCTATTCTATGACCGGCAGCGTGCTCGGCCCCGACCCCTTCTGCATACTCGCTTCCTGAACAGGGGAAGAAGGTAGCGGGTGTGTTTGCGGGGTGGCGATAAGGGCGGGAGTGGTGCAACCTACCCCGCATGGCTGAAGTTCATCCACTGCTGCAGGAAAAGAAAGTATTCATGTCGGTGGGCGTGTGGGACGCGCTGAGCGCCCTGCTCGCCGAGCGTGCCGGTTTCGACTCCGTGTTTCTCAGCGGCTACGCGGTAGCCGGTGCGACCCTGGGCTTGCCGGACTTCGGCATGATGACGCAGACCGAGGTGCTCGATGCCGCCCGGCGCGTAATAGCGGCCGTCGACTTGCCGGTTATCGTTGACGGCGACACCGGCCACGGCGGGGTACTCAACGTGCAACGCATGGTCCGCGAACTCGTGGCCATGGGTGCGGCCGGTGTCATTCTCGAAGACCAGGTCTGGCCCAAGCGCTGCGGGCACATGGCCGACAAGCAGGTCGTTTCCCTGGAGGAGCACGTCGCTAAGATAACGGCGGCCCGCGAGGCCATCGGCGACTTTCGCCTGATGATAGTTGGTCGCACCGATGCTATCGCTCCGCTGGGCCTCGACGAGGCCATACGGCGCGGCAATGCATACGCTCGGGCTGGCGCCGACCTGGTGTTCGTGGAGGCTCCCGAGACCGTCGAAGACATGAAGCGGATAGTGGCCGAAATCGACGCGCCACTGACCCTCAACATGATAGACGGCGGCAAGACACCGCGCCTGTCGCTCGAGCAGGTCCACGAGCTGGGCTTCGTGTCGGTGGGTTACGTGCTCACGGGGCTGTTCTCGGCCACCGCAGCCGTGTCGCGTGCATTCGAGCACCTGCGCAGGCATGGCACGAGCGAAGGCCTGGACGACAGCATGGTGGGCTTTGACGATTTCACCTCGCTGCTGGGGCTGCAGGAGTGCTACGAAACCGATCGCCGCTTTCGCAAGAAAACGCAGGAGGGTCGGGGCTGACATTTCGCCGCGAGGAGACCTGTTACCTTTTCGGGGTTTGAGACGTGGTCTGAAACCCCGAAAAGGTACGTCTTCCCTTTATTAAGATGAGACGGCAGGTGTTGAGTTTCGTGGTGGGCGGGCTTCTGCTGTTCGCCGCCGATGTGTGGGTGACCCTGGGTGGCGCCGCGAAGACGGGATTGCGGGGCGGCACGGCGACCTTGACCGCGGCCCGGGTCGAGGCACTGGTGGGCCAGTACCGTCGCGCGCTTGGTCGCGAGCCGGGTAGCGCCGAGAGGCAAGCGCTGGTCGAGCACGCGGTAACGAACGAGATACTATACCGCGAGGCCTTGGCAAGGGGCCTTGATCGCAACGACAGCGGAGTGCGCTTTCGCCTTGCCGAAAAAATGCGCTTCCTCGCTGGCGAGCAGGCAACTGCCGACGAGCGCTCGCGCGATCGGCTGTATCGCCAGGCCCTCGAGCTCGAGCTCGATCGCGATGACCTCGTCTTGCGTCGCCTGCTGGTGCAGAAGATGCGGCTGCTGCTGCGCGCCGGTGCGGCGGTTGAGCAAGCCGGCGACGAGCGCTTGCTTGCCTGGATGCGTGGCCACGCCCGGGACTACGAGCAGCCGGCGCGCGTGGATCTCGAGCAGGTATTCTTCTCTGCCGACGGTGAGGGCGGCGCCGACGCTGCGCGTCACCGCGCCGAGCGAGAGTTGGTGGCCGCCGTGGGTAATGCGAGGACCGCGCCCGCCGGAGATCCCTTCATGCCCGGCCGCCGTTTCAGCAACGTATCGCGGGCGACACTGGCGCGTAGCTTCGGCCCGGCTTTTGCCGACTCGGTTATGTCGCTGCCGGCAGACGACTTACTGCCCAACGATGAGCAGCTCGGCAACTGGCAGGGCCCCGTCGAGTCGGCCTACGGCTGGCACCTCGTGCGCGTTGGCAACCGCCGGCCGGCCAGGCTGCCAGCACTCGACTCGGTGAGGAGCAGGCTCACCGCGGCGCTGGCCAACCATGAGCGCGACCTGCACTACCGCGAACAGCTGGCCGAGCTGCGCGAGGCCTGGACCATCGTCGTGGAAGCGCCGAGATGAGCAACTTCACTGTACTTACCCTGGCGGCCTTGCTCGCACTGTTTCCGCTGGCTGTACCCCGGGCGGTCCACTCGCACGCGTTCTCACCGGTGCTGTTCGAGCTCAGCGAAGACGCGACCGACCCCGGGCTCGTGCACGCGCGTTGGACCACGTCGCTGGTCAGGCTGCGTGGCAGCGAGCTGAGCCCAGCCTTGCCGGCCCGATGCCAGCCCGTGGGGGAGGTGAAAGAAGCGCGGAGCGACGCGCGCGTGATCATCGAATGGACCGAACGCTGCGCTGCTGCGGCCACCGACCGGGCGGCGGCTACCGGCACAAGCGCGCTGGCCGGCACAACGATCGCGGTGACCGGCCTGCCCGGCTCAGGCAAGGACGTGCTGCTGCGCCTTCAACTGGCCGATGGCCGCAGCCTGCAGGCGGTGCTGCGCGCCGATTCGCCAGCGTGGACAGTGCCGCTGGCCGGCACGCGCGGCTCGGTGGCGCGCGGCTACTTCACGCTGGGGGCAAGTCACATCGTTGGTGGGCTGGACCACCTGCTGTTTGTTTTCGGCCTGCTCCTGCTCGTCACCGGCCTGCCCATGCTCGTGAAGACCGTCACCGCGTTTACCCTTGGCCACAGCATCACGCTCAGCCTCGCCGTCGTCGGCCTGCTGCCGACATCGTCGGCGTGGATAGAGCCTGCCATAGCCGCGAGCATCCTGGTGCTCGCCGTCGAGCTCACCCGCCCGCAGCAACAACGCGCAACAATGATGCACCGCAGGCCGTGGCTGGTGGCGGCTGGCTTCGGCCTGCTGCACGGCCTGGGCTTCGCCGGCGCGCTGGCCGAAGTGGGCCTGCCCGGCAACGAACTCGTGACGGCGCTGTTCTCGTTCAACCTCGGCATAGAGGCCGGGCAGCTTGCGTTCGTGCTCGCGGTGTTGGCCGCCAGGCGTGCAACAAGCGGTGCGACGGCCCGCGTACTGGCTGGCCTGCCGCCATGGGCGTCGCGGATGGTCCTGCAGACTCCGGTCTACGCGCTGGGCTGCCTGTCGGTGTACTGGTTGCTGCAGCGCAGTGCGGCCGCACTTGGAATTCGCGTAGCGGGCGGTCTGTTATAGAAAAAACGTGGGGACGCCCGATGCCAGCGGGGACACCTGGGGAGAAAAGACAACATGCTGCTGCTCGATCCCAACAACAACGATCGCTACTATCCCGACGACCGCGGCCGCGAAATAATGGACGCGACCATCGGGTTCTTTGAGTCCAAGGGAAAGCGGCAGCTCAAGAACGACGACCACGAGCGCCGCTGGTACCAGGACTACCTCGATTTTCTGCGCGACAACCGTGTGTTCGCCTCCCTGTGCACGCCCGCGGGTGAGGGCGCCGACGACTGCCGCTGGGACACCTGGCGCAACTGCGGCTTTTCCGAGATCCTGGGCTTCTACGGCCTGCACTACTGGTACGCCTGGCAGGTGTCGGTACTGGGCCTGGGGCCGATATGGATGAGCGAAAACCAAGCCGCCCGGCAGAAAGCGGCAGCGCAACTCGAGCAGGGCGAGCTGTTCGCCTTCGGCCTGTCCGAGCAGGCCCACGGCGCTGACCTCTACTCGAGCTCCATGCGCCTGGAGCAACTGGCCGGCGGCGACTACCGAGCCAACGGCAGTAAGTACTACATCGGCAACGGCAACGTTGCGCGCATGGTCTCCACCTTCGGTCGCATGGGAGACAACGACGACTTTGTGTTCTTTGCCGCCGACTCGCAGCACCCGGCTTACAATCTCAAGAAGAACGTCGTCAACGTGCAGTCCTACGTGTCGAGTTACGAGCTCAACGACTACCCCGTCAACGAGAGCGACATACTGTCTCGTGGGCATGAGGCCTGGGACGCCGCCCTCAACACGGTCAACGTGGGAAAGTTCAACCTCGGCTGGGCGTCGATCGGCATTTCGACGCACGCGTTCTACGAGGCCGTCACCCACGCACACAACCGCGTACTCTACGGCCAGCGCGTGACCGAGTTTCCGCAGGTAAGGCGGCTGATGATGGATTCTTACGCCAGGCTGGTGGCCATGAAGCTGGTGGGCCTGCGGGCGGCCGACTACATGCGCGCCGCCGGCCCCGACGACCGACGCTACCTGCTATTCAGCCCCATCGTCAAGATGAAGGTGACCACCCAGGGCGAGGACGTCATCAACCACCTGTGGGACGTGATCGCCGCGCGCGGGTTCGAGAACGACACCTACTTTGAGACCGCTGCCCGCGACATACGCGCGCTGCCCAAGCTCGAGGGAACGGTGCACGTCAACATGGCGCTGATCGTCAAGTTCATGGCCAACTACCTGTTCAACCCGGCCGAGTTTCCGGAGATAGGCCGCCGCGACGATGACAGCAACGACGACTTTCTCTTCCAGCAGGGAGCCACTCGCGGGCTGGCGGGCATACAGTTTCACGACCCCATGCCGGTGTTCGAACGCCACTCACAACTGCCCAACGTGGCGCTGTTCATCGAGCAGATCGAAACCATGAAGGAGCTGTGCCTCAAGGCGGCACCAACCAAGGAACAGAGCCGCAACGTGGACTTTCTGCTCGCGGTGGGAGAGTTGTTCACGGTGGTGGTCTACGCCCAGTTGGTACTCGAAAACGCGCCCATCTACTCGATACCCGATGCGCTGGTCGAACAGATTTTCGACGTACTGCTGCGCGACATGTCGCGTTACGCCGTCGACCTTTATAACAACCCGGCTGCCAGCGACGAGCAGATGAAGTACTGTCTCAAGCTGCTGCGCAAACCGGTGGCCGACGCGGCGCGTTTTGATGGCCTGTACACCAACCAGGTCGTGGCGCTGGCAGGCGCCTACGAAATGAGGCCGTGAGCGTGAGGGCAAAGGGCAAGTCGTGGAAGTAACAGCCGCGGTCGCGCGCCGGGCCGGCGAGCCCCTGGCCATTGAAACCGTCGACCTCGAAGGCCCGCGCACGGGCGAGGTGTTGGTCGAGATAAAGGCCACGGGCGTTTGCCATACCGACGCCTTCACGCTTTCGGGCGAAGACCCCGAGGGCCTGTTCCCGGCCATACTGGGCCACGAGGGAGCCGGCGTGGTGGTCGAAACGGGCGCGGGCGTCACGAGCCTCGCGGTGGGCGACCACGTGATCCCGCTCTACACGCCCGAGTGCCGGCAGTGCGAGTACTGCCTGAGCGGCAAGACCAACCTCTGCCAGGCCATACGCACGACCCAGGGGCGGGGCGTGATGCCCGACGGCAGCAGCCGTTTCTCGGTTGACGGCGAGCCGGTGTACCACTACATGGGCACGTCGACCTTCGCGCAGTACACGGTGCTGCCGGAAATCGCGCTGGCGAAAATCCGCGCCGATGCGCCCTTCGACAAGGTCTGTTACATAGGATGCGGTGTCACCACCGGCCTGGGTGCCGTTATCAACACCGCCCAGGTAGAGGAGGGTGCCACGGTAGTGGTGTTCGGCCTCGGCGGTATAGGGTTGAACGTTGTTCAGGGCGCGCGCATGGCAGGCGCATCGCGCATAGTGGGCGTGGACCTGAACCCGGCCAGGCGAAAACTGGCCGAGAAGTTCGGCATGACCGACTTCGTTGATCCGCGCGAAACCGAAGCGCATGAAACCGGCGGCGACCTGGTCGATGAGCTGGTCGAGCTGACCGGTGGCGGCGCCGACTACAGCTTTGAGTGCATAGGCAACGTGACCACCATGCGCCAGGCCTTGGAGTGCTGTCACAAGGGCTGGGGCGTGAGCGTGATCATAGGAGTTGCGGGTGCCGGCCAGGAAATAAGCACGCGCCCGTTCCAGCTGGTGACCGGCCGGGTGTGGAAGGGCACTGCCTTCGGCGGGGCCAGGGGGCGCAGCGACGTGCCGGGCATCGTCGACTGGTACATGGAGGGCCGTATCAACATCGATGATCTTATTACCCACACCATGCCGCTGGCCGATATCAACCGCGCTTTCGAGTTGATGCACGCCGGCGAGTCGATACGCAGCGTGGTGACCTTCGACTGAACGGGTTGCGGTTCCTGCGCCGTAAGGCCGTCAGGGTGTGGCGGCCACCGGGTCGAGGTCCACGTTGCCCAGCACGCGCGAGGCGGGAGAGTCGCTGCACCAGGTGTTGTTCTCGGCCTTGACCACCTGCGAGGGATCGTTGAGCAGGCTCGCGTCCACGTTGCGCGCTATCCGTGGCGGCGCCTTGTTGCGGCACACGGTATTGCCGCCGCTGCTGGAGACCAACTGCCCGTCTATCGTGAGTGCACCACCACCGAGGTCGAGTTCGGCGTCATCGAGAGCCACGACGCCACCGGTGCCCGGTTCGGACGTGCTCTTGCGGCCGCCGTTGTCGACCACCTGGTTGTCCTGCATGCTGACGACGGCGTTCTTGGAAGCGCGTAGGCCGAAGAATCGCGAATTGCGGATCACGCTGTCGCTGATTACCAACTCTACTTCACCGCCTACTCTCAATCCGCGCGTACAGTTGTCGATCAGCGTGTCGACGATGTGAACGACCTGTTGATCGCCCACGCCGGTGCTCAGTAGTGGACCGGCGCAGTGAAACCTGGCGCTGCCCGGGCCCACCATCTGGCAGCCGTTCAACAGGAAGCGACCACCCTGGGCCGCACGCAGGGGTTTTTCGCAGCCTACGAAGCGGACGTCGTCGAGAGTCGCGTTCCAGTAATCGCGCGAGTCGGGGTCGCTCGAGGTCAGTGCTATGTCGCCCGCCACCTGCGCGCACTTGTCGCAGCCGTCGAGTATCTCGATGTTGCTGAAGACCGTGCCGACGGCGCTTTCCTGGTTGGTGAGCGCATCGTCGCAGTGGCGGGTGAAGTCCACGTTCTCGACCGTGTTGTTGGCGCCCGCGGCGTGGATGCCTTCTGAGAAATAACGCAGCGACAGGTTGCGTACCGTGTTGTTGTTGCCCTCGAGCACCACGAAGCCGGTACCGTTTTCGTACTCGGGGCAGTCGCAGGTCCCGTCGTTGTTGAGGTCCTCCGGGGCGCAGCTGCCGGGCGGGAAGCCCTCGAAGCAGGGCGGGTCGAGTTCAAAGGTAATGTTGCGGTCGAGCCCGTCGATTATCACGTCATCGCAGAACAGTTGCCGCGCCGCCCAGCCGTCGGCGTCGTCGAGCAGGATAACAGTGTCGCTGCAGTCAAAGGTGATACGTCCCGAAGTGCCACCGCAATTGGCAATGGCGGCTTCGAGCGCGGCCTGCGTGCAGGCCACCGCGCAGGAGTAGTCGCCCGGTGAGTTCGCGCAGGTGCCGGGGTCGCAGTCGTCGGTTCCCAGCGCGCACTCGTCTATGTCGACGCAGTCGCCACCGAGGCCTGGTTCAAAACCGGCCGCGCAGGCGCAGTCCAGGTAGTCGGGTGCTGGCGGGGTTCCACCGGGGCAGTAAATACAGCGCAGCTCGCCCGACACCGTGGCGCACTGCTCTTCGCGGCACTCACTGTCGCAGCCGTCACCGGCCGCCGTGCCGCCGTCGTCGCATTGCTCGAAGGCCGTCACCGTGGTGTCGCCGCATACAGTTTCAAACAGCGCTAGTTGTGCAGCGAGGTTGTTATCTATGTGTTTCTCGGTCGCAGAGGCGGTGGCCGATTGGCAGAGCCCATGGCGGTTGGCGCGGGCCCAGCGTTGGCTGAATCGCGTACGACTGCGCAGCTGGCATCTAGACAAGCGCCCGGTACCCGGCCGCGCCAGTTCGCGCAGCAGGCAGCCTTGCCGTCGCTTGGTGAGATTGAACAGCAACTTGATCTTGCTGCGCACGCAGGTGGAGGGAATATCGTTGACGGCCAGCAGTTGCGCGTTCACGTTCGACTGCAGCCACTCGTCTTCTCCTTCCAGGCGAAGGTCGGTGGCCGTGGCGGGGCAGGCGGCGCCGGCGAGCGAGGCCGTGAGTTCGGCCTTGGCAAAGCGGTCGTTGAGTCGCAGTAACGCGCGATCGCTGCACAAGGTCAGCAAGGCGACCGAGGGCTTGCGCGCATTAGCGGCGTAGCAACGCGACAGTTGCCGGTAATAGCTTCCGGCGGATTTGAGCTTGTCGTCACGGCAGTCGTCAAAAGCATCGGCGCGCGTCAACGAGGGCGCAAGAAGCCCGGCAAGCAGCAGGCCGAGAAACGACATGGCGGCGAAGCCGCTGAGCGTCGCCCGAGACAAGTACTCGGCTCGGTTAATGGCGGTACGCTTGACCTGGGGCAGCCAGCTCATGGTTACTGACTACTACACAGATGGGGGGGTAATCAATGGGTAGGATGCCCATTGTGCTCGTCCCGGTCGATTATTACCCGATCGGGGGGGAAGAGGGTTCCGCGGGCAGGCCGGCTTTGCTCAACTGTCCGTCGCCGTCATACTGCCGCGTTCAGGCGTCCCGGCAGGGGAAGCCAAGGGAAAACAGGAACACATGTACCGCGAAGAGATAAAGGTCCTCGACTGCACCATCCGCGACGGCGGGTTGATAAACCAGTACCAGTTCACCGACGATTTCGTCAAGGGTTGCTACCGCGCCAGTTGTGAAGCGGGCGTCGACATAGTCGAGCTGGGTAAGAAGCTGGCCGTCAGCGACGAGTACACGCGCGAGAAGTGGGGCAAGTGGAACTTCTGCGACGACGACGACATCCGCCGCGTGGTGGATTCCTGCGATTGCGAACACCGGCCCGACGTGGCCGTCATGTTCGACGTGGGCCGGGTTGACCTCGACCGGCTGGTGCCGGCTGACCAGTCGCCCGTCGACATGATACGCACGGCCTGCTACGTGGCCGACATCGACAAGGGCATCGAGCTGGTCCGGCGCACAAAGGATCTCGGCTACGGCACTACGATAAACATAATGGCCTGCTCGGCCGCCATCGAGAGCGACCTCATCGAGGCGCTGGGGCAGGTGAACGAAGCCGCTGAAGTCGACTACCTTTACCTCGTTGACAGCTACGGAGCGTTTTACTCCGAGCAGGTGAGCGCCTACCTGGCCATGTACCGCGAGCACGCGCCCGACAAGCCGCTGGGATTCCACGCCCACAACAACCAGCAACTGGCGTTCTCAAATACCCAGCAGGCCATCATCGAGGGCGTCAACCTGCTCGACGCCACCATCAACGGCATCGGCCGCGGGGCGGGCAACTGCAACCTCGAGCTGCTGCTCAACTTCCTGAAGAACCCCAAGTTTGACGTGCGCCCGGTGTACCGCGCCATACAGGAGCAACTGGTGCCGCTGCGGGAAGAGATAGAGTGGGGCTTCAACGACATCTACGGCATAAGCGGCCACCTCAACCAGCACCCGCGCGAAGCCATGCGCGTGCGCGGCGATAACGGCGCGCGCGACCTGTGCTACGACTTCTTTCTCGAGCAGAGCGGCGAGGGCGACTCGGCGCTCGATTGATTCCCCCGCCGCCGCGGCCAGGCGTTCAGCCCATGAGCGCGCGGCTGATGATGATCTTCATGACCTCGCTGCTACCCGCACTTGTCGACCACGCGTGCCGAGCTGATTTCGGTGTCGAGTTCGGCGAGCTTGAACTGGGTGTTCTGGAAGGCGGCCAGCGGCCCTGAGGCAAGCACCTGCTCGAAAACTGCGCGCGCGTCGCTTCAGTGAAAATAAACAGGCAGTAAAAGTGGGGGTTTTTCGGGGGGGGCTTTTTTGCCTGGATTCCTTGACAGCCACCCCCCCGGGCGTGTTAGAAGCCGGTGGCATGGTTTGAAAGGGATTGCAGGCATCTGATTCTCGCCGCCAGGGCGAAGGAGGTTGTATGAGTGTCATGTTTTTTCTCAAGTCCCGGGGCGGAGTTCTCCGCGTGGCTGTTCTCGGGTGCGCTGCAGTTGCCACTGGGTTGTGCTCGCTGCAGAACTCCTACGCGTCATATGAATGCGAAGACGGTATAACTTGCGTTGATTGTTCCAGTACCATCTACATTAACGAAGCCGGGGGCGGCGATTTTGTCGGGTACTCCGGCTTTGTATACACCACTGATTCGGCCACGAGCCCATGTTTCGCACTGCAGGACGGATACGATGCGGACCTCAACGGGGCTGAAATTCGCTGCACTCGCACGAACGGAAATTGCGCCACGGCAGTTGAGGGAGATAGCGTGGGCAGTGTTCTCGAAGAAGGGAGTATAACCGGACCGTTTACGGTGTGCGCTGATAACGTATTCGAGGTCAAGGGTGTGCTGATGGACGGATGTGCCACTGGTGTGGCCGGTAGCTCTGGGTTGGTGAAGAAAGTCTGGCGGAACATCATCAAAAACGGTGGAGCTACTGGAATTGACGTTGCCTTGGTCAATAATACTGCGTTTATAAGGAGCAACCTGGTGGATGGGTATCCCGTTGCCATAGAAGTTTCGGGCACAAGCAGCGGTAAGGGACCAAAGGTATGGCGTAATGTGCTGGTGCGCTACGGTACAGGGATTCGGGCCCAGGACAGCAGCAAATTGCGGGTCTTGAACAACATAATCTGCGAGGGCAACGTAAGTAGCACTTCAATTGACGTGACGGTCACCAACAAGACTTTCACCGATAACTATTGTTGTAGCGAAGACCAAAACGAATGTGCTGCCGCAACCCCTTTTGAGAACGACTGAGGCCTGGGTATATGCACGCGTATATTAAAACCTGTTTTTTGGGGTTAGCCGGCGGAAGGAAACCTTTTTTCGGTAGGACATGGTGGGGGGTGGTTTATGGGGCGGGAGCTTGCTTCTTTTTTATGGCGGTTGGTCCCGCGCCAGCCCAGGACTGCAGTTGGGAGCAGGTTCTCAACGAATCTGAGGCAGCGAAGCAGGCTGGCTCGCGGGTGGTGGTCGATGCGGTGGGCAACGTCGTGGTGGGTTGGACCGAGACGACCGGGCAGGAAACCCCTACACCACAGTATAACGCTCTGCTGCGCCTTTTTTCGTCCGACCTTGGTATTGCCCTCTCGTCGCAACAGCAGGTAAACATGTCTTCGGTCGGTAGCTCGGCCCTGCACGGTCTTTGTGCTTTTGCTTCGGGTGGAGGGGCAGCCATGTGGACGGGGCACGGACCCGGGGGTGAACAGGAAGTCTACGCGCAGGTGTATGACAGCGACTGGGTGCCGGCGGGTTCCGAGTTCAGGCTGGACGAGGGACTGGCGGGCCAACAGGCGTGGTTCGGGCCCGCGAACCTGGCCTGCCTGACCGACGGCTCGCTGGTCGCGGCATGGACGAGGACTCTTGATGGAGGCTCGGATCCCAACGATATGACAATCGGCTTCAGGCGCTTTGACGCTACCGGAGCCCCGTTGAGCGGCGAGATCTCGCCAACCGATTTTACCGACGGCCACCAGTACTACGCTGTTGTGCGGGCACTGCCGGCCGGCGGGTTTATCCTGGCGTGGACAAGCGGCTGCCACCAGGGCAGTTTCGCGCCCGGCTGCGCTCCGGCCGGGGGTGATCTTTCGGTATCGCAGGACGGTTCCTGGGCCGGCGTTTTTGCCCGCAGGTTCAGCGCTGACGGCTCAGCATTGGAACCCGAGTGGCAGGTAAACAGCTTCAGCGAGGGAACGCAGGGTGGATGGGGAAGCCTGGACCTGGCCGTGGACTCAAGCGGCGGCTTCGCGGTTGCCTGGTCTGGCAACGGTCCTGGCGATGATATGGGCATTTTTTTTCAACGTTTTGCGGCGGACAGCAGCCGTGTGGGCGCCGAGCTGGCACTTAATTCTGCCACCAGGGGCTTGCAGATGAGGCCACGCCTGGCGATCAATACCGTGGGCAGTGTGCTGGTGGCTTGGAACAGTTCCGATGGGCACGTGGTCAGGAGAAAAGGCCTGCCCAGCGAGGCTCCAGCGCTGATGGCCAAGCGAGTGGGTGCGGATGGCAGCTTGCTCGGACGCGACTTCATGCTCGATGGCTACGCGGACGGGTCTGCGATCTTTGCGAAGCTGGTTTCGTCAGGGTCGGGATTCGTCGCAGTCTGGGATTACAACGGGCCGGGCGAACTCAGTTGCGAGATCACGGATTTTGATCGCTGCGGCGAGGCAGTGGTGGGCAAGGCTTTTACTGCCGCGGCGCCGGTTTGCGGGGCAGTGCCCGAGACCGATTGCTGTCCGTTGGCGAGGGCGTCTGTCAGCTTGGGCACACGTCCAGCGCGAGACAAATTGGCCTGGAAATCGGAAGGCCCCGCAAGCGAGCCCGCCGAGATTCTTCCCGGCTGGGGACTGGGGTCTTACAGCGTGTGCCTTTACGATCAGGGCGACGCCGACTTGTCTCTGGCTTCGATGTCGATAGACCCCTGCCAGGGTGATCAGTGCTGGAAGCAGGGGTGGAAGCGTGCCGCGCACAAAGCCCGCGGCCCTTCGAGTAGCTCGAATGCACGAATGCGGGCCAATGGCAGGGCGCTGAGCAAGGCTGGTGTCAAGGTCAAAGCTGCCGACTTGGTAAGCGGCAGTGTCGCTGCGGTTGTCGGGCCGGTGCTGGGCCAGCTGCGCGGACCCGGCGGTCAGTGCTGGCAAGCAAGCATGCAGCTTAACAAACAGACATCAAGGCAGCTGAGGGCGACAAAACCCTGAGGCCGCGGCCAGGCGTTCAGCCCATGAGCGCGCGGCTGATGATGATTTTCATGACCTCGCTGCTACCCGCACTTGTCGACCACGCGTGCCGAGCTGATTTCGGTGTCGAGTTCGGCGAGCTTGAACTGGGTGTTCTGGAAGGCGGCCAGCGGCCCTGAGGCAAGCACCTGCTCGAAAACTGCGCGCGCGTCGCTTCAGTGAAAATAAACAGGCAGTAAAAGTGGGGGTTTTTCGGGGGGGGCTTTTTTGCCTGGATTCCTTGACAGCCACCCCCCCGGGCGTGTTAGAAGCCGGTGGCATGGTTTGAAAGGGATTGCAGGCATCTGATTCTCGCCGCCAGGGCGAAGGAGGTTGTATGAGTGTCATGTTTTTTCTCAAGTCCCGGGGCGGAGTTCTCCGCATCGGAGACACGACCGTGTTTTGGAACGTCTTCCGAATCTTCTTAGTCTTCGCTCTCTTGCTCGTCGCGCCGGGTGCTTACGCTCAGAATGAGATTTCCGGTCCGAGCTGCCCGGGAGGTAAGTTCGGGTCAGATACTATCCTGACGGGCAATGTGGAGATGACAAAAGACGACCCGGTATGCATTAGATTGAAGGACGGGGCTAACCTGGATTTCAGAAACCACTGGATTCGGTGTGTGAGTCCTGAAGGCTGCGCTACAGCAGTCCACGCGTCTAAGCCTAACAGTACTGTATTCGGCGGCCTCATTCAGAGCTACACTGGCAACATTGCCGTGGCCGTCCACAACGCGAAGCGGATTCATACCATGTCTATCAACTCCCCGACCACGGGGGTTCTGGGAGACCCCGAACCCGGGGATTACACAAAGAAAGTAGACAACAATCCTTTTATGAGCTGTGGTGCATTCTGTGTTGACGTTGTAATGCCCGACAGTACGTCTTTCATTCGGGCTAATGAAATAGCGTCAAGCATTGGTGGCATAAAGATCACCGGTCGCGACACCAACAAGAGTGGTCGGGGTCCAGATGTTTCCAGCAACACTATGTCTGTTGTGAATACAGGTCTCCACCAGGTCGGGCAGGATAAAAAGATACGGTTTTTTGATAACAAGATCACCGATCTTAATTACCCCCACACCATTCCGTGTCTTGTTGAGAACACCAGTCTTATGTTCGATCCGAACCAATGGGGAGGAAATACGTGTAGTGACCCGGTCTGCTGCCCCGCCGCGCCGATCTGCCCTGCTCCGTTCTCGCCGGGCTGCACAAACAACGAATGCGTATGCCAGTAGGGCGCGATCCAGTCGGATACGGGGTTGTTAATTGGCTCTCGGCTCCTCTGTGCCAAAAAGGATGAACCAGTGACGGGGTTTACCACTTGCAGCGTGCTGGTTGGGGTACTTCTGCTCACTCCTGTTGCGAGCGCTGCCCAGAGGTTTGCTGTCGCTGAATGTGGACAAGTGATAGAGGCGAAGACGCAAGGGGAGTTACTCGGAGACCTCGACTGTTCTACTCACCAAGGGCCAGCCGTGACGGTAGCGGGTGGGACGCTTTATCTGAACGGCTATACTGTGACCGGCAATCTAGATTACCCGGCCGGGACAGAATCGGTCGTATTCTGCTCTGCCTCGTGCACTGTTACGGGCCCTGGTACCATCGAGGGTAGTGTTACCGGCTTTTATGCTAGCTACGATGCACGGCGGGTAAAACTCAAGAATCTGACAATCACGGGTAGTGAGATGATGGGTGTCCAGGTATCCAGGCGAGCCATCCTTGATTCCGTTACGATCGAAAATACTTTTATCGGCGTCTCGGCTGGTATTAAATTGACGCTTTTAAACTCTACCGTTAAAAATAATAGCGATATTGGTGCGCTGGCTTTGGCGCGCGGGATTGTTGTCAAGGACTCAACGGTTACGGGCAACGGGTCTAATGGAATAGCAGCTGCCCATGGGGGGCGGGTTCAACGGTCAACGATTACCAATAATGTTCTGACCGGAGTGAGCTTGACACAGCGATTGAAAATAAAGGACTCAACGATAACAGGTAATGGCTGGCAGGGAGCGAGTGCGGCGGGCGGGGTATTAACTGTCAAAAATACTACGGTTGCTCAGAACGGTCGTATCGGCATAGTGTCGACAGTGCGTGTCAGGGCGTTTGACTCTTTCATCATTGATAACTGTACGAATCCGCTTGTTCAATCTGGAATAAACTGCGCTGATATCATGTCCTGCGGTCCTCCGAAGATTCGCAATACGAGGTGCGGAACCAGTCTACAATGCCAAGCCCCGGGAGTTTCGTGGGGTATATGCGAACTGGATTGAGAGCATGGACTTCCCCCGGTTTCTTAGACAGCCGAAGGCTGTGTTATGAAGCACTTCCAGGTGACAAAACCGTGAGACCTTGACAAGGCGCTGCTGCGCGGCCCTGCGCTGTACTGAGGCGCTTGCGCCGCCGCGGCCAGGCGTTCAGCCCATGAGCGCGCGGCTGATGATGATCTTCATGACCTCGCTGCTGCCCGCGAAGATGCGCTGTATGCGCGCATCGAGGTAGGCGCGGGCCACCGGGTACTCGCTCATGTAGCCGTAGCCGCCGTGCAGCTGCACGCACTCGTCGACTACGCGACCCTGCAGTTCGCTCACCAGCAGCTTGGCCTTGGCGGCGGTGGGCACGTCGAGTTTGCCGTCCACGTGCAGCTCGAGGCAGCGGTCGACGAACACGCGTGCAGAGCTGATCTCGGTGTCCAACTCGGCCAGCTTGAACTGGGTGTTCTGGAAGGCGGCAAGTGGCCGGCCGAAGGCCTGCCGTTCCTTGACGTAGTCTACCGTGTAGCCGAGCACTGCCTCGGAAGCGGTTATGCCCGAGATGGCCACCGATAGTCGTTCCTGGGGCAGTTCCTGCATGAGGTAGACGAAGCCTTCGCCTTCTTTGCCCATGAGGTTGGAGCGTGGCACGCGCACTTCGTTGAAGAAAAGCTCCGAGGTGTCCTGCGCTTTCATACCTATCTTTTTAAGATTACTGCCGCGCTCGAAACCGGGGCGATCGGCCTCGACCAGCACGAGGCTGGTACCCGCGGCGCCTGCGTCGGGGTCGGTCTTGGCCACCACGATCACGAGATCGGCGTGCTGTCCGTTGGTTACGAAGGTCTTCGAGCCGTTGATTATGTAGTCGTCGCCGTCCTTGACCGCGGTGGTGGTGATGCCCTGCAGGTCGCTGCCCGCCCCGGGTTCGGTCATCGATATGGCGGTGACGATTTCGCCCGTTATGCACCTTGGCAGGAACTTCTGCTTCAGTTCCTCGGAGCAGTAATTGAGCATGTAGGGCACGGCTATGTCAGAGTGCACCGCCCAGCCCAGCCCCGACAGGTGAAGAGTGGCGATCTCTTCGTCGATGATGGCGTTGTAGCGAAAGTCGGCGCCCACGCCGCCGTACTCTTCGGGCACCGTGGGGCAGAGCAGCCCCTGGGCGCCGGCCTTGTTCCACAGCGCGCGATCCACCTGCCCGTCGGACTCCCATTGCTCGTGGTAGGGGGCGACCTCGCCGGCCAGGAACTTGCGCACGCTGTCGCGAAACTGCTCGTGTTCGGGTTGGTATACGGTTCTTTCGATCATCCTGGTGTTCCTCGCTGGTTTGCCTGTCAGGCGGCGTGGCGCGTACCGGCGGCGGGGGGGTCTTCGGGCGGGCCGGCGAAGCACTGCACTATCTGCATCCAGTGCGTGGCCGCTTCGCCTGTTACCACCAGTGATGTGTCGGCCACGTTGCGCGTCTGCGTCACGACGTGGCAGAAATCAACCGCGTCGCCTTCCACGCGGTCGGGCGTGGCGGGGTCGTTGAAATCCCAACGCTCGCCCGAAGGCGACCGCAGGCTCACAAATGGCGCGGGGTCGGGCAGCTCGAGGCCGCGGTTTACAAAGGCCCAGCCCAGTGTCTTCACGCCCAGCACTACTATGTTCCTGGCGCGGTCGCTGTTGGGGCAGGCCTTGCCCAGGAACTCTAGGCCCGCGAGATCCCAGACCTCCTGGCCGTGGGCCCAGGTCTCCATCTGCCGGGCGGTGATAGAGCTGCGCACGCTCATGTCGGGACCGGCCCACTTGACCCGTTGCTTCGGGTCGGCGGTGGCAAAACGCTCGGCCATCTCCAGGTAGAACCCGCGCCAGCGGGCCACCAGTTCCGTTCCCTCGCAGCCCTTGAGCCAGCGCCGAGTGAACTCGGGGTGGCCCAGCTCAACAATGCCCGGTAGCGACTCTTTCATCAGCCCGGCAAACGCGTCTTCGTCGGCCAACGCCAGGTCGGCTGCGTGGTTCCAGAAGTGCAGGTGGCCCACCACGTCGTTGATGGTCCAGTCCTTGTACAGCGTCGTGCGCGCCAGTGCCGCGTTGTCCATGGCGGCCAGCAGCTCGTGCAGGACGTCGCTCTCTTCTTTGAAATCGTGTGCCTGTTGCATGGTTGTTATCCCCGGTTTATGACCCGCGCGGCACCTCGTCGTACAGATCAAAATCGCTGCGCCGCGTGAGCCACCAGTAGCGCGTGGTGGTGCCCGACCAGTTGTTGGTCACTCGCCCTTTGGCGTTCTTGTACCAACTGCGGTCAACGTCTGACCAGACCGTGTTGGCCAGGTCCTGTTGCACGCGCCGGTCCCAGGACTCGAGTACGCCTGGTTTAAGTTCAAGGCTGGCCAGCCCGTGGCTGAACAGGCGGTCGATCAACGAGGCTATGTAACGCGCCTGGCATTCGATCATGAAGATAATCGAGTTGTGGCCGAGGTTGGTGTTGGGTCCGTACATCGTAAAAAAATTCGGGAAGCCGGGCACGGTCATGCCCAGGTAGGCGCAGGGAGTCTCGGCCCAGCGCTCGTTGAGCAACTCCTCGCCGCGTCCGACAATGCTCATGGGCGCCAGGAAGCCGGTGGACTCAAAGCCGGTGGCCATCACCAGCACGTCGGCAGGGTGGCGGGTGCCGTCGGCGGTCAGCACGGCGTCTTTCTCCACGCGGTCGATGGCGTTGGTGACCAGGTGCACGTTGTCGCGGTTGAGCGACTGGTAGTAGTCGTCCGACACCAGCAGGCGCTTGGCGCCTATGGGGTAGTCGGGCACCAGCACGCGCCTGAGCTCGGCGTCGTTTACGTTGTCTGCAATGTGGCGGCGGGCCTGTCGCTCCACGTAGCCGGCAAAGACGCGGTTGCGCAGGAACATCGGAAAGCGCGCTTCGAGCATGGCCCAGGTAAACCAGCGCATGAGCCTGGCCAGCCAGGGGTAGCGACGAAAGCGCTGCAGCTCTGCCTTGTTGTACTCGCGGTCGTTGCGCGGGATCATCCAGTTGGGAGTGCGCTGCAGCACGGTCACGCTGCGCGCCCGGCGTGCTATGCGGGGAATGAACTGTATGGCGCTCGCGGCGTTGCCCACCACCACCACGTCGCGGTCGGCCAGCTCGCAGCCGTGTTGCCAGCGGGCCGAGTGGAAGGTGTCGCCGGCAAAATCGCCCAGGCCCTTCAGGTCGGGCGTCGTGGGGCGGTTGAGCTGGCCGGTGCAGCACACCAGCGCGGCGGCCGCGTACTGCTCGCCGTTGCTGTCGGTGAGCTGCCAGCAGTTGCCGTCTTCGTCCCAGCGCGCGTCGGCGATCTCGGTATCCAGTTGTATGTGCTCGCGCAGCCCGTACTTGTCGGCGCAGTGCTCCATGTAAGCCAGTATCTCGTCGTGCTCGGCAAACAGGCGGGTCCAGTCGAGTTTTTGCTCGAACGAAAACGAGTAGGACACCGAGGGCACGTCGCAGCAGGCGCCGGGGTAGGTGTTGTCGCGCCAGGTACCGCCCAGGCGGTCGGACTTCTCAAGGATGGTGAAGTCGTCGATGCCCGCGCGCTTGAGCTTGATGCCCAGGCACAGGCCCGAAAAACCCGAGCCGATGATGGCCACGTTGCGCGCTTGCTCGCCGCGCTTGTTATTGTTGCTGACCATGACGCGACCGTTAGTTTTGCTGTTGCGCGCACGCCTTGTCAAAAGGGCGAAAAGGTAGGTCTTCCCCTTCCGGGTGTTGGGTGGTAGAAGGGCCGATGGGCTTTGAGGCGGTGCTGTTCGACCTCGGCGGGGTGTTTACGCCCTCGCCCTTCGAGGCGGCCGAGAAGGCCGGCGCCGATATGGGCGCCGCTCCCGGCCAGCTCATGGAAATAGTTTTCGGGCCTTACCACGAGGACACCGACCACCCCTGGCATCGCCTGGAGCGTGGCGAGACCGAACTCGAAACAGCGCGGGGCGAGATAGCCGAGCTAGGCCGCGTACACGGCCTGGAAGTCGACCTGTTCGCGGTACTCGCCAGCCTGGCCAGCGACAACGGCGGCCGGCAGGTGGTCATTGACTGCGTGCGCGAAGTACGCGCGGCCGGATTGCGCACGGCACTTGTCACCAACAACATTCGCGAGTTCGGTGACGCCTGGAAGAACATGCTGCCGGTAGACGAGCTGTTCGATGCCGTGGCCGATTCCTGTCTGCTGGGAGTGCGCAAGCCCAACCCTGCCATGTTCGAGCACGCGCTGGCCCAACTGGGCGACGTTGATCCCACCCGCGCGGTGTTTCTCGACGACTTCGCCGGCAACATAGACGCCGCCGGCCGTATGGGTATGCACGCCATACTGGTTGAAACCGATCCCGGGCCGGCGCTGGCCGAGCTCAGGGCGGTGCTGGCTGTCGAGCTGGCCGTCGGGAGCCGGTGACCTTGGGCACAGTTATCGAGGGTTTGAAGGTGCTGGGCTACCAGGTGGCCGACGCGGTGGCCACCATCACGCTCGACCGCCCACCGATGAATACCTGGACCGGCCGCATGCACGAGGAGTACTGCCGGTGCATGGTCGAGGCCGAGCGCGACACGGCCGTGCGCGTGGTGGTGGTGACGGGTGCCGGCGAGCGCGCCTTCTGTGCCGGGGCAGACGCGCGAGCGCTGGAGGGCCACAGCGAGCGCGGCGCGTACGAAGACGGGCTACCGAGCGACCACGCCCGCCCGGCCACCGACGCTCACCCGCGCTACCAACACGACTTCGCCTTCCAGTTGGCGATGAGCAAGCCGATCATTGCCGCCATCAACGGTGCGGCGGCAGGCGTTGGCCTGGCGCTGGCCTGCTTTGCCGACCTGCGGTTTGCCGCCGACACTGCGCGCATGACAACTGCCCATGGCCGACTGGGTCTGCCGGCCGAGTACGGATTGAGCTGGATGCTGCCGAGACTGATCGGTGTCACACGGGCGGCCGACCTGTTGCTGAGCAGCCGGATTTTCAGCGGCGAGGAGGCCGCGGCCATGGGCCTGGTCAACGAATCGCTGGGGGCCGTCGACCTTGGCAAACGTGTAGAGGACTATGCCTCGGGTCTGGCCGAGCGGGTGTCGCCCGCGTCGCTTGCGGCCAGCAAGCGGCAGCTCTACGACGACCTGCACCGCGACGTAGGCGCTTCGCTCGAAGAGGCCAACCGCCTGCTGCGGCAGATGATGAAATCGGATGACTACCGCGAGGGCGTGCGCGCTTTCGTCGAGAAACGCTCGCCTGTTTTCGGCACCGGCAGCAGGAACGGATAAGTGCTGGCCGAAACCGCTGATCAGGGGTATGATGTATCTCATGCGTCGACTCTGCATATCGTTGGCCGCCTTGCTTCTGATGGAGCAGGCGGGGCTGTGCGGCCTGCTGTGCGCTCTTCCGGGCGCGGGATTGGCACAGGCTGCAAGCGCGCCGCTGCAGTCAGCGGCGGTGGATTCGGCTGCGGGCAATATGCCCTGCCACGGCGATCACGGCTCGCCCGTCGGTAGCCAGCCTACCGGTACTGCCACCAACGGCGACACAACACCTGCCACAACGGGTCACGATGACAGCGCCTGCTGTGAGCAGCCCACTGTTCTAGCTGCGGGGCCGTCTTCGCTGCAAGAAGCGACGGCTGTTTCCCCGGCCACCGTAACGGTGGCATTGCTCGCGTCGATGCAGGTCGTCGCCGCGACGCCGGCAATAAGAGCTGCGACAGCCACCGGGCCACCGGGCAAAATCAAGCGCCGACCTCTCTACATTCTCAACGCCAGTTTCCTGGCCTGACCCAAGCATCGATCAATCGCGCCGCACCCAGGGGTGTAGCGTACGACTCGCGGATGGACGGCGCTGCTGCGCTGCCTTTCGCGTTACCCTTTTGAGCAGGACCGCGTCTGCCGCCCGACAACGAGCCAGTCGCGAACAGAAACGGAAACGGAAAGTAGAATGAAAAATTTAAACAGTTCGATCATCGTGGCACTCGTAGTGCTGTTGTTGTGTGCGCACGCTTCTGCCGCCGTAAACAGCGCGCCCGCCGATAACGCGGCAATCGAGCAGGCGGCAATCGTGCCACAGCCGGCCCGGCAATTGGCCAACCAGGCGGTGAGCGCCAACCCCGGCCTGGCAGCCCTGCGCCAGCGCAGCGCCGAACTCGAGCAGCTGGCCGAGGTGGCCGCCAACTGGGACGACCCGCGCCTGTCGGTTGATTATCTCAACACCCCTGTCGATTCGCTCGCGCTCGATGACTCGCCCATGTCGGGTCTGCAGTTCAAGCTCAGCCAGAAAATACCGCGCTTGGGCTGGACCGGCGCGGCGCGCGAGCTGGCCGACGCCCGCCTGCAGGGGAGCCGCCACGAGAGCGCCGAAGCCGAGCTGCTGCTCCGGCGGCAGGTAGCCACGCTGTACTGGAAACTGGTGCTGACCCGCGGCTTGCGGCGCATCACCGGCGAGCACATTGCGCGCACCGGCGAACTGCTCAGGGCCGTGCGAGCGCACTACGAGGTGGGTAAAGCCGGCCAGAACGCCGTGCTGCGACTGACCGTCCTCAGGGACCGTCTGCGAGACGACCTGGGTGACTTCGATAGGCGCGAGGTCACGCTTGTCGCGGCCTTGACCCGCGCCCTGGCGAGCCCGGCGGCGCAGGATTTTGTAACCGGCGATAGTGTCGAACCGTTGGCCCCGGTCGGAAACAGCAAGGGATGGTCGCGACTGGCGCAGCAGAGGCGCCCGGTGCTCGCGGCGCTCGCGCAGCGTGCTCGCAGCCAGAGGGCAGGCGCGCGCATGGCGGGTGTCAAGGCCCGTCCCGGAGTGTCGCTGTGGGTGGGGTACCGTTTGAGAGAGATCGACACCGCGCTGGACGACGGCAGCGACTTTGTGTCGGCCGGGTTTTCTGTGCCCTTGCCGCTGTCGGGCAGCGCGCGCGAGCGAGGCCGACAGCGGGCCTACATGAATGCGGAGCTCTCGGCGCTCAGTATGTTGGCCGATCGTGAGAACGAAATCGCCGCCACGCTCGCGGTCATCAACGCCGACTGGACACGCGCCTTCGGCAAGGCCGGCACTTATGATCGCACGCTCATTCCGGCCGCGCGCGCGACGCTCGAAACAACGCTTTCGGATTTTTCGGTTGGCAAGGCCGACTTTTCTTCGCTGTACGAGTCGCAGGTGGAGCTGCTTCGCTTGCAGGAAGCCTGGCTGCGCGCAGCAGTCGGAACTCACATCTACGCGGCGGCGGCGGTAGCCGAAACCGGCGTGAGCCACACGGGAGAACTACGATGAACCAGAACAAGAAGCCCCTGAAGATGAAATCAACGGTCCTGGCGAGCGCGCTGACCGTGCTGTTTTCAACCCTGTTGTTTTTGCAGGTCGCCGGCTGCGGTCCAGACAACAGCGCCGGCCTGAGCGGTACCCCCGTGCTCGGAGACACCCTGTATACATGCGCCATGCACCCGCAGGTCATGCGCAGTGAGCCGGGCGAGTGCCCGCAGTGCGGCATGGACCTGGTCGCCATTGATACCGGCACGGATGCCGACCACGTCGACCATGCCGACCACGGCGACAGCTCTCCGGCGGCCGGTGGTGAGCGCAAAATTTCGCACTGGGTGGCACCCATGGACCCGGCCTACGTACGCGACGGACCCGGCAAGTCGCCCATGGGCATGGATCTCGTGCCCGTTTACCTGGACGCGGCGGCATCGCCGGCCGGTGTCAAGGCGGGCGGTGCGACGGTGGTTAGAATAGACCCTGTGATGCAGCAGAACATGGGCGTGCGCCTTGAGCGCGTCGAGCGACAAACGATTTTCAGGCACATACGCACCGTGGGCGAGGTTGAAGTCGGCGAGAGCGAGGTCTCGGTCGTCAACCTCAGGTTCTCGGGCTGGGTCGAAAAAGTCTACGCCGATAAGACCGGCGAACTGGTCACGGCCGGCCAGGCTTTGTTTGACATTTACTCGCCCGAGCTGGTGTCGGCCCAGGAGGAGTACCTGCTCGGCATTCGCACGGGCGGCGCTACCGGCGAGCTGGCGAAATCGGCTGAGCGCAAGCTGGCGCTGTGGGATCTTTCGCCGAAAGACATCGCGGCCATCGCCGAAGCGGGCCGGGCCAACCGCGTGCTCACGGTGCGCGCACCACGCAGGGGTTTTATCCTGCGCAAGAGCATCGTCGAGGGTGCGCGTGTCAAGGCGGGCAGCGATCTCTACCACGTGGGCGATCTAAGCCGCATCTGGGTGACGGCCGACGTCTACGAGTACGACGCTCCCTGGGTCGAGCCCGGTCAGAAGGCGCAGATGGAGTTGACCCACGCGCGGGGCCGCGTGGTCGAAGGTTCGGTGGCCTACGTGTATCCCACGCTCGATGAGGGTAGTCGCACGCTCAGGGTGAGACTCGAGTTCGACAACCCGGGCTACCTGCTCAAGCCCGGCATGTTTGCCACCGTGTACATAGAGTTTCGTCGCAAGGACGGCGTTCTGGCCGTGCCAACCGAGGCCATACTGCACTCGGGTCGACGCGAGTTGGTGTTCGTGGCGAGGGGCGGCGGTCGTTTCGAACCGAGGGAGATAACAACCGGCCTGGTGGGTGATCACCACGTGACCGAGGTCCTCGAGGGCCTGTCCGAAGGCGAACTGGTGGTCGCCAGCGGGCAGTTCCTGCTCGATTCCGAGAGCCAGCTGCAGGAGGCCATACGCAAGATGCTGGGGCGCTCCGAAACCGCCGGCAGCAGCGGGCAGGGCTATGATGATGACGAGGGACCAGAAGAAATCTATGCTTGCCCCATGCACCCCGAGGTGGTTTCGAACGAACCCGGCCGCTGCCCCGAGTGCGGCATGTTCCTCGAGAAGAAAGACAGCACGCGGGGACAGGGTCGATGATCAAGCGACTTACCGAACTCAGCCTGCAGCACCGCGGTTTCGTGGCCGCGCTGGCAGCCACCTTGGTGCTGGGCGGGTGGTGGGCCATACGCACCATGCCCGTGGACGCCATTCCCGATCTATCCGACGTGCAGGTAATCGTGTTTACCGACTACGCCGGCCAGGCCCCGCAGGTGGTCGAAGACCAGGTCACCTACCCGCTGTCGACGGCCATGCTGTCGGTTCCGTTCGCGACCTCGGTGCGCGGCTACTCGTTCTTCGGCTTTTCGATGATCTACATCATCTTCGAGGACGGCACCGATCTTTACTGGGCCAGGTCGCGTGTGCTCGAGTATCTCAACTACGCCCAGCGCAGGCTGCCCGAGGGCACAACACCGCAGCTGGGCCCCGACGCCACGGGCGTGGGCTGGGTGTACCAATACACGCTGAGCGACTTCAGCCGGCGGGCGCAGGTGTTGCGCGACAATCTCGACACGGACCGTTCGGGCCTGCTCGAAGAAGACGAGCTGCCCGTGCCCGGCGCGATCAGCGTGGTGGGTGGCAGTAGCACCTGCGGTTTTCAGTTTGTCGGTCGTTGCTGGTGGTCCGGCCACGAAGGCGGAAACGAGCTGCCGGTTTACAGCGATGACGAATTGCGCGAGTTTTTTGCTACCGACAGCCCGGCTGCCACGCGCAGCGCAGAGGAGTTTGTCGACGACTCGCTGGGCTATCTCGTCGACGGTTTTGACAGTGACGGCGACCGGCGCATCTCGCGCGACGAACTCGCGCGCGCGGCTGCCTTCATGGGACACGATCTCGCGCGCCTGCGGTCCATACAGGACTGGTACCTCAAGTACGATCTCATGAGCCAGGAGGGCGTGGCCGAAGTGGCCAGCGTGGGTGGCTTTGTGCGCCAGTACCAGGTCGAGGTCGACCCCGAGAAACTGCGCGCCTTCGGTGTCACCATCCCGGCGGTCAGGCGCGCGATACAGCGCGCCAACCTCGACGTTGGCGGGCGCCTGATCGAGATGGCCGAGACCGAGTTCATGGTCAGGGGCCAGGGCTACATTCGTTCTATCGACGATCTCGCCACCATACCCGTAAAAATAGTGGACGGCGCACATACGCCGGTGCTGCTCAGGCAGGTCGCGCGCGTGCAGCTCGGTCCTGCCCCGCGCCGTGGATTGGTCGAGATGAACGGTGAGGGCGAGGTTGTCACCGGCATAGTGCTGCTCAGGTTCGGGGGCAACGCGCTCGAGGTGATCGATCGCGTCAAGCAACGCCTCGGGGAACTCAAGCGCGGCCTGCCCGAGGGCGTGGAGATTCATACCAGCTACGACCGCTCTCTGCTCGTGAAAAGAGCCATATCGACGCTCACCGGCAAGCTGGGCCAGGAGCTGGTGGTGGTGGCGCTGGTGTGCCTGGTGTTCCTCATGCACCTGCGCTCGTCGCTGGTGGCGCTGGTAGCGCTGCCGCTGGGCGTACTCGCCTCGTTGCTCATCATGCGATTGCTGGGGCAGAACGCCAACATCATGAGCCTGGGTGGCATTGCCATAGCCGTAGGAGTGATGGTTGACGCGTCGGTGGTGATGGTCGACAACGTCCACCGTCACCACGAGCACAAGCCCGGCCGTAGCCACATGGACAACGTGCGCGAGGCCGCGCTCGAGGTCGGGCCGGCGCTGTTCTACTCGCTGCTGATAGTGACGGTCTCTTTCCTGCCGGTGTTCGCGCTCGAGCAGCAGGAGGGGCGGCTGTTTGCGCCACTGGCGGCGACCAAGACTTTTGCCATGGCGGCTTCGGCCGTGCTCGCCATCACCGTGGTACCGGTGCTTGCCTACTGGTTCGCGCGCCCACCTGCGGGTCGGACAGCGGGCAATAATTTTGTCAGCAGGACCCTGGTTAATGCCCTGCGGCCGGCCATAGAGTTCTCGGTGCGCCGCCCGCGCGCCGTGGTGGCCGCGGCCGCGCTCGTGGCAGTGTCGACACTGGCGCCGCTGGGTATGATGGGCAACGCGTTCATACCGC
>JACKQG010000813.1_pt1 | contig 44156 bp, 21 predicted proteins | sample 8237621 | NCBI WGS metagenome assembly JACKQG01 (sample SAMN15677084, study PRJNA649215) | marine metagenome | biome: marine; feature: Black Sea; material: saline water; isolation source: suspended particulate matter (SPM) from the Black Sea western gyre | collected 2013-06-09/2013-06-10 | depth... | reverse complement strand
CAAGTTACATTTGCAGATCGAGTTAACGGATGGGTGGCCGAGTGGACGAAGGCGGCAGTCTTGAAAACTGCTGTACCCTCACGGGTACCGGGGGTTCGAATCCCTCCCCATCCGCTTTTGGAAAACCAGGGGTTATGGAGAAGCGGCGGCCTGTGCCCCGCTTGTACTTGGAAACGCCGAGCCGACTCTTCGTTCCCACCAGCAGGTTCCGGTCATTTCAACTACTACGGCTCGACCGACGCGTCGGCCTTCAAATCTCCCACGGCGTATTGAATGCCGGCCAAGTAGTGTTTCAACACGGCAGGGCTCATGTAGGCGCGGGCGGTATGGCCCAGGGAGCAGTAGAATATGCGTCCCTTTCCGTAGGGGCGTATCCACGTGACCGCATAGTTCTTGTCGTCGCGCCGGCCGGGGTCGTTTGTCTTCGCCACGTCCAAACGCAATAGCACGCGATACCGGTCCGCCGGGAACGGCTCCCGCGTCAGCCCCTTGCGGAAGAAGTAAAACTCGTCGAACACCTCGAAGCTCTTGCCGTCCAGGAACGATACCAAAGGATGATCCGGCTCCGTCGGTTCGACCCAGAAATCGCTTGTGAAATGGCCATTGTACTGGGCTCCGAACAATTCGACGAACTCCGGCCACTGGACGCTTCCGGCCGTGGCACCGTGGACGCCGACGATCCCCTTGCCCTCGGTCACGAATCGAAGCAGACTCTTCTTCAACAGCGGCTCCCGCGCTTTGGCTTCGGCCTGTTCCGCAGCGCTAAGCCCACTCATGTCCTGCGGCAGCATCGGAGATCGTTCGTGCGTGTTGTTCATCACCACGGCGTCGAAGTGCTCCAGATTTTCGGGCAAGAACACTGTCGGATTGCCGCTGAGAAACGCTTCGAACGCGCCGGTCTTCTTGCCCAAAATCTCCATCGCCTTGAAGCAACAGACGACCGATTCCGGATGGGTCGGCATTCGCCCGTAGACCAGAACCTTGCGCGGCCTGGCCGGCTTGACCAACGGGGCATCAGGTGCCGCTTCCTCGATGCTTTGAATCGTCTTGGCTGCGATTGTGTACGTCCGCGCCTTCTGCGCCCCCGCTGAAGCATCCGCCAACATTGTCGCGACCACGGCGGCCGCGGCTATCAGTAAGATTCGCATGTGTCATCTCTCCTTCATCTGAGATACCGTGGTGATGTACCGATCCTCGTACGACGCGACATGACAGGCGTCAAGCTGGGACGGACGATCCTACAAGTCGGGTAGCTTCCAAAGTGCCCGATGGCTGAGTCCGGCTTCACCGGATCTGTAAAGTTTGCATCTTTGCGGATCCATGTCCAGCGACGGCAGATGCTGCAGTACGGAATCCATGGCGCTACGATAGATATAGCCGCCGTCGATCCAGCAGGTTCGCAAGTTCTTGAACTTCTTCAAGTGTTCGAGATCTTCATTCTGAAGTTGATGACAGTTGAAGGCAAGTAACTCTTCCAGACGAGGCGCTTCGCTTAGATGGCGGAGGGTTTCGCCAGTTATCCCGAGATCCCACAGATAGACGCGGCGCAGCTTTGGGCAATGTCGAAGGAAATGCAAATGCCGGTCTTGCATGCGAGTCACTGCCGCCGTGAAGGTCTGCAGCTCGTCCAGCGATCCAAGTGGATCGCACGCGTCGGGCTCCAGTGGTGATAGGGCGACTTTGTATCCCGAAAGGTCTAGACGCCGCAATCCGCCGAGCTGACCGATCATGCGCATTGTCTCGTCGTCCAGATGCACCCGCAGGTGCAACTCGGTCAATCGAGGCAACTCTCGCAAGTGGGCGAGCTGCGCCCCATCGAATCCGTTGCCTTCGATTGTCACCTCCTCGAGCTTCCGAAATCGCCGGATATCCTCCCACGTGATGGGTTTCAGCTCGGCATCGATCTTCAACAGCGGTTCCCGTTGCGTAATAGTGACGTGGACCGGGTCTCGATCGAAGGTCTCGGCGCTCCATAGATACGTCCCGTGGATTTCCAGGTCCTGAGCACGTTCGCCCCAACGCCTGGCCAATTCGCTGAAACTGACCTCGGACAGGCGACGTAATTCGATGTCCCTTAGGTTCGGCACGGCGGCTTGGAGCCTATCCACGGGAAAGTCCAACCGCCCAAGCACCGTGAGACGCTTCAGTTGCTGTAGCTGAGCCAGCCGCATCATCTGCTCACGTCCACATTCAAGCTCGACGGTCAATCGCTCGAGCCGCTGCAACTTGACAAGGTCGTCCAAGCCACGATCCGACACTCGGCTTGCCCACAACTGCGTCACGGGGGTGTTCGGGTGTGCGGCCAATAGCTGTAAGCCTCGTTCCGTCACAGGAAAATCGTGTATCAAAAGACCCAACTTTGGCCAGTGACGCAAGCACTCCAACGCGTCTTCGTCCACGAACCGGTTGCCGTGGATGTCAAGCAGGCGCAACTCGGCAAGTCCCTTCAACTGCTTCAGGCCTTCGTTGGTTAGTTCGGTGCGCCACAGCGAGAGCCTGCGTAGCTTCGTCAGTTTCCCGACGTATTCGAGGTCTTTGTCGCGAACCGAGCTTCTGGCCAGGTACAGCCGCCGTACGTCCGGCAGTCTGGCCAACGGTTGCAGACTGCCTTCATCGAAGTCGCGTTCCTGAAGATTGACCGCAACCACCTTATTGCAGCGGTCGGCCAGCGGCAGCCATTGCAGCCAATCCGGCACCGCAGGCTCATACGTGATCCAGCCACGAATCTTCGTGATCTCCTCTGCCGCCGATGCCTGGCCCTCGTACGCTGTGACCATCCTTCGCCAATACGCAGCGGCGATACAGACCAACGTCAGCAGCACCAACATGGACCAGATGCTGAACTGATACCATCTCCGGGTTGTGCGCGTGTTTCGCACACCGGAGGTCGCGTCGTCTGTTTGTCGCGTCATGCTGTCGTGTTTCGTGTTTGCATAGCCATACCGTTGCGTATCCAACGTAAGTATCAGCCAACCGCTTGGACAACGGGTTTGGGGGCATTCAGTGCTTTACATCAAGATTCATACCCGCGATCGCTCCGCTGTCAAAGGCGACAGCGATCAACGGAGCTTCTGAAGCCGGGGACTCGATGACGCGAATCGCTTGGACGGCGCCGGACGCGAAGCCGACCGCGCGCAGTCCGTTATCGAGCAGCAACAGGCCCTCGCTAGTTCCCACAACAAAACCGTCTCCGATTGCCGCGACTGCTCGAATCTCACCGCCGCAGTAGGTTTTATTCATCAGCTCGCCGTCGGCCAGAGCGTATTGGATCAGAAAGCCGTCTTCGCGACCGACAAGCACCTCGGGTACGTCGTCGCCCGTCACGTCGCCGAGACAATGGCAGGCGTTCGTCGTGTGCGTGAACCGGCTCCAGACGGGGGAGAATTTCGGTGCCGAGAAGTAATTGACACCGCCCGGGTTCAATGTCACCACCCCCAGCCACCGGCTTTCGTCGTCCGTCGTTCGGACCACGGCTCCGTCGAAATACTGTGGGAGCTGCATGTTGGGCGTACTGTGGCCAGTCAACGAACGAGTGGCAAGGTAACGCAACTTGCCTGCCGCCAGGTCCGAGCCGGAGTCAAGCACGCCGAAGCCCATGCCGTAGCGTCCCACGACGGCCAATTCCTCGCGCCCGTCGCCCGTGACATCGGGAACCGTGAAAGCGTACTTGCCCCCGCGGTCGCCCAGTGACGGCGTGACAGACTGCTTCAACTCCGGCTCGGGACTGACGCGTCCGTATCTGACATGGGGCAGGAAATAGTACTCCAGGTTTCCATTCTTGTCGGGTCGCCACGCGCCGACGAAAGCCGGCCGCAGATACGATACGCTGCTCGTGTCTCCCTGACGGACATCGTGTACGAATCGCGGCGAGCCGTCTCCGTTGTACACGTGCATCTTTTCCGCCAACGTGAACGCGATGACATCCTGCTTCCCGTCCGAGTTCACGTCCGCCACATTAACGTTGATCAACGGCGATTCCAGCTCCCGCCGCCACAATCGCTTACCCTCCGGCGACAGCATCATCAATTGATTGCCCCCGGCTGCCAGCAACGTCCGTCGCTCGTCCGCGAAGAATCTCCCCGCGAAGAGGCTCACCTTGGCTCGCTGTTGTCGTTCCTGCGTGACGACCTCGATCTCGTAGAAGACCACCGGCTCCTTCTTCTCCCGCCAACGTCCCACGATTTTCAACTGCCTGGCGCGCTGACCCACCGGCAGGACGAAGGCGGGAAAGCGGTACGTGGACATGTACGAAACCATTTCGGCGTATTGGGTGTCGAATGGTGGAGATGGAAAACTCTGACGGCGCACATCTTTGGCAAAGCCGTCATTGCTCATGGCCAGTTCGAAAGACATGTCTCCTTTGTCGAACGAATCCAATCGCCCAACGAGACGCACCGAGTCGACGGCAACTTCCTCATGGAGATCCAAAATCACTGCGCCTTCGATCCCCTCGTCCCAGCCGGCGCTTGGTTCGTTTCTGTAGTAGAGCACTCGATCGACCCAATCGGCCGGATCACCAATCGTCGTTGGCGGCTCGGCGGTGGCCTTGATGGTCCGGTGCTTCTCTAATGGTGGGAGGATATCCGAGACTCGCCAGACCTCGCGCCAAGGATTGGCGGTTGGGTAGGCTGCAGGTTGATTGCTGGACTCCTCAGGCATCACAGCTTCTTTCCACAGCCGTTTCAACTCGGCGTCCACTCGCTCAAAGAAGGCAGACGATCCCAGGGTCGTGATGGAATGATCTCCCGGCGGAAGGCGCAATCGTGTTTTTTCGGTGAGCGATCGGTCGTCGAGTCGCACCGGCGTATCCCCGTCGAAATCGACTGTCACGTCGACGGGCGTTGTGTTCGGATTCTGTATCACGATGTCGCCCAACCCGCTAAACGGGAACAGGAGAACGTTGCAGCCCTCCGACGCCTCGATCCGGAACCAACCCGGAAGCGAGAACTGTCGCGTAGCCGAGATCGCCAGTCCATGATTCGACAAGTACCAGAGTCCGCCGTCGCCTTTCGCGTTTTGCAGCGGATCGAGGCTACCCGTCCCGATGGCGGCCGTTTCCTGAAACGCCCGACAGGTTCCGCTTACCAGCACAGACCGAGGCCCCAGCCGCCGAATGTCGAACTCTCGCCCCACCGTGTCGTTGGTGGTGTACACAAGATTCTGGAACGTCGCGCTCCCGCCGGCTTTCAAGTCAGCCGTTTTGTACTGGCATAGAATCGTCGGTTCCGTCGAGCCGTCTCGCGGCTCCAGCCGTACTCTTTGTGCAACGGGCTCGGAGGCGGTAATCTGCAGGACCGCGCCGGTCATGCCATCGAGCGCTCGGAAGGTCCGGCCGCCGTCCGATTCGCCTGGGTTGAAGGAACGCCAACGGCAGGTGAGATGATAAGTGTCGTCCGAATCGGCGGTCATCTCGTCGAGGACGACGAAGTAGCCCCCGTGCCGCCGAACCAAGCTTCGGCGCCAAGCCACCCCGCCATCATGCGGAAGCACAGAACTGATCCCCGACACGGTCGGACTGCTGAAGCTGGCTTCCCGCACACAGGCCGGCGCTTGCGGGTCGTGTCCGCCACGGCTCGTCGACACGACGCTGCGCGCCCAACTGCATTGCCGCTCGGCGTTCTGGAAGAGCAACAGCGAGCCCAGTTCGGTGAAACGGACCAACGCGTTTCCCTGGTAGCCATCCGCGCCGCCGGGATTGATTCCCTGTAGCATCAAGTAGGCGTCTTCCGGCCGGCAGCCGTCCCGGAAAACTGCCTTGCTGAACAGCTTTTCCCTGGGCGTTTTCGTTGGCCTGATCGCTTCGGTTGCGGCCTTGTCCTCGAACTCTTCAAACCGCCACGGCTCGATCGTCACGAGACTTAGCCCCACATATCGCTTCGGGTGAACCGCGGGGATGTTGCTCGGAAGACTCAGGGTCTCAGGCGCATACTCAACACGAAACCGCTTTCCCCAGTACAGCGAGAAACGCCTCAAGTTCTCGTGCAGCCATCGGTACTGGCCGTCTTGGTGGAAATAAGCCGCGGCCAGCAGCCCCAAACCTCCCGAGGTAATGGAAAAGTGCTGGCCAGGCATGCTGGTGATGTAGGCATCCTGCCCCGCCTGGCAGCCCAGATTGTCCACGTTAGCCACATAGTAGTCGGCCATGTTCGAGAACACGTTGGCCTGAAACAAACGCTCGTCCCCGGCGCGGAGGTACAAGTCGGCCAGGGCCGACACGCAGTCCAAACCTTCTTTGCCTTCTCTGTCGGCACGAAAACGTCCTTGTCGAATGAAGGCGTCGATATGGCCCCGAAGCCGCTGGTGTTTCTCCTGAACCTCCGCCTGTTTGCCAGTCGGCACATGGCCGATGTTGTCCAGGTATTCCAGGGCCACGAACTGCCCCAGCACCGAGGACAGAAGATGGCGGTCCAAGTGTCGACTGACTTCGTCCGGATCCGCGGTAACCGCACGAACCTGGTAACTGTCCTTGTTCTCCAGTGCATTTTGAAGAAGCCGTTCGTCGACACGGATGCGCTGCTCTTCGCTCAGTGCGCCGGCCGCAATCAGTTGCCGCAACGCGCAGTAGTGCCGCGCGGATTCGTAGTGATTGCGTTCATCGAAGCCCCAGAGTCCGTGCTTGCGGCTTTCCAACTGTGAAAGCAGCGCGTCGCACGCGAATCGACCCGCCGTCAGATTGCCGTGCCAGAAGAACTCTCTCACCCTGTCGCCGAATTCGCCGTAAACCGGATCGCGGGACGTGACGTCCGGTCCGGCCGCGCCGCCGAGTTCGGAAAACGGCGGCATCGCGCCGTCGCGATACTGAATCGCCAGCCAGACCAAACGAAGGAATCTGGATTGAGCCGCGTCGAGCCCACTCGCGTCGGACGCACCCAGCAGAATCACGTCGGCTTTTCGGTGCAAGGGTGCGAACAGCGTGCGGATCTCGTAACGTCCGGGGCCGGGGTAGCGAGCGCTGGTTCCGGCGAGCAGACGACTGTAGAGAGGCAGAATCGCGAGGTTCGTATGGATATTGCCCATAAGCAAAAGGTTCTCGCCCATCCATTGGTCGGCCAGCCGCCAGGTACCGGGCTCCAGGACCTGATCGGCCTCAACCATGGGCGGTGCCGCACCAAGAAGTCTCGTAAGTTTGTCTCGCAGTAAACCAGCCGTTTCCGCATCGTTCTTGCCGTGGACGATTGTGAAATTTGGTCGCCCGTTTTTGACTAGAGCGAAATCTCGGTTCCCGAAATAGTTGGCCGTTGCGGTGCCGCCGAGCCCGCGAACCGAATCGCCGTGCCCTTCATTGAAGTCGAACTGTGCGGCAGGTTCGTCAGGCGCTTCGGTCGGCCTGTCGTACAGGCGCACGTCGTCGATCAGCCCTCGAAAACCGCCCTGTTCTCCGGCGTCTGTTTCTGACCCGATTGGCCCGCCACCGATTCTCACGGGTTGCCTCGGGTAGTTCATCCTGGCAGCGACCTGTTTCGTCGCAACCTCTTTTCCGTCCACTTCCAGCCGCATCGTCTTCTGGTCGTACGAGGCTCTGACCAAACGCCACTTGTCATCGGCCAGGGAAACGTCCGCCGTCAACGTGTGAACCGAGCCGCCGGGGACGTGCAGCGCGAAGCTCGGCTTGCCGGCTTTGTCTAGAAGGACCACCCAGGAACTCTCAGTGCTGCGAGGACCTGCATACTGGCCAATCACGATGTTCTGTTGATGAAGCAACGCCGTTGTCTTGAGACGGAATTCGACGGCAATCTCCATATGACGCATGCCCACTTGTTCCGCCGAAATGCTGAACGCGGCGCCGCGACCGTCGAATCGCAGCGCCGGTGTGCCTCCATATCCGTCAGCCTCCCAAACCGCGCCCTCCAACCGGCCGACCGGCCCCAGCAGAGGAATCGGTGAGTCAGCCGCGGTTGAATCGCTGGGGAATCCTGCGGCAAAGCCGCATAGAACCGCGAACAGAACCGACACACGAACGCTTGACTTGAAGCCGAATGGACTGGTCATCTGATTCCCCTCCTCGCAGCGGCACAGCTAGAGCAAACGTCGCTTCTGCTCCCGCGCGTCCTTTTCCTCGATTTCGCCTTCCCGGCATTATACAATCTGTACAGTGCGTACTGTCACGATTCCTTAACCGAAGGACAAATGGCGATGTTCCACCAACTTTCACTCCTGATCGGATCGACATGCTGTTTGTTGTCACCCTGGACCGTCAACGCGGCGCAGCCCGTGCGAGCGTTTCCAGCGGCCGAGGGATTTGGCGCGTACGCGCAAGGCGGTCGCGGCGGTCGTGTATTGTTCGTGACGAATCTGGACGATTCCGGCCCGGGCAGCCTGCGTGCGGCGATCGAGGCCGAGGGGCGACGCATCGTCGTTTTTCGCACGTCCGGAATCATTGAATTGAAATCCGGGCTTTCGGTCCGCAAGCCGTACATCACGATCGCCGGGCAGACCGCGCCGGGCGATGGTATCTGCCTGAAGAACTTCGGCTTTTCCGTAGTGACGCACGACGTGATCGTTCGGCACTTGCGATTTCGAACAGGCGACGAACCGGGGCCCGCGTACAAGGCGAAAGGAAGGGACTTTGCGCCGGACGCGGTCAGTATTGGCAGTCCAAGCCGCAACGTGATCTTCGACCACTGTTCGGCGAGTTGGTCGATCGACGAATGCCTATCCGTTTCCGGCGAAGGGATCACCAACGTGACCGTCCAGTGGTGCATGATCACCGAGTCACTGAACGACAGCTTTCATCCGAAGGGACCGCATGGTTACGGGTCGCTATTACGATGCAACGGCGACGTGACGTTCCACCACAACATCTACGCGCACCACCGATCGCGCAGCCCGCGTCCGGGCACGTACGGCAACGGGAGCATCCTGCTCGACTTCCGCAACAACGTGATCTACGATTCGAGCGGCTATTCGGCTGCAGACCCAGTTCGCATGAACTACATCGGCAATTTCATCCGTCGGCCGCGTGGCGCCGTCTTTCGCGTTGGCGGACCGACAACGCAGCTTTACGCAAGCGGCAATCACCTTGACGGAGGCAGCGAAGGGAATCAGGACAACTGGCGTTTGATGGCTGGCGCAACAGCCGCCAACAAAGCCGAAAAGCCATTTCCGGTTGCAGAGGTCAAAACGCACGACGCACAAGATGCGTTCGAACGAATACTGCAAGCGTGCGGGGCCACACTGCCGAAACGAGATGCCGTCGACACGCGGATTGTCCAGCAGATTCGTTCCGGAACGGGTGGCCTGATCGACTCGCAAACCGAAATCGGCGGCTGGCCCGACTACGATTCAGCAGCTTCACCGCCAGACTCGGATAACGACGGTATGTCCGACAGATGGGAAGAACAGCACGAGCTAAAGGCCGGTATTCCCGATCACAACGACGACATAGACCGAGACGGCTACACGAACGTCGAGGAGTATCTCAACAGGACAGACCCGCGTCTTGCGGACTAACTCAACGTTCACGTGCTGCGATTCTGAGAATCGAACCAAAAGGCATACAGCTTCGGAAAACCAACGTCTCCGGTCAGTTGAAAACGAAGGCGGATACCGGCGCTCAGTTGTCCGGGTGCCGATGCGCATGGCAGCGTGCGGTGGGAACGCCAAGTGATCGTCGCGTCCAGATGATTGCCACTAACCGGCTTGCATTCTGCAAGCGAATAGCCGGGTAGTGCTTGACCGGTAGTGGCGTCGAGCAGTTCGGCGCGAATGTTGCCGTGCTGGCCGCAATCGGCATTCACGTGCAATGTCCGAGGCTGGTGCGGCGGGCGGAATGAGATGGTTTCGACCAGACCCTTGTCTGCGCCGGTGGCAAGTTCGATGGCGGTGAACCCGTCACGGCGGAGTGTGGCCAGGCCGGGCTGCGTGAGCCACTTCGATGGCGGACCGCCCGGACGTTCCACCTCGCTGCCACCGCCATAATAGAAGCGAATCTCGTCGTCCAGGATCACGGGCGTGGTCGGCAGAATGGTCATGGAATCGAACTCGCCGGGTGAGCCGAGCGGGATCACTTTGCTGCCTGGCTTGACGTGCCGGAACCACTCGGCATCGCGGCTGACTGCCAGTTCGATCGGCATGTTCTGCGGATCGTGCTGGTCCTGGTACAAAGCGATGTAGTAGCCTTCATAGGGGAAACAGACGGTATCATGCACCTGACCGGTCGGGCCGCCGACGGCCGGGGGATTGCCGCGGATCGAAGGATCGATCACGGGCATCTCAGGGTAAGCCGTCCAGTGTTTCGCGTCGGGGCTGAACAAATAGGACGTCCCGCGCCGGCGCAAGTTCAGTGCCATGAAACCATATGCCTTGAATCGCTTCTGTGGATCCGGGTCGCGCTCGTCACGGAACAGACTTGTCGGGATCGCAGAAAACGGGCGGACCTGCTGGCCGGGGTACAGCAGTTCGCCATCCTCTGGCTTCCAGTGGATACCATCGGATGAAGTCAATAAGTCGACTAGGTGCTTTTCGTCGCGCCAGTCGTACGTCTTGCCGTACTTGCCCGTCTTGGCGATTTCGGTGTGTTCGCCCGAATTCCAGAAGTAGATGCCTTTGTAGCGTCGAGCCGGGTCCGGCTCCCGTTCGTCTTTGATCATCAACGGTGCGTGCCGGAAGTAGGGGATGATGTTGTTTTGCTTCGAACCATTGTATTCGACCAGGCCGACCTTCACGCGCCGCCAGTGGACGCCGTCGTCGCTCTCGGCATAGCCACAGTAGATCCAATCCCACCAGGGCCGATACTTCTCCCCGCGACGCGGCTCGCGGATACCACCGTACCACATGCGATACTTGCCATCGTCCAGGATCACCGTTCCGTGGTTGAAGACACGGTCCTCGTCGAACGCTCCTTGGGGCCCGAGTTCCATGATCGGGTTGTCCGGGTGCTTGCGTGCCGATTGGACTTCGAGTGTCACGCCCTCGGCCCGTGCCACTTCCAGCATGTCAAGGAACAGCACCTTGTCGCCCGAGTCGGCGTCGAGTTCCGGTAACGGCTCGCGGCGGAAAGCGATCCGCTCGATGGGCGGCTCGCAGGTGAGCAGCATTCCGATGTCCGGAGCATTGACGGCGGCCGGCCTTTCCACGCAAATCCGGCCGATCGGCAACAGGTTGAAATCGAAATGCGGCGGGCGATAGAAGATGCGCGGCCCGTTGGTGATCTCACTCCAACCGGTGCCCATCCAACGTGCCCAGAAGGTGCTGCGTCGAGTGTTGTCGACAAAGAAGATCCACGGCACACCGTGCCGGTCGCGCGTCAGTTGTGGTGAATGAACCAAGTCCGGCATGAACCAGTCATGTGTCCAAGTCAGAAAGCGGTTTCGCACCCACTTGCCACCGACGAACGCGTAGTAGTGGATGTGAGGATAGAGGCTCTCGCAGCCGATCAGCACCTGATCGCCGTGGGCCAGGATGCTCGGCTGCTTGCCGTCGCCCAACAGTTCGACGCCCGGAGGATCGCCTGGCGTTTCCATGCGAGCGTAGTGTAGACGTTCGGTAAGATCACTCCACGCGAGGTGAACGTGTCCGCCGGAGTCGACATCGGCAACGGGCGCGAACATGGGCGCCCCGCGATGAAACTCCTGGACTTCCCAACGTCCGCCCTTCAGCCACGCTACGCCCACCGACTCGGTCTTCCGGTCATGAATCAGATGGTAGGTCAGGCCGAGCGTCGAGCCCGCCTGAAACAAGTCGCCGAGCCAATAGTCTCCCGATAGAATCGTCTGGCTGCGTTCCCAGTGAATGGCTTCGTCGTCAACGCTTGCCTGTGACCAACAAATGCCCTGCGGCCCCGTCCAGGCCAGATGAAGCGTCTTGTCCGCCGCGACCAGACAACCGCCGAACCCGCAGGGGCCGCACTGGGGAATCTGTCCCTCCGGCCCCACCAGACAGCCAACATCCTCGAAGTCGGCCAACGTCTTCGGCTCCCGGATACGAGCCCGCCTGAGGCTCAGCCGAGCCGGTCCCATCACTTCCGAGTGCACCAGCAACAGCCGGCGCCCGTCGGTCCCCATGGCAATTTGCCTGCCGTTGTTCGGCGATTTGTAGAATTCGTACAAAAGACGATTCAACATGGCTGTCGATTCCTTGGTCTGGTTAGTTGCCGAGCATCGCCGGAAATCGTAGACACTACATATTAGACAAGCTCTTGTGCCTGAAATACAACAGGCGCGGACAGTCCGGCTATACTTGGGCGCCGTGGCCTGGGGCGACGGATCTTTCGCTGCCTTCCTTCCGTTGACGCGAATCGCACCGTGGCCTATTGTGGAGGATATGGGCCGCAACGCCCGGAAGTCTGGAGTGGAATGCTCACCGCTCAGGCTCGATCATTTCCGCGCCAACGCGAGGTTTTCCGACATGGTAACGATTACCTTCCCTGATCGTGAAACGGAGAAACGGGCGCTCGGCTACCTGCTTGGCCGCTTCTCGGGCCGTGTACTCCGATCCGGGGAACATCTCGTTCCAGAGGCGGCCTTGGAAGCGCTCGCTGATCAGAACATTCCGTTCGCTGTGCCTGACAATGGTGTGCATCCGAGCGGGGGATCTGGCGTGAATTGAGATCAAAGCCAGGTTAGGCGAGCGGCAGATGGAGATTTACCCGTGGGGTAAGCTTCCAGCTTGCCTTTCCGAGCAGATTCGCAAGCTGGAAGCTTACGCCACGGTACGAAACCAACCGCCGCTCGCCTTACATCGTACTGTCCTGCAACTTCTCGACGTGCAACAAGACAGCGCTCTCAGGTGGCACTTGCCATCTGACGACCTCGCCATACGGGACTCTGGCCGACTGTTCTGTTTCGGGATGCTCTTGGCGGATCTCGAAGAGACCCTCGCCTTTGATCCCGAGACTCGGCTCGGTCAGGGCGAACTCTCCATTCAGAGGCTTCTTGTTGGGATTGAACAAGAATACGAAGCCTCGATCATCACAAATGTGCGCCGAACCGTCGACCTTGCCTGCGGCGGGCCAATCCGGCAGGTCTTTGCGGACCATGATGCAGTCGATGTTGTCGCGAGCCCAATCGAGCCATTTCTTGATCCGGCCTTTGTCGGCCGCCGGAATATCGGCCTGGCTGGGCAGGTAGTACGTCTGGTTCGGCGAAGAGCTCAGAGCGCTCAACATGATGTAGTCGATGTGATCGCTCGTCCAATCGTGCGTCGCCCAGTTCTTCATGGATTTGGGGGCGGCGAACACTTGGGGCGAGTCGAGATAGTGAGGGAAGAAGTGGTGGTGCACGCGGACCCGCGACCAGTGGCGTATCTTGTCGCCTAGCAGGACGTTCAACGGCTGCGGCCCCATTCCCGGCAGTCCTTCGGCTCGTGCCCATTCGTTGATGGTAAACGACGCATTGACATGGCGCAACGCCCAGACGCCCAGGTCCATCGGCGGGCGACAATACAGCATATAGACGTCGGGATGCCGCTTTCGCATTAGGCCCGCCATCTCCGTAAGGTTGCGCTGGCAGTGGTAGTCGATGTCCGGGCTGATGTGATCGTGCAGTTGCGAGTGACACCGTGCCGGGTTAACCGAGCCCGATGGTCCGCCTCCCCAGCCGGCGCCTCCGGCGAAATCACCGTCCATGCACCAAGCCCCGTAACGGCCCGCATCCATCGCCTCCAGGTTGACCTTGATTAGCCAGTCATAGAACGGCGCATTACCAAAACAAGCTGCCGGCTTCGAATTGGCGCGGTCCGCACCCTCGTGGATCATCGTCCATTGAGGTTTGTCCAAACGCAATTGCGCCCCCCGCCCCGACCATGGGTCACTGTTACCCATCGTCGGCCAGAACACCCATCGCACGCCTTTCTTGTGGGCGTAGTGAGCCACTTTCAAAACAAGTTCGCTCAATTCGAACCGTTTGTCACCCGCCAACGCGTTCACTTTGAGAGTTTCTCCGGACCATGTGCGCCCATCCGATATGATGTCGATACCGCAGTCCGCGGCGAAGTCGATCGACCGCATGTCGTGTTCGGCGTCTGCCTCGGTTTGGTACGGCCCGCGAAAGGTCTCCGACCACCAACCGCACATCAGCGGGCCAAGCCGCTGGTGAGTCGGCGGCAAGATCGCCGAGGTCATGGCAACCATCGCCTGCGACTCGCAAGCCAGCGGTAGTCTCCCTTTTTCTTGCTCGTCGTCTTGCTTCTGGTAGACGCCTAAGTAAACGGGCTCGCAAACGACCCGCTTCCCGGCTTTGACGTTCAGATTTGGCGCGTAGCCGAGACTGACCATATTCTGGCCGTCCTGCGACGAGTGATCGAACGCCAACTCGACGCCCGCGAAGATCCCGCCCAGCGGGGACCGGCCAAAGTAGGTCATCGTCTGCATGTGGCGATACTTCACCAGTTTGACCGGTTGGCCGCCGAACGCAGGCTCGCTGATCACGAGTTTCCGGAAGCCGAAGGGCGCCGACGAATTGATGACGAGCTGCTTCTCGAGGAAATGCTGGCCCTTGCCCAGTCGCCAACTGACGCCGATCGTATTCTTCGTAGGTTGGGTCTCCCGACCCGACTTCTGCGCCTCGGCCCTGTAAATAGCCTCGATCTGCTCATCCGACTTCTTCACCAGCGAAACAAGCACCGCGTCTTTCTGCGCAAGGGTGAATTCCGTCGCTTCGATCTGGAATTCATCTCCTCCAACGTCCATCGTTTCGTCCGTCAGTCTGTTGGTCAGTTGGATCAGCGATCCTGTCTCGCTGTCGAACTTCGCGCGGAGCAGATCGTTTTCGAGCGTCACGGCGGTCCTTAGCGCATCCGGGCGACGCGCCACCGCGACGACACGCAGCCTGGGCAGGAGGGTCACTCCATAGTCCGGGATGCCGTACTTCTCTGCCAGGTACAAACCAACCTGTTTTCGCTCGGCCGCCTCCAACTCGCGATCGTAAACCAGCACCTCGGCGATCAGCCCGTGCCAACCGGCATCCGGCAGGTTCTCGCTGCCGCCGACGGTGAACCCATCGAGGCCACCTTCCGCACTCATCTTGGCGGGCTTGCTAATCTTCAGAGGCACCCCGTTCAGTTCCACTGCGATAGTGTGATCGCTGCCGGCGGAACGGTGAGTCGAGATGAACGGTCGGCGGATGGCCTCCAGCGCGACGCTCGGTTCCGCGATCGGCGTGTTGCGGTCGCCGTGCGAACCGTCGGTGTACACGAGGAACATCGCGGGTGGATCCCCGCCAGCATAGAGATTGACCCCAAATAGAGGTTTCTCGGCGCTTGTGCTTCTGCGAAACGCCAACACGGTGGCCCCAGTCGAGCGATCTTCAAGACGACCAACCACGAACACGGTTCTGGCGCCGCCTGCGGCAACAAGGTTGTCCGCCGTGTCGTTTAGATAATCTCCGCCATCGAACTCGATGGCCGGCTGGCCGTTGATCGCCTTGTCGACCCAGCGAGGCCGCCTGTCCGGATCACTCTGTGCGACGTCATCGGACGTCGTGTTGTTCGTCGGATCGGTAACGTCAGACCAGACGGAGACCAAGTTGTCTGCGTCCTTGGTCACACGAGCCTCGGTGGCGTCCAGCCAGAGAACCAAGCCAGGAATATCCGTGGGGCCGGCCCATGCATTGACCGGCAGAAGCACGGCGAGCAGCGCAGCCGCGGCCGTCGTCATCAGATACTCTTTGGGCGATCTGCGAGATGGCATGGCTTGCCCCTTCTCTTGAATGGTCACAGGTACTCTCACTACGTTCGAAATGGGACGCGAAAAGACATCGAGCTTCTGACGACATCGACTATGGTGATTCGTCCCCTGCTTTGCTGTGGTGAATCACTCCGCTTCGCAGACTACGCGGAATCCCACATTGTACACGCGTTGATACGGCAAGTAGCTTAGGCGGAAGCTTGAGGTGCAACGTCGGGGCCGATCGCGCCAGGAGCCACCGCGAACGACTTTGCGACCGGTAGAAGCTGGGGCTTCTCGACCATCTCCAGCATGGTACGGATAGGACCGGTAAGTCGTGCGGGTCCATTCGGCCACGTTGCCGTGCATGTCGAACAGACCCCAAGGATTCGGCCGGTAGCGGCCGGGTTCGACGGACAGCAGTGCCCCGTCGTTGAAACGACTGTCTTTGGGGAACCACTCGTCGTAGCGTGTGGCGTGCTTCAATGGCTTTCTGTTGTCCCACACGTCGCTGGCGAACTCCGCCAGCTTGGCGTCGGCCACGTTCGCGAAAGGGGAGAAGTCGGCGTCCAGGTCTCCGAAGAACAACGGCGTGGTCGAACCGGCTCGGCACGCCCATTCCCACTGAGCTTCGGTCGGCAGAGAGAACGAGCGGCCGCTCTGCTGCGACAGCCAACGGCAGAAGGCCATGGCTTCGTTCCAGGAGACGCGCACCACCGGCTGTTCGGGGCGATTCACAGGATACCCCTGGATTCCATACTGGGTGGCGTTCTTGGATTCCACGCGGCTATCGTGTCCCGGATCGAACAGGTTGTATTGCCGGTTGGTGATTTCGTGGGCCGAGATCCAGTAGGGCCGGTCCAGGCTCACTCGGCCCACAGGCAACTCATCCAGCTCGCCGATGGAGCTTCCCATCAGAAACTCGCCCGCCGGGATCAATACCATATCGATCTGTTGGCCATCGCCCAGGTCGATCGTCTGACGCGTGACCGGCCCCGCCGCTTGCTGGCGTCGCGCCGCCTCTTCCGCGTCGAATGGCCAGCCCGGGCAGTCGATTGGCTGAGCGACAGGTATTGCCGGCGGCTCGGGGATGATCGGATCGAGCAGCTTCCCGCTGTTATAAAGGCCGGTGCCGGGACCGGGCACGGCCTCTGGATCGTCGTCCACGTTGGCATACTGCTTCAGCAATTCACGGCGGCGCTGGCGCTGTCGACCGGGATCCACAAGCTCCTCGTGCCGGGTGCCGTGGAAGGGACAGTTCAGGTCGATCCAGGTGACCAAGCGGTCCCACGCTTCCGCATCCATCCGCACGCCGTAATGTCCCTTCGTGAGCATCTGGACCAATTCCGTCGTGTCGGCATGAAACTCCATGGGTTCCAGGACGTGAAAGTCACTCTCGCATCCGGGACGCCGCACGAAACGGTGTAGTTCTGTGTAGCCCACGGAGAACCTGCCGGCGTCGGCGTTTCTCTGCCACGAAAGCTCCGTAGCATAATCCGTGACATTCTCGCCCCCTCGCAGGTCTGGGCACGAAAAAGGGGTCGGGAGTCGTTTTTGCGAAGCACCCGTCGGGCCTTTCAGGAAAACGACTCCCGACCCCTTTTTCGTGCCCGTGCCGTCGTGGCAGGCGACGCAGTAGCGATCTATGACCGGTTGGACCTCGCGGCGATAGCTGAAACCGCGCGGTTGGCCGTACCAGGGCTTAATCTCGTCCGGCTGCCGGTTCACGGCGAGGCTCGTTTGCGCGGGCGGTGCGGAGTTTTGGGGCTCGTGACATCCGGCACATTGCACCGTCTCGCCGGGCATGGCCGTTAGCCAACTCCGCATCAACTGAATCGCCTTGCCTTCCGCATCGAGAGGCTGCACGGAGATCGGCGTGTTGGCGGGAATGCGGAACTTGGCCGAGCCGTCCTCGTAGACGGGCACGGTCCCCAGCACGCGTTTGATGTCCCACGGCCCGTCGACGCCAATCGTGTTTGGATTCCCCACCATTCCCTGATAAGCAAAGTGATAGGTGAACACCCGGAGCGACTTGACGGCTCCCCGCGGGATTCCTTTCAGCCCGCGACCGGTGTAGATGTCGCCGATGTAGACCACGGCATCGTTTCGCGACAGGTCGACGTTGTCGGGAATCACGGGAGGCCTCGGGGTGCTCTTGAGCGGAATCGGCTCCAACAGCGCGTAGCCGGGCTCCTCTTTGATCAACAGCATGTTATCGAACGTGTCGACCAGATAGATCCCCCACAACGAATCCGGCCGCGGCTTCGAGGCCACCAGGAAGTGCTTCTCGCTCAACGGATACGGATGGAGGAACTTGGGCCAGCTATCGTCCACCAACTGGTCCTTGAGGACTGCCTCGACCTTCTTGCCGTAGCCTGGGATCCGCTGCACGGCTCCGGCAGCCTCGTGTCGCCCGTGGGCCGGATCGAAAACCACCAGCTCGCCCATGCGCGGCACACCGTGATGCCCGGAGATCACGGCCACAACCTTGGTCGGATGATCGGGAATCGGTCGGGCATAGAAGAAGGCGTTGGGCCAATACGAATTGCCCCCCAGGTATTCCATCTGCTGGGTGCCGTCCGGATTCATGTGGAACAGCAGCCGCGAGTGACAGTGAACCGTGTCGGTGTATTCCCACCGGGTGTACAAGATACGGCCATTGTTCAACACCGCAGGCGACCAGTCGTGCTCCTGATCGAAAGTGAGCTGCCGGATGTTCCGGCCGTCGGCGTCCATTACGTAAAGGACCGCCGCGTGGTCACCGGTGCAGGCAACCGCGTTGAAATACGCGCTGGAGGTAAAGATGATTTTTCCGTCGGGCAGGTAACACGCGTCGTAGCTATCCACATCGGGTTGTTCACCCGTCAGTTGCCGCAGCCCGGCACCGTCCACACCGATCTCGAACACCTGCCACCTGCCACCCGGGCCGGGCATGGAAAACAGAAAACGCTCGGCATCGAAATCCAGGTCCAGGTCCCCGACGAATCGTCCCTCCTCCGGTTCGTAAAGCGTCGTCAGTTGACCTTCGGCATCGGCGAGGGACAGGGTCACGACGGAATCGCGAAAGCCAGACTTCGGCAGGCTGGAATTGCTCTGCCAGTTCTGCGGCAGGCCTAGTTTCGGCGAGTCGGCCGCTCGCCTGACCACGAGAAATCTGTCGAAATCCAGAAGCGGGTTGGCCAACAATGCCTCGCGTTGGAGGGACTGTAATTCACCTTGGATCTCTTGGTCGGCCTCCGCCGCTTCCAGATGCTGTTCGAGAGCATCGAGCCGCGTCAGGAACTCCGGCCCCCGTGAATACTGTGCCCCGTAGGTCTGTATGAGATCGGTAATCGCCAACCGGATCGTCTTTGGGGTGCAGCAATCGTCGGCACTTGCCGGAAGGGTCACCAGCGACAGACCAATTCCGCCGAGAATCCACAATCCGGTCAGCAGAGACGTCTTCACATGTTGGCGTGACATCTGTTTCTCCTTTGCCGGACTGTGAATCCGGGGTCAGACGTACAGAATTCAATTTTTGCGGGGACAAGGCTTTCCAGATGGCCGGACGATCGGCCGCGAAAATTGAATTCTGTACGTCTGATCCCAACGCGATAGCACAACATCTCATCGCCCCCTTGCCAAACCTCTCAGAATCGCCACGGTTCACGTAGCGCGCGGCTGCGCATCCGGTTCGCTGCGTCGTCGCCGGCAAACTCTTCTTCGGCCGGATCCCAGGTCAATGGCCGGCCCAGGCACAGACAAATGTTGGCGGCATGGCATGCCGTGGTGGCCCGGTGGGCCACCTCCGCGTTGCAGACGGGCTGTTGTCGCGTCTTGATGCAGTCCAGAAAATCCCGGATGTGGTTCGTCGCTTTCTCGTACGTGCCCCTTTCGCCTGCCCTGTAGGGTCCCAACAGCGATGGTGGATCCGCCTGCAATCCCAGGTTGTCGTCCACGGTGATCCAGCCTTCGGTCCCTTCGAAGCGGGCCATCAGACAACTGCCCGACGGAAGTCCCTGGTGGAAGATCAGCCTGACCCCGTTGGCGTACTCGGCCGCGACTTCGCCCTGGCTCAACTGTTCGTACCGGATCGGGGAGGACATCTCCGCGTCGTTGGCATACTGCGCCAAATCGGCCTGGTGCGTTCCCCAATCGGTGATGCCTCCGCCGCCGAGATCCGGGATGTGGCTCCAGCCGCCCAGACCACCGATGTAAGCGGAACTGTAAGGACGCCATGCGGTTGCCCCCAGCCATAAGTCCCAGTCGACGATCTCACGAGGTGGCTCTGGCTCGGGCGGTCGCGCCTGGAACTCGCCGATATTGCGAACGAAGCCGGGCGTATAGGCATAGATGGCCTGGAGACGTCCCAGCCGCCCGTTACGGGCGGTGTTGGCGGCGTAATGGAACCTCGGGACACTTCGCCGTTGGGTACCGCCCTGGTACACCCTGGCGCGCGTACGCATCGCGTCGGCTACCGCGCGGCCCTCCGCGATCGTCAACGACATGGGTTTCTCGGAATACACGTCCTTGCCGGCCTTGGCCGCCATGACCGAGGCGAGAGCGTGCCAGCGGTCGCCCGTGGCAATGAACACGGCATCGATGTCCTCGCGGGCCAGCAGCTCGCGAATATCGCGGTAGGCCGCGCAATCCATGGTGCCGTAGGTGTCATTCACCACCGCCTGGCCGGTCTCGCGCCGCTTGCTCTGCACGTCGCAGACAGCAACCATTTGCACATCGGGCTCGGCCAGGAAGTTGTGCATCACCCGTTGGCCGAGGCAGCGACCACCAAGCCCAATCGATCCCATGACAATCCGCTGGCTGGCCGGCAGCCGACGCTGCCCGCCCAAGGCCGTCGAAGTGATCGCGTAAGGAACTGCAACGGCCGCACTGGCACTGCCTAAAAAACGGCGGCGTGAGATCTTGCGATTTGCCATGACAGTTCAGCAGAATGTTGTGAATCACCAGCGATTCAGTTGTTCGACTGTTTTACTTAGCCGGGGAGTCCGCTTGTAGTGCCGCCTTTAGGCGGTTTTCTGAGCGGTTTGCGGCTCCAAAACCGCCTAAAGGCGGCACTACGAACACCGCGACATCACGGTTGGCTCGTCGTAGTCCTTCCATTTAAGGTTCCCGATAACGGCAAGTCAATTCGCCATCATCCGGATCCCACCGCCCGAGGCGTCCAGGACGATGTAGCCGTCGCGGCCGTTCTTCGATCCACCCCAATCGCCCAGCGAGCCGTTCAAGCCTGACGTTGTCTCCCACTGGACGCCGTCGATGGTTGCTTCGGCGCCCACGCTGCCGGCCCAGAGGACTGTGCCTTCGTCCAGCCATGAGAGATCGCTGCCCTGAACACGGCCCAATCCGTGAAGCAACGCGACATCCGTGGCCGACAGCGCCTTGTTCCTCCAGATGCCCATGTCGTCCAGGTAGCCGACGATCTGCGTGTCGTATTCCGTGTCCACGTGGTGTCCAATGAACCGGTCGCCCGTGTAGCTACCTTGGGATATGGCCGGCTGAGTCTTCTTCCAATCTGCTTCCGTCTTGCCGTCCACGTAGAACCTGAGCTCCGTTCCATCGGCAGTCACGACGAGGTGGTGCCAATCTCCGTCCATGACGTTGGGGGGACCCGGAACGCCGTTGTCGTAGAAAGGACTCTCGCTCCAGCCCGGGTGGTATCTCGGCTGGCCGGTGCTGGGCCACGTTTGGACGCCGTAGCCTCGGTATCCCGCCGCCCCGTAGCCGTGGAGCAATGTTCCGTACTCGCTCGCCCGGGGACTCTTCACCCACGTCGAGAATGTCATGCTGGACACACCAGCCAAGTCGAGTTGGTCGCCTAACCTGGCCCTCCCGTCGCTCCCCACGGTGTCGCCCGTCAATGTAATCCCCGAGTCGTTGTCCGGAGCTTCGGCCCCCAGATAGGCTCCGGCGCCGATCAACGCACCGCCGCCAGTGTCGATCTTGGCCGTGCCCGTCAACGTTCCGTCGAAGGCAACGATCGAGCCATCGACATCGCCGGTGAACGGCACCGTCGATCCGTTGGCCGAGTCGAACGTCCAGTGGGCGATGAGGGCCGGGGGTGCAGTCGCGTTGCGCAAGGTCCTCGCCAGGGCCTCGATCGAGCTGATCACGTTCTGGTTGAATCGGAAGAGGAGGTACTTTTCCGTAGGGATATCGGCGTAGGGTATCATCTGCCGAGCGACATCTTGGGCCAGGCGATCCGCGCGATAGATTGCGGCCTGCGCCGCTTCGAACTGTTTGAGTGTTTTGGCTTCGTCTCCGCTGCTCTTGAGCAGTAAGGCCCGATCAAGTGTCGCTATTGCCTCGTAGCCCGCTGCCAAGACTTCCAGATAGCCTGCAAAACTCTCGGTCTTGAATATCACGTAGTCCAATTCCGCTTGTGCTCCGGGCAACACCTTGGGCCGGGCCTCACGCAAGAGGTCAAGCGCCTGCCGGTATCGGGCCGCCATGTCGGTCCATCGCTGTTGTCGCTCGACCGCGGCGCTGATCTCCTTTTCCAGCACCTCGCGCTGGACCTCCGATCGAGCATCACGGGCGGCGCTGGTTCTCAGGGGAAGCCGCACAGGCGAGAAGCGGTTGTATCCAATGAAGACGCCGCTGCGACCGTGCCAGCCCAGTTCTCGGTCGTTCTCTTCCAGCATCAGGTAAGCCTTCAACAGCGTGTCCCGCGCATCGAGGCCGAATATGCGACCTAAAAGACCTTCGTAGAACGTGCGGCAATTGATTTGCGGGTTCCAGGCCCCTTCGGCCATGTACCGAACATTGTTTTCCAGGCCGCGCTCTTTGTTCAACTGCCCAACGATCCCCGCCACGCCGTATTTCGCGCTGCCGGGAATGATCTCGTCCCGGTCGTACATCATGGCGTTCATTTGCATGTGCAGCTCGCATCCGTCGTCGTCGATTCGCGGCATGACGATCAGTTCGCGGTCTTCGACATCGCCGTAGAAGCTCATCACGGAGCCTGTGTTGTGCCAATTCTCCATGCTCATCAACCAGACGTCCTTGGGCAGCAGCGAATCGAGCGCTGGGAACAGGTAGCTGCGAAACAGCACCGCGACGCCCAGATTGGCCTTCGGATGGCGTTTCTTGACCGACTCGATCAGCTTCGCGGTCACGCACACCTGTGCAAGATCGCTGGTCAGGTGTTTCGGTTCACTCGGACGGTAGTAGCCACGCTTGTTAATCTCTGCGAGGGCGGGGATTTTCTGACGCACGGCCTCGTTCTGTCGCAGCAACTCCTGGGTCTTCGGATCGCCCATGTCGAGGAACAACTCGGAAGTCCAGACACCGTAGGCATCGGCCTCCGGATAGGTGTCGATGGCGCTCGTAAAGGCCGCCTCCCAGATGCCCAGCAAGGCCGGATCACCGGGTGCAATGCCAACTCCGCAATACATGTTGTGCAATGACTTCGCACCCGCTGGCGCCAGGTTCGGCGGGCCGTAAGGAACTTCGCCCTGCATCAGCCAGACCTGGACCTTGCGCTGGTGGGCATAACGAATGATCTCTCGGAGGAACTTGCGAGCCGTGTCGAAAGCCTGCTCGGGCGTCTGGGCATCGGCGAACTCGGGCGGGCCGATATACTCGTTTGGAAAACACTCTCGCCCGACACGTACGTCCTTGGCCGTTCCGCTGGTCGACAACGCAAAGTCCCAGGCCACGTAGCCCGATTCCTTGGAATAGATAATGTCCCCTCGCTTGCCGCCGTAAGAGACTTCGACCCACGGCGACCCCATGCCGGCGTAGAACTGAAGGCAATTCAGCTTCAGTTTGGCCAACTGGTCGATGTGCTTGCGGAAATCCTCCAGCCCCATGTGCCAACGCAACCCGTGGCAGCAGTGCATGCCGCGGTACTTCAACTGCGGCTCCATGCGCACGTCGAGCGCCGGCACGGCCAGATCGGGCTTCTTCTGCGGGATGATGTCGTTCGTCAACTGAAAGACGATCCCGAGCCGCTCCAGCAACTCGTAGGCCGAGTACATCGTGCCCGCTTCGTCGTTACCACCGAGGATCACTGCGGTGCGCCCTTGCAGCTTGACACTTTTCAGAATAAGCCCCTCTGGCTTCAGGCCATCAAAGTCGACCAAGCCCTGCTCCTGCGCTGCGGCCACCAGCGGGTTCGTTTTTGGGCTGCCCAGCGCGATCAGCGTCTTGCCGGCCGGCAGCCTGTCGCATTCAACCACAGGCAACTCGGCGCCGGAAAGCTGTTTCACGTACCGCTTCAATTCGCCGGCCACCCAGCGATCGAGCACGTGTGTATTTTGGCCGACGACGATCGCGGCATCCGCTTTGCCACCGTTGGCCAGCCATTCTTCCTGAGCCAGAGACTCGCCGACAGGCATTCCCGCGCCCGCAACGACGATGACCGTCACAAACATTGTCCGTGAGTTGAGCATAGCGATGATCCTTTCACAGGGCGGCAGGGCCGCCAACGAACTACGAGCTACCGCTCGGGTAGCGCTGGCCCGCTCCCGTTGGTCGCTCAAATTCCTCGCGAAAAACGAAAATCTTGACCGTGGCAATACAGAAAACAGACATCTACAACGTTTTGGCCCGGATAACTCATGTAGGCCGGAACGAGGTCGCCTAACTCATTGCCAGAACAGCGCAACTGAGCCACTGAATATGGAACACCCTGTTCGCAAACGGGCGCAATTATGGCGTCCGAAGTTCCGGCAACGATTCCCGTTGCCCGCTCTGGTCCCATGACCGACCGGCGTACACGCTCCTGCCAGGTTCAAGTCATTATCGTGGAACAAGGAAAGCGGGACAGAAGAGGATTCACTTCGTCGAATTGTCACGCCAACCGTCACCGCCTTCCCGTCCGCCGCGACTTCTCCGCCGTCAGTGTTGCCGAACTCGAAATCGAAATCTCTGTTTGCCATGTATAGCGATTTGCAGTACAATGTAAAGAGGCCATACACTCTCGGACGGCTAGAGAGCCGGAGGATTCGATGACCAAGACAAATCAGCTCATGGTGCGCTTGGATGACAGCAGCAAGGCCGATATCGCGAAGGCGGCTGAGCTTCGCAAGGTGAGCATCAGCGACTATGTGCGGATGGTGACCGTGGCCCAAGCCCGTCGTGAAGTGACCCAGGCCGAGCAAGACACGATTTCTCTGACACCCGATGAGCAGTTGGCGTTTTGGAGTGCGCTGAACGCTCCGACAGGGTTGACAAGGGCGCAACGGGAACTCGGCCGAACTATGCGGGGCGAGAAGTGAGCGGAGTTCGACTACCCGAGGGCTTTCGTTGGGAGCGTTTGAGGCGGGATCATCCTCGCCGCCAGTTCCGCTGTGGCGAAGAGGAAGTTGACGCTTGGCTGCGAACCAAGGCGTGGCAACATCAGAAGAAGCACTTGTCCGTGACGAAGGTGTTGCTCGACCTGGACGAGTGGATCGCGGGTTACTACACACTCGCCACGGGCCAAGTCGACTTTAGCGACTTGCCCGCAGAGCTGGCCAAGAAGCTTCCGCGACGATCGCTTCCCGTAGCCGTCGTTGCATGGCTAGGCGTGGCGAGCCATCACCAACGAACAGGGTTGGGGCGGTTGCTGTTGGCTCAAGCTCTTCGCGACTGCTATGAAGCTGGCGAGACATTCGCTTTCGTGGCGGTGATCCTGGACTGTCTGAACGACGCCGCCAAGCGGTTCTACCAGAAATGGGACTTCCAGGAACTGCCGGGGCATCCCTACAGGCTATTCCTGAGCTACCGCCAACTCGAATCCATGATGAACGACAGTTAGCCAGTCCGCACGACGACGGTTCGAGATCGGCTAGCTGATCATGACGACGCACACAAGACAAGCCAATCTGACCAACGGCACCTTTTGGCCCTGCGGAGCGTAATAGTTGGAGTTCACGCTTCAGCGTGCTTTCGAAGACACGCTAAAGCGTGAACTCCAACGATTTCTTCAAAGCCTCGGCGCGTGGAGGCGGCCCTGATCCAAAGTTGGTCATCGTTCCGGCCAGATGAGCCCCAGCTCCAGGCCCGGCTTGTTCCGCATGGCCCAGAGGTCGAGTAGCTCCATGGCCAGGGTATCGGGCCGGGTGATCGCTTCGTAGTGGTCGTCTTGCGAACTGGCCTTGGGCAGCGGCGAGTCGTCGATGAAGAAAATGTCCACGGCCTTGCCGGCCAGTTGGTCGGCGCGGTTGACGTATTTCTGCTCGCCCGTGAGCCGGTGGGCGTTCAGGAGCACGGCAAGGGCATCGCCCACCGCGCCGGGCCAGATCACCCGCGATGGGTCAGGCTCGCTGCGCAGGTACCGCTCGGCCGTATCGAGGAACAGCTTGCGGTAGCACAGCGTGTAACTCTATCACGGAGCTGCCGCATTTGGCGCCTTGGAGGCCGCTTGGAACAGGCTCCGCACGGTCTGCGCATCCAGCGCCCGATCCCAGACCGCGGCTTCGTCGACCAGGCCGGTCATGCCGTAGACATGCCGTCCGCTTGGGTCGACGCGATTTCCGAACGTCAGGTGATCGCCGTTCCCGCCGCCCCAGCCTGCTTCCGCCTCGATCTCGATACGACCGTTCAGGAACACCTTCACCGAAGAGCGGTCGCGAACGAAGACCAGGTCATACCAAACGCCGTCCGCCAACGGTGTCTTGCCTGAGACGAACGTGACGGACACGGGTTCGTAGAAATACAACTTGCCCATGGGCGTCTCTTGAAACGTACCGCCGACGCCGATGCAGTCTCGCGTATCTGTCCCAAAGGCCCGACCGTTGCCGCGTCCCAGGACGGTATGCACCAAGTGGCTTTCGAACGGCACGGTCGACTTGAACCAGCACCGGACGCTGTATGACTCGGGCGAGGCCCCGGCGGCGCTGGCCAGTGCTGTACACCGCACGGCGCCGCTCCGTCTCACGAAGATCGCCTTGTTGTCAGCCTCCATCCCAGGGAAACCATCCGACCCGCGCGGTCCTGCATGGCCGAGTTCCACATCTTCACCCACAGCTTTGTGCTGCGCGGCCGAGGATTCCTGAACATCAGTGATCGAGGGTTGTGCGGCTTTCTGGTCGAGCTTCCAGTGCAGAGTCGGTTTCGTTGCCCCGAGCGTTGAACTCGGGTCCGCGGCAAAGGTGCTCGCGAGGAAGACCGGGGGCAAGGGGATCTTTGTGGGAACCGACCAGGTCGTCATCAACTCGCACAACTGCTCGATCGGGAGCACGAAGCGGACGTTGTAGCGGAACAGGATGTACGTCTCAGTCGGCTCTTGGGCATTGGCGGCCTGTTGCCGGGCGGTCTGGCGGGCCAGATCCAGCGCCTCCCCGAACGCGCCGCGGAAACGGTCGAATTGCTTCACCATCTCCGTCCTGTCTCCCCTGAGCTTCGACTGAACTACGGCGTTGTACGCGACGCAACCGTCCAGCATGGCGCAGATCGATTGCAGGTGTGAAATGTAACTCTCCGTCTTGAAGATGACGTACTTCAATTCGTGTTGTGCCCCGGGCAGCACGTCGGGCTGCGCTTGCCGGAGGTGAGCCAGTGCCTGCTCGAGTCGCTTGATCGACTCGGTCAACCCCTCGCGCCACCGTACACAATATGCTGCGTCGCCGGGTACACCGGTCCTTGTGAACGGATTGGCGTGAAGCTGTTCGATCGTACGGATTGGTTTCGAGTCCGCGTAGTTGCAGAAGTTGTTCATGCCCTGAAAGCCGCCCAGCGTGCTATCGAGGCCCATGGCCAATTCATTTTGTTCGAGAATCTGGTAGGCCTTGGACATCTCTTCCAAGGCGTCGCTGCCGAAGGTCCGGCACAGATAGCCCTGGTAGAAGGCGTCTGTCGTCAGCGACGGATTCCACGCGCCTTCGGCAAGGTACTTGGCGTTCTGTTCCAATCCACGGAGTTTGCCTACCTGCGGCATGGCGCCGTCGCCACCGAATTGGGCCAGACCCGCCAGCACGCGATCGTGCTCGTACAGCGATACGTTGAATTGCATTCCGAATTCACTGGTATCGTCGTCCAGCCGAGGCACCACCAGCGCGTCCCGCTCGCCCACGTCGGCGAAGTACTCCATGGGAACACGAGACCCCCGGTTCCAACAAACCGAGGATTCCATGGTCTGGAAGATGACGTCTTTGGGCACCAGCGAGTCCAAAGCTCGCAGCAGGTAGGCTCTGCCCAACAGGGCCAGCCCGAGTTTCGCTTCCGGGTGATGCCGCCTGGTGCGCTGGACAAGTTCCCGGCCGTAGTGGAGCAGACCAATGTCCGCGTCGATTTGGCTCTGGCTCCCAGGCCGGCCGTAACCGGACTCTCGGATCTGCTCGATACGGGGAATCAGTTTGCGGGCCTCGGCATACTGTCCGAGCACCTTTTTGGTATCCGGATCATCAGATGAGTAAAAGCCCTCAGACAACCAGATCCAATAGCCGTCGGCTTTCGGGTAGGTTTCGATCATGCTGCGGACAGCGTCCTCCCAGATTTCCACTCCGACAGGATCCCCGGCAGGAATCACGGGGCACCGAAAGAAGCTGTGACGCCACGTACCTTGGCTGTGCTGCGCCAGATTCGGCGGCACGGATGGGCAATCGCCCATACCCAACCAGACTTGGACTTTGCGCTGGTGAGCGTAGTCGATGATCTCGCTCAGCAACTGGTGAGCTGCCTGATGCGCTTGCTCCGGGGTCTGGACGTCGGCAAACTCCGGAGCACAAACCATTTCCTGTCTAAAATGCTCGCGGCCGATTTTCACATCGGATGCCTTGAAATCGAACGCAGTACACTGCCAGGTAAGGTATGCCGAGCTCTTGGTGTAGACATCCCCGATTTGCCTTTTTTCATCGCCGTGCGAATACTCGATCCACGGACCCCCAACGTACCAGAAGAACTCCAGGCAGTTGTATTTCAGCTTGGCCATCTGGTCGAGAATGCGGCGGAACTCCTCGATGCCGATAATGGGCGTCCACATGTGGCGGTAGTGCAGCCCACGGTACTTCAGCGCCGGTTCCATGCGCACGTTCAGTGCGGGCAGTTTCAGATCGGGTTTCTTTTGCGGTATGATGTCCCCCGTGATTTGAAACACCACACCCAGCCGTTCCAACAACTCGTAGGCGGCGTACATCGTGCCGGCCCCATCGCCCGCGCCTGCCACCACAGCCGGCGTGCCCGCCAAGTCGATGCTTTTCAGGAGAAATCCCTCCGGTTTCAGGCTGGCGAAACTGACAAGCTGCTGTTGCTGGGCAGAGGCAACCAGGGGGTTGTCTTCCGGGCCGCCCACCAGGATCAGCGCTTTCTCTGCCGGTATCTTGTCGCTGGTGACGATAGAAAACTCCACTCCCGAGAGCTTTTGCAGATACCGCTGCAACTCGCCGGCCGTCCAGCGGTCAAAGGGGCCGCTATCTCGGCCGACAACAATCACGGCCTCGGCCTTCCCGCCTTTGGCAAGGAAGTGCTCCTGGGCTGAAGATGCGTCTGCCAAGAACAAGCATAAGACCGCTGCCGCGAGCGCCCGACATTGACGCCGTGGTCTACCAAACGACATGGTTACCTTCCTTCCAGTTAACCACGTTCGGCGCAGGTCTCCTGACCTCGCCGAAAGCGCCGACCGTAGGTCTCCCTGTTTCTTGAGACCTTCGGTCGTCTATTGTGCGGGGTCCGGAGACCCGCGCACAGCAGAATATTTAGCTTTCCTGGAGTTTCATGCACAGTTCGAGGTAGGGAAGAATTCTCACGGGGCCGTGGAGGCCATTGAGTTTGATGTTCTTGAGCAAGGGACGATGGTTCTCCACGGCTCGGGCGTTGGCCTCGGTGTTGCGGACGACGATCTTCAGGCGATTGGCGCCAGGTCGGACGGCGTCGGTGATGTCCAGGCGGAACGGCTTCCACGCCCGCTCGCCAATGCGTTTCCCGTTGACCCACACTTCCGCGGTCACGCCCACCTCGCCGAGGTCCAATAGGAGCCGCTTGCCCTGGTATTCCGGCGGCAGCGAGAAGTCCTTTTCGTAGCTTGCGGGGCCGGAGTAGTTGGCCAGGGCGGTGGGCGTCCAGCAACCCAGCCGGTAGCTCACCGGTCCGCTGACCAGTTGCAGGTAGTTCCCGATCTCCTCCTGGTTGGCAACTCGGAGGGCCAGTAAGTTGTTTTTGGTGGCATCCAGCTCGGGGAATCGCACTAGACCGTTTGCCACCGACTGCGGCTGGCCGGCCACGTACACGGTCACCCGGGCCCTGGTTTTCGGTATCCTTAAGGCGATGGTGCCCGGCGGGATCATCGCGCGATACCAGCGGAAGCCGCGCGCCGGTGGTGGGGCCGGCGCGGAGGAGTCGGTCTTGCTGGTGCTCGCAACCAGATCGTGCATCGGCTGGCCGTCTGTGCCGACGAGGCGGAAATAGAAGCTCGGATGCCGGGGCCGGACCAACTTCAGTAGAATCTCGTTCCAGCCCTTTTGCAGCCGAACCTCCCGCTTGTGTGCCCAGCCCGCGCGGTCTTCCAGGTAGCCCGGCAAGCAGAAGCTCACGAGCTGTTGGCCATTGACCCACACCCTGGCGTTCTCGGAAGCGATCTGAACCTGGACGGTCCGCTCGCCGGGCGAGAAGACAAAGGTAGCGAAGTAGGCGGCCGTGCCTCGGCGGAAAATCGGCGCAACGTAGGTCGCATGGGGCGCCACGTCATTGACTTGGCCGAAACTTGATGGCCCGCGAGGGATGGGTGCGTAAATGACCCAAGGCGCGGGCTGTTCGGCAGCATCTTTGGGTGCTTCTTCCTTGGCCGCAGGCAGCGATTCCAGGGTCTCGATTTCGACCTCGCCGAGGCAAAGGTAGCCCGGAAAACGTGCCTTCGCTTGCCCGCCCTCGGGAAAAGCCAGGCGAATGTGCTTCGCCGAGATGCCTGCGGGGAGCGGGTATCGCTGCCGGTGTTTTGCGTCGTACGGCTGGCCGTCGGCCGGGATCTCCTTGGGGCCGATTTCCAGGACCTTGTTCCACGAGCGGCCATCGCCGGTGAGGCTGGCGTGGACCTCAATCCGCGCGGGCGGACAATGGACTTTGTCCTGGTAGCGTGCCCAGGCGATCTGGATCGCCTGAACCGTGCACACCTCGCCCAGGTTGCGTTGCCACCAGGCCCCTTTGTCCTGGCCCTGGCAGGTCTGCCAGTAGTTGTTGTTGGCATCGGCGAGTCCGTCCGCGGCCGCGCCGGCCGCGTTGTTCGGTCCCCAATCGCTCGAGGCGGTTGCCTGCGACAGTCTGCCCGGGAGGATCTTCAATCGGCGCCATTGCAGCACGTTCCCGTCCGCGATTGGATAGTTCTTGTCTATATCGACCCGCGCGTCGTCCAACTCGGGACCTAAGGGGACCGTGAAGGCGTGTCGGGCAGGATCGCCATTGTCGAACGGTCCGAGCACCAGCCACTGGTTAATCGTGAACCGTTCCGGAGAAAGCCACTGCTCGTCCCAGTCGAGGTCGTCAAATTCGGGCGTATGCCAGCCCTGCGACTCGCCGGTCCCAGCGGGGTCGAGCTTCGAGCGGGCGTAAGGGACCTCGACGCACTCGGTAAGCGGCTGAAAGGTCCAATCCTGCTCGCCCAGTGCCAATTCCGCGGCGGGACTGGGGTTGTCAACCCGGGCCAAGAGCCGCCTCTCGCCGTCGCGTCCCTCAAAGACATACTGCTTCTCCGAGGCCGGGGCGGTGCCCTTAACCGTCAGCGCGGGAGTCGTCTCCAGGTGGTAGTCTTCCAGGTTGGTGTTAACTGCTTCCACCGTCTGCTGTTGCGCCCCAGGCACGATGACCACGTAGTGCGCGTCCCATGGGTCCAGGCGGAGGCGGATCTTTGTGCCCTCCGCGGTGTGCGTATAAAACAGGGGTGACCGGCTGCCGTCGGCCGCGTCCCACTTCTCGGGCGTGCCGGAAACCGGCACCAGGACAACATTCTCGCGGCCCTCGGGCGTGTCGTTGACGACCCAGTAGACCTCCTTGCCATCGGGTTGGACGCGGCGGGAGTAATAGAGGTTGGCGCTGGGGCCGGCGAGAACCTTGAAGTCCTTGGGCATTTCGGCATCCAGCAACTCGATCACCTTGGCCAGGTTCGCCTTGACAAAAAAGGCCCGGCCGCCGCGGCCATTCTTGTTGGCGGCGAAATCCGCCTCTTCCGACACTTGACCGAAGACCTCTTGGACCATGCGGGCCAGCTCGGGATCATCGCGGCCGGCTTCCATGGAGATCGTCGGCAGCGAGCCGGTCGCTACCACCAGGCCGCCTTGCGCGTAAAACTCCTGGATCCTGGCGAAAGCCGATCGGCGAAAGGCCGTCGTCGGAGGGAGGATGAGGGTACGGAATTTCTCCGGCCCGATCTGGATGGTTCCTGAGTCGATCTTCGCCTCGTTCAAGAAATGGTCGTCCGTGACGTCGAAATCCCACTGCGCCCCAACCAGCCGGTTCATCAGGTCGGTGTAATGTGCTTCGGTCAGATCGATGCGGCTCTTTCGCTGCTGCGCTTCGGCTTGGGGACCCAAGCAGTTCGCCCAGACTGTAGTGACGGGATAGTACAAGAGCGCCGGGGCGACGTGACTCCCTTGGGCGTTCATGAACGAGATCCGCCGGGCGTAGTCGGCGTAGCAGTGGAACTGGGGCCACCAGGGCTGGCGCCAGTCGGTCACCGGCGGGAAATTGACGATTTCCCTGCCGTAACTGAACCAGGGAGTCAGGAGCGTCGGGCCCCAGGCGCCGATCGCGTTGGTCCCGTAGCGCAGCTTCTGCGGACTGATGAACGAGTCGGCCCCCTGGAGGATCTGATTCTCACACCAGAACGGCCGTTTGAGAAAATGGGCTACCGAGGCGGTCTCTTTGAAATCTCGCGGGGAGCGGCCCCGCTCCCAGAGCGAGTCGATTCCCGGCATGGCCATGTGCCGCTGGATCCGCATCAGGTCGCCGACGCCGTGGAGAAGCGTTTCCTCCCATTCGTGCCCGGTCAGCAGGACCCGCCGCTCGGCCAGCCATTGGCTCACCTGGCCCCAGTAGTTGACCGCATACAGCTCGGCGAGCACGTCGAGGTAGTCGCAACGGACCTTCTCGGTCATCTTCCCACCCTCGTGAAACAGCAACGGCAGGAATTTCTTCAGGCGGTATCCCTTGATGCGGGCGAAGGCTTGTGGCAGCTCGGGTGTCCAGAAATAGGGGAACTGTCCCACCATCGGCACCCCTTCGTGGTCCGAGACCACCGAGGTGATCACGTCGCCGAAATAGGGTCCCAACTGGCGCTCGTGTTCCCCCAGGACACGGTCGATGTAATAGGCCACCGCCTCGCGGCTGATCAGGTCGGTTCCCCAGCCTCCGTGCACACGCCCACCGTCGTGGATACAGAAAACCATGACTCGCCAGTCCCCCTCGGGAACTTGCCACTGGAAGCGATCCCCGTCGATGCGCTCCGCAACCACCTGGAGCGTCTCTTCGATCAAGCCCCCATCAGGGCCAAGCCTGGCGGCCACGGCCACCGTAGGGTTTTCGAGGCGATCGAAGGCGACCGAAGCGGGGCCGGCCACCGTCTTTTCCACCAGGGCCAGCCGTTTGCGCGCGTACTGGGGCCGCTCGTGGGTCACGCGGCTTTGCAGGGGTGGGTCGAGGTTCCAGGGATCACGGTATTCGCCCTGGGGCCAAAGGTAGTCGGTAATGAACCCGACCATAAACTGCTGCTTTTTCCCTTCCTCCAGCGCGGCGCGCATGCCTTCCATCCACTCCGGCGACATGTACGGCGTGCGCAACCCCCAGAAACCGAACACGTAAGCCCCGTAAACCCGTTGCCGGGCCATTTCGCGGATCTGCTCACGGACCCGGTCGGGTTCGATTTCCTCCACCCAGGCCCAGTACGGAATCAGGCTGTACTCTCTTGGAGGATCCTGAAACTGAGTCAACAGGTCCGGTTCGGCAGCCTCGACTCGATGGGGCCCCACCCAGCAGGCAGTACCCACTGCCAAGATGCAGACCAGGCGTGACCATATTTCGATTTTCTTGGGGGTGGCGGAGTCCCACATGATCTTGACCTCACATGCGATTGAAGGCTTCATTCAGCGTCGGGGAGAAAGTCATTTTGTTGACATCGTGCTTTCTTGTTTGCCCTGCTTCGGTTGCTCGCCGGATCACTCTCAACCTACCGGCCTGGCCCCTTGTTCTTGGACCTCCATCTTCTGGCAATTCACCAGACACTTTGGCGCCCTTTCTTCACCGCGCCACCGCCTGGACGGATCTATCCGCCTCGTGCACCTCGTAGAACGACCCACCGATGGAAACGTCCACGGTGATTTCGCCGTGGTCCGGGATTGTTAGCTTGACGTCCTTCCGATCCGCCAGCGGCGAATGGGCGTACACCAGCCATTGCCGCTTCGGCGCTTCGCCACGAACCAGCGCGAGCGCAAAGACCCGAACCTCCCAGAACATCTCCCAGGGATATTCCTGGGAGTTCACGTTTGCGTCCAACAGGAACCAGCGGTCCTCGTCCTGGTATTCCTCGGGAATGTCAACCTGGTAGGGATGCTTGTGTGCGCGGTTGGGAACCAGTTCGCCTCCGCGCCACCATTCGCGCAGGACTGGGTTCTGGTGTACGAGATCAACCGCCGCGACGATCGCCATGAAGTACGGTTTGCCGTCCTGCCACGGGTGTATCCAGCCGCGGAACTCCCGAACGGCGCGCGGCCGCATCAGCCACATCCCAAACTGCACGAATCCGCGATAGCGTTCCGGCGTGAAGGTCTGGCCAAGACTTTCGTAGTACTTCCGTTTGTCATTTGGCTTGGGCGGGATGTGCGTACCGCCGGTGTAGCCGTCCCAGATCGAAAGCTCGATCCAGAAGTTCGGGTTCATCTTGCGCGCCAACTGCTGCTGAAAGACGTCGTTCTGGAACTCGACCTGGGGACTCCACGTCTTAAAGTCTGTGCTGGGGTTCCAGTTGTGCGTGTAATACGATGGACTGCCGCCGTCCCACATCAGAGGATTGGGGTCGAGTCGGCCGGGGCTGCAGAGGGAATAATTCCGCCACCCGCCCCAACGGCCGAAATGCTCCAGGCCAAATGCGCCGTAGCCCACGAAGATCGAATTCTCTTTCCACGTTTTGTTGGCGAGCCCCTCTCGCATTCCCTCCTGTAGGGCGCGGTAACGCTCGATCCAGCCGTCGGCGACGACCTGGCGTTTGAAACTGTCTTCCTTTCCTTTGCCGTGTTTGTCTACGTAACGCTTGGAGGTCTCGACATCAGTCCAACGAAGCTTTCCGTGTTCGTTGTTCGACAGAAACATCACCAGCGGCGGATCGGGATACATTTCCTGGAGCTTCTTCATGCCGGAGTTGTCGGTCCAAGTCCTGCCCACCTCGCGCCACGGCTCGACCGGCCCGAAGGGCGAGACCGCCTTTCTGATCGTGCCGTCCACCTCGACCACGTTCGGATTCTTCTCCGCCGGCAGACTCATGAACCTGGGATCGTTGGTCAGCAAGCTCTCCCACTGGCTCGCCGAGAGCACAAATGGAAGTTTCAATTCCGCGAGCTTTTCGATCTGCGGCAGTAATTCCGGCCGTTCCTTGCGCGGATGCGAAAACCACGGCAGCAGATAATGTCCCTCTTCGATCAGCTTCAATTGTGTATGCAGTCCCCAATCCTCTGAGAATTGATGGTCCCCAGCGGTCCAGTGCGAGGCCAACGGCAGCGGCCGGACCTCGCCTGTTTCGGGGCGGGTGGCCTCGATTCGGATTTGCCCGGCCACAGGAGTCGCTCCCTCCGCAGAGCCGAGCAGTGCCGACACCGCAAGTGTAGCGGCCATGACGACAATGATTCTCGTGGTCATGATTCCCGCCTTCCTTCTTCAGATAACGAGTAATGGATCACCACGGGCTCGATCGTAGCTTTGTCAATGTGGGGCACGTTTCTAACGTGCCGTACTTCAATAACTTCCAGGCATTGGCACGTTAGAAATGTGCCCCACGTACTGGTTGGACCTTCAAAATAGCCGCGGATTCCGCAGGGATTTCCCAACGAACGGTCTGGCCATATCGTACCTTCATACTCCGATCAGACTCCGGATAATCCTGGGACACTTCGAACGTTCCCTTCTGCTTCAACCCGATGCTCTCGTCGGTCAACGTGAATCGTCCCTCCTGAGAACTCTCGTTCGGATTGAAGAGGAACACGAACCCCCGATCACCGACAATGTGCGCCGAGCCGTCGACCTTTCCGGCGGCGGGCCAGTCGGGCAGGTCCTTGCGAACTTTCAGATAGGCGATGTTTTTGCGTCCCCAATCGAGCCACTTGCGGATCTCCGCCTTGTCTTCGTCTGGAAGACCCGTTTTCGTAGGCATGTAGTAGAGCTGATTGGGCGAGCATGACAGGGCGCTGAGCATGATGTACTCCAGGTTGCCGTTGGGCCAGTTCGACGGACGTTGTTGGGCGCCCGACCTGGTGGGGAACGCCAGCGGTAGATCAAAATAGTGTGGAAAGAAGTTGTGGTGGACACGAACGCGTGACCACTTGCGGATCCGATCTCCGCCGATGATGTGCGGGCTGTCCGTGCCGGATTCGAGCAGCGTGAAACAGGCGTCAACATTTCGCAGGGACCAGACGCCAAGATCCATCGGCGGCCGACAGACGATGATATAGATATTCGGATACTGCCCGCGCACCGTGGCGATCAGTTGATCGAGCGCTCGCTGGCAAGCGTAGTTGGAATCGCCCGGCAGATGGTCGTGTTCGTCCGAGCTGCAATCCACCGGAACGACCGAGGTGTACCAGCCGCCGTCGCCGAAAAAGCTCCCGTCGATGCACCACGCCTTGTAGTAGCCGGTGGCCAATCCCTGCAGATTGATCTGCGTCAGCCAGTCCAGAAAAGGCTTGTTAGCCAGACAATTGGCTTTGTTTCGCGTTAATAACGGCGACTCGCCAGGTTGCGGGTCGCGAGCCATGAGCCAACCGGGTTTGTCGGGCCGGAACGGCTTACCATGTTGTTTCCACCATGGATGCGTGTTGTTCATCGTTGGCCACATGACGACTTTGATGTTCCGCTTCTTCGCGTGCTCGAGGGATTTCGTGACCAGCGGTCCGGGCGCGTACTGCTGGTCGCCGACCAGAGTATTCATCTTCTCGGTCTCTCCGCCCCACGGATGGCAGTCCGAAAGCCAGTCAATACCACATTCAGCCAGGAAGTCGAGCGATCTCATGTCCCCGTCGACCGCTTCCTTCGACGTGTATGTGTGGTGCTCCATTTCCGAATGCCAGCCACATGCCATCGGGACGAGTCCATGCCGGGGAGGACCCAAGATGGCCGAAGTCATCGCTACCATGGCGTCGGATTCCGAACGCAGCGGAAGCCCCTCCTGCTCCTGCTCGCCGGAGCGCCTCTGGTAGACGCCAAAGTAGATTGGTTCACACCGTAGTTTCTCACCGGCTTCGACCTTCAGACTTGGGACATAGGCTAAAACGACCTGATTTCCAGTGACGCTGGAAGCGTCGAACGGCATCTCAACGCCCGTGAAGAAGCCGCCCTTAGCAGTGCGACCGAAAAACGTGCAAACCGGTTCCATTCCAGGAGGTCGCTCGAACTTTGGGTAGCGATACTTGACGATGTTCAAATCGTCGACGTTGAAGGCCGGCCGACTTAGCACAACCTTCTTCAATCCGCAATCACGGCGGGCGGTGAGGCTTATCCGCTTTTCCGCAAAGTGATTTTCTCCGCCGAGTGTGTACGTCACGTCGACCGTCATCTGATCGGCCCGGTAGCGGACCTGCAATACTCCGTCACCAAGCTTCAGCGACGAAAGCTCTGCCTCCGACAGATCAAAACGAAAACTCACTGCCTCGACAGCAAACTCGTCTCCGCTGACCCGATAAGTCTCGCCGGTCAGCTTGTTCTCGATCGCTGAGAGCGTCCCCATGTTCCGGTCAAAACACAAACCCACTCGGCCGTTTTCCAGGACCAGCGGCTCCTCGCCTTGTGCTTCGAGGGCACGCGCCGGAACAAGGCCAATAAGACAGACAGCGGCAATGATAAGGTGATTGTTCATCATCTTACTCGTTCTCCCAGTTGGCCAGTCTTGTCTATGAACCGCACCAAAGCAACAGCCCATTGATCAACAAACGTCGCTGCAGCGCGATTGGCCCGCGCCATGCGTGCGGACGTGAAACATTCTCCCTCCGGTTCCAATCCATTTGCCGCTCGCCCTCCGACCGGGTAAATTAGCCGGAATAGTTGCACGACACACCTTGTCCGCGGCCTGAAACCCCAACCTGGAGTGCGAAACCATGCGACATCTGCACCTGCTGATCACGGTTCTGGTCTTGACTCTCACCGGCGCGAGTAAGGCCGAGACGTTGACGATGCCCAGAGCCGATCGGCCCGAGTGGCTCTCGAAGGACGGCTTGGTCATGGCCGGCAGTTGGGAGTCGTTGCCGTTTCGTGTGCGGCGTGACGGGGCACCCGGCTACACGCCGACGGCCGAGCAACTCGCTGGCAACCGGCGGGAACACAGCGACGAGATGATCCAACGCCTTAAGGCCCTGGGCGTCACTTTCGTTATGACGCACTGCTACAAGGGCGGTGGACTGAAACTGGAGCGCGACAGCATGGCCGATGCTGTCGACTTTGCAGAGCGTTGTCACAAGGCGGGCCTCCACGTCGGCACCTACACCTATAGCGGCGCCTTCATTTGGGAAACGCTGTTCGAAGAGGTTCCGGAGGCCAAGGATTGGGTCTTGCTCGACGAAGATGGGGAGCCATTACCCTACGGTAGTGCAACGTACCGCTACTACTGGAATCGCAACCATCCGGATGCCGTCGAGTTCTATAAGAAACTCATACATTTCGCGGTCAACGACATCGGGGTCGATCTGGTCCACCTGGACAATTACGCCCGTGGGCCCGGCTACGGTGCCTGCTCGACAGAACGATTTCGCAAGTATCTGGCCGAGACGTTTAAGCCTGAACAACTGAAGCTGATGGGTCTGGAGAGTGCCGACCGGGCGACGCCTCCTAAGAAGGATCACCCAAATGCCTTTCTCCAGCATGCCTGGCAGGACTTCCGCTGTCGTTCGCTGACCGACTCGTACCATGAAATGAGCCGCTACGCGCGGAGCCTTCGAAAGGACGTCCTCATGGAATGCAATCCGGGGGGATTGCGAGCGCGGGTAAACCCGCCGGTCGATCACGGGCGACTGCTCGAAGGAGGCGAGGCGACCTGGAACGAAGGGTTCATCGGCGGCTTCCAGAACGGGAAACTGCAGACCGCCATCCCAACATACAAGCTGGCCCGGCGCATGGACAATATGGTCTTCCGCTACGTTCGCAACCCGATGCAGATGGCCGAAGCAATGGCCTTCAATCTCGATTGCCTGGGGTGCATTTGCTGGTACGAGTATGGCGAGCTTTCGGACTATCCAGGTTCGCACGGAAAACCGCTCGATCCCGATACCGTGCCCTTCGTACAATTCTACCGGAATCGCCGCGAGTTGTTCCGAGACACCGACGTTGTGGCGGACGTGGCCGTGCTGCGGAGCTTTCCTTCGCAGGTGTTCGGGCCAGCGGAATTCGCGAAGCTGACGGCCCGCGCCGTGGACGAGTTGATTGCCGGACAGGCCTGCTTCCAGATCATCAGCGACCAGCATCTTGCAGAACTAGACCGCTATCGGGTGCTTGTGCTGGCCGGTTGCGGAGCCATGTCGGACGAGCATGCGGCCCACGTGCGACAGTTCGTCGAAGCGGGTGGCCGGCTGTGCGTGACGGGCCCGCTGGCGACGTATGACGAGTGGATGTTCCCGCGCGAGAAGCCGTCGCTGGCCGATCTGCCGACCGAGCGGGTGATTCGCGTGGAGGAGAGCGACAACGTGGCCAAAGCCGTTGAACTCGCGTTGGACCAGAAACCTTCGCTCGGGCTTTCGCCCAAAGCAGGTTCTCCGGGAAGTGGTGCGACCGAGGACAGTCTGCTGGGCGTGTGCGTAGAGCTGACCGCGCGGGGAAATCAACGGTTTGTTCATCTGGTCAACTATCGTGGAGCCGATCCCGCGAAAGACATCACGGTGCGGCTCCGCATTCCGGATGGGTGCCGCGTGAAGGACGTGGTCCTTGCGACTCCGGGGCGCGAACAGGATCTGAAGGTCGCGCATGCTAGCGAAGGGGGCTTCGTGACATTTGTCGTACCCCGCCTGGACATCTACGAAGTGGCTGTTGTTTCCGTGCAGTAGCAGGCACCTACTCAGGGATAGGAATATTGCTGTTCCAAACACAGTGAGTCGATACCCAGGACCCATCCGGCTTGCGTTTCAGGATGAAGATGCCTTTGCCGTCTTCCTTGAAGGGCTCGCCTTCTGCTTTGGGTTTTCCCACGCAGGTGTAATTGACATGCACAAACGAGATGGGATTGCCTATTTTGATTTCCTCCACGGACATTTTTTCAACCGATTCGTAGTCCTCGAAATACGGTCGGTTATGCTCCATACAGGCTTCGATGCCCTTTACAGTCGCGCCATTCGGAGGTAGCCACACAACATCCTCGGTCCAGAAGGCCCGATAGGCGTCGATGTCGCCTGCGGTGACGGTGTCGCAATATCGCTTGATCCATTCTTTGATCGCTTTCACGTCCGCATCGGCGTCCGATGCTCTTTCGGCGAGCTGTTGAGGCTGCTGACTGAACGCGGCAGATGCCAAAGATACAAGCAGGAGCAAGGTAACGAGATTGACCAAGTACTTCATCTGGAGTCTCCTTTTGCCGGTCAAGAGGTTTCAGTTCGGCCACGGTTCAATGTCAACCATCTTAGAATGGCCTTCCTGCGCAGTCTACAACGCACGCGGATCTGGCTGAGGGTCCGAATGATGCGCAGAAGCTTGTGGGGGGCGTCCGGTCGATGTAGGCTGTTGGTCAAGTGACGCTACATGCACGCGGAGGTGAAACAATGAACAACGAAGCTAGTTCCGTCCCGAGTCGTCTGTTTTATCGTCGTCGAATTCTGTTCTTCGCGGCGGCTGGAGTTCTGATGACGTTCGTCCAGCTTCCGGCCGTTGCTGGAGACGAAGCCGGTGTGAAGAAACAGCTACCGGCGTTCCCTGGGGCCGAGGGCTTTGGCATGTTCAGCCGTGGCGGGCGCGATGGGAAAGTGTTCGTTGTCACCAATCTCGACGGTCGCGGGCCGGGTAGCCTCCGCGAGGCCGTGGATGCGGAAGGCCCGCGGATCGTGGTCTTCGCCGTCGGTGGGACGATTGATCTGGGCGGGCCGCTTCCGATCCGTAACCCTTATTGCACGATCGCCGGCCAGACGGCGCCGGGCGGCGGCATCACGCTGAAAAACGGATCGTTGATTCCTCAAGCCAATCACCTCATCGTGCGCTACATCCGCTGCCGCCTGGGCGAGCAGGCAGGCGCCCCAGGATCGGTGGATGCGGTGAGCATCTACCATCCGCTGGACAAGGATGATCCGGACCGGCCGGTTGCCAGCAATATCATTCTGGATCACGTCTCGGCGTCGTGGGGAACCGACGAAGTGCTCTCGGTCACCGGGTCGGTTGATAACGTGACGGTTCAGTGGTCGATTGTCAGCGAGGGCGTCACGACACACAACTGCGGTTCGCTGCTGCGGCCAAGCGTCGAGTGTCACATGAGCTTCCATCATAACCTGTACGCTCACAACCGCAGTCGCAACCCGTTCGCCGGAAGTTACCGCGACCGGGCCAACCACTGTGACTGGCGCAACAACGTCATCTACAACGGCGGCGATGGTCACGGAGGCACCAACTGGCACAAGCTGTATCCCGACCGCTGGGGTCCGGACAACGTCGGGCGCCTGCGATTGAACTGCGTGGCCAACTACTGGATCCGAGGCCCCCAAGGCTCCGGCACGATCTACCGCGGAGGCGACCAGGCCACGATCCACCAGTCGGGCAACCTGCACGACGATACCAAGAACGGCATACTGGACGGCGTCGATAAGGGCTGGGCCGTGTTCGCCAACTACCATGAGAAGGCCAGGTTCACCCGAGCAGCCAACGAGTTCTCATATCCCAGAGTGACCACGGACTCGGCCGACGTGGCACTCGAACGCGTCCTGAACGAAGCCGGCGCCAGCAAGCCACAACGGGACGCTGTCGACCGCCGCCTGGTCCAAGAGGTCCGCACCGGAAAAGGCAAAGTCATCCGTTCGGTCAGCGAGGTCGGCGGCTGGCCCGAACTGGCCGCGGGCACCGCTCCTGCGGACAGCGACCAGGACGGCATGCCGGATGCCTGGGAGAAGACTCACGGTTTGAACCCAGCCGCAGCGGGCGACAGCCGGCTCGACGCGGACAACGACGGTTACACGAACGTCGAGGAATACCTCAACGGAACCGATCCCACCGAGTAGGTACCGGCGCAGAATAGAAACCCGGTTTTTCGGAAAAACCGGGTTTCTGTCACCGGTCCAATCTCCGAAAACTTGTGGTGAGGCACTTACGTCGACTATTCGCGGCGTTCTTCTTGCCACTGGTGGATGGTGTCGACAATCGCCTCTTCCCAGCAGTCCGGGTAAATGAGGTTGGCCAGTTCGTGATAGGAACTGCCACCCGTGGTGGGATTGTCGAGCATCGCACGGAACTGTGTTCGCATTCGGTCCAGGCACCGGTCGTACGTTTCCCCGTGGATGCTGGCCCACGTCGTCACCTTGACGTCGCCATCGGCTAACAGACGCCAATGGTCCAAGTTGGTGTTTGCGCCAGCCATGATCGACAACTCGTCGACGATCCCTTCACGGACAATGGTCTCGGCATCCACGTACATCCAGTTCGCTCGCACCGGATCGGCAACCGTCGTCGAGGTGATCATCACCAGACGCTTACCGGAACCGGCGGCCAGCTTCTTGGCCTCGCGGAGGAAATCGGTGAAGAAGTCGGCTTTCAATTGCACAAAGCGGAGTTCGTCGAGGCTGTCGGCCTCGGCGGTCCGCGGGTCCTTGCCGTATCGGCGGATATATTCCTGGACGACCGGCTCGTTGAATCCATAGCCGCGTGCCCCTTCGTTACCGCCGCCCGATGTTCGCCCCGGCCATGGCGAGTGGGACCGAGGTGAGAACTTGATGCCGTCGATGTCGTACTGGAGCAATTCCCGCACCTGGTCAAGCCGGTACTTGCGCACCGCCGGATACGCATAGCAAGGCACTCCGGGAACGTGCTTCGTGCCGTCCTTGCTGACCCAGGTGTACTCCGGATGTTGCTGGAAAAACTCGGTTTCCGGGGCGTAGTACATGCTGTCGAACACCGTGACCCAGGCGTAGACCTCCATGCCGTGCTTGTGTGCGTACTTGGCGCAACAGGCCAACGGGTCAATCTTGCGCATCACCATGCCCATGCGGCGGTGCAGCGAGGGGATGTTCGCACAGCAGCCGTCGAGGCCCTCGGTCGTGAATCTCTCGAACACATTCTCATAGGCCGGCGTCATCACCTTCGTGTGATAACAGACAGCCCCGCACACGGACACGCGGAAGTAGACTCGATCGACGCCATAGTGCGCGCACATCGCCATCAACCGCTCCATTTCGGCGTCGCAGTCACGCATATCCCAGGCGTCGGTGCCGATACAGATGTCGAAGAAATCCAGATTGATCGTGAGCTCCTTGCCCGTCAGTTCGCCCACCGATTTGCCGAGGATTCGCGGAGCCTTTGGCAAAGGCTCGTTGCGCGCAACCGCGGGAGTCACGACAGGACCGGGCTTGAGCCGCGCGACGGGCTCGATCTGCAAGTCGTCGATGGCGCCGCGCATCCACGAATGTCCCTGCTCGCTTCCCACCCAGAAGACTTCGCCCAACTTCTCCGGGAACTGCGTGCCCGTGGCTTCCGCTACCTTCTGACCGTCGATGAAGAACTGGGCGGCCTGCTGCGATTTGTCGGCGGTACACTCGATGTGGTGCCAAGTGCCGGCTTCCCACTCGATGGGCGCCGTGGCCATGGCGAACCAATCGTCGCCGAAGTTGACGCCTTTGGCGCGCCCCTGATTGTCGCTGAAGTAGAAAACGAAGTAGTTGGTGCCGGCCCGCTTCAGGATGCCGATTCGGTTCTTCATGTCGGCCGTCTCGTGCCAGAAGTAGACCAGCCGCCGGTAGAAGTAGTCCCGAAGCGGCTTCTCGTGTCGCACCCAGAACGAGATGGTGAAGGCGTCGGTATTGAAGCCGTCCGTGGGATAGGCCAGCACTGCGGGCCGGTGGACGATTGCAGCCTGGCCCTCGTGCCCATCGCCAAACCGAACGCCGTCGGCCCTCGCTGCAGCCGTGCCCGACTTGCCCTTCAGGTCGCCGTCAAAGCGGACGTGGAGCGTCTTCTCAGCACGCAGCGAGGGGGAAGCGAGAATGATTGACACGGCCATCAGGACCATTTGGTGGACCGTCGTCCTCATGGCACCCATTTCAATTGTCCTTTGTAGATCCCGCCCTGCAGGGCAACCCCTGCCCGTTCAACTCGGGCAATTGCGCGATCAATGCTACCATGGATCCGATAGTTCAAGATAGCGGCCGCTGGCCCACGTTGATAGTCGTCGCGTGGTAATGCGCGTTGGCGCTCTGACCTGCATCGCGACACGGGCTGCAATTGTGTATACTTCACAATGAGCTAGGCGGCGAGATGTGGAATATCAAGGGAAACTGTA
>JACKQG010000812.1_pt1 | contig 44195 bp, 46 predicted proteins | sample 8237621 | NCBI WGS metagenome assembly JACKQG01 (sample SAMN15677084, study PRJNA649215) | marine metagenome | biome: marine; feature: Black Sea; material: saline water; isolation source: suspended particulate matter (SPM) from the Black Sea western gyre | collected 2013-06-09/2013-06-10 | depth... | reverse complement strand
CGCCGCCTACGCGAGCAAACAAAGCAATCGCTGAAGCACCAAAGCTAAAGCCGAGAACTTCTTGCAGGTCGTAGTTGAGGCCTAAAAAGAATACTGTAATGCCAAGTACACCCAGGCCTACTACAGTCATACCCATCACAGTACCTGAGTTGAAGGCAACGCGCAAAGCACCAGCAAGACTCTCGCGGGCAGCTTCGGTTGTGCGAACAGCGGCGCGAGTTGCAGTGTGCATGCCGATCCAGCCAGCAAGTGCAGAAGCAAATGCGCCAGAGAAGAAAGCGATCATGGTGTTTAACCCACCGCCTTCAGGCAATACATAGAGGCCAGCGCCAGCAACAACGACGAAAATCGTTAGCAGCTTGTATTCAGTTACGAGGAAAGCACGAGCGCCATCTTGGATGGCAGCTGCAAGGCTTTGCATGGTGTCGTTGCCGTCTGGAGCGGCCATGACTTTCTTTTGAATGATGAAGGCAGCTACGAGAGCGATGCCTGCGCAAATCCAGGGTAGATTACTTATTAGAGATTCCATCGACTATTTGGGTCGGGTTGTGTGAGTCTGCACCACTCAGTATGGGAGGGTGGCCAGAATGAAGCGAAGATTTTAGCGTTGCGCGTCGTCTTCGGTGCGTTGTTTTCGTAGATGTAGCAAATCACGCAGTTTTACGCGACGTTTACGATCTACAAGGTAAATAACGACCGAAAGCCCCAAAATTGCCACTATTATTAGCGGAAATTGAAATTCGTGCATAATGTCACGCACGTAGTCAAGATTTTGAGCGAACTTCTTACCTAAGTATATTGAAATAGGTACAGTTAGAGCCGCACCTATCGAATCAAGAATAACGAATTTTGCATAAGAAAAGTGCATATTGCCAGCGACAAAGAAAGCAATCATGCGGAAGCCTGGGAAAAACCGAGCCAGAAAAGTGGCTTTAGTGCCGTGATCGTGAAATCTCTGCTCAAAGCGTTTTCTTTTAACCGGCCGAAAATGTGAGCGCAAAATCGGCCACGAATAAACTTCTGCCCCAACAAAACGCCCCAGAAGGTAAATAATGCTGTCGCCAACGATAATTCCGGCCCAACACCAGGCAATTGCCTCGGTGAATCCGAGCTGCTGCATTGCAACAAAGTAGCCTGTTCCGAGAATAACAACCTCTTCGGACCACGGTGGGCCGCCAAGGCCGCACGAAACCAACAGCGCAAAAGCACACAGGCCAGGCGCGTTACTGAGGATGTCAAGGACCGCTTCGATAGTCTAATTGTAAACTATTCAGGAGCGATGTCACGCTGTAATAGGTGCATGATGTAATTATCACGGCCAGCCGGCTCAACCGCCAGATAATCACGGTAAGACTGTGCCGTCAGCGGGCTAACAGGCGATGTCCCACCACCGCAGGCCATCCATGTTTCGAAGTTATTCAGCATCTGTTCGCGAGAGAATGCCGAAGACGTATTTGGCACAATGCGCTCGGCATAGATGTAGGCGGCAAGTTGCAGGCCACTATACGGCACATCGCGGACGGCAAGCGATTCGTCAAGCCACAGGGCGCCGGCCTTTGCCCAATGTAATGCATCTTGTTTTAATCGCTGGTGTGATTCGGCACTAGTGCTATAGCCGGCGACGTACGCGCTAAACTCGCGGGCTTGCGAATTGCCACTTAACTTTTCAATTTGTTTTGCAACGTTTGCCATTAGCAAATAATCTTCTTCAACGTGGGCGTGATTGAAATCGAGATATAAGTTGAAGCACCGAAAGCTATCTATAGCGTTTTGTCCGGGAATGCGTAGATTGCCCTTTGCAATGCCAGCCAAGCACAAGGCTATGCAACTGGCAATCAATATCGATGGAAGGGATACTTTCATTTTTTGTCAGCGCGTGGTTGCTTGCAACTTAGGTAAAGAAGAATCATCGCCATTAGCAGCCAAGTACCTAGTGCGAATTCGTTGGTAGTTAATGCATTACGTTCGAAACGTAAACCACTTGAAATAAGACCGCCGACTTCAGGTAGCAAGTGAACGCCTTGCAGTGTTGTTAAGCTGACAATAGAGAGCGCGCCGACTGCGGCAAGGTTGCCATTTACTTTTAGGTATCGAAAAATAAAATTACTTAAAGAAACAACGGTAACGAAAAAAAGTAATTGGTGGAGCAGCAATATAGGTAGTTGACTTGGCGAAGGCCGTTGAATGACTAAGCGCGCGAGGGGCCGAATCAAACTTACATTGTGCTCAGCGATTGTGCTGAGCGTGATCGATTTGCGCAAGATATTTTCAGAATTAAGTTGCCACTGCAATACTTGTCCGGCGACAAGCTTTTGCTCGGAGTCGCTTGAACTAACAATTGTATTAATAATGCCTGGCGGTGAATTTGAAAAATCAAAAGTAAGTGCGAGCTTGCTATTAACTGGAATATTATCTGGCCAAGTGAATGTTAGGCTGGCACCGGAATTAAGTTGCACCTTTACTGGGTGGTAGGCATCAGGTTTTTGATTAACGGCAGGGCTTGACACTAAAACCACAGTTTGGGCCACGACGACGAAAATCATTAATGACATTATCGCTGCTATAAATTCGGCAATAGCAGCACGAGTAGTAACGCCGCGCAATAAATCTTGGCGCAGCCACCCTTGTTGTCGGCGGCGTTGTTGAATAAAACCAAAGCGTAAAATAATCGAACTTAGGGCGAGTGTTGAGTAACTCAAAAATGCTCCGAGTGATGCGGCGCCAAGGTGTTGGTTGAAACTTAATTGATAAGATAACGTAACCCACAGTAGCATGGCAATGATCATTGGCCATGACCAAAGTTGGCGCAAAATTGCCGAACTTAAAGTGAACATAGTGAATTGTAGTTGAGGTGATTATCGATAAGCATTTCGCAGCCAGTGTTGGCAGGCGCAAACACAAGAACAGCAGCATCAGTTTTTTCTATAGCAATTTTTAGGATTGACATGCCGTCAGGGTCTAAAGCTGTTTGTGGTTCGTCGAGAAGCAACAGCTGGGGATTTCCTAGCCAGGCCTGCGCCAGGTTAATGCGTTGTTGCCAACCGCGACTCAAATCATTTATTTTGCGGGAAGTGTGTTGGGATAAATTAAATGAGTTTATGCACGCTTCGATGTCTGCATCATTTTTGCAGAGAGTAGCTAGTTGATTGAAATACTGCCGAACTGTTAACGAACCCGGTAGTAGTGGTTGCTGCGGAACATATCCGATGTGCGAACAACGTCCGATTTTGCCCGTGGCAACCATTAGATAACCGCAAATAGCTTCTGCTAAGGTGGTTTTGCCGCAACCATTTGCGCCAAGAATTAGAATTTTTTCACCGACGGTAGCCGAAAAATTAAGCAATGCAGACTCGCTAGGCTGCCGGGGCAGCCGCACATTTTCGAGAATCAATGCAGGTGAGGCGGTTGTCATTTCGTAAACCATCTTAGCGTTGCTAAAGTATGAGAATGCAGTTACGGAATACATCCAGTGGCGAAATCATTCAGCTCAGCGACGGCCTTACTTTAGGACGGAATCCTGATTGTGGTTTTGTTTTGGCTGATAGTTCAGTGTCACGAGTACATGCAAAAATTGAATGGCACAACAGTGCCTTTGTGTTAAATGATCAACAATCTTCGAACGGTTGCTTCGTTGATGGTCGCCGACAGTCAATAATTAGATTGCGATGTGGGGCGTTTATATCTTTGGGCGAAATCGAATTTGAAGTTGTTGATGAATCAGCCGCATCAGCATCTGCATCAGCCACTGCTGATTATGTCGAACGGGCGCAACAACGTCGAGAAATAATTGCCGAGCCTAGCTCAGGATTTGGCGATCTCAGCCAACAACCCTTTATAATTCGCGCTCTTGCTTTGTTCCTCGGCATTGGCGTAATGCTCTCAGTCATTTATTTAGTGCGAAAAGCCGGCGAGCTTTTTTAGCTGTTTTCGGCGGCGTATTGCTCGCTGACACGGCGATATGCGTCGACAGTTTTGCGCGCAGTTGCCTCCCAGGTGAATTTAGCTGCACGCTGCAATCCGACTGCAGACGCTTGGCGACGCCATGCGCGCTCGCTAACCATTCGTTCAATGCCAGCAGCTATTGAGTCGATTTCGGCCGCATCAACACGCAAACCAGAATTACCAGCAACCCATGCCGGAGCAGTATTATCGCCAATAATAGCAGGCGTACCACAAGCCATTGACTCGAGCACAACCAACCCAAAGCCCTCGTTTAACGAAGGGAACAGCAAAGACATTGCATTTTGGTAGTAGCGCAGCAATTCGGTATCGGCCAAATGTTGCACCCACTTAATGCGATGCGCATGGCGAGAATTTTGCATTTCGCTAACAAATTTTTCATAACCCCAGCCAGGGCGTCCAACTATAACCCAGTCTGGTGCAAGATCGCGATCCCAGCATTGCTCGAGCGCCTTTAGTGTTCGGCGGTAATTTTTACGCGGCTCAAGAGTGCCGACGGTTAGCAAATAGCGATCAGCCGGAGGCGATTCATCGGCCGGTTTAAAGAATGGGCTCACTCCGTGCGGAATAACATGGATGTCATCTCGCTTTGCACCAAGCAACTCTGCATCACGGACCCCCGGCTCTGAAACCACTAAAATTTCGTGGGCATTTTGAATATTTTTGCGCACCAGGTCGAGCAGTACTGAGGTGTCCCAGCCATGAAATTTTGGGTCGGCAACAAATGCCGCATCGTGCAGAGTAAGTAGTCGTCCTGCGCTGCGTACCGATGGATAGTTGTAGTCAGTGAAATGAAATGCACTAACATCTGCAGGCCTGTGTCCGGCATCGAGGCCTGGCAATTTGTGCAGGTGGTCCATTACACGCGCAGGCAGCCAGCCGCGATTTATTTTATGACGGTCAGCAGCGAGGCCTGGAGGAACACGGCGTCCGCCACGCCATGATGGAGCGAACATTTGCAAAAACACAGCGTCTTCTTCGGGAAGCTGTGTTATTGCAGTGGCTAATTCTCGGACATAGCGGCCAATGCCAGCGTAGTCGAACAAGGCAGGGCGAATGTCGAAGCCAATGTTAAGCATGATTAAATCTTAACCCATTGTGGCGATGACTTCTTGGGTAAATTGTTCGGTATTTAATGAACCGCCGAGGTCGCCCGTAGTTTTGCCAGATGAAATTGTGTCGCGGACTGCCGCATCGAGCTTTGCGCCCAATTCGCTTTGGCCAACATGATTTAATAACATGCTAAATGCCCACAAAGCTGCGGACGGATTACACAATCCTTTGCCTGCGATATCTGGTGCAGTGCCACCAGCAGGGTCGAACATGGCAAGCATCACGTTGCCGTTGTCGTCGAATGAGTAAGAAGCGCTTGCCCCCAAACCGATAGAGCCAATCATTCCGCAAGCTGCATCTGACAGAAAATCTCCGTACTCGTTTGGCGTTACGACTACCTTGTAGCCTTCGGGGTTCATAATCAGCTTTGCGAGTAACGCATCAAACAATTCGCTTTGATGCTCGACATTCGGAAATTGTTGCGCAACGCCAGCAGCAACTTCTTCGAACAAGCCATCGGTATGCTTTTGGATGGTGCGCTTAGAAGCACTAACCACATTTGACCCAAGCTTTTCAGCCAATTGAAATGCAAACATCGAAGCCTGAAAACTTGGACGGCGCTCAATCAGGCGAATTGAAATAGCGGCATCTCGGCCAACGAGCCGTCCGGGATCTTCGTATGTTCCGCCAGTGGCGATGCGCACAACATGCAAATCAACAGTGCCGCGAATGCGTGTTTCTACACCTGGGATAGTCTTGACAGGGCGGTGAATAACTGAAAAATCAAAGCGCTCGCGTAGCACCTTGTTTGGGCTGACATCTTCAGTGATAGTAGGGTACTTCATTGCTACGCTGTACTTGCGCATAGCATTTTCAGCATCGGTGTATGAACCCTCGGCATCGGTGCGCCGGCGCTCGAGCGTCAAATCTACATCGTGAAAAACGATATCAAGAGGCAGTGCATCAGCAACAGCATGAACGGCCGCGGATAGTTCGTTAGAGATGCCGTCTCCGTGGAATTCGGCGATTTCAAGAGGGGAGGATGAGCTCATTTTCGCCGGTATACTACCATCTATAGCGGATCGGCGTGGACGGTAATGGTGGCGTTTGTTAACTTGCGCCTAATTGCTTCTCCGACATCTTCACTTAGGTCGTGCGCCTCGACGAAGGACAAATCGCGCGTCAAATCTAAATGTAATTCTATGAAAATATCAGCGCCAGATCGTCGTGATCGCAAATCGTGAAACCCAGCAACGCATGGCGCAAATTGTTGGACCGCATCAAGGATGGCGCGTGATTCTTTGGCTTTAAGCCCACGGTCCATGAGTATTTCTATAGAGCTTAATATTATTTCTCGCGAGCTATTAAGGATTATTAATGCAATACAAATTCCGATTACCAAATCAGGCCAACGGTCTTCGATAAAAAATCCTGTGGCTAGGCCAGCTATTACGCTTAAGTTGATTAGTAAATCACTTGTGTAGTGTTTCGAATCTGCAGCCAGTGCTGGAGAATTTGTTTTTGAAGCGGTGCGCTTGAGATTGTTAACTAGCCAAATTGTTGCGACAGACGAGACTAGCATAACCACAATGCCAAGTGCTGGCATGCGAAAACCATCGTCGTTGCTGTTGAAGAAGCGTGTAATTGTGTGCGCCACCAAGCCCAGGCCAGCGGTCATGACCAACACACCTTGAAATAGTGACGCCAACCCCTCAGCCTTGCCATGGCCCCACGGATGGTCGGCATCAGCAGGTCGCTCGGCTTCTAAAATCGCCCACAATACTAGCAATGAAGCGCAAACATCGAATAATGAGTCGGCGGCTGAACCAAGTATTCCGGATGAATTGGTTACCAAGAAGGTGATACTCTTTATAGCTACTAATCCTAAGGCTACTTTAACCGTCGTCTTGGCGGTGAGCGAACGTAAATTCGCAGGCAGCGGGGTGGGTGGCGCAGTCATCCCCCTGAAGATAAACTTTCCTTGTGATAAGACCAATACACATTTTGTTGCTAGTTGCCATATTGGGCGCTGCGGTGGGGGTTGTATTTATGTCAGGCCCCGAACCGCAGCCTGTCCAGCTTCCACAACAACAAGTCGAGCAGCCCGCGCCAGAAATTAACGCGGCCGGCCTCGAAGAGGTAGTGCTTCCATTGCCCGGCACTGGCCCGCTGCAAATCAATATTGAATACTTAGGTGATGCAAATTACCAATCTCAAGTTTTTGGCGGCAGCATGAAAGGCAAGGTGTTAGACGCTGTTGGCGAGCCATTAAAGTTTGCGCGCATCGAAGTTATTGGTGGGCCGCAAGACAAGAAGTTCACCCTTTCCGATGGCAAAGGAAATTACTTCATGGATGGGTTACTCCCCGGAATGCATATTTTCCGCATTTACTCCGGAACGAGCGCCGAGGTGGTGCGCATGCAATACATTTCGCGCAGCACCGAGCGCGATTGGTTGATTGGCCAGGCACTGACAGTCAAGTTTGAAATTCGTAATTACGAAAACAAAGTGCTTAAAGGAGCAACCGTGCGCAGCGATTTCGGATTACGCGAAGGCATCTCTGACGAAAAAGGTATTGCAGAATTGCATGGCGTCCCGAGTGGTGGGCGCGTAGTGATTGACATTTTTGCAGAAGGGCACGTCGCAACTCGTCACGAATTAAATTTGTTTCTTTCAAACACTGCCACGCCAATAAAACTATCCGCCCTAGAAAAAGGTGGACGCCTCGCCGGTCGCGTAAAGTCGTGGCCCGGCGGCGATATGCCTACGGTAACTGTAGTGCCACGTACGGCAAATAGTCGCAGCGGAATGGCGGTATGGGAGAAATTCCAAGACGTGCGCATCGATAGCAACGGATTTTTTTCATTCGACGACTTGCCTACCAATCAACTTCTTGATGTAAGAGTAAATCATTCTCAGGGCGTTTGCGATCCGCGGGGGCGTGCACTTACTGCGGGCAAAAACAGCCCAACACGTTGCGATTTTATTGTGCGCTTATCAAAGGCAAAGGTAAGCGGCCGCGTGGTTGACGAAAGTGGTCAGCCGGTTGTTGGTGCCGAGGTCGAATTGTTAGCCGCCGAGCCACTGAAAGTTTTAGCTGCTATATATCCGTCGATTGGCACTTCGCGTTTGTCGGCACGCTTGCCTGCGCCTTCGCAGTTGCGCCGCACTACTCGTACCAATAAGAGCGGAGGATTTAGCATTGCCCTCGGTGACCATATCAAGGGGTCTGGGCAGTTGTTGCTGAATGTCAGCAAAGACAAAATGGTTGGAAGCCAGCGAGTGATTAAAACGGTTGGCTCAAAAGTCGAAGTGCGGCTTCTGCCTCAACATGGCGGGGCAGCACTCGAGTTATCTCGGCGACTTGATGCAGTATTGCCCAGCTGCGAATGGTCAGCTTTACCAACTAATGTGACTACTCGCGGAACATCAGCAGAGAATTTATTAGAAGGCTACTACCAAATCATCATCACTCGCGGCGACAAAACGATTCTTAGAGAAGACAAGTATTGGATATCCGGATTGACTAAAATGGTTCTATGATAACCATTAAACTCGGTGAAGATTTGTCGGCAGAAGTCTTGCAGGCAGTAGCGCGCGGCGCGGAAGTTAAATTAGTGTTGCCGTCCGCAACTTTGGCGCGAATTAAGAAGGCGCGCGTTACTGTCGAAAATATTTTAAAGAGAGACAAGCCAGTCTATGGTGTGTCTACCGGTTTTGGCGCACTGGCCAAAGAGAGAATATCTCCAGAGGATAGCGGCACATTGCAGCGTAATTTATTGCTGTCTCATGCAGTAGGTGTGGGTGACGATATGTCGGCCGATGAAAAACGTTTAGCTTTATTGCTACGCATTCAATCTATGTGCCGCGGAGTTTCCGGAGTGCGTCCACAACTTGTGCGATGGCTGATGGCATTGTTTCATTCCGGATGGCTGCCGCGAGTCCCAGAGCAAGGATCGGTTGGTGCGTGTGGCGATTTGGCGCCATTAGCGCACATGGCTTTGCCGGTAATTGGTGCTGGCGAAATGGTTTCTCCTCAAGGTAAAATCGTAGCTTCTAGTAAAGCACTAAAGAAAATTGGTTTGCCGCCACTAGAGTTGGTGGCGAAAGAAGGGTTGGCGCTTATTAATGGTGTGCAGATTTCTAACGCAATCGGCTTGGCGGCATGGGCGGCGATGTGCGATTTGTCAGTTACTGCCGACATCGCTGGCGCATTATCACTAGAGGCATTGATGGGCAGTCATTCACCGTTTGACTCGCGAGTTACTAAGGTGCGTCCGCATGGTGGGGCAATCGCAGCCTCGGCAAATATGCGAAAGTTGTTAGCGAAGTCGCAAGTTAAAAAGTCACACGCTAAATGTGAGCGCGTTCAAGACCCTTATTCGTTTCGCTGTATTCCGCAAGTGCATGGTGCCGCGAAAGACGCTTTGTCTCATCTAGGCGACGCGTTGGTGCTTGAGGCAAATTCGGCTACCGACAATCCGCTAGTGTTTCCTGACAAGGGCGATTCAATTTCAGCCGGCAATTTTCATGGGCAACCAATCGCAATGCCGCTTGACTATGCAGCCAATGCCATTTGTGCATGGGGCAACATATCAGAACGTCGTATGAGCACTTTGATTCATCCTTCAATGTCAGGGTTGCCGGCCTTCCTTACACCTTACCCAGGATTAAGTTCTGGGCTGATGATTACGCAAGTAGTTTCGGCGGCATTGGTAAGTGAAAATAAAAACCACGCCAACCCGGCGAGTAGCGATACCGTAACTACTTCGGCCGACCAAGAAGACCACGTGTCAATGGCCAACTTTGCTGCGCGTAAATTACGCACTGCAGTTGTCAATGCGCAGCGCGTAATCGCAATCGAGTTGCACGCAGCCGCACAGGGGCGCGAGTTTAATAAAACTTTAAAGGCCGGCGTCGGAGCGCAAGCCGCTTACGAGTTCATCCGCAAAAATGTGCCGCCGCTTAAGCACGATCGGTATATGACTCCCGAACTAGATCGCATTACTACATTAGTTGCCGATGGTTCAATTAGAGTTGCTGTAGAACGTAAAGTGGGTAAGTTGCGTGAGTAGTAGCGGATCTAAATTCGTCATCTGGGCGGCGCTAATTGGTAATGCCGCCATTTCGGCGATGAAATTTATTGCGGCTTCTGTTTCAGGAAGTTCGGCGATGTTGTCCGAGGGCATTCACTCGCTTGTAGACACCGGTAATCAGGTGTTGCTGCTTTACGGAATTAAGCGTGCAGCTAAACCGGCCGACAAAGATTTTCCGTTTGGGCATGGCAAAGAAATATATTTTTGGTCCTTCGTGGTGGCCATTTCTATTTTTGCAGTCGGTGCAGGTGTGTCTATTTATGAAGGCGTTCATCATTTAAGGGATCCACGTCCAATGACTTCGGTAAGCATGAATTACATCGTGCTCGGCTTGGCATTTGTTTTTGAATCCGGAGTGTGGTTTTTCGCGGTGAAAGAATTCCGGCGAGTAAAGGGCAAGCACGGATTTTTTGATGCAGTCAAGTACAGTAAAGATCCGTCACTGTTTGTGGTGTTGTTCGAAGACACTGCCGCATTACTTGGTTTAGCAGTGGCTCTTGTTGGCATCTACCTTGGTGACGTTCATCAAATATGGTGGGCAGACGGCGCCGCATCAATCGTAATCGGAATTATTCTCGCCGGCACCGCTGCATGGCTGGCTTACGAAACTAAAAGTCTATTGATTGGCGAGGCGGCATCTGCAGAAGAAGTGCAGGGCATCCGCGATTTGGCCGACCTGGTAGACGGAGTTGAACATGTCAACGAAGTGCTTACCATGCATATGGGGCCTGACTTCGTTTTAGCAAACATAAGCGTCGACTTTGCTGACGACATTCTCGCCGGCGACGTTGAAGAGGCCCTCGCCAAACTAGATTCTGCGATTAAGCAACGCTATCCTGTGGTAAAGCGTGTCTTTGTAGAAATAGAATCTAGATGAATAAATACTTGTTACAAGCAAAAGTGTTAAGCCCAGGCGGATCAACCGCGGCGGTGCTTAGGCGTCGTCTCGAAATGGTTACTGAAGCAGTTAGCCACCGCTACTCAGATGTTTTAGCCGGCGACATTGAATTGATTGATGGCGAAAACTTTCTTTGCAAGGTTTCGTTGTCTGCCGACTCATCTCTAGAAAACGCTGGCCGCATTATTGAAATGATTTGCGAATTAACGTTACGTCTAACTCCTGTTAAATGCCGCTTTGCTTTTGGGCAAACCCAAGAGGATTTAGACCAAGCTTTTGAAGAAGCTCATCGCAATCGTATGTTTTTTGCAGCCTGCGGATTCGGCGACATTTTAAGTCGCAGCTTGACTGGTGCTGTCGCAGCCATCGGTGGTTTGCTATGGGATTGGACCGAGCGTCAATCACAATTTGTGCGCGCTCTGCTACGCGACGGAGTTGTCGCAGTAGATGCCAATCATCAACTTCACTTTGTGAAAGAACGCAAACGGCGTGAGCTGTCTGCGTTCTTTAAAGTTAGCCCTTCGGTAATTACCGAGTGCTTGCAAGCTGCCAACGTTAAACGTTTTCGTTATCAAGTGTTCACCGCTACGGTGGTCCTCGACAATGCAACAGCTTGCCGGACGATTAGCGCTTAAGGAATATCTAAGCGAACCGTATTGCTGTCGGAAACAGCGCCGCCAACAACACACTGCATTTCCATGAACACTGTGCGTCCGCTTGCGCGGTTTGGCACAACTTTAGCCACAGCAATTGTTCCCCAAGTAGTTGTAACGCCTGAATGAACAAGGCCGCGATAGCTAGTGAAAATTGGCGCGTTATCTGTGAAATCATAAACAATGGTATAAGCTGTGTTTGCTGACGCATTGTTTGCAGTTAGCCAAAAAGTAGTCCCTGTAGCAGGAGTAGCGCTTGACGTAGATAAAGCAATAGTGTCATTGCCACCTCCGCCGCCACCAGCAGCATCAGCCGCAACCATGCAGTCATAGAAGTCAGGACGTCCGTGGCCTGTGTAGATGTCTTCGCCGCTTGAGCTTAGATCTACGCAGTTATCAAACAACATTTGCTCGATTTCGTTTGGTGTTGAGTTAGGGCTGGCAATCATCATCATTGCTATTACACCATTTACGATTGGTGTTGAGAATGATGTGCCACTTGCGTTGCCGTTGCCTCCACCGTTGGTTGTAGTACGCACGTTGTCGCCAGGTGCAACAACGTCAATCCAGTCACCGAATGTTGACCAGCTAACGCGGTTGTCAGATGAGTTAGTCGCGCCAACCATGATTACGTTTGCGTGATCAGAACCGTAAACGCGGTTGCCATAGTTACCAGAGGCCCAGCTCATTAAACCGTTTTGGCTTTTAATGTAAGAGCCTGCAGATTCAACGCTGCTGCTTTCGCCACCAGAGTAACTTACAGAAATCGCGCGCGCACCGTTATCAACGGCCCAACGTGCGCCGTCAGTTAAGTCAGAAAGGTAAGCGCCGCCACCCGATGAATTGGTGCAGCGTACCGGCATCAGTTTGATGTCCCATGCCATGCCTACTACGCCAACGCCATTGTTGCCAATTGCGCCAACACAACCTAAAGTCATTGTGCCGTGACCGTTGACGTCACCAACTTGCCCGCCGCTCGCTTGAGTTTGACGGTCAGCAGAGTTGTAACCAGAAATCAAGTTAGCCTGTAGATCTGGATGGTTTAAATCAGCACCAGTATCTACGGTGGTTGCGATGAAAGTGCCATCGCCAGTTCCGAAATCCCATGCTGCGGTTGAACGCATTTTTGAGTGCTGCCACTGTGAACCAAAGTTAGGGTCATTTGGAGTGGTGTTCACTGGGTATAACATGTAATCAGGCTCGGCGTATTGAATCAAGCCGGAGCTCATCAATGACTGTGATAACTCATTTTCATTTTGCCCCTCTGGAACAACAATGACATATTCGTCGGTGGCCTTGACGTATTCAATCAAAGCGTAAGCTGAAAGCAATTGGCTAGCTTGCGCCTGAATAGCGTCGTCTTGGAGAGGGCGAACAATCAAGCGGCCCGTGAATTCGCGGACGCCAGCTTGTTCAACAAATTGCGCCACGTCGGTGCTGACAGCAGCACTTTGCGGTGAGGCAAGGAGAATGGAGCTTAAAAGGATGGAAATGTTCATTTATTAATGGACGTGAAAAGGGATGGATTGTTCCGGGAATTAGAGCGCTAATTCTGGAGGACGAGCAATTACTGCTTGAATTGAGTCAACGTAAATAGGACGTTGCAAAAGACCTGGGTCGTCGACTATAGCAGAGAAACAAGAATCGTGCGTATTTGACTCGCTAAAATCGCTGCGCATCATTTGTGATGGATGCTCAATATTGAGCTTCGAGAATAAATCTTGAAGCTCGGCGAGTGTTGGGGGATTATCTAAATAATGGCGATACACGGCGTCGCGGCCATCGTTTTCAAGCAACTGCTTGAGGGTTCGACATTTAGATCAGTTAGGATTAAACCAGACAGTTGCGGACATTTACTTAGGTAGGTAGAGAATTGCACCAGGTTCAAGAGCGAACGATTCGGCATGGCCCGATGAATTTACATCAGTTCCGTCGAGAACAATCGCGTGAATATGCGAATCTGAGCCGTGATGGGTCAGCTTGCCACCGAAGCCTACTGCATAAAGCCCGACAAGATGCCCGTTTTTAATATTAAAGTGACCGCGCCACGGCTCTGGCCCGTCAGGGTCGGCCACAGGGCATGAATTGTTCAAAACATGAATTGATAGCTCAGAGAATGTTGCAGTAACTTTAAACGGTACCGGCATCGAAAGATCAAAATCGCGTTCGGTTAACTTGTCGGCCACAATACTTTCTAGAGCGCCAATGCTCGCAACTTCGCCAAGAAGGATGGATTCCCATTCGCTGACTTCACATACGGCGAGCAAGGTGGCGTTATCACTAGAGTCTGATCCACGAGTTGCTGCCGAAACCAAATCGTAATCTGGTGTGACGCGGGCAGTATGAATAATGCCATCAAGGATAGTAATTTCTCCTTCGAGGCCAGCAAGTGCACCAATGCCAACAGTTGTCGGTTTGACTGCAGAAGCCATAGCTACTCGCGCTTCGGTCTTGCCTTGAGCAAGCACAGATTTCATGCTGCCCCAAGTACTGAGTTCGGTGGTCGGCGCTGAGCCGCAAGAGGCAAACGCTGAGATGATTAAAAGGGAGGTAAGTGTTTTCACGGTGGGCTAGAATACTATTTCTACGCCTGTTGGGTTAGATGAATAATCTAATGGCGACAAAAGAACGTATGCGAAATGCATAGTGCGCCCAACGTAGGAGGTTGGGATTGGCCCAGTCACCATTTGCGCGGTTGCATTTCCGAGTAAATCGAGGTTGCCTTGAAAATCTAAAAAGAAGCCCGAATATGCAGCTGAACGAGTGACATTGGTGAAGGCGTCTGCGTTAATTGGAATGTTGAGACCACCAATCGTTATGCCGGGAGAATAGCCAGACATCGTGCCCACAAGCCCATAGGGACGCCCTGCGTTCATGCTGCCCGCGGCTAAATCGAAATTTACGGCATCGCCGGTGCTAGCGTGAAAGATTTTTTTGTCTTGGAATAAAGATGTCTGATAGCGACGAACTTTGAAGATGCTTGGATTTGTAGTTGTAGAGTAAATCCAATTGAAAACCGTGTTGCCTGCGCTATCAACTTCTATTAATTCGCCAAGCGGCCCGACGCAAATCAAGGTATTGCCATTAGGCTGGCGCTGGCATCCTGAAATGTGGCTGCCGAAGAAAGATGGAGTAGGGTCGTATGTCCAGACTAGCGATGTCGGCCCGAAGCTGCCTGACGTAGAAAGTGCGTATGTTGCGGACAGAGGATCGAAAGGTGGCGTGAATTCATCAACCGTGGATGCCGCACTTGGCCCAGCATCGCCGTTATTGAAGACAATTAAATTACCGGCACCCGGGCAGTCGTCCGCAATCCATTGAATATCGTGTTGGTTAAAAAGCATGCGCTCTGCTGGCGTGCCGCGGTCATAGTTTTCGGGATTGCCCCAGCGATATAAAAAATCACCAGCAGGCCCTGCAGCTTGTGCAGTTGTTACGCCGTGGTCAATGATAATAATTTCGCTTAACACGCGACTGCTTATTGCGATTTGGTCGAGGTTTGCGTTGTAATCAATGGCGTTAAAATGCAACCAGTCATTGGCGTTGGGGATAGTGGGTGGTTGATTAATATCGAGGCGCGTTTGATTGTCGGCGATAACACCAAAGTTGGGCTTAGCTGCATCACGGTCTTGCACCATATGATCGAATGAGTGCCATTCCCATACGATGGCGCCAGTTGACATGTCTACTTCTAGAATAGACTCCGACCACATATAAGGTCCAGTGATTGAGGCATCGCGTCCTGCGGCGATGACGTCAGCTCTCATTATTTTTTCCCAGGCAATCATCAGGATATTACCATTGGGCATTACTGCGATGTCGTGGTGCAGTAAGTAATCGTTGGTCGCATAAAAGAAATCGCTGAGCAACACATCGTTGTAATTATAAATTTCAACCCCGCCGCCCGCGCCACCAATACTGGATGCGGGTAATCCGCTGACGCTTACGGTGCGAATTAAATGCCCATCTTCAGTAAGGTAGCTAGCTTGACCCGGTCGATACGTCGATGCCGTCCAGGTGTGGACTTCGACGCCGTCGTTGTCGAGCAAGAATGTGTCGGTGCTTGAAGTTGGGCCAACTAAAATCAAGCCGTCTTGTTGAGGAGCGGCTAGTGCTGAGAGGAAGAGCGAAATGAGCATGACAAATTAACCCCAATACAGATTGGTAGTTTTACAATATTACACCATGACACCCGACCAGCGCCTAACAATTTCTCCCGGAGCTCAGAAATCACCGACCGGCACCACGCTCTACTGCAAAGATTGGCACGCTGAGGCAGCGTTGCGCATGTTTCTGAATAATTTAGATGCCGAGGTGGCCGAGAAGCCCGAAGATTTAGTCGTCTATGGTGGCACGGGTAAAGCCGCGCGCAACTGGGCGGCAGCCGAGGCGATTGTAAAAACTTTGCAAGAGTTAGAAATCGACGAAACGATGTTGGTGCAAAGCGGCAAGCCGGTTGCAGTTTTCAAAACTCACGCGCATGCACCTAAGGTGTTGATTGCAAATTCTAATTTGGTGGGCAAGTGGGCCAACTGGGAACACTTCCGTGATCTTGAAGATAAGGGCTTGATGATGTACGGGCAGATGACTGCTGGCTCATGGATTTACATTGGTACGCAAGGTATTTTGCAAGGCACATACGAAACATTGTCGGCGTTAGCTAAGCAGCGCGGCATCGAGTCGTTGAAAAACACTTTAACCATAACAGCTGGCGTTGGCGGAATGGGAGGCGCGCAGCCATTGGCCGTCACCATGAACGAAGGTACTTGCTTAATCGCTGACGTCGAACAATCGCGCATTGATTTTAGAATTCGCACTCGTTACCTTGATGAGTGTTGTGATAGTGTCGATGCGGCGATTAAGCGCGCGCTTGAGGCGACTGCAAATGGCGAAGCGGTAAGCATTGGCGTTTGTTGCAATGCGACCGAGCTGCTGCAAGAATTGATTGATCGCGATATTACACCTGACATTTTGACCGACCAAACATCGGCGCATGATCCGCTAAATGGTTACGTGCCTGATGGCATGACTTTAGAGGCTGCCGAGGCCTTGCGTGTTAGCGATGCGGCTGAATATCAAAAGCAATCGTTTCGTACTATGGGTCGGCATGTAGAGCAGATGTTAGAGTTGCAGAAACGCGGTGCCGAAACTTTTGATTACGGTAATAACTTGCGCGCCTTTGCACAAGAAGAGGCGGGCGTCGAAAATGCTTTTGACTTCCCCGGATTTGTGCCGGCTTATATTCGCCCATTGTTCTGCGAAGGCCAAGGGCCGTTTCGTTGGGCTGCGCTGAGTGGCGACCCAGAAGACATTTATAAAACTGATGCCGCGCTAATGCGATTGTTTCCTGAAAAAGCGCACTTACATCGTTGGTTAAAAATGGCGCGCGAACGTGTAGCCTTTCAAGGATTGCCTAGCCGTATTTGTTGGTTAGGGTACGGCGAACGCCACATTGCAGGGCTCGAGTTTAATCGCATGGTGCGCGATGGCGAATTGTCGGCACCGATTGTGCTTGGTCGCGATCACTTAGATTGTGGCTCGGTGGCAAGCCCTAACCGCGAAACCGAAGCAATGAAAGATGGCTCGGATGCAATCGCCGATTGGCCGTTACTGAACGGCATGGTTGCGGTGGCGAGTGGCGCGAGCTGGGTAAGCATGCACCACGGCGGCGGAGTGGGCATTGGTTACTCGCAACATTCAGGACAAGTGATTTGCTGCGATGGCACTATTGAAACAGATAAACGAATCGAAGCGCTACTTACCAATGACCCAGGAATGGGGGTGGTTAGACATGTTGATGCAGGTTACGACGAAGCCGTTGACTGCATGAATAAGCACGGCGTCAAAGTTCCGCGTTGATTAAAAGACTAAATTATTTTTTACTTCATAGAGTCAAGCTCAGCTTTCATCTCGGCGAGTATTTTTTTCGCGCGTGGATTGTCTTTGTACATTCCGTAAAGAGCATTGTATCCCTTTTCGAAAATATCGACATCTTTCTTTTCTTTGGCAACTTTCATTACTTGACTCCAGTAGCCATAAGTCATGTCGCCGCTTGCGAACTTGCCTTTCTTTGCCATACCGTATAACTTTTCAGCTAGCTTGGCTTGCGACTCTTTATCGCGACCGGTGTTTTGAAACATATCGGTCAACTTTAAATTGAACAACAGTGCGTCTATCTCTACAAGGTCAGCCTCCCATTGGGCTTTGTTAAATTTCTTAGGCTTGACCAAAGCTTTGCGTTGCTTTGAGCCTTGTTTGACGTCGATGCTGCCGAGTTGTAGCTGCGCAAGTAGTATCGATGCTTCGAGGCCAACTTCGCCAGCGTCTTTTCTGGCGCGCAATTTGTCAAGAGTCTCGAGACTGTTGATTGATGCTGAAAAAGAAGCAATGTCGCGACCCGCAGGCGTGGCAACTTTTTTGCCGCTTGCATCGAGAATCATCAAGGTTGGGAAACCACGAATCTCATATCTACGTGATAGCGCGTCTGATGGGTGGCCATCTACTTTTGCAGTAAAGTTTACGAAAGGAATAACAGAGTTGTTCCATTCTTTGAATTCGTCACTAGAAAACAGACCGTCTTCTAAACTTTTACAAGGAGGTCATGGCGAGTATGAGCGAGAGAAATATGCGAGCACATACTTACCTTCAGATTCGGCGCGCGCTAAGGCGTTGTCATAGTCGAGTTCCCAGGCGCCGGCTTTAATCCAGGACTCGGTGATTTTTTTATCGTATTTGGCTTGGTTGTCGTTGTCTTGCGCGACTGCAGTAGCAGAAAAGGCAAGAGCGGCAACTAGCCCAAGAGTAAGTGAGTTTAATTTCATGATTTGTATCTTATCGTGTTAGACTGTGCGCGTGATAACTTCTCGTAGATTTGATGTAATCATTCATGGGGCCACCGGCTTTACAGGGCGGTTAGCAGCGCGTGAATTATGCAATACGGCCGGCCAAGATTTGCGTTGGGCAATTAGTGGTCGCAACGCTGAACGCCTAAAACAGATGTCGGCAGAGCTAGGCTGTGATTATGTGGTGGCCGACAGCCTAAACGAATCTCAGTTAGACGAATTGACTTCCCAAACAAAGGTTGTGTTATCATGCGCCGGACCATTCGCCGCATTCGGCGAAAAGTTGGTGGCCTCGTGTGTAAAAAATAAATGTCATTACGCTGATTTAACCGGCGAGTCGCATTGGGCGATAAAAATGGCGTCCCGCTATGAAGAAGCAGCGGTTGCAGCGGGCATAACTTTGATTCCGTCCAGCGGATTTGATTCGGTGCCTGCATCTTTAGGGGCACAACATTTTTTGCAGCGCATCACTGATAAAGGCCGTAGCATTCAATCGTTCGGTAGTTACTATTCGATGCGTGGTGGCTTGAACGGCGGCACTCTAGCTTCCGGATTGCAGCTAGCAGAAGATGGATTGTCAGTGCCAGACTGCGCGCGCCCCGGAGTTTTTAAGGTTGAGGCATTGAATAGATATGCAACCGAATTCGTGATGGCACCGATTAATGAGCGCGTGGTTGGTCTAGATACAAATGTTGAATATCACGAACACATTTTGACTCCCAATAAAATAAGTGCTTACATGGTCAAGTGGTATTTCGACATGATGGGATGGATGATGTCGCACAAATTCGGACGCAGTGTCTTGCGCAAACTTGGCCCTAAACCTGGCGAGGGACCGTCGGATAAAGTAATTGCCTCAGGATTTGTAAAACAAACTTTTCTTGAAGACGATTCTGCTAATCCGCTGAAAATAGTTTTCACTTGGCCCGGTGATCCAGGAAACACTGTGACTGTCCGCTGTTTAATTCACACTGGGTTGGCGCTCGTCGCTGACGAAGCGCAAGCTGTTGGCTTTACAACTCCTGCTGCTGGCCTAGGTGATAAATTGCTGCAGCGATTACTTGCGGCAGAGGCGTGCAGTTACGAATGTAATTCAGCAACAGGCTGATTGACTGCAAACTGAATATCGTCGTGATTGAAAAACGCATCGAATTGGCGTGCAATTGCTGTGGCGACTTTAACCTGCGATTCAAATGTTGATGCTCCGAGGTGCGGCGTAACAATGACATTGGGATTGGTTAAAAAGGCATGATCTGTCGGTAACGGCTCTGCCTCAAAAACGTCGAGCGCAGCTGCGGCAACTTTACCAGATTCGAGCGCAGCAACTAAAGAATTATCGTCGATAAGGCCTCCGCGAGCGCAGTTGACTATTCGTACGCCATCTTTGCATGCCGCAAAACTATCAGCGTTCAACACATGTTTAGTATCTGGAGTCATTGGTGCATGCAAACTGATAATGTCGGCTTGCGCCCACACCGAGTCGAGTCCGCATTTTTCAATATTCCATTCGCTGGCCTCTTGGGTAGACAAAAATGGATCGAAACCAATTACCCGCATATTGAATGCCGTTGCGCGTTTTGCGACTTCGCGACCTATGCGTCCGAGTCCGACTAAACCTAAAGTCTTGCCATCAAGCTCGACGCCCATTAGGCCACCTTTAGACCAATCGCCGTTACGCATGCGTGCATCGGCAGCTGGAATATTGCGGCACATTGTCATCATTAGTGAAAACGCATGTTCGGCGGCTGCCAAAGTGTTTTGACCGGGAGCGTTCATAACCCAGACCCCGTGCTTATTAGCAGTGTTGAGGTCGATGTCGTCTACACCAGTGCCGGCACGACCGACCACTTTTAAGTTTGGTGCTGCAGCGAACATCTCGGCGTTAACTTTTGTTGCGGAGCGCACAATCAATGCATCGGCAGTCGCAATGATTTTTAATTTCTCATCGACTTCGAGGCCAGGTTTGTTGATTACATTAAAGCCGGATGCCTGCAACATTTGCACGCAATCGTCAGCCACTTTGTCAGCGATGAAGACAGTTTTCATTTAAGCCATTGCCGGTTCGAGTGCGGCATCAAATTGTTGAGTAAGTTGACGGATGTCGTCGAGGTTATGTTCGCCGAGATGCCCGATGCGGAAAGTTTTACCTTTTAGATCGCCGTAGCCATTAGAAACGAGAATGCCTTGCTCTTTTAAGGAATCGAGTGCCGGCACAAAATCAGGGCCGTCACCGCGCGCGATACATGACACCGTATCAGAGCAGTAACCCTCGGCTGGGAACATGCTGTAACCGTGTCCTTTTGCCCAATTGCGCACGAAAACGGCCATTTCATAGTGACGTTTCCAGCGTGCTTCTATGCCTTCATTAAAGATGCGCTTGAGTTGCGCCGTTAAAGCATAAAGATGAGCGGTGCTAGGAGTAGTCGGCGACTGCTCTTTTATATTTGACTTAGCCAACCGTAAAAAATCTAAAAACCAACCGCGATGTTCGATGGTGGCGGCGCGTTCAAGGGCGCGCGGTGATGCGGACGCAATCGCAATGCCTGCGGGTAAGGCCATGCATTTTTGCACTCCGAACAAGCAAACATCAATGCCCCATTTGTCGACGTAAACCGGAGCGCCTGACATTGAGGAAACGGTATCTACTAACAATAAAGTATCAGGAAAATCTTTTAACACCTCAGCGTAATCTTGCACCGGATTGATAACCCCGGTTGGGGTTTCGTTGTGCACAACAGTTACTGCATCAACTGGGCCACATTCGTTTAACGCACTGCGCAAATCCTCGGCGCTAAAGCCTTGCCCCATTTTTTTCTCGACTGCAATTGCATCGACACCTGTTGACTTGGCAATGTCGAACCAGCGTTTTGAAAAGGCGCCACAAATAAGGTGCAGCGATTTGTTCTTAACAGTGTTGCGAATAGCAGCTTCCATAAACGCGGATGCTGGTGCTGTCAAAATCATCACCTCGTTATTGGTGTGCATCAATTTGCGTAAACCGGTGCGCGATTCTTGCCACAGTCGCGCACATTCTGCGGTGCGGTGACCGATTGCTGGTTTGGCCATTTCGGCCAGAATTTCAGGAGAAACTTGGGTAGGACCGGGTATGAACAGCTTCATTGGTGGTTATTGTAGAACTATATCTAGTAGTGGTTCTAGTAGGCCATCCCCAATATATTGTGTTGCGGCAGATTTCACAGCTTCGCGTTCGACGACTCCGCCGAAACCAACAAATTGACCGACCACGCAACTGGCTTCTAGGTCTGAGACGCCGTCCCCAATGAGCAGCCGGCGATCGCGAGGAATATTCAGGCCGGTGGCGACTTGTTCAACGATCAGCTCTTTGCCGCCGTTATTGGCTAGAGGATGCGAGTAGCTGGGCTCAGGGTTGTCGCAGTCGTAGGGGACGGCATGGACACACTCGGGGGATATTCCGAGGTGGGAGGCAAAGGGGAGGATGCCAGGCAGTAATCCTCCGGAGACGATGTGCACCGCAATTTTACAAGACTGAAGTTTTGTAATTACCGATTTCGCGTCAGGCATAGCGGTAGAAATATATAAATCCCCCAACCACTTAAAGTCGTCGTCTACAGGGCGGATCATCTCGAGGCGTTTACGATATACGTCTTCCATGGGCAGGTGGCCGTCCATGGCTGCGTTGGTGAGTTCGCTGACGTCGACGCCGGCGCGGGTGGCAAGTTCGTCGATGCCTTCGATTGAAGACAGCGTCGAGTCACAGTCAAAAAACACTAGGTCGTATGCAGGCATTGCGAACATATGATACACTTAGGGCATGAAGAAATTCACGCTCTTAGTTGCACTAGTCTTTGCTCCGATGGGAACAGAGGCTGTTTCGACAGATTTCCTTCAGACATTAGCTAACCCTGGCGAGCTTTGGTTGTCATTCCCTGCCGAAGGCGCACCACTTACACCACTACTGATTTTGGGCTCGGGCCTGAAGACAGACAACCTAGTATTTGTGGGCATTGGCTTTTCACCAGTGATTTGGGGCCGTTCCGTTAATTTGCCACTAATCGGCAGCATTAGTGTTGCGATTACAACTGTTCCGTTGCTATCCGCATCCGGCAATAGCGAGTTGTTCATGAAAGACGGCCTATTGTGGGGCGCCGAAACGAACCGCTTGCCGTTTAACGTACTTTAGTCGACGGCTATAAGCCACGCGCATTTTTAACGACGTCCCAGGCGTCGTTAATGGCTACCATTTTCTTTTGCGCGTACTCGACGAAATCTTCGGGAAGACCCTTTGATGCTAAAACGTCAGGGTGATATTCGCGCACCAATTTTCGGTGCGCGCTTTTTACTTCTGCGTCGCTAGCACCTTTGTTTACGCCCAACACTTTGTAGGCGTCAGTTGCCGAAGTTGTTGCAGTGCCGCGTGTCGCATTGAATGTCGCCTTACAGTTTTCGACGTCGCGCGCGTTTAACCCCATTGCCCGCGCTATTTGGCCAATGACATTCTCTTCTTGCGGATGCAATTCACCATCGGCCAATGCAATCATTAGAAGGATGGTAATTACGTCTAATAAGCGATTACGATCCCCACGAAATATTTGATGGAGCTGTTTGGCGTATTCGATTGCAGGCACGTCATTGTCGCGCGCTAAATTAAACACCCGACCCGCATTTTGCCGTTCGTCTTTGGGTAAACGCAAATTAGTTTTTAGAAAATCGTCAAAGGCGCTTACTTCGTTTTCACAAACGCGACCATCTGCTTTTGCCACTTTTGCGGCTAGACTAACCAGCGCAATGGTGAAAGCCGTTTGTAAGTCGCGAGCGCTGTAGCCACCCACTTGTTGCGCTTGGGCAGCGGCATTGGATGCACGTCCGCCCATCATTGCTCCGAGCATGGCACCGATGGGGCCGCCGAGGGCAAAGCCGACAGCTCCACCGAAAATAGATCCGAATAATCCCATTACTTAGACTTAGAAAATGAGGTTTTGATTAGCAGAGCCCAGCCGATTAAGAAGCATAATCCACCGACAGGTGTGACGGGGCCGAGGAAGCTCGCGCCTGTTAGGGTGAGTGCGTAAAGTGAACCTGAAAACAACAGTGTGCCTAAAATCATCCAAGTACACGCGCGCGAGACGACGCGCTGACCGATGGCGTCCGCGTTGGCTGCTAAGGTGATAATGGCCAGGGCGTGATAAAAATGGTAGCGGGCGGCCGTTTCCCAGATGGACATAAGTTGTTCACCCACAATATCTTTGACCATGTGTGCGCCGAATGCGCCGAGTGCCACTGCCAGAAATGCTGACAGCGCGCCAATGCCTAGGAGAGATTTACTCATGCGCAGATTATAGTAAATTCACCCAAAACTCACTTATTAAAGGGGAGAATACGGCATAATAGAACTTAAGAATTGCTTTGCGATTCTCTAATTAATCCCATCCCTTTCTCGTTTAACTAATCGAATGAAAATTGCTCCCTTACTCTTCACGGTAGCTGCGTTGGCGGCTCCACTATGCGCCCAATCTCGTGGCGGTGACACTATGGTCGATTCTGGCCTTACTCGTGCTTACGGCACAGTTGTTGGCTCTGACGGCCTAAACGCTATTGCCATCTGGAATTCAGATGACACGGTATTTGCTTCTAACTCTAAAGACGGCGGCCGCAATTGGATTCCTGCACCGGCAGTAATTGGCGGTGGCACGGCCTCAGGCGCTAAGCGTACTTACAAAGACGCGATCGCTTTTGCTAATGGCAATGTTTACATGGCATTCGAAGACAAGGCAACTGGTGCAGAAGAGCACATGTTCTCAATGTCTTCAGACGGTGGCGACACTTGGTCTGTACCATCTCTTATCCCATCCGCTGGTTCAGGATACATCACAGACATCGATGTCCATGCTAACGGTCAAGTAATAGTAGTAGTTTCACTAGCCTTGTCATACCCAAATGGTTGTTTCGTAAACGTATCAGCTGACAATGGTGTTACCTGGACTGAAACTCGCGTTGACTCAGCCACTGGCGATGTTGACGGCATCGATGCTTCAATGCACGGTAACGATTTGCTTGTTACATTTAACGATGACTCAACAGGCGCTAATCAAACTTACGCAATCGTATCTAACGATGGCGGAGCAACTTTCGGCCCAATCGTCACCCTATCAATGGGCGGCACTGGCAAGACTGCTTACCCAGTGTGTTACACAGAAAATGGCGACATGGTAGTGGCTTGGCTAGAAGACGACTCATCATTAACAGGCACTTACGAAGACGTAATGGCTGCTTACAGTACAGATAGTGGCGCAACTTGGAATCCAGCGATTAACCTCACCAACAATCTTGGTGCATTTGACGCTGACAACCTAGAGGTTTACCACAGTCAGTTAAACGCTGGAACTGGTGGCATGACAAACTTCGTGTTTGAAAACAACACTATTGGCTCTGACGAAGTATTCTGCATGTCAACTGACGACTACGGCGTGAACTTCGGCACCACAAACTTCGGTTCAGGTTCATACCCGCGTGTTGCCGGCGAGCGTAGCTACGTAGGTGTTGCATTCGGTCAAGATCCGATGGGCGGCTGGGTTGAAAACTCAATGCTTGCAGTTAGCCGTGATGGCGGAATGAATTTCCGTGCCGCAGCCGATGTGTCACAAGGCATGTCTACTGGCGATGCTGATTACACCGAAATTGCTTACTCTGCTGCTTACGATAACTTTATCGTCGGTTCGGTAGAAGATCGCACCGGCGTAAATCAAATGTATGTAGGAGGCTCTCGCGCAGCACTACTTGAGGCTGTGACGGACACTACACTACACACGTTGCAGTTCAATGTGTCAGGCGTTGGCATCTCAGCGACTGGACCAACAAATCTTCAAATTGTTGGTACTTTAGCATCAATCCCAGGAGCAGTTCTTCTTCCTGATGGACGCGACGTGTTGATGAATATCGACCCAGTGCTTCTCGCTACTAAGTCATTCCCTCTACTGAATGTGAGCATCGACCCAATGGGCAATGCTTCGACTGTAGTAATGACACCTCCATCTTCTTACAGTGGTTCAACTATCCTTTTCGGTGGTGTAGAGCTTCTTGGCGGTGGCGCATTCGGTACTCTTATCGAGCCGATTGCTGTAATTATGCCTTAGTCTTAGACAAGTCATAGCTCTAGAACGCTTCTTAAGCATTGTTTGAGGGGCGTTCTTCTATTTTGCAATGATATTTCACGTGTGCAGTTAAGAAACTATAGTATTATTGAGTAGATGAAGACTCTTTCCCTTTTACTTTCCGCCTTCTTTGTGTGCACTAGCTTGCACGCACAGCGCACTCATACTGTTGACGTAACCGGAGTCGCATTTTTGCCAGCACATTTAGATGTCGATCTAGGCGACACAGTTAATTTCGTTTGGGGAACGGGCGTCCATAATGTGCGCGCTATTTCAGGCGCCTTCGATTCAGGCACGCCAGTTAGCGGCCCATTTACTTTTGCAGTTAAATTTGACCAAGCATTTTTAAACGACAACCCGTTCTCGAATAATTTTTATAAGTATGTGTGTGACCTTCACATTGCCTTCGGCATGGAAGGCTCAATCCAGGTTCACACACCCGGCACGCCAGTTTTAGATTTGGCTCCTGATTTGCCAGCGGCTAATTCGCCATTGACATTTCATGTATGGGATACTTCGCCAAATGCAACTGTAATGTTGGGCTACTCAATGTCCGGCGGTGGTCCTTTTAATTCGCCGTATGGATTGGCATTGCTTACGCCTCCAGTCGGATTAATTTCTACGCTGACTTCTGATTCAACTGGCCACGCGCAATTAACCGTTAACGTGCCAGCTTCAATGCAAGGCCGCTCGATTTGGTTTCAAGCATTAGATCACAGCGCAACTGTATTCAGTAACGGTGTGCTTTCGACGTTTAATTAAGTCGTCTTTTAAAAAAATTCGCTGTCATCGGCGTCTTCGCTTTCGAAGGCGCCGATTTGCATTTGCTCGTGGAGCAATTTTTCAATCATCGGTAGCTGTGGCCCAATCAACTCACTGTAATCTATGGCTTTCTCTGGCATGTCAAAATCAAAATTAGCTGCAGCGATAGAGTTTAGGCTTAGATTTTTGATGCCAGCGAATAGGTTAACCTCGCAGTCGAAGATGCCGAGTGATTGGTACATCTCTACGGCGGCAACAACTTCTTCGCGTGACGCTTTGGGTATGCCAAACTCTGCAGGCATTACATCTTGCCACTCAAGCAAGCGATCGACCAACTCTGCCGGTGGAGGAACCGCGATGTCAAGCGAGAAGCTAACAAGAATCAGCTCTTTTTTGTCAGTTAATGCCAAAACGTATTCGCTATCGATGTTGAATAGGTTCATGGATGCCGGCAAAATCGGTGCAAGTTGTTCATCGCTTAATGATAAAAACAATTGTAAAAACTCGGCAGCTTGAGCGTTTTCACTAGCGACTAGATCGAGTAATTCGTCTTCATCAACTTGTGAAAGAACGTTTTGGACAACGGCATAACCTTGGTTTGCGAAGTCGAAATCGTAGTAAAACAAATTGCCTTCAACTCGGTTAAGAGTGAGAGTCAACTCATCCATCATTGAGGTGCCGCAAAGGGTAGCAAGGCGCTCAATGCTCATCTCTTGAAACATAGTGGCAGTCATTGCCTCTAGTGCGGCAGGGTCGGCGTAAGCACGCATAAGTGGCTTGTAGATTTCTTTAATTCGCTGGTACACATCTGCATTAATAAACGCATGCTGAGTGCCGATGTCAGGAGAAAATCCTCGTGCGTACATTCCGGATGCATTGCTAGCAGTGATACGCGCCTTAAATTCTGGAATGTCAGGAATAATGTTAACGAGCATTCCGGATGACTCAATGTCACTACTGCGGAAAGTAATTTCGAACCCGTCAGGCCCCATGGTGAAGGGGAAAGCAATCGTCATGCCCAAATTTTCTGCGGCATCGTCAATCAAAATTGATTGTCCGTTAAGAGATATTACGTAATCGCCAGCCAAGCTAGAGCCACCTTCACCGTAAAAAGCATTAATGTTTATTTCGGTTAATTCTCGAAAACTAATTTCTTGCGGAGCGTAATCAGCAGCCGATTTTTTAGGTGGGGGAAAGCAAGAAGTAGCAGCGAGTGCTAGGGAAATTATTGAGACGTGGATTAGCTTCATGCCATCATTGTATGTTATCCTTTACGGCATGCGTAAATCTTACTTTCTTGTTTTGGGGTTGTCGGCGATTAGTTGCAGCTCGATGACATCATATAACGAGCAAATATTGCCAGCTTACGAAGCTTATCGCGAAGGAGACCTTGCCGCAGCGGCAGACATTTCAGCTTCTATCTATGACGAACACTACGACAGCAATAGCCGCGTTATTTTCGCCCTAGAGAATGCAACCATGCTTCGAGACGCTGGGTATTACCAGCAAGCATTTGATACCTTAGAGCAAGCAGAGGCAACTTTGAAAATCGGTTATGACCAGCGTTCCGAGATGAATGCCGCAGCGCTTGCAGAAGGCACAGCCTCGGTGCTAATAAATCAAAAGGCACTTGCTTACACAGGCACTATTTATGATCGAGTTTTGTTAAACACATACAAGGCCCTAGCCGCCTTAGAACTAGAAAAATTAGACAATGCCTTGGTAGAAGCGCGCCGCATTGATCAGGCGCAGCAACGCGCAGAAAAGTTGTTCCGCGAAGAATATGATGCGATAAAAACAGAAGCCGAAGCAAAGGGCTACGAGTTGGATGTCGAGGGCATGTATAAAGACACCAACTTTATCAAGCAGAATAAGAGCCTGTTCCTGGAAACCGGAGTCGATGATTTCAAAAACCCTTTTGCCACTTTTGTCATCGGAATGTTGCGGCGTATAGCACCGAATAACGGAGAAGATCCAGCTTATGATTTTAAATGGCTGAATGAACGCTTGCCAAATAACATTTATGTCAAGCAAGAGTTGACTGCGATAACAAACCGTGAGAATGTCGATGGCACAGTGTTTGTGATTTTCGAAAATGGCCGTGGCCCATACTTGGCTGAAGAGTTAGTGCGCATCCCGACGCGTATGTTTAAGTTTTATTCTGGCAATGAATTTAGGTGGTACGATGAAGATTATTTAGCGCTGCCGAAATTTATTCCAGGGCGCAGGGCAGCTAATGCATTAAGGGTCATGGATGGCAGGGGTAATCATTCGACAACAATGCTGGTGGCCGATATGAACCAAATAGCGCAACATGAATTTAACGAGCGTTACCCCGGCATTCTGATGCGCGAAGTATTTTCGGCAGCGATAAAGGGCATTGGGTTTAATTTGCTACAGGGTGCAGCGAGCAGCATGACCAAGTCTGATGAGACGGAAGGCGTTCTTGCTGGTGTTTTATTGAGTCTTGGCGGTATGATCCTCAAAGAACAAATGGCGCAGGCCGACGATCGTGCCTGGAAATCTATAGCTTGTAATTACCAGATCGCCAGATTTAAACGCAGTGGCAACAAGACCGTTCAGTTAGCTCTAGTTGGCGGGAATGCGCAAACGTCTGTAGAGCTTCCGGATGCTGCTGCTGTGGTAATAATTGTACGCGCGGTTAATTCTTCACACATTAATGCACGCGCATATGGATTTGGCGACACTACAATGAACTAGCATGAAATACTTACTTACTTCTTTCTTGGCAGGCATGACAGCTTTAGGTTCTTGCTCTTCATCAATTTCAGATATACCCATGGTCGGCGAAACTGCAACCGGTCTAGACTACGAATTGGCGCTTATGGATTCTTCTGTGAAAAGTAGCGTGCAACTTATGAATGTAGCTTCACGCCGCCAAGGAGACATGTATGTTGTCGAATACCAATTGTATAACGCCGACTCTCTTGCTGAAAAGCGTATCGTTGCTACATGGGAGTGGCGCGACACTAACGGCATGTCAGTCGGCCTCGATGACACAGCACAGCAAGGCCGCAACTATGCAATCAACTCTCAAGGTTACTTAACAATTAACAACTCATCACCAACGAATAACGTCTCAAGCGTTGTCTTGCGTCTAAGATCACAATAATGAAACTTCACTCAATTTTAATTCTTTCTGCTGCAGGTGCTTTAGTTGCTTGCGGTGCTCCAGAAGTTCGTCACGACCAGCAAGGGGTTACTACTCTAGAGCAAATCGATATCGCTGATTTCCAGCAAGCTGCTGGCGAACACGTTAACAAAATGATTGCCCAGGGGGTTTTCGACGACCAGTACCTAACGCGCGATGCCCGCGGCCGCGTCATTTTGGCATTTGATGTTATAGAAAACAATGCTACCACGCGCATTGACACACGCAATCTGTCGTCCTTTGTGATGAGTGAAATGCAAAAAACAAAAAAGGTGGTTGTGACCAGAGCTTACACCTTTGATGATACTAATATGTCGCTTAGCTCAGTGCGCGAGACCCGCGAGATTGAAGCAAACGACCCTTATGCGGCAGCTAAAGAAGAGCGTGTAACTCGCGGTTTAGTAACACCTGACGTGGTGCTAACCGGCCGCATCTATAACGAGCGCCGTGAATACGATGGCGATAAGTCGAACCAAATGATCATGGAGCTAATCGTAGTTTCCATTCAAGACGGCACAGAGATTTACCGCGAGCCGGTTGTTGTTACTAAACGTACAAACTAATCATGGACCTAAATAAACTAACATTAATTCCGGCGTTATTGATGGCGGTAAGTTGTCAGTCGACGGCCTCGTCACAGCGCAGTATTTCTGTTGTTGGATTAGTGCCGATGGATGGTACGCAAACAGAATCATTAAGTTCACCACCAACAGAATCTGACGTTGAGCGTAGCGGAGTAGGTGTGCGGTTAGAAAACCGTGATGGCGCAATTGGCCTAGGTGTTGAGATTCGTCAGGCAGAATATAGTGATCCCACCGCCACAGCAGGCGATAAAGATGGTCTAGAGTTAGCCGGTTTTTTCCGTCGCTATCTTGAAGACAGCAACAATTCGGCGTTTATAGAAGCGTCTCCAATTCTTGGCCTTGGCACAGAGGGAGATACGATCCAAGAGTCTGGCTCTTACGCTATGCTGCGACTAGCTGCCGGTTACCGGTGGATGCTAGCAGAAAGCACCTTTATAGATGCAGACCTCGGATATCACATGACTTTAATGTCTATGGATGTCGATGTCGCGGGCTTTAATGCGTCTAACGAAATCGATGGCGTAGACGTTAGCCTTGCCATAGGTTTCAACTTCTAAGCCAACTTAGATATCGTAACCAAAGTCGTGCCACACGTTTTGAAATAAATTTTCGACGTCGGCGCGACTTCCTTTATAAATAGGCACTGCGTCAAAATCAGTTTTTGGCATTGAAGGATTATTGTCAAGATTAGACATCATATGATTCCAGGTGTTCACATAAATAATCGGCCGCCCGTCAGCGGTTTTTTCAAAGTCTTGCCAATCGATTGTTGCGTTGTAATGGAAGGCAATTAAAACATTAAAGCGTTGATCGCCTGAATAGGTATAGTCGAACTCGATGCTGCCGGGAATATTAGCTGCAGGTGACGAAAACATGTCGTGGTAATAAATATCTTCGACATCGGCGATACGGTGAAATCCGTCTGAGTCTAGGTCGAGTGCAAAGTAAGGCGGCACTGCGTCAAACCAAAATAATCCCCACCAACGGTCGGCGTCGTAGGCTTGGTCGATACCAGGCACAGGGTGGTCTTCGTCTTTCCAGACCAACTGCAAAACAGGATTGTTGACATCGCTCATGTCGATAAATACAGCCTGCAGAGGATTGGCGTCATCAACAGCCGGCACGCGAAATACAGGCAGCACTAAATTTTGTTCAGCCGCGCCAGCTGCTTGGGCATCGTTGGCGAAGTCTGGTTCAGGAAAACATGAACAAAGCAATAGGGAGGCTAAAAGTAGGCGCATATGCCTAGAATAGAGCATTTAACAATGTTTGCACATGATTAATTGATGAAAACTCGTCGTGAATTTGTTGTGTAGCCGCAAGGTGATTGCCCTGCAAAAGAGTGGACGCCGCAACAAGCAGCTGTTGGTCAGAGGGGTTTAATTCTATTGCTTGGCAAATACTTGTTGGCAGTTGGTCGGCCACACCAACAGACTTTGAGCAAATAATCGGCACTCCGGCAGCCGCGGCCTCGAGGCAAACAAAAGAGAATGAATCATAAAGTGACGGGTGCAGCAGTAAATCAAATTCATGAATCACCCTCCGGAAACCCGTTTCCCATGGGCGTATAGTCACTCCTTCGTTAGCAAGTTGAGTAAGTGACTTGCCCAGTAAAGAGCTAGCATGTTTTTGTGTCTTGCTGAAACAACAAAGAGTTGAATTGGGGCGCGCCGCCTTTATCGTGTTAAACCAATCATATGCTTCAAGCAAACCATGACGACGAGGATCGCGTCCGCAATGAGCTAAGCGCAATGAAGTCTTATTGTCGCCGCTGAACTGGGATTTCAGTTTTTTGGGTGACTCAAGTAATGGTAGCGCGATAGTTTGCTGGCGATTATTTAAATACACATCTATTTGTTGCTCGACCATTGCTGAACTAGGAAGGATTAATTTCGCTTGGCTCATCGCATTTTCTTCTAGGCGAATTAAACTAGCAGTTCTGTTAGATATTTTTTTTCTGCGTGGAATGTCACGCGGAGATCCACCTATTGGCAAATGCACGCTTTGCGGATAAGCAAGAGTGCGCATCGTTAAGACAGAGTCGGCTTGCCACTGACGAATAAGATGTTGCGCATGTTGTTGGTTTCGTTTATCGCGTAAGGGTCGCGGCCACCATCTGCCCTTTGTTAAATTAACGGCCTCGCATCCGGCGGGGGGCGATGATTGAGCATTTTCAGCTACAAGTAAAACCGGGTAACCGCGCTTAACAATTAATGGTAAGACGTGTAATAAATACTGCTCCAACCCGCCACCGTGCGCATTCCAGGTATCGAGAAGTACTGCTAGCTTAGGCATAATTATCTAGTTTTTTAGAAACCAGATATTTTGGTTTTACTGAATGTAATAACGTCGTCGCCATTATGAACATCGATAGCTAAATCAAAATCGGGTTTAAGCACACTGTTAATATCGCTGTCAAATGCACCAAACTTTAGCGTAACTATGCCATCGGTTAGATCGTAGCGCACCCATTGATAAGAATTATTGTCGATAACTTGATCAAGGTCGCGCCATAACACTAGCATTGAGTCATCTTCAACTTGGACAATTTCACCAGCCGGGTAGTCAGTCAAGGCGTCACTGAGGTCGTCCATTTCCCAGGTGAATGGCTGACCGTCATTGCGGCGGCGCAATATCAGCCATTCTGTTTGTACGTCATGCTCATATAAACTTGGGTTGTACGCAGTGCCCGCACCCTGCTCGACGGGGACGAATGCCACGAGTTCATTATTGCTAATGGCATCGCCGCCAATCTCAAACCAGCCACCAAGATCTTTGTATAAACCGTTTAGGCCGCTTGTAGTAGTTGAGCAACTCAAGCATGCATTAGACTCTGAACGCCATTGCCAGGCAGTGTCTTGCCACGGCCCGTAAAGTTGTGAATCAAGGTTTTCGAGATCGTTTGTAAGAATATTTTGAAATAGAGCTCTGCGACTGGTTGGCAATAATTTCAATGGACAGACGTCTTCACTGCCGTGGGAGGTGTTCGCTGAAACAAAAAATTCTATTTGTACGCTTGGCCTGTCTGAAATTGCGGTGTCACCGCCAACGTAAAACCCTGGGCTACCAACTACTTCTTTAGCGATAACTTGGGGATATGCAATTTCGGCACCAGCCAACGCTACAATTGTGTCGTTGCCTTGAAAAATATTTCCGGTTGGTCCAATATAGTCGTGGGTGCTATATCCATATTTAGATTCAATTAAGCCATGAATCAATGGCGAAAGTTTGCCTACGTGGTCAAGCTTAATTTCAATTCCACCAAAACTCATGGTTATAACCCAACTAGGCTCATCGTCAAGATAAAGCCCTGGCTGTGAAGGTTGATAGTTAATGCTGGTAATTCGTGTCTCTGCCAGCGCATAATACATTGGGCGACGTTCATGAAGAAGGATGCCCCCCGGACCAGCGTTAAATGCAAGCCCGCCTTGGCCATCAGCTTCGAGGTCGTCAGCGCTTTCGGTGAAAAAACCGACAAAGTTCATCTTGTTGTTTCCGTAGGCATGCCCCGTCATTGGATTGAAGTGCGCGCCAAATGGTGAAAAATGCACATAAATTGATGAGTCGGAGTCGAGATAGCCCGGAGTTACAATTCGATTGCCTCCAGAAAGGTCGTACAAAAACGGCAAATCAAGAATGAACTTAGTGTTGCTGCATGCGTTAAAGGCTGGAGGCTCTTTTTCGTCCTTGGAGCCACAGCCGCTAATTGCAAGAATTGACAGACAAGTTATAGTTATCGCGAATCTATTCATCGCCGCTATTATAGCGACGAAAGTGATTTTAGAAATGCAACCAATTCGGCTTGCTCGTCATCACTTAACAGCAACCGGTTCAAAGTCTCTTCTCGGTGACCTACACCCGGAAAACCTGGCAATAAACTGTAAAATTCAACCACCTCTTCAAGCGTTTGAAAGCGCCCATCATGCATATACGGTGCCGTTGACGCCACATCACGCAACGACGGCGTTTTCATCGCGCCAACAGTATGCTCGTTAGAAATCATATACAACATTTGGCCGTTTGCCTTCCAAGAAGTGTCGTCGCTAAATTGATTGCGCCCGTTGAATAAATCTAGTCGAACCTTTTCAATCCCATCAGGACGGCCGACGACCGGCGGGATATCTTGGTAGGGTGACAATCCGATATTGTGAAATTGACCGTCACTTAATAACGGGCCAAAATGACAACTGATACAATTTGCTTTTCCTACAAATAATTGCATGCCGCGTTGCGCCGTTGGACTTAGCATTTTTGTCAACTCGGGGTCATTCTCGCGCAAGCCCTTGACGAACAAATCAAATTCGCTAGGTTTGGAAATAACTGTACGCTCGAATGCGGCAATTGATTTAAGCGTGTTTACAAATGCGCGATTAACCGCAAGTTGATCTGCTTCATCAAGGCTATTCCATTCAGCGCCAAATTCTTCGTTGGGTGCAGCATGCGGCGGACGAGTTAAGTCTTTAGCAACCTCTGGCATTTCACCAAACAATTTTTGCCATTCATTAAGCAAATCGTCATTAGCGGAAATAGTTCTTAATACACCATAACGCGAGCCATGCATTTCAATCGGCGACTCAATCGGCTGCGCAGCCTGAGACCAAAGCGAGTCAGCGCGGCCGTCCCAAAAAACGAAATTGTGGAATACCGAATTGCGAATTGTGGGAGTGTTCAATGTGCCCACGCCGTCTCCTTTGGCGAATTGAACACCGTCTGCCCAGCCTAAATCGGGATTGTGGCAGCTTGCGCAGGACTGCGTGGTGCCTTCGCCAGCAAGACCTTCAAGAAAGAACAGTTTTTCACCTAACTCGATGGCCTGAGGGTTTTCGGCGAATTTATTTGTTGGCTTGGGGCGCGGAACAATTGCTGCGGGCGGCGACAAAGAAAGCATTGCCCGCAATTCGTTTTCGCTTAAATCAACTGACAATTGCATCATAGATGCAAAGCCCAACGCCAACGAAATTATTGCCATGCCTCTAGTGTAATCGGCAGCATAAATCTTTCGCTGTCGCCATCACGCATGACATCGACGTAGATTTCCCAGTAGCCTGGCATGTGTAGCATCATGCCATCGACTTGATAATGTGTGCCGTCGAGTTTGTTTACAACGGGTTCGGTAATCATGCCATGACCGTGCGACGGCATATCTGCATCGACGCCAACACTATCGGCAGGGCCGTCGATAAGCTCAATTTCGAAACTAAAAATTTCATTGAGCGGCGCCTGGCCATCGGGGAAGTGCATTAATGGCAAAGGGCTTTGACATGATGCCAAAGCCCCGAACACTATTAGTAGTACTGCTTTTATTTTCATAGAATGGTTACGCGTTCAGGTAACGATAGCATACCTGTTGCTGTGCCAGGATTTGAGACAGCTTGCATATAAACTGTAACGCCAGCCAAATTCGGCGTGATTGTTACCGGCATCGCGGCGTTGCCTTGTGCATTAGACTGCATCGGCGGTAACAAAGTTGCAGGCATTGAAAGCGCAGCAACACCGTATGGAGTATTGATGCCGTCCATGCCGGCTAAACTGTATGCGATTTGCACAGTAACATTGGACGGCGCGCCGGCGATTGCCAGTTGCGAATTGCCGCCAGTGGTTGATTGCGACAAACCGATTTCGAATGGTTCGTACACTGTTGCAGTCGGAGGAGGAGGTAAGTGACCCCCGCCAATGCCTGTGTTTAGGGTTTCAAGAACTCCGTAATAGTTTGGGCCTACAAGGTAAGGGTATTCTGCTTCACCCGCGGCATCGCGAGTTGCGAAGTAAGCGAAGGTGCCTTGAGGGTATTCTGGGGTCACACAAATGCGCCCGTTGTATTCGTTAAGGTGCCCGAGACCAGAAATATATTCATAATCTTCGTTGTAAGCACCAAGCGGGTAGGTGTTGTTTATCGCCGGCCCCCATTCATTTTGCGAAAGCACTGTGCCGTCTGGCAAAGTATGGCGATCGGTAATGTTGCGCATGCGGTATGAAGTTTCCATTCGCACAACTGCGCCACTGCCGTTTGCATTGGCGAAACCATAAGGCCCGTAAATTGGGAAGCCATCAAAAGCGAACCCGATTATCGATGAATGGTATTGAGCGGTGTCGCCAGTTTGGGTGACTAATGAATGCGGGATTTGGTGGTAGTGATAATCGCCGCGCATCGCAGGGTGACCCATGCCGGTGTCCATGGTGGCGCCTTCCCAGAAAATTGCGTTTTGAAACCAGACGTTGGCGTTTTGGTAAGAGCGAGCGTCTTTAGCGTTGAAAATTGGTACGCCGTTTACCATGACTCCGATTGCGCCAAGTCCGGTAGCGGTTTTTGCACCCGTTTGCTCGGTAGGAGTTACAGGCAATAAAAATGACCAAGACTGATCACTTGCAACATTTGGATTTCCTGGCCACGGGCCAATCGCGTGCGACGGAATACCTGCTGATTCTACGAAAACGTGTGCCGGAGTGTAAGATGTACGTTGCACATCGGATTCAATTTGACTAATCGCGGCGTGAATATTTGCCGCAGTAGACTGACCGGTTGAACCATCGAGATTGCGCTTAAAGGCATCTAATTGCACTGGCGCGCCTTGCGAAAGTGCCGTGAGGAGAAGAGCTGAAGTTATTAGCATGATAGTTTGAACACTTGCATTACTGAAAGGTTGTTGCTTATTTGCTAATATTACCACATAATGAAATTCATCGGCAAACTTTTAATGTGGATTGGCGGCTCAGCGCTACTGTACATCGATTTAATCCCTATATCAAAGGATATCTTTCAGGCCTTCGAATCAGGCTCCGGGCTCGGGATGTCTATTGAAGGCTACTTGCTCAGCTTTTCGCGATCTGTATTTGTGTTTGGCGTGATTTGCGCGGCTGGCTTACCCGAGTTGAAGTCACGTAACAAGAAGTCAAAGCCGAAACCTAGTAACGCGAAAAAAGGTTCATAAACTTTGTTGCTGCAGTAGGGTGCAAAATTAACTGGCCCCGCACAAAACTAAAGTTATCTGATTTTTCACCGCGCTCGATTCGAGTGCGTGCCATTTTCCCGCCGACAGGTTGCCAATCGATTGACACCGAGTCAATTTTAGATTCGAGTTCGAAGCTTAAAGGCGTCGCGCCGGTGTCAGCCATTAAAGCCGAGTCGTTAGCAGACCACCCATGATTGTTGGAAGTAGTCGTCCAGCCTTCTAGGTCGCGGCCGTTGTATAAAGAATTATCCCGGCGCAAACGCAAAGCCTTTTGATGTTCAGCTAGTCGTCCGCGTGAAGGCAATTCGCGGAGGCGCATATTTTTGAAGTAAACAGTTTTGCCTTCGGCTTCAATACACAAAAACCCTTCGCGCGGATTTATCTCGGTACCCGCCGAAACGACTTTACCGTTAACAGATAAAGATAGTGTGCCATCGACCGCAGTGATTCTAAAATGATTCCATTCGCCAGTGCCACGTGCGCGACGTTGACTTGGCAAACAGCGAGCCCATCCACCTGGGTGAGGACGCGCTGGCGTAAGTGTCGAACCCCAGATCGCGAAAATGTCGCCATGGCTGGTGTAGTTGGGTGTTTCGTAGCCGTTAATCACTTGCACTTCAATGGAACGGGTGAATGGCACTCCGACCGCCGGAGTTGGATCTGACCAAACGAAAAACCCTGCATTTGAAACGTCTTCGAGATGCTTGTATTCGAACTCGCAGATGAAGTTGCGGTAACGTTTTTCACTGCGCAACACACCCGTCGGGATGCCATCGCATTTAATCATGTTGTCTTCGACGGTAAATGTTTCGTCGTGACAATTTACTTTTTGCCAGTTCGATAAATCTTTACCATTGAACAAATCTTGCCATGGTTCGAGGGGGTAAATTTCTGGAAGCTCGCTGCGCACTTTGCGTAATAAATCGCGAGTGAGGCGAATGCCGTCGTCTTCGCTGTGCTTGCTGCCTTCGTATTCGATTCCGAAGTGTCCGGTGTAGCCAGACCGCAGAACTAACTCGACCATACGGTGAAAATCAGTGCCGGTTTCGTTGCCGCTGTCGTCGAAAGCATGCGACTTGGCCGAAACAGCTTTGGCGAATGGCATCATTTCTTCTACACCTTGGTAGCGATCGTACAAACCATCTTGCTCGTCATCTTTGGTGTACATGTTGAAGTTGCCGAAGTCGGGCAAGGTGCCGCAGTTATCTTTGCCAACCATATTCATCACGCCAGCCAACCAATTGCCATTACTTGAAAAGCCGCCATGATTTTCAACAATCACGTTTAGACCATATTCAGCGCCATAATCGGCTAGTTTAGCTAAACCGTCGGCGGCTAACTTTTGTTGCTCTTCGAAGTTGCCGGAGCTTGCGGCATTAACGCGAATAGAGTGACAACCTAACTGCTTAGCTGCACGCAACCACTGGCGATGATTTTGCACAGCGATTTCACGTTGCGTTGCAGATGGATCTCCGAGGCGTCCATCGCCATCGCACATGATTAGTAACGATTGCACTCCCATGTCGTCGGCGCGCTGTTTCATTTGCGCGATGTACTTTTCGTCGAGCCCTTTGTCGTGGAAAAACTGGTTTACATATTCAATCGCATTGATGTCGAATGACCGCGCCATCTTTGCGAAGTCGAGATTGTCGAGATCGCCAGCGCGGAATGCGCGGTGGAGTGACCATTGCGCGAGTGATATTTCAAAGTCTGCCATTTTGGGACGAATTGGTGCACTCACACAAGATGAAAGCGGTGAAGTTGCCGATGCTAGTGCCGCTAATTTAGCGGAGTTACCGAGAAAGGTTCTGCGGGTGATTGTCATGCGCCTAGCATAAGGAAGCGTTAAGCTATCGTCAGTAAATAATTTAGATGCAAGCACTGTTCGGAATACTCTGTCTCATCGGCCTCGCTTTTTTGTTAAGCAGCAGCCGCAAATCTATCCGTTGGCGCACGGTGGCCAGCGGCTTAGCAATTCAATGGGTGTTGGCTTTTGTGGTTCTCAAAACTTCGGTCGGAGCAATATTCTTCGACGGCGCACAGAGTTTCGTGCGCGGGTTAATTGATATCTCCAAGATGGCGGGCAAAGATATTTTTGGCGCATCAACACTTGGCTTAGACGGCGGCCCAGCGGTATTCGGCGCAATTGTGATAGTGACAGTCGTCTTTTTTAGTGCATTGTTTACATTAATGCACCACTTAGGTTTCGTGCGAATACTAGTGGGATCGATGTCCAAAGTTATGGCGAAACTGATGGGCACATCAGGCGCAGAATCAACAGTTGCCGCCGCAAATATTTTCGTCGGACAAGCCGAGGCGCCACTATTGATCCGCCCTTACTTGGCGAACATGACTCGTTCCGAATTGGGCGCGATAATGACGGTAGGTTTCGCCACAGTCGCTGGCGGAGTATTTGCGATTTACGTTGAAATGATGGGCACAGTTGTGCCGAATGTCGCCGGACATTTACTTGCGGCAACCGTCATGTCGGCGCCAATGGGGTTGGCGATTGCAAAAATAGTTTTTCCAGAAACAGAAGAATCGCCAACCATGGGTAAAGATTTAAGCCAGCCCAAATCAGAATACGCCAATGCGCTCGACGCCACATCCACTGGTGCTACCGAAGGAATGAAGCTAGCAATAAACGTGTTGGCGATGTTGATTGCGTTTTTGGGCGTAGTCGGCGTAATCAATTGGTTGATGGGCGCGGTATGGGGAGAAGGCGTTTCATTACAGTCGATTCTCGGCTACATGTTTGCGCCAATCGCTTGGCTGTTAGGCGTGCCGGCGAATGAGATGACTCAGGTGGGGTCATTACTCGGCACCAAAATGGCAGTAAACGAATACGTGGCGTTTATCGAACTTCAAAAACACGCGGATGCCGGGCTGAGCGCGTCGTCCAAAATTATTGCTAGTTATGCTTTGTGCGGGTTTTCTAATTTCAGCAGCATCGCCATTCAGATCGGCGGATTAAGCACAATTGTGCCTGAACGGCGCTCCGAAATCGCATCTATCGGATTGCGCGCGATGTTTGCTGGTACGCTCGCTACTTATTGCACGGCGGCTACCGCTTCATTATTTCTAACGTAAGCCGTTTGCCACCGTATGATAGGGCATGATAAAAATCGCAACATGCGGTGCGGCCTCGATGCTAGTTTTAGCAGCGTGTTCCTCACCCGAACCTCAAACCGCGCCAATGGTAGAGCTACAGCCTGCTATTTCCGCACCAGCTCCGGCTGTACAAGAAGCTCCTGTATCCCAAACTATCGACATCGCCATTAGTGGCATGATGTGAGTTAGTTCATGAGGTGGCAAAGTCTCTAAGGCTCTTGCCGCTCTACCGTGGGTAGAGGAATATGATGTACAAGTTGGTTCAGCAAAAATTAAAGTTAACGCCGACTACGACGAATTCGCAACGTTGGCAGCAATCGAAGCCGCGGGTTTCGGTGCTTCGATTAAGTAACAGTTAAGTTTTTCAATTCAGCAGTTGTCCATTAATTTGGACGACTGCTTTTTTGCTGTTTCGAAAAACAGGGCCACTTGCAAAGAGACATATTTGTCAAACTGTATACTGTAAATAAGCGATCGAAAAGTGCGGCAAGCTTCAATGCATTTTAATGGATAACGCGGCCCAGAGTTTGCGAATCATGCACTCGATTCTAGGGATTATAAAAACAGCAGTACAACTACAACATCGTGCTCCCGCAAAGTTATTCAAAACATTTAACTCAAACTACATTAGCTTGATATACTGATGACCTCTTTGTGTTTGACCCTAATTCGGGCATGCGCTATTGACGCCTTGCTACGCCTCCTTTTAGTATGGTCTAAGACCAACCATTAATTTCTACTGTTGTAGATGTCAAGTCGAATGAGACTGCACGCTACGTCTAAGACCAACCATTAATTTCTACTGTTGTAGATATTATGGATGTGGGTGAGTATTTCATCGTCTAAGACCAACCATTAATTTCTACTGTTGTAGATTCATTTTTTCCTCCAGTCAAAAGCTAGTCTAAGACCAACCATTAATTTCTACTGTTGTAGATCCGTAGATCGTAGCGGCGTAAACGAGGGTCTAAGACCAACCATTAATTTCTACTGTTGTAGATAGAAATAAAACAGGGCTTATGTATGCGTCTAAGACCAACCATTAATTTCTACTGTTGTAGATAGGGATTACACCCCCGTTACCCGATAACGTCTAAGACCAACCATTAATTTCTACTGTTGTAGATATATTTGTAGCCGTAACTTGCGCATAGGTCTAAGACCAACCATTAATTTCTACTGTTGTAGATATCAATTGGGTGCATCGCTATAAACGTGAGAACCAATTCCTACGCGAGTTGCCAAGCATGCCAGAAACCGAATAGGAGTAGTTTTCTTTAACTAACAAGCGTGATAACTCCAAGACAAATAATTGTCAGGGTTATCGCGCTTTTTATATACACCGAGTGAAAGTGGCGCAACTCCATGAACTCGCTTTCTACTAAAGTGAGTTTGATTGCCGCGACTACCATTAACATCCATGCGGCTGGTTGGCCTAGCGCACTTTCAGTAAAGTGAAAAGACAGGTAAGTGCCGACTACTAATAACGCCCAAGTTGCGAGGATTGTTTTCATAGTAGATATAACAGCGGAAAGATGATGATCCAAACTAAGTCGAGCATGTGCCAGAAGGCGGCCGACGATTCGGTGTTGCGGATTAGCGCGGCATCAATGTTGCCGCGCATGGTTTTGAATAACACATAACTTAGAAATACAATGCCGAGTAAGACGTGTAAATAATGAAAGCCAGTTAAGAAGTAATAAAAGAAAAAGAAGTCGCTACTGCCGAGGGTGTAGCCCATTGAATATTTATCGATGTATTCGTTAGTTTTTAGCGCAACAAATAATATGCCTAGAATAATTGCCGCGCTTAGAGTCACACTCGCAGTTTTTGCGCGGGATGCACGAACCAAATGCACCGACAGCGCGGCGAACATGCCACTTGTCATCAGCACCAAGGTGTTGACGAATGCACCGTGAATATCAAGCTGTGATTGCGACTCTTCGAAGGCATCAAGGTTGTTGCTGCGCATTACGGCAAATACGCAAAAGAATAAACACAGCGTTAAAAACTCGGCGGTTAAAAACATCCACCATGCTGAATCGCCCGGAAGTTGCTTAGATTTCATTTAGCTAAAGTTACCATAAGCGCTCATTAACGCTTTGGGCAGTTCACTAATGTCGCGTAACAGCTGCCATCCTTGGACACCGAACATTACAGGCAAAATTGACGCCGAACTAGGATCGATGCCAAGTGCATGCACATTAATTCCTTTACCACGCGCCTCGCGGACGGCCTGCCGCACATCGTGAATGCCATACGCACCCTCGTATTTATCGAAGTCGGTCGGCTTGGCGTCGGTGGCCAAAATGATGTTCATCTTACGCGCTGGGTTTTTGTCAAACTCGGCAATCGCGTGACGGACAGCGGGGCCAATGCGCGTGTACCCTTGCGGAGTAAGCACGCCCAATCGATGCTTGGCGCGCGACCAATTGTCTTGCCACGACTTTACTTGGTAGGCACGACACAAGTTACGCGTTTTACTCGCATAAGCAATAATACTTAATTGGTCGCCAAGTTTTTCAGTGACTTCACCTAGCACAAAAGCGGCCTCGCGTTCGATGTCAAGCACGCGCCGATTGTTTACCCAGCCGTCGGCGGACAAACTCATATCAAGTAACAACACTGTCGCCACATCTCGCTCAACGCGCGGTTGCGTTTTATAAACACGGCCAGTCGTTTGTTGACCAGCAGCGCGTAAAGCATGATCATCGACCATGGCCGGAATATCAATGGTGTCGCCATCGAGTTGACGATCGCGCCATTGACGTTCGGTGCGCCAACATTCTAAATCGCGAATCGCGCGTTGCGTCGTTGATTTAAGCTTTGCAGCCAACTCGCGTGTATATTCAGGCGCTGAGTCGTCGATAATAGTCGGGTAAACAGCAACCCAGTCGTGCAAGTACGAACGTGTTTTTTGATTCCATTCATCATACATTAACGCTCGTTCGTTACTCTCAACCTGCTCGACATTGGGGATGTTCCCCGCATCCCCAATGTCTGCTTTGTAAATTGAGTGCACTTCTGGGCCACCCCTAACTATTTCCCGTAGATCAACAGCATCTAACGAATCTTGTTGATCTTCCATGTCGTCTTCGCCGTCGATGCGCCGTTCGCCATCGTCGGATTTTTCGGCGAACATTACTTTTTCAAAAGCGTGTTCGGGCATATCTTCTTTGGCGCCATCTTCATTGAGCTGAGTTAGCTTGACGTGGTCTTTCAGCGGCGCGTCGACTTCGGTAGTCACTTGTGATTCTTGCGCAGCCAATTCTTCGTCACTAATTGCCTTAATAGAGCTATCAATTTCTGATTGCTTCAGCAAACCGCCAAGCAATAAAATCTGCGGAGATTTTTTATCAGCAATAATTGCAAATGGCCATTGCGGCTCAACTATCGGAGACCCTGATAAACAGCGCAACACTTCTTTACGCAAGTCTTCAATCTCACAATCAATTTTAGGACGACACCCTAACTCGAGTTGCGCTGCATTGTTAATGCGCGTCAAACTTCCGGGGTAAGCATTCGCCAATGCGCGCGCAGTAGTAAACGCCAAACGTAAATACTCTAGATCGGTAACCGCAGCCGTTGCCGAATACTTCACCATTGCCCCTGCAATCGCCGCGCGTGCAAAAAAGAAATCGCGGTTTGATAAGTGATCGTTAGTTAAGGCAACTAAGCGTGGCATCAAAATCACATTATCGTGAATACCGCCCGCCGCTTCGGCGCGACGCACAATTAAATGCTTGCCGGCGAATGCTTGCGCGACCGTTGACAAAGAAGTTTCTAATTCACTAAAACTAGCCGCGAAATCTTCAAACGGCAGCCGCGCATTTTTTTCACTAAGCTTTTTCCAAAACTTGCCAAAGAACTCTTCGGTAAATTCGAGATGTAACTCTGGCGCGGATTCGGTTTTAGACATCGTTAGAAGGCCAAGCTAGTTACTTCACGCAACGCTTCGAGCACGTCGCTCTCGTCAGAAAGCGG